>Ga0163153_10000573_pt1 | contig 64538 bp, 57 predicted proteins | sample OliLakLV19MP6IB1_FD_148629 | JGI IMG/M metagenome (GOLD analysis project Ga0163153, IMG submission 148629) | Freshwater microbial mat bacterial communities from Lake Vanda, McMurdo Dry Valleys, Antarctica - Oligotrophic Lake LV.19.MP6.IB-1 | ecosystem: Environmental > Aquatic > Freshwater >... | reverse complement strand
GGGGTAGGGGGCGGTGCGCTCGCGTGCGGCGTCACGGCGCGCCGGTCGCCGTCAGAGCGCGACGCTGGCGGAGTTTTCTGCGCGCTTCATACTTGATGAATAATCCGGGCTATCAGATCGGTTCGGGCGGCACGGGCGTTGGAATCGATGGCGAACAGACCCTCGTTGTTGAGACTGAACTCTGGTGGCTGCGCGTCTCTCCGTGGCCGGTCAATCCCCTGGACCTTGACGGAGATCGCATCGTTGGTGCAGCGGATTTGGCCGTGTTGCTTGGCGCGTGGGGCGACGACTTGAGCATGTCGGACCTCGACGCGAGTGGCAGCGTCGGCGCATCGGATCTCGGGCTGCTGCTCGGTGGATGGACGCAGTTCTGACGCCGCGTCACGGGTAGGCGAGCTATCGCGGGTGCAGACGCGGCGTTGCGTGCGAAGGTCCGGCGGGAGCGCTAATACACCTCAAGCATGCACCGATGCGTCCCGCGCACGCGGCGCTTGATCTGCTCGGTCGTCCAGTCCTTCGCGTCGATTCCGCTCAGCTCCTCGCCGACGGTGATGTAGCCATCGTGGAGACCGTGCGTGGCCAGCATTTGAAAGATGCCGACCTGCATGCCCGCGAGGCCGCAGACGTAGATCAGTGTGCGCGGTGAGCGAAGCAGCCCATCGAATCGCTCGCTGAGGTGCCGCTGCACGTACTGATGCGCATACTCGCCGCGGCCGCCGTCGGCTCGAGCCTCGCGGCTGATGGCGGTGTGATAATGGAAGTTGGAGTGCTTCGACGCCATGTCGCGGAAGAGATCGTCGTACAGGAGATCGGTCGTGTACGGCGTTCCCATCACGAGATGAATCTGACTCGTGCAGCGCTTCCAGCCCGCCGCCCACGGCGACCCGGCCGGAGGTGACTGCAGCAGTTCCATCGCGAAGCCGCGGAACGGCGCGATGCCGGTTCCTGTCGCCAGGAAAAGATAATCATGGGCATCAGGATCTGTCGGCAACAGAAATCGCTTGCCGTTCGGTCCGGAGACGCGCACGGGATCGCCGACGTTGCGATCACAGAGATAGTTGCTGCACACTCCGAGAAGCAGCGTGTGATCGCCGGGATCGTCGCCGGGCTTCTGCGGCTCGCGTTCGCCGATCGCGCGCTTGGGTGTGGTGGCGATCACGTTGCCATGACCGTCCTCTCCCCATGTCGGACTGGCGAGCGAGTACAGCCGGACCTTGTGCTGTTTGCCGTGCGCGTCGTTGCCTTCAGGGATGACGCCGAATGACTGACCCGCGTGAAACGATCCGGCGAGCGGCGTTCCGCTGACATCGATATCGACGTGACGCACAATGCTCGCGGACTTGCCCTTCATGCAGAGGCGTGTGCCTGCGATGCGGCCGGTGACAGGCGCACCGGGCATGGCAATGTGCATTCTGGCTTCGGGGAGGAGCGGCTCGTGATGAACGGTGGCGTCGGACGCTGACATGGGCCGCAGAGTGTAGAGGACGGGCTCCTCGTACGTCACAGCGTCGTGACTGCCCGCAAGAACGCGATCATCCGAGTCCGGGAGTCCGGGTGCGTTTCCTGCAGGGAATTGTGCTTGCCGCCGGGGCAGATAAGCAGTTCGGCGTCCGGCGCAGCATCCGCGAGTCGGCGTCCATGGCTGACCGGGACGGTGGTGTCCGCGTCACCGTGCACGATGAATATCGGCAGATCGATCGTACGAATCGCATCGACGGGTCGCGGCATCCGCTCGCATCCGTCACGGATCAGACACGCAGCGAGTGACGCGCCGATGAAGTTCGGTGGATCGCCGCCGACAGCGTTCGCCGCAACATCCCGAAAGCTCGCGACGGGTGACTCGAGCCCGACACCGCGGAGGCGCGGCGCGTCAGAATCGATTCGCGCTAGATCTTCCTGGACGAGCACGATCGCAATGGCTGCACCGAGCGACTGCGCGAAGACCGCGATCCGCGCCGAATCGATGTCGGCGCGGGCGCGAAGTGTGCGCAGTGCGGTGGTGGCGTCATCGAGCAGTTCCTCGCGCGACGTCGCCGCGCTTTCGCTCTCGCCGTAGCCGCGATAGTCAAACATGAAGACGTTGAATCCGGCCGCCGGCAGTTCGCTCACGAAGTACAGGTGTTCGTTCATGGACGCCGCATTGCCATGCACATGAAAGACCGTGGGCGCGTTACGCGCGTCGCCGGTCTGCGCCGGAAGAAGCCAGCCGCGCAGTCGCGTGCCGTCACCTGATGCGAACCAGAACGCTTCAGCATCTGGAACGAGGAAGGTCGGCGCCGGCGTCGCCTGCCTGGTCGGCGAGAACAGCAGCCGTTCCGCGCACCCGCTCATCGTGATCGCCGTCGCAACGATGCCGGCAACGGTCGTCAAGAATCGCATGCGCGGATCGTACTCTGCAGCGCATGCGCGCGACGACGCGGGTGATGGTGTGCATCACCCGCGTCGCCGGTCTCTCCCGAGTCGCTCGTGGGCCGTCGCCGAATGCTTACGGGCAGATCGTTTCGACTTGAAACTGGAGTCCGATTTGACCAAGCTCTGTTCCAGGGAACTGCGCGAGGCGCACGTAGTACGGCGTGTTCGGCGTGCAGTCCTTCAGCACGATGTGTGACCGGAATCCGAAGCCCCGGTCGTCGCAGTCATCATCGCTGCACGCGATCTCGAACAGTTCGCCGCAGCTTCCGACGTAGGCGATCAACACGGTGTCCACGAAGGTGAAGCCGTTGCACGTGGAGATGCGCAGGTCGAAGTTCTGGGAGCACGCCGATTCGAACGTGTGCCATTCATCTTGCACGCCGTCGAGATTCATGCAGAGGCTGGGGTAGTTACTTGGATAGCTGTCTTCGAGCGTTCCGATTCCTGTACTTCCCCCGCCGCCCGCGGACCAACTTGCCAATGGCTCGCATGGCGAGTTTCCAGGGAGGCATCGTTCCACCTCTACAGTGCCGTAGCCGATTGTTCCGCTCGGCGATCCGACGCGCACCATGATCTGTTGATCCTCAACGAGGTCGAACTCGAAGTAGCGTCCGAGGCCGTCCGGAACGATCGACAGCGGAATTTGCTTATCTGTGCAGCCGAGCACCGTCGCGCCGCCGGATGGAGGATTGCAGACGCTCGCGATGGACGGCGCCAGATAGACGATCGCTCGGGCGTCGAAGGTCGAATCGAACACCTTCGCGCGGTAACGGCCGGTCTCGGGGGCAGTCATGATGAAGAAGATGTCCTTCTGCAGCTGGCCGGGAAGGTCGCAGGTCGCGGCCGCAGCGAACGAGTTTGAAGCGTTCACGGTGCAGAATGGAACGGGCGTTCCGAACGAACCGATTGTCAAGGGCGTGAAGCACGCGTCGTTGACGGGCACGAACGGGCACGCTCCCCAGGCACCGAGGAGGATCGCCAGATCTGCCGCATCGACGAGAAGGTCAAAATTCAGATCCGCCAGCGGCCCCTTGTTCCCCCATTCCCCCAAGAGGATCGCGAGGTCGGCCGCGTCCACCGTGAGGTCGGCGTTCAGATCGCCGAGGCACGGGCAGATTTCCGGACCTCGCACTGCGTGCGCGACCGAGGGAACAATTGAAGTCGCCAACGCGGCGAGCGAAACGAGAGCGATACGGGTGAAAGTAGTCATGTGTGGTCTCCGCTCTTCACGCGAGGAGACCGGGGATGCGTGCGCCAAGAAATTGCTGGAATCTCCAAACGAAAAGCCCCGCACCCCCAATGTTGGGGGTGCGGGGCATTTATGCAGTCGTTCACAGCTCGGCCCGGCGGGGCTGGCCCGGCGGCGCTGGCACCAATCAGTCGTACGCCTGCGTGACGTTGGGGAACTGGACGGTCTCGAGCTTCAAGTTCGTCGTGATCTTGAAGTTCGACTGCGTGCGGTGACGCTCGGCGAAGAAGAAATCGAGCTTGTAGGTCTCGCCGTCGACGAGGCTGAGGCGGTTGAGCTCAATCTGCTGCTCGACCGCGCCGTGAATGCCACCCAGATCGACGACCAGTTTGCCGTTGATGTACACCCACACGTCGTCATCACCGCGGAACGAGAAGACCTGATTGTCAGCCTGGCTGTACGTGAACTCGGTGTGCAGTTCGAACGTGAAGTGGAAGTTCCGGTTCGGACTGCCGCCCGGGTTTCCGAACAGCTGATTTTCGATGGGGAAGAATCCACCCAAAGCGCTGTAGACCGGATCGGTCTGGCTGTCGAAAACGTAACTGCCGGAGGCCTGCTTCTTGAGCGTGATGTCGACCGACTTCGACAGATTCGTGCCGAGGACATCGTTGAACCACGCTCCGAAGCTTTCGGAACTGGAAATGCCACCCGTCGACACGACGGTGTCGAACGCTCCGGCGACATCGCCGAGGCTTGCGTTGTACATGGCGTAGCAAATCTGCTTGCCGGCGGAGTTCTTCCACTGATTCGTGACCTTCTTGCCGCCGCCGACGAACACCGGTTTGTTGTCCGGGCCGAGCTGGGCGGCGATGTTGCCTGCGTAGTGACCGAAGCCGCGGCTCGGCGTGGCCTCGAAGTCGACGTGGCCGCCGGCGACGGAGTGCTCCTTGAAGTCTCGGACGACTCCCGTGAGGGTGATTTCTTCGGGGGCTGCGGTCTCGGGTTCTGCTGGCCTCGGGGACGCAGTTGTGACTGCGGGCAGGAACCCGAGGGAGCCCGCGGCGAGTGCGACCGCGGCGACGGTCGGAAGAAGGCGTGAGCGGTCCATCGAGAACTCCTTGCCCGAATCGGGCGCAAATGGACTTTGCCGTCAACTGATCAAGGAGCCAGTGGACCGGCCAAAGCTGAACCAGCGAGACAGTACGATTCAACTGCCAATGTCAAAGAGACTCGTGTTGCTCGATGACGAAGGTGGGCGAAGCTGTTCCGTCTGTGCCGGATACGGCGATTTGTGAACGCAGCGGTGCGGACTCTGCGGCCACCGCAGCATTTGCTGCAGTCCATCGGGACGCTCGGCCGATCCACACGTGCCGCGCACGCGGCCGTCATTTGCAGGTTCATGGTGCATGTCGAGACCGCTGCGCACAGCGGCTGCATTCGCGAACTTCCCCCGTGACGCTCAGCAGGACTGACACCCACCCATGGACTTCTTCCGGATTCAAGGCGGTCGGCGCCTCTCGGGACGCGTGGCGATCGAAGGCTCGAAGAACGCCGCGCTGCCGCTCATGGCGGCGTCGCTGCTGACCGACCAGCCGGTCACCCTGCGAAATGTCCCTGAGCTCTCGGACATCGGCAACATGTCCCGGCTGCTCCGCGAACTCGGCGTCGAGGTCCACGGTGAGTCCGCCACGATGCGCTTCTCGAGCATCGACGAAAACCAGGTCCACGCACGCTACGACATCGTCCGCACGATGCGGGCGTCGATCTGCGTTCTCGGCCCGATGCTCGCCCGGCGCAAGAAGGCGATCGTCGCGATGCCGGGCGGTTGCGCGTTCGGCAGCCGTCCGGTCGATCTGCACCTTCGCGGGCTGCAGGCGCTCGGCGCGAAAGTCGAACTGCAGGGCGGCGACATCGTCGTGAGTGCGGCGCGGCTCAAGGGGAACACCGTGTTCCTCGGCGGTCCATTTGGATCGACGGTCCTGGGCACAGCGAACGTGATGAGCGCAGCGACGCTGGCCGAAGGTCGGACCATCATTGAATGCGCGGCGTGCGAGCCGGAGATCGTCGATCTCGCCCAGCTGCTGAATTCGATGGGCGCGCGGATCCGCGGCGCCGGCGGTCCCCGTCTCGTGATCGACGGCGTCGAAGAGCTGCATGGCGCCGATCACACCGTGATGCCGGACAGAATCGTCGCCGGCACATACGCCGTTGCGGCGGCCATCACGAACGGCGATGTGATCCTGGACAATTTTCCCTATGACAGTCTGCTCGCCGCGATTGACCGCTTCAACGAGATCGGCGTGCACGTCGAACGACTTGCCGGAAGCGATGCATCGATCGGCAGCGCGGAGACGGGTACATCGCGCTGTTCGGTGCGCGTGACGAGCGAGCGGCAGCTGAAGCCGTCCACGATCACGACGCAGCCGCACCCGGGCTTTCCGACCGATCTGCAGGCGCAGTTCATGACGCTCCTCTGCTTCGCGCGGGGGAACTCGATCATCACGGAGAAGATCTATCCCGAGCGATTCATGCACGTCGCGGAGCTCAGCCGCATGGGCGCGAAGCTCTATCGGCAAGGACCGACGGTGATGGTCATCGGCGGCGCGCCGCTGCGCGGCGCGCCGGTCATGGCGAGCGATCTGCGCGCCAGCGCGTCGATCGTCCTGGCAGGACTCGCCGCGGAAGGCGAGACGATCGTGAGCCGCATCTACCACCTTGATCGTGGCTACACCCGCATGGAAGAGACGCTGAATCAGCTCGGCGCGAAGATCGAGCGGTTCAGTCCGGAGCCTGCGGAGGCGAAGCGCATCGCCGAGGCGATGGCGGAGAGCTGAGGCGAAGGCAACGGGGATGCCGCCGGCAGACTGACCAACGATGCGGTGTCCAGCCGCGCGGCGCGGTCGACGCCCTGATCCACTTGATTCAGCTGGCGTATCAGAGCGGCAGCGGGCGCATGTTGACGGTCAAGTTGCAGCCCTCTCACCATGGCAAGTCCTTCAGCATCTGCTCGGGCGCGGACTCGATTCGTTCGCTACCTGAGTTTCCGAGCGAAAGTGCGAGCGACAGTGGATCGATGACATCAGGATCGCGATAGCGAATGGGTTCATAGCTCCAGGCTTCGACTTCAATCGCGCGCGACTCCTGAAGCGGAGGAATCTTGACAGTTCGTTTGCTCCGCAGCGATGACCATGTCGCTCGGCTCATCGCGACGACATTGTTCTCGGGCGCGGCAATCGTTGAGAAGTGGCGAATGCCCGCAATGCAAACACACGCGCACGCTATAGCGCCGAATTCGACGACGCACGATTCGCCGTGCGATCGAACGCATCTTGTCCCGTAGGTAGTGTGCTCCGCATGCTGCGCGGGGCGATTGCCTCAATCGATGCCATTCCAGCGACCATCACGCTTCGTCGTCGCGAAGCTGCAACGCTCGCGATTGCATACGTGGATCGCCGCGCGCCAGCGGTGCTTGCTCCTAATCGCCCGATATCAGCATCGCAATGGCTAATGCGTGCTCGTGTTAAAGTGCCAGCGCGCCCACCGCGCCTCGCGTTAACAACGAAGGCGCATGGTAGTGATGCGTGCGAACGGGCTGAACAACGCTGAGGTACTCGACATGCAGACGGTCCGAAGGCGAATCGCTCGCTCGCTTGGCGCTGCGATCGTCTTGGCATTGACAGGCTGCACCGGTACGCCCACAGGATCCGAGCGACAAGCACGATCCGATGTCGACGCTGTACGTGCGATGTACCGGCCTGGCGACGCGAAACCCGTGCTCCCGCTTCTTTTGAATGACTCGGCCCTCTCTGACTACCTGCGCTTCGCGATGCTCAACAACCCGAGGGTCGAAGCCGAGTATTACGCATGGGCGGCGTCGGTTGAGCGAATCACCGGGGCGCGGTCGCTGCCCGACCCGCGAATTACCTTTGAGGCCGACATCACGAGCGTCCTCGAAGCGGTGATGCCGGGTCTCATGATCGATCTCCCCGGGCCGGGCAAGTTGCGCGCCGCCGGCGACGTCGCGGCGGGCGAATCGCGCGCCTCGTACTTCCGATTCGAGATCGAAGTGCTCAGGACGGCAATGGCGCTCAAGTCCGCGTACTTCCGTCTGCACTTTCTCGAAGACACGCTTCGCGTGCAGCGCGAGACGGCCTCGCTCTTGGCAGATCTTGAGACGCAGGCCCAGCAGCAGGTCGCCGCCGGTCGAAGCGGCATCGAAGATGTGCTGCGGGCGCAGATTGATCGCGAGCAGCTCTTGACGCAGATCACCAATCTGGAAGACTCGCGGGGCGTGCTGCTCGCAGAGTTTCGTGCTGCGCTCGGACTGCAGCATGATGACGCCGACGTGCCGGTCCCGACTGCGTTCGAGCCGTCGCCACCGCCTCCACCGGCGGACCAGATCTTGGCGCTCGCGGCGGCTCGCAATCCGCAGCTCCGGCAGATGGAGGCGGAGGTCGAGCGCGGCGAGGCGATGATCGACTTGGCGCGAACCAGCCGCGTCCCGGACTTTTCGGTCGGCATCATGGCGGATGTAATGGCGAGCCCCGTGATGTGGCGGCCGACGGGGAGCATCACGCTCCCGATCTGGCGCGACAAGATCGCCGCCGAGATCAGCGCGGCCCAGTTGGAGAAGCGGTCGTCGGAGGCTCGGCTCTCTGCCGAGCAGATCGGATTGGCTGCTGACGTGGCATCGATGCTGTACCTGTATCGAGAGAGCGTTCGAAACATCGACCTCTACGCAGCGACGCTGCTGCCCAAGGCGCATCAATCGCTCGATGCGGCCCGCTCGGGCTATGCGGCGGGGCGATCGTCGTTCCTCGATGTCATCGACGCGGAGCGTCAGCTGCTGGTCCTCGACCTGTCGCTCGTCGAAGCCCGCACGACGCGCGAGTTGGCAATCGCCTCGCTGTCTCTCCTGATCGCAGGCACCGCGCCGGAAGGCGCGCCCATCCTGCCGAACCCCACGCTTACTCCATCACAGAAAGCCGCACCATGAAGCGTGGCATCACCGTCGCGGCTATTGCATGTCTTGTGTTCGTTGCGGCAGGCGCGGGATACCTCTTCGGTGACGCTCGCGCCCGGCCAGTCAAGCAAACAGGTGTCGACACACCTGCGGGAGGTTCCGGCGAGGTTCCATCGCCCAGCAAGCAGATCTACACGTGCTCGATGCATCCACAGGTGCGACTCGACCAACCGGGCAACTGTCCAATCTGTGGGATGCCGCTCATCCCGGCGGCATCGACCTCCGCGACCACGGGCGAGGCGCCGATGCTGCAACTTTCGGCACACGCGATCGCCATGGCCAGCGTCGAGACCGTCGCGGTCGAGCGACGACCGCTCGCGCGTGAGCTGCGCGCCGTCGGTCGCATCGAATTCAACGAGTCGTCGCTCGCAACGATCACTCCTCGCGTCGACGGCTTCGCTGAGCGGCTCTTCGTGAGCTTCACGGGCGTCGAGATCCGCAAAGGCGATCACCTCGCGGAGGTCTACAGCCCCGAGTTGCTGGTCGCGCAACAGGAGCTTCTCATCGCTCTGCAGTCCGGTTCCGGCAACACCCTCGCTGAAGTGGCGAAGACCCGACTGCGACTGCTCGGATTGACGGACGAGCAAGTCGCCGACCTTGTCGATCAGAAGAAGCCGACCGACCGAGTGACGCTCTACTCGCCCATCAGCGGCACGGTCATCGAGAAGAACATCGTCGAAAACGCTGCGTTCAAAGCCGGCGATGCGCTCTACCGCATCGCGAACTTGGACAGCGTGTGGATCTATCTCGACATCTATGAGTACGACCTCCCCTGGGTGCGATACGGGCAGAAGGTGCGGATCGCTGCCCAGGCGCTCCCCGGACGGACGTTCGACGGAGTGGTGACATTCGTGCAACCGGTCGTGAACGATCAGTCACGCACCATCCGCGTGCCGGTGTATGTCGACAACAAGGACCATGCGCTCAAGCCGGGCATGTTCGCGACGGCAGTGATTTCCGCCGCGCTGACGGACGAGGGGCGCGCCGCGCCAACCGGCATCGAAGGACGCTACTCGTGTCCGATGCACCCCGAAGTGCTTGCGGACAAGGCGGGCGCGTGCCCGATCTGCCAGATGCCGCTGGAGAAAATCCCGGGCGACGCCGTCGGAGTCGCGGCGTCTGCAGGCGAATCCGGAGTGCTTGCGATCCCCGTGTCCGCAGTCCTCGACAGCGGGACGCGACAGATCGTCTACATCGAAAAGTCACGTGGGCTTTTCGAGCCGCGCGAACTCACGCTCGGACCGCGCGCGGGCGAGTACTTCGCCGTGCTCGCGGGCTTGACCGCGGGCGAGCGCGTGGTCACGCGCGGCAACTTCCTCATCGATAGCCAATTCCAAGTCACCGGCCACCCCAGCCTCTTCTATCCCGGTGGCTTGAACGCTTCGATGGGTCACCAGCACGGAGCGACCGCAGCGCCGGGAAGTGCAAACACGCCATCACCATCACCTGCAACGCCTCCGACTTCGCCCGAACACAAGCACTAGGCGGAGGAGCGTCGCATGGTCAATGCCGTCATCCGTTGGAGCATGAAGAACACGTTCTTGATGCTGCTCATGATCATAGGCGTCTGCGCGGCGGGCTATTGGTCCGTCACGCACACACCCGTCGATGCGATCCCCGACATCGGCGAAAAGCAGGTCATCGTCTACGCCGACTGGGAAGGGCGCAGTCCGCAAGACGTGGACGATCAGGTCACCTATCCGCTCACGACGAGCCTCAGCGGGACGCCGGGTGTCAAGTCGATTCGCTCGATGTCGGGCTTCGGCTTCTCGATGGTCTTCGTGATCTTCGAGGACAGCGCCGACTACTACTGGGCTCGCTCGCGCGTGCTCGAACGGATGAACGTGGCGCAGCAGCGCCTGCCTGAAGGCGTCACGCCCGTGCTCGGGCCGGATGCCACGGCGCTTGGGCAGGTCTACTGGTACACCGTCGAGGGCGAGGGCTTCGACTTGGCCGAGCTGCGATCGATCCAAGATTGGTACGTGCGCTACCAGATGCAGTCGGTCCCCGGCGTCAGCGAAGTCGCCAGCATCGGCGGCTTCGTCAAGCAGTACCAGATTGATCTCCATCCCGACAAGATGCGGGCGCATCGTGTCACGATGATGGACGTCTACGACGCAGTCCGCAAGAGCAACATCGACGTCGGCGCGAAGGTCGTCGAGAAGAACGGCGTGGAGTTCTTCATCCGCGGCTTGGGGTTCATCAAATCGATAGCAGACCTCGAGCGCGTCGTCATCCGCCAGGAGGGCGGCACGCCGCTTTATCTCCAGAGCGTCGCCACCGTGCAGCTCGGCCCCGACTTCCGGCGCGGCGCGCTCGACAAGGGCGGCATCGAAGCGACCGGTGGCGTCGTCCTCATGCGCTACGGCGAGAATCCACGCGAGGTGGTCGCGCGCGTCAAGGAGAAGGTTGTCCAGCTTGAGGCCGGCCTGCCCACCAAGAAGCTCGCCGATGGCCGCGTCTCCAAAGTGAGACTCGTGCCGTTCTATGACCGCACGGCCATCGTGCAGGAAACGATCAGCACGCTCAAGCAAGCGCTCTTCGAGGAGGCGATCATCGCGAGCCTCATCGTGGTGTTCTTCCTGCTGCACCTTCGCACGACCGTCGCGGTGCTGCCGACGCTCCCACTCGCCCTCGCGGGCTCGTTCATCCTGATGTACGCCTTTGGCATCGACAGCAACATCATGTCGCTGGCGGGACTCGCGATCGCGATCGGCGATGTCGCCGACATGGGCATCATCATGGCGGAGAACATCTACCGTCGACTCGCAGCGGCCACCGACGAGGAGAAAGCGGAGAAGGGCCATTTCGGCTTGGTCTACGAAGCGGCGACTGAAGTCGGCGGCGCGATCATCACCGCCGTCACGAACACCATCGTGTCGTTCATCCCCGTCTTCTTTCTCACCGGCCAGGAAGGGAAGCTTTTCGGACCGCTGGCGTACACGAAGACCTTCGCCATCGCGTCGTCGGTCGTGCTGGCCATCACCGTTGTCCCGTTCCTCTGCTACCTGCTCTTCCGTCCCGTGCAATGGAAGCACCACGTCACGCTGCTTGTCGCGGCGGGCATTGGACTGCTGGCGATGTTTGCCACGCACTTTGCATTCGCGTGGGGATTGGGAAGTGGACACGACCGAGGCTGGCTGATCGCCGCCGCCGTTGGCGTCGCGGTCGGCCTCTGCGTCGTCCGCATGACGCGCGAGAAGTTCCTCCCGCTCGATCGCAATCCCGTCTCGCGCGTGATCGCGCGCACATACACGCCGACGCTTCGTTGGATCCTGTCCCACAAGAAAACCTTCTTGATCGCGCCGGTGCTGATCCTTTTCACCGGCCTCTCCGTGTGGCTGGGGATTCATCGCACGCTGCTGCCGGTGGAGTGGGCGGTGAACTTGCTCGCCAACGCGAAAGCTTCACCCGCGCTCAAGAAGGCGATGTACATCGACGAGCAGGCGGACCTCACGCGTCCTCTCATCGAACTCGACCAACTCCGCTGGCAGACCGTTCGCGATTCCGACGGCGGTGAGCGCACACGCATTGCATGGCGACGGCAGGACCTCGCGGAGCGCGACGCCGAAACCGCCGCGGGCCATGTGGTCGTCAGCGAAGGCCGCATACTTCCGGGCTTGGGCCGCGAGTTCATGCCCCCGCTTGATGAGGGCTCGTTGCTCTACATGCCGTCGCTCCTGCCGCAGGCTTCGCTCTCGCAGGCGGTGGAGGTGAACAGCAAACAGGATCTGGCGATCGCCAGCGTCCCCGAAGTCGAAAGTGTCGTCGGCAAGATCGGCCGCGCCGAGTCTGCGCTCGACCCCGCGCCCATCGGCATGATCGAGTCGATCGTCATCTTGAAGCCCGAGAGTCAATGGCGCACCAAGAAGGTCGAGCGGTTCTTCTCCGACTGGCCACGCTTCCTGCGCACGCCTCTGTCGTGGGTCTGGTCCGAGGAGCGCCGCATCACGAAATCGGAGATCCTCGCCGAACTCCAAGAACGCACAGCCATCCCTGGCGTGTTGCCGACGTGGCTGCAGCCGATTCAAACGCGACTGGTCATGCTGCAGACCGGCTTCCGCGCGATGATGGGCGTCAAGATCTATGGAAGCGACCTGCGCGAAATCGAGAAGGTCGGCCTGCAGATCGAACAGTTGCTCCGCGAAGTTCCCGGCGCGACCGACATCGTTGCCGACCGCATCGTCGGCAAGCCGTACATCCAGATCGACATAGACCGTGAGCGCATCGGTCGCTACGGCGTCAACATCCGCGACGTGCAGGACGTCATCGAGATGTCCCTGGGCGGGATGAACATCATGGAGTCGGTCGAGGGACGCGAGCGCTACCCCGTCCGCATTCGGTTAGCCCGCGACTTCCGTGAGGACATCGAGGCCATTCAGCGCACCAACGTTCCATCGTCGACAGGCGCACAAGTGCCCTTGGCGCAGCTCGCTGATATCTCCACCGTACTGGGCCCGCAGGAGATCAAGGGCGAGCGCGGTTTGCTCGTGGGGTACGTCACGATGAACACGCGCGACCGCGACGAGGTGTCCGTCGTGCAGGACGCCGAGCGCGTGCTGCAGCAGGCGCTCAAGGACGGTCGACTCGCGCTGCCGCCCGGCTTCTACTGGGAATGGTCTGGCCAGTTCGAGAACCAGGTCCGCGCCACCAAGCGCATGCAGGTCCTCGTCCCCATCACGTTGGGCATCATGTTCGTGATGCTGTACATCGGGTTCCGGCGATGGTGGATCGCGCCCGTCATCTTCTTCGGGGTGCTGGTCTCGGCCTCGGGCGGCTTCATCATGCTCGCGCTCTGGGGCGTGAATCTTTCGGTCGCCGTGTGGGTTGGGTTCCTCGTGCTCTTCGGTGTGGTGGATGACGACGGTGTGGTGATCGGCACCTACCTCGAAGGCGTCTTCAAGGACCGCACGTTTACCTCGAAGGAAGAGATTCGCGAGGCCGTGATCGACGCGGGCCTCAAGCGCATCCGCCCGTGCCTCATGACCATCGCGACGACAGTGCTGGCTCTCATGCCGATCTTCTGGGCCACCGGCCGCGGCGCGGATGTGATGCGACCGATGGCGATTCCGTCCGTGGGCGGCATGGCGATCAGTTTGATCACGCTCTTCATCGTCCCGTGCGTCTTCTGCGCAGTGGAGGAATGGAAGTGGACGCGCGCAACGAAACGACCGGGAATCAGTGAATGACCCAAATGCCGACAACACCGCACAGCGTGACCGCTGATGCGTCGGCGCCGGAACGGGCATGGCACGCGCTTGCACCGGACGACGCCGTGCGCGCACAAGCGTCTGATGCGCGAGTCGGGCTCACCGCCGCCGAAGCTGCGGAACGGTTGCAGAGGTTTGGACCGAACACGCTTGCCGCGCGCGAGGGTCGGTCGTGGCTCGCTGCGTTGGGCTCGCAGTTCGCCGCGATCCTGGTGTGGCTCCTCGTGGTTGCGGCCGCAGTCTCGGCGGCCTTGGGCGATTGGATCGACGCGGCGGTGATCGCGGCGATCGTCGTCATCAACGCGATCATCGGCGCCTGGCAGGAGCACCGCGCCGAGCGCTCCATCGCGGCGCTGCGCGGCATGACCGCGCCCAAGGCCCGCGTCGTCCGCGGCGGTGTCGTCATCGTCGTCCCGGCGCCCCAAGTCGTCCCGGGCGACATCTTGGTGCTCGAAGCGGGCGACTTGGTGGCGGCGGATGCGCGGCTCGTCGAGTCCGCGTCGCTCGCAGCGATCGAGAAGTCGCTCACCGGTGAGAGCGAACCTGCCGAGAAGTTCGCCCGCGCTGTGGCGCCGCCGCTGCCCGCGGAGACGCCGCTCGCGGAACGACGCGGCATGGTCTACACGGGAACCGCCATCGCGATGGGCACGGCCCGCGCCGTCGTGGTCGCCACCGGCATGATGACGGAGATCGGGCGCATCGCCGCGCTCCTCGCCACCGCGCAGAGCGAAGGGCCGACGCCGCTGCAGGCGCGGCTGACGCGCGTGGGCCGCATGTTGGCGGTTTCGGCGCTCCTCATTGTTGCGGGTCTGTTCGGCATCGGCCTGCTGCGCGGCGAGCCGCTGCTTGGCCTCTTCATGATCGCCGTGAGCATGGCCGTCGCTGCCGTGCCCGAAGGATTGCCGGCGATCGTGACCGTCGCCCTCGCAATGGGCGTGCGCCGCATGGCCAAGCGCCGCGCGTTGATCCGTCATTTGCCCGCGGTCGAGACGCTTGGCGCCACCACCGTGATCTGCACCGACAAGACCGGCACGCTCACAGTGGGACAGATGACGGCGCGTGCGCTCGTCGTGTTCGTCGATGGCGCGATGACACAGCTCGATCTCTCGGGCGAGGGGTACGGCCCGCAGGGTGCGCTGACGAAAGGCGGCAGGGAATTGCCAGCGCACGAGCGGACCGCGGCGCTGCGTCTGGCCCGCAACCTGGTGGGCGTGAACAACGCGACCGTGTCGGAAGAGAAAGGCCGCTGGGAGGCGAGCGGCGATCCGACTGAAGCGGCCATGCTTATCGCGGGGGCGAAGGTCGGGCTGACGCGCGAAGCGCTCGACACGTTGTCGCCGCGCGTGTCCGCAGCGCCGTTCGACTCCGATCGCAAGCGTGCGGCGTTCGTGCGGCGCTTGGAGCACGGCGTCGAGGTGCTCGTGAACGGCTCGCCCGAAAGCGTGGTGGCGCTCTGCACACACATCGCCGAAGGAGTCGGCGCGCGGAGCATGACAGTCGCCGAGCGTGACGCGATCGGCGTCGCGAACGCCGGACTCGCATCCAACGGGCTGCGCGTGCTGGCGTGCGCGGCTCGGATCGTGTCCCGCGAAAACGTCGCTGCTACGGTCGCCGACTCGAGTCCCGCCGCGCTGGAAAGGGAACTCACGTTCATCGGACTCGTCGGCCTCGTCGATCCGCCGCGACCAGAGGCGCGCGACGCCGTCGTGAAGTGCAGAGATGCAGGGATTCGCGTGGTGATGATCACGGGCGATCAACCCAAGACGGCGCTCGCCATCGCGCGCAGCTTGGGAATCGCGAGTGAATCGGATGTCGCGATGACCGGCACCGAGCTCGCGGTCATCACCGATGCGGCGCTCCCCGAGAGCGTCGCGCGAACCGCTGTGTATGCGCGGGTTACCGCCGCCGACAAGCTTCGGATCGTGCGCGCGTGGCGCGGCCAAGGCGCGGTCGTGGCGATGACCGGCGACGGCGTGAACGACGCCCCGGCGCTCAAGGGGGCGGATGTGGGCATCGCGATGGGCGCGTCGGGCACCGAGGTGGCGCGACAGGCTTCCGATATGGTCATCACCGACGACAATTTCGCGTCGATTGTCGCGGCCGTCGAGGAAGGACGCGGCGTCTATGACAACATCAAGAAGTCGATGCAGTTCCTGCTTGGCGGCAATTGCGCCGAATTGCTCTTCATGGCCGCGGCCCTCGTCGCGGGATTGCCCACGCCGCTCTTGCCGATCCAGATCCTCTGGATCAATCTCGTGACCGACGGACTGCCCGCGCTGTTTCTCGCCGCCGATGGTGCGCCGCCCGGTGTGATGCAGCGGTCACCGCGCCCGCGCGACGCCGCGTTCATGGACCGCACGTTCGTGATCACCATGCTCCTGACCGCGTTTCTGACGGCCGGCGTCGTCATGGGTGTGTATCTCTACAGTCTTTCCTACCACGACGAAGCGATGGCACGCACGCACGCGTTCGCCGCGCTCGTGTTCGCGGAGCTGCTCCGGTCGTTCGGTGCCCGCAGCGAAACGGTGCCCATTTGGCGCATGAAGTGGCGCGGCAACAGAATGCTGCTCGCGGTGGTTGCGGTTCCGTTCGCGTTGCAACTCGTTCTGCACCAGAGCGCCGCACTCTCCTCCATGATGAAAACGGTCCCGATGACGTGGACCCACAGCCTTCCACTCATAGCTGTCTCCTGCATTCCGCTGGCGGCGCTGGAACTGGTCAAGGTTGTGCGGGCACGCTGGAGGACGCGCGGGTGATCGATGACGCGTCGCCCGAGTCGAAGACGGGCATTGCCGAAAGCTGATGACGGAGGTACTCGCTGCCGTTCGCGCGGCTGACCTATCGACTCCCAACGATTGGACTTCGGATCGTCGGGGCGACAGGCTCCGCAACGTGATCGCATCACTGGACGAGCGGTCGCGTCGTCAATGGGCTGCGGTCGAAGCTCGCGATCTGGGGTGGAGCGGTGTGACACCGGCGCGTCCTCTTGCCATCAAGGACCCGGCTCGCTCTCGCGATGAAGTGCAGAGGCGCTCTCGTACTCGCCTGCCAAGAGCGCATACAGCGCGATGCCGCTCGCCACGCTGACGTTCAGCGAGCGCTGCTCGCCGTCCTCATCGCTCGCAGGCGCTGGAATCTTGTAGCGTCGATCGCATGCCGCGAGCACTTCCGCGCGGATGCCGCGAGCCTCGTTGCCAACGATGAGCGCGATGGATCCGTCGCGCGGCAGCTCGCTCACCGGTCTGGCGTCGGCAGTGAGCTCCAACGCCGCGACGTGGACGCCGCGCGCACGGATCCGTTCGATGTCGGCGACGAGATCACGGCTGATTCCCCACGGCATGTCGAAGACGCGTCCCATCGAGAAGCGGATCGTCTTGCGCAGCAGGGGATCGGCGCAGTCGTGTTCGAGCAGAATGCCGTGGACACCGAAGCACGACGCGTTGCGGAACAGACCGCCGACGTTATCGACCTGGACGATCCCGCTCGCGACCAGCAACCGGAGGGATACACCGTCCGGCAATGAAGCGAACAGGTCGTCCGACGAAGGTGGATGCCATGTGCGCCTGCCGATCGCCAACGCGCCGCCATGGAAGCGATATCCGCTGAGCTGTGTGATCGCCGCCTCGCTCGCAAGAAACACGCTGATCACTTCAGGCCGCGCCTGCACTGCATCGGCAAACGCAGGCCAGAGCGACGTGGTGGTCAGCATCGCGCTGCACGCCCAGCGGCTCCGCAGAAAGCGACGGACGACGCGCGGGCTCTCGACGATGAATACGCGGTCGTTGCCGCGCAGGTCACGGTCACGGGTGTTCTGGAACTGTGCGAGGGCCATCACAGCCGACGCGTCGAGCCCGGTCGTGTCGATGCCGCCACTGTCGACATCCAGAGGGCGTTCGATCAGCTGCGTCGGTTCGCATGCGAGCATTGTCGGCTCACGGTTGTGGGGCCGCGCCGCGCGGAGACAGGTCCGTGCGCCACTGCCATAGTGCATGCTCCATCGTCGAGAAACGGTCCATGGTTTCGTTGAACTGATGGATGCTCTCGACGATCTCGTCGGCTCCGATCTGTCCGGCTTGACCACCAAGTGATCGATACTTCCGCAGCGCCACTTCAGCAGCACGCGCTTCCGAAATGCCGCGCAGCAGCGTTCGCATCGTGTCATCCAGTGCGTCTAGCTTCCTGTCGCTGCGCGTGCCGCTGGGAAGCAGCACTTTCCACGGAGCGGCCGTACCTTCGGCGAGCAATCGTGCGAACTCCTCGGCGGCAAGAATCAGGTCGGCGCTGATCTCACGGAACCCCAGCTCGTCGACCAGCGTTCGCGCCCGCGCGCGGATTGCCGTCACGATCGTCTGGACGCGTTGCCATTGTTCTTGAGCGCGCGTGAACAGCGGTGAGATTGCTCGCGCTTCCTCTGTGGCGGAGGCCCAAGCCTGACCCGCCTCGGCGAACGTGCGACGCAACGTGGCCCACTCGCCGTTGTCCGTGGAAAATGGTTGCGCCGTCAGGTCGTATGCAGCGCGCACGACCTTGAGTTCTTCAAGCACCTTTTCGAGTTCGCTGCTGATGAGGGAATAGCGTTCGATCAGCGCAGTCATCCGCTCGAGCGTTGCCGGCCACGTGGCGCGAAGGTCGTCGCGCAGGCCGGCTGCTTCCACCATCAGCGCATCTCCGCGCGACCGCGCGTCGCCCAGGAGGGGTGGCCAGGTGTCAGTCGCCCTGATCACGCGCTGCGTGGTGTCATACAGCGCCGTTCGGGACGCGGACGAAAGGAACACGCTGGCATCCGCGGGACCCTCGCCCACGGACACCTCGCTGCCTTCGGCAAGCGGAAGTCGTGTCTGCGTCGGCTCGCCGGGATCGTAGAAATTGATCGAAGTCTGATTGGAGACCGGATCGCGCGAGAACCGCGCGGTGGCGCCTGGAAAGAGCGGGGGATCCGGTGTGATCTCGATGCCGACGATGAAAGACAGTCGCCCGTCAGGCCCGGGTCGGTCATCGACGCCGGTGACGCGCCCGCGTTCGAGTCCGGCGATCAGGACGGGCGTTCCGCGCGCGACCCCTGATAGGTCTTCCTCCCCAGAAATTCGAAACTCGTACTCAAGCTTTGGCGGCCCCGTCATCGTTGGCAGGATGATTGCGGTGGCGGTGAGTCCGGCGATCGTCGCCAAGGAGAAGATGCCGGCGAGCACATCGCTTCGTTCGTTGCGTCGAATTGCGCCGCGCTTGGCCAAATCACTTCTCCCCCGTAAGCGCACCGTAGAGTCGGCGCTGCGCTTCCTCGTAGCGATCAACCGCCCCGATCAATGACTCCTGCAGACGCCGCTTCAGCTCGGGATCGCCGTCGAGGAGATCGGGGCGGACCTTGATGAGTTCCTCCACGCTCGCCGACGCTGCCCGCACATCGCCGGTCGCTGCAACGAATGCGCGCGTCGCTTCATACAGCTGCTCGTGCGCGAGCACGTCGACCGACGGGCGATACAGGAGCCGCCACGGGCTCCGGCGCACTTCAATGGTCGCGAGCTTCAGCTGGCCGGCGGCGGCCCGCAGGTCGCTCATGAAGGTTCGCACATCGGGGAGCCGCAGCGCAAGTTCGCCGTCGACACGGTCCAGCAACGCCGCAAGTTCACCGACCGCGCGCTCGCCCTCGCCCAGTGTTTTTGCGATCTGCGGCAGCGTCTCGCGCCGGAAGGTCTCGACGGCCTCCTTTGCAGAACCGGATGCAGTCTGCAGATTGTCGAGTGTCGCGGCGATCTTCGGACGGCTCTCGGTGAGTGTCGCTTTCGCGTCGACGAGAATCTCGTGCGCGGTGATCGTGCTGGCTTCAAAGTTCTTCGCAGCGGATTCGGCACTCGTGAGCGTCGAGTCGAAGGTGACCCGCCAGCGCTCGTAGTCGAGTCGAAGCTGCACGATCGTGGCGCTGGCGGCATCGAGCGCCGGAATCACGTGCTGTTCGTAGTCGAACGGCGCCCGTTCAAGGATGGTGCTGAATCGCTCCGCGCCGTGCAGAATGGTCACGATTCGCTCGGCGCTCCGCGCGCCGACGATATTCGTGAGCAACCCGGGCGATTCGACGGCGTCAAGCGTCCCGCCGATGGGCAGCGCCGCGACCGGCTCGTTGACGCCATCGCCGTCCAGGTCGACCGGTCCGCCGATTGACACGAAGTTAATCCAGGAGGTGTTGCCGAGAATCGGGGAGACGCGGACCGCCTCGGCATTTTTGAACAGCGTGATCGCGGCGTCGAGATCGAAGTCGACCTCGATGCGGGTGAGCCGTCCGCCCTCCGTGACGGGCACGATCGAGAGGACCCGACCTCGCTTGAGGCCGCCGACGTGCACTTCGCTGCCTTCGCTGAGTCCGGTCACCCCGTTCTCAACGAGAAACCGCAGTCGATATGGATGGCGCGACGACCAGCTGAACTGCTGCAGCGCCACGAAGGTAGCGGCTGCGAGCGCCACAGCGGAAAGGACGAAGAACCCTGCGCGAAGGTTGTTTCGGCTGCGTTCGTTGGCGGCCGTCATTGGGAGCGGATCATAAAGGAGATTGGGTCACCGCGGAGGTGCGTCGCGCCAGGCGGTTGCCGCCTCGATCGACGCCTTTACGGCACCTGCTGGCTGCGCCGCCGCTACCTGCATCGCGGTGATCGCGCGGTTGAGCAGTTCCACCCCCGCATCCCGTTCCCCCATTTCCATGAGCGCGCGGCCGCGAATGGCGTCGGCATAGCCGAGTCGCCAGTTGGTTTCGCCAAACGCGTGAGCGAGGCTCGCCTTGGCAGGTTCCGCCTGCTCCGCAGCTTCGCTCCACCGCTCGCAGTCGAGCAGCACGCGCGACAGGTTCATGCCTGTAATCGCCGTCCCTCGATGGTGCGCACCCAGCACACGGCGATGGCGCTCTAAAGAATCTGTCAAGACTTCGCGTGCCTCTTCAAACTTGCGGCGCGAGACGAGCATCATGGCCCAGTTGGACTGCGTCGTCAGCGTCTCCGGATGATCCGCCGTCTGCCGTGCGCGTCGGGTCTCGTAGACCTCGCGCGCCAGGCGCTCCGCCTCGTCCAGCTGACCGCGCTGACGCAGGAGCACGGCAAGGTTGTTCTTCGTCGCGATAGTCCGCAGCGAATCCGGTGCAAACGCCTGGCGTTCGAGCTCGATCGCTTCGCGGTAGAGATGCTCCGCCTCATCCAGGCGCTGCTGCGCGGCGCGCACACGTCCCAGTTGACCCAGCGTCGCGGCGACGCGAGTCGGCTCGGGGCTGGATTTTGCGCGCCGATTGGCCAAGACCCCATCGAGAAGCTGGGCCGCCTCCTCAAACTGCCCCAGCTCATGACGAGTCATCGCGCAATCACTCCGAATCACGTCGAGCGAATCCTGATCATCCGTCATCACCCGCGCAGCAACGGGAAGGATCGCTTCGAACTCGGCAGCTGACTCGCGGGGAAACCCTTCGTTGCGCAGAAGCCGCGCCAGCCGGCCGCGCGCGACAATCGTCGTCTTCGCCTCCGGGCCCAAAGTCGCCAGCGCGTCGGCGAGCGCGAGTTCGAGATGCCGCCGTGCATCTTTGCGGGCATCCAGTGCTTCAAACGCACGGCCGAGTTCAAGATGCATTGTGGCGCGAATCTCTGGCGTGTCGCGGAGGCCGTCTTCCACGCGCGACTCCCACGACTTCAACTGCGCTGCAATCGTTCGCGTCGCATCGAGCGGACCATCATCATCCGCATCGAACAGCGAGCGCAGGAACTCAGTCACCGTGCCCAGCTCAATTAACCGCTGCGTCGCTTCCGCTTCCGCGCGCTGCGCTTTCATCAGACCGATCGAAAGTGATGTGCCGGCGACGACCATCGCGCCTGCGACAAGCCCGGCGGCGATCGCTGCGCCGCGATGGCGCCGGATGAACAGCCGCGCACGGCGGCGAATGGTCGGCGTTCGTGCTTCGATAGGGCGATGCTCGATCGTGTTGCGAATGTCACGAATGAGCGCATCGACGGACGCGTAGCGATCCTCGGGCGCCTTCGCGAGCGCGGTCATGATGACCGCGGCGAGATCGGTGCTGGCTGTGCGCGGCTGGGCCGGCTCTGCATCGCAGATCACATTCACAGCTTCCGCGAGCGAGCACTTGCTCAGATCGAACGCCGCTCTTCCTTCGAGCAGCTCGTACAGCAGTGCACCGAGCGCGTACACATCGCAGCGCATATCGACGGATCGCTGGCCGCCGCGGCACTGTTCCGGGCTCATCGAAGCGAGTGTTCCGATGAACTGCCCGCCGAGTGTTAGACCCAGTGTCGCGCGTTCGGGGTCGCCTCCATCGCCAATGCCAGTCAGCAGCGCGAGTCCGAAGTCGATGATCTTGGGCTGGCCGCTCGCGCTGACCAGCACGTTCGCAGATTTGAGATCGCGGTGAATCACGCCGCGCACGTGAGCGTGACTCACCGCGCCCGCAATCAGGAGAAACAGCTCAAGGCGCGCAGACTCACTCAACTGCTCGGCGGCAGCGAACGCGACGAGCGGTCGTGCCTGCTCGATCCATTCCATCGCGACGTACGGCATCGGATCACCATCGCGATCGAACATGCCCGAAGCGATGACCTGCGCCACGTTGGGATGCTGCAATCGGCCAAGCGCCTCCGCTTCGAGCGCGAAGCGCGCGAGTGCGACGGGCGATGGTCGAGTCTCGCCGCGGATGATCTTGAGAGCGACGGGTCGCCGCGGGGCGCGCTGCTCGGCGCGGTAGACCTCGCCCATGCCGCCGGTGCCGGCGAGGGCGATGATCGTGAAGTCATCAATCGTTCGGCCGACGACCGAGCGTGGCCCAGCGCCTGGATTGTTCGCGCACCAGCCTGGTGATTCGAGGAAACCCTCGTTCGCCTCATCCGCATCGAGGAGCCGGTGCACCGCTGATCGCTGGTCGGAGTCACATCCGCACGCTGCATCGACAAACGCCCGGCGCGTGTCGTCGGGTTGATCCAGCGCCTCGCGCAGCAGCGTGTGCGCGCGCCGGTCGAGCGAGCCGCTCACGCCGGTGTTCCGTTGTCGATGTGGCAGGCACCGCGGATCGCGTCGGCGAGCCACGCCTTCGCGCACCTCCACTCGCGATCGGCGGTGCGCTGCGAGAGGGACATGACTGCTGCCGCTTCGCCAAGCGTCAGCCCGCCAAAGAAGCGGAGCTCGACGAGCCGGGCCTGCGCGGGATCAATTGCGCGCAATCGTTCGAGCGCCTCGTCCAGCGCAAGGATGTCGAGCGCGTCAGCACCGGTCGGAGTGCTGACCATGAGAGCGTCGTCATACATCGCAACACGCCCTCCGCCTCCGCCGCGCTTCGCCGCATTCCTCGCGCGAGCGTGGTCGACGAGAATGTGCCGCATGACAGTCGCGGCCTCGGCAATGAACCGTTCGCGCGATGTGCCGTCGTGACGAGCGTGATCGGCGAGTCGCACCCACGCTTCATGCACGAGCGCTGTGGGCTGGAGCGTGTGGCCGGTCCGCTCGCCGCGGAGGTAGGTCCCCGCGAGCCTGCGCAGTTCGTCGTAGGTTTGGAGCAGCAGCCCTCCCGGGTCGAAACTGGCTGCATCGAGACTGGCCGGATCAAAATCAGCTTCCGTCGGACCGGCGGGGGAGCGGTTGGTGACGATTGCCATGCTCAGAGTCCGAGGGCAGACCCGAAGGTCTCGCAGGTCCGTTCTGTGAACCGGGCAACATTCATCCCGCGACCAGCCGATCATTCGTGTCAAAGCGCTGAAGGGCCGCCAGAAGTTGCTCGATCTGCACGTGCGGCGGGACGGACAATAACCGACGGCGCAGGGCGGTGATCGTCTTGAGCGCCTGTTCAGAAAGCATTAAGTGCTCCTTGCGAGTGCCGCTGGCCGCCAGATTGATTGCCGGGAAGATCCGCTTCTCCGAGATCTCGCGATCCAGGATGAGCTCCATGTTTCCCGTGCCTTTGAACTCTTCGAAAATAATCTGATCCGCACGCGATCCGGTATCGACGAGGCAGCTCGCGATGATCGTGAGTGAACCTCCCTCTTCAGCTCGACGGGCGGCGCCGAAGAGCTGCTTCGGCACTTCGAGAGCCCGGGAGTCAAGTCCGCCCGACATCGTTCGACCCGACGATCCGTAGCGACGGCTGTTGTTGAACGCGCGGCCAAGTCGGGTGAGTGAATCGAGCAGCACCACGACGTCTTTGCCCGCTTCCACCATGCGCTTGGCGCGCTCGATCGCGAGGATGCCGAGCGACAGGTGGCGATCGAGGTCTTGATCGTTGCTCGAAGCGAGTACCTGCGCCGGGACGTTGCGCTTGAAGTCGGTGACTTCCTCCGGTCGCTCGTCGATGAGCAGCGCGATGAGTTCGACTTGTGGATGATTCTGCTTGATGCCGAACGCGATGTTCTGCAGCAGGATCGTCTTGCCGGCTTTCGGCGGGGCGACGATCATCCCGCGCGTTCCAAATCCGATGGGACAGAAAAGATCGATCAGACGGCAGGCAGGGGGACAGCCGCGATGCTCGAGACTCATGCGCGGTGCCGGATCCATCGCCGTGAGATCGCCGTACGGCTTGCGCGTCGCGTACACCTCGGGCGAAAGGCCTTCGATGGAAATCACGCGCTCAACCGTCGGGCGCGACTTCCGAAATTGCCCTCGGCGCCGCGACGGCGGACGGACGACGACTTCGGCTTCGATTCGTTGGCAGGAGCGGAGCTGATAGCGCTGAATGACTTCCGGCGGCACCCACGGGTCATCCATCGACTCGATCAATCCGTCGCTCATCTGGCGGAGGCGTATGTCGAACTGCGCGGGCCCGCCACGCGTGGCCACCGCGGGAATGTCGACGATGCCCGTCGCGGTGAATGTCTGAATCGGAGCGTCGTTGGCGAAATCGTCATCGCGATCGTTTCCCTCGACGCTGACCGCAGTGCCTGAACCCGGACCAGTCCCCTGATTCTCGTTCGGACGCTGATCGCGACCCTGCCCGCCACCGCGGCGGCGGCGTCCGCGCGAACGTCGACCACGGCGCGGGTCGTCGCCATCGGGGCGCGGCGGTCCGTCCTGTCGGAACGGCACGGCCTGTTCGTCGCCACTTCGCGCTATGCCGTTCACCGAGACCGCACGATCGTTCGATGGGCGACCGGACGGTTGACCACCTTGCTGAAACTGCTGATTGGGATGACGCCGTTCGTGCGGGCGCTGCGGTTGCTGTTGCTGCGCGGCAGGCTGCGGCGATCCGTCACCTGCGGAATCCGCACCGGGCACGCCATTGACGTCGCCTTCGCCGCGTTGCCCGCCTCGGCGACGACGCCGACCGCGCCGCCGGCGCTTGCGCGGACCCTGACCACCTTCGCCAGCCCCTTCGCCAGCCCCGTCGCCAGCCCCGTCGCCAGCCCCGTCGCCAGCCCCGTCGCCGACCGACGTACTGCGGGGCGGATCGCCTGCAGACGAAGCGTCGAGCTGCCTGCTCTCTGAGCGTGGCTGCTGTCCGCGCATCCCGCCGAGAGCGTCATCCGCGCGAGCATCAGGACGCCGCCACGGTTCTTGTCGCGGCAGCGATTCCCGTGCCGAAGCAGCGGTCTGTTGGTGCGGTGTACTGTGCGATGGTTCCGAGCGCGAGACCGGCTCGAACGGGACCGCATTGCGGCGCACAATCTCGACGGTGGGCGGGCGTTCTGCCAGCTCAACCGGCGCGCCTTTGGTCTTCGTGGTTCGAGAGCGCTTCGCCGGCGCCTCTGCCTCCGCAGCCGGCGTGCTTGCGGGCGCACTCTTGGTCTTGCTAGTGGCGTTCCTTGCGACCTTGGCCACCGGCTTGGCTTTCGCGGGTGCCTTCTCACTGGCGCCAGTCACTCCAGTCACGCCAGTCACTCCGGTCACGCCAATCACCCCAATCACCTTAGCGGTTGAAGGGCTGCTCTTCGCCGCGGCATCGCTTGCAGCCTTGGTCGTTCGTTTCACGACGGCCGGGCTCGCCGCTTTCGGGGTACTCGAAGCTGAAACCTTACCAGTCGATTTAGCCACCGAGGGCGCCTTCGCAGCGGGCGGCTTCTTCGCGGCGACCTTGGCCCCGACCACCGTCTTGGCCTTGCTTGTTGTCTTCGCCACAGCCTTGGCCGGGCTCTTGCTCGCGGCGGTCGAGCTGGTGGATGACGCCTTCTTGATCACTGTGTTCGCCACGGGTTTGGTTACCGCTTGGGCGTCGCTGGTGACGACGCGCTTTGCCGCGCTTTGGGAGACGCTCTTGTTGGACGCACGCTTGTTCGAGACATTCTTGTTGGACACGTTGGTCACGCTCGTCGACCGACCCCTCTGTGCGCATCGGTCCCCGCGGAGCTTCGCGATGGCGCGGCGAGACTTGGATCTCGCGCGACGCGCCGACCCCCGATGTGCTGTTCCGTCGAAACCGGTGTCATGAGGTGATGTGCTCGGCGAGCATCGAGCGCGAGAACGTCGTAGTGATTTGCATCACTGCCAAAGAGAACGACGGAGCTGTCGAGTCGAAGGAGGCCTGTTACAGCGACACCTACGCATTGCCTCGCTCCGCGAGTGCGGTGCGACAGGCAGCAAAATCGACAGCGGTGAAGCACCGATGAGGCGGGTTCGTCCAGGCTCATGCCGGCGGACCGTCGACCCGCTCCGCGGAGGCATCGGACAAAGCACGACGCACAAACCGCAGGATCAAGTAGACCATTGCATGGCGAGGGTGTCAAGCGGAAGAACGGAATTGCACCTCCGGTGCTGCAAGGCCGGAGCGACACTCGTGTGGATAACTGCCGACGCCGGGTCAATCGCGCATGGCCCGGGCGAGCGCCGCTCCGACCGTCGCGTTATGGAGGAGTGAAGAGACATTCGCCTCGACCGACCGGCCGCCCGTGCGCTCCGCGAGTCGACCGAGCAGAAAAGGCGTGACCTCCGCAGCGCGAATACCGCGCGACCTCGCTTCACGAACACTCTCATCGATGATCGCCTCCGTCGTGTCCAGCGAAAGTGCCCACGCGGCAGGGGGCGGATTCGCCAGAAGGATCCCCGTCGCGCTCCCGCCTCCGCGCAGATCCACCCAGTGCGCGCGCGCGATCGCCGCGACATCTTCCACAGTCGCCACCTCGCACTGCACAGCGAGCGGCGGCGCACCCGCCGTCAGGAACCGCGGGAACCAGCGCGTCCCGAGCCCGAGGACCGGGATGCCGAGCGTGTCGAGCGCCTCGACGGTCGCGGGCAGATCGAGAATGCTCTTCGCTCCGGCACTCACAACGCAGACAGGCGTGCGCGCCAACGCAGTGAGATCGGACGAAACATCGGGGCCTTCGGTCCACCCGCGGTGGACGCCGCCGATGCCGCCGGTCGCGAACACGCGCACGGCGGGCGCGCCGCCGGCATTCGCGATCGAGATCGCAGCCAGCGTTCCCGCGACGGTCGTTCCCCCGGACGCGCGCCGGGCGGAGGCCACTGCCAAATCGCGACCCGACAGCTTCAGTGAACCGTTGGCATGACCGAGCCGCGTCAGTTCGTCATCCGTCAGTCCGACGACAAGCTCACCGGCCAGCATGCCGATCGTTGCCGGAACCGCGCCGCCCAGTCGAACGGCTTCGGCCATCGCGCGGGCGACTTCGATGTTTGCTGGCTCGCTCTCGTTCCACTGACGCCCGCCCGCGAGAAACGTCACACAGCACGGCGGCGCGGGCATCGGCGTCCGGGAAAGGCCGTGGGTGAGCACGGCTGTTTCGAGTGCGACGACGGCGCCGCCGCGCCCCAGCGCGTCCAGCACGTCGGGATGAATGCGAATCGCCGCCATCTGCGTGGGGAATCAGCGGCTGCGCTTGGTCTTGACGCGGCCACCCATGCGCCGTTCCGGCATCGCGATCGGAATCATGCCGTCGGGGAACGCCGACGAATCGACGTTCTTCATGTGTTCCTGCGGCGTGGTCGGCGTGTGACGATTGCGCGTCGTCGCCTGCTCTTCGCGCCGCTTCACTTCCGCTTCACGCCGCTGAATGACGCTGTTCGGAACCGGTCCGGGCTTGAAGTCGGAGTATTCCTTTTTCAGAATCTCGACGTTCGCGAGCTGTTCGATGTTGGACAGCAGCTGACCTTGGTCCGGGCACACAAACGCCCATGCCACGCCGGCGCGGCCGGCACGCGCGGTGCGGCCGATACGGTGCACGTAGATTTCCGGATCTTCCGGCAGGTCGTAATTAATGACGTGCGAGATGTCGTCGACATCGAGACCCCGGCTCGCGAGATCGCTCGCCACGAGCACCTTCAGATTGCCCTCGCGCAGGCGCGCCATGACCTGGTCGCGTTTCGTCTGATACATGTCGCCGTGCATCGCGAAGGCATCGATCTTCTTGTCGTTCAGATACTCCGTGACTTCATCCACGGTGCGCTTCATGCGGCAGAACACGATCGTGAGTGCCGGCTCTTCATGTGTGAGAAGGTGCAGGAGCAGCCGGCGCTTGTCCCACGGCTCGACGGGCAGGTATGTCTGATGCACGTTCGAAACGGTGAGGCTCTTCTGCGTCGAGACGATCTTCGCCGGGTCCTTCATGTAGGTCCGCGCGAGGCGTTCGATCTCGGGGCTGATCGTCGCCGACACGAAGATGGTCTGCGGACCTTTGCGCAATGCAGTCAGAATCTTGCGGATGTCATCACGGAATCCGATGTCCAGCATGCGATCGACTTCATCGAGAATCGCGAAGCGCACATTCTCGTACGGGATCAGACGCCGTTCGTGCAGATCCATCACGCGCCCAGGCGTGCCCACGATGATGGACGGCCGCGCTTCGAGTTTTGGAATCTGTTTGCGAATCGGCTGACCGCCGTAGATCGCTGCGATGTCGATCTTCGCGAAGTGCGCGAGCTCCTTGATTTCGGCGGCGACCTGCACGGCGAGTTCGCGCGTCGGCACGAGAATCAGCGCGGAGAACGCGTCCTCAGGGTTCAGCAGCTGAAGCAGCGGCAGGGCGAATGCCGCGGTCTTGCCGGAACCAGTCTTTGCCTGTCCGAGCACATCGCGCCCCTGCAGCGCGAGCGGAATCAGCTCCGCTTGAATGAGCGTCGGATGACGATATCCCTTTGCAGTAATGCCCTCGAGAAGCGCATCACGAAGTCCAAGATCTGCAAACGTCTTACTGAGGTCAAAAATATCCTGCATGAACTTTCCGTGGCGGTGAGCCGAGGAGGGGGAGGCATCGCCGCGGACCGTCGCGAAACCTCGCAAAACGTGAATGGTAGAGGCCCGTGGAGGTCGATACAAATGGGCGCCCTTCCGACGCGCCCACCTGAGGCATGGCCTGACGCGATCTGATGTGCGCCCTTCGTCCGAAAGAAAACTTCGTCACCTCAATCGGCTCGCACGCGGGCCGCAACCGGGAGTCGGCCGCCATAATGGGCGGGCCGCATGCTTATGCACGAGCCTAGCTGTGTCGAGGTCAACCTCTCTGCCATCGATCACAACATGGCGGTGATTCGTCGTCTGGTCGGTGACGGCTGCCGGCTGTGTCCGATCATCAAAGCTGACGCCTACGGTCTCGGGGCCGCCCGGATTGCCCGGCGACTCGCAGCGTCCGGTGCCGATCTGCTGGCGGTCTACTCGCTCCCGCAGGCCGCTGAGCTGGGGCGAGCTGCCGGGGGACTGACCGCGGGCGCGGCGGGCAGCGAAAACACCGTTCCTGTGCCAGTGTGGGTGCTGATGCCAGTTACCGAGATTCGTCAGGGCGACGAGTGCAGTCGCATGCTGCTGAGCGGCCGGCTTCAGCTGACCGTCCATGATCTCTCCCATCTCGACGCTTTGGCGGCACTCGCCGATCAGTACGCCACCCCGATCCCCGTGCATGTCGAGGTCGATACCGGCATGAGTCGAGGGGGTGCATGCCCCCACGATGCCGCCCGCGTTCTGGAGCGCATCGCCGGTGATGAGCGATTTGTGCTGAAGGGGGTGTTTACGCATTTTACGAACGCGCGAAGCGACCGCGATGGCACCGACATGCAGCTCGCGCAGTTCGACAACGTGCTTACGCGATGCGCGTCGTGTATTCCTGCTGATGCGTTCATCCATGTCGCGAGCACGTACGCACTGTTTCGCCATGCACGCTATCACCGCACCATGGTGCGGTTCGGACTCGCATGGGCGGGATACGGACTTGAAGAGCTGGAGGCTGGCGAACTGGACATCGGGGATGACGCGCTTCGCCCGGTGCTTCGCTGGCGCAGCCGTATCGTGCAGGTGAAGCGCATTCCGGTCGGCGCAGCGGTCGGATATGGATCGCGATGGACTGCGAAGCGGCCGTCGACGATCGGTTTGATTCCGGTTGGTTATGCCGACGGTTTTCCAGTGTTCCGACCGGTGGACGAGAGCGGACCGGCGCAGCGGATCGCCGTGCTGCGCGAAGTGCAGCGTGGCGCGCGCACGGAATTTGTCCGCGAGTTCGTGCCAGTCATCGGGACGGTTAACATGGATCAGATCACCGTCGACCTTACCGACGTCGATCTCCTCAATCAGCCGCTTGGCGGTCTTGGCATGACGGTGGAGATCGTGAGCCCGGACGCCGGCGCGCCCAACCACCTGCCGAGGCTCGCGAGCCGCGCGGGGATGATTCCGCACGAAATGCTCTGCCGAGTTCATCCGCGCATTCCGCGGTTCTATCTTGTCGACGGGGTCGTCGACGGCGCGATCGATGCTCCGGTGGCGGAGTCTGAGGCGCCGCCCGCGCAGGACGCGCGCGGCTCAAACAGCCGGTCTGCGGCTGGATGAGACGATTTCCGAGGGCGTTCCCGGCGCTTCGCCCCGGTCGACCGGAGCGTTCCGCCCTACGCTCTCGCTCGTGCCCTCCCCGAAAACAGCAATCGTGATCGGAGGCGGACCCGCCGGAAGCGTGACCGCGATCGGACTGGCGCGACGAGGCTGGTCACTGCAGCTTGTCGACGCCCGCCCACTGGGCGGCGCGAAATGCTGCGGTCACTGTCTTCATCCTGGCGCGTTTGACCTGCTTCGGGCGCTTTCGCTCGAGCGCGTCGTGCGTTCCATCGCGCTGGCATCGACGCCTCGCGGCCGCGTGCTGCTGCCTGGTGATCGCATTCTGTTCGACGAAGTGTTCGATGACGGCGGCGCGGTCGTCACCCGCGCGGCGCTGGATGCGGCTCTCATTGCCGCCGCGCAGGCAGCCGGCGTGGTCGTGCGTCAGCCCGCCACCGCGCGCGTTGCCGCCGACGGCTCGGTCGAAGTGCACGAGCGCGGCCATCGTGTCTCGTGCCGTCCCACGCTCATCGTCGGCGCCGACGGGCTCGGCAGCGGTGTCGCTCGCGCGGCGTCGCTCGTCGACCGGTCGCGCACAGGCCGCAAGTTTGGATTCGCGTGCGATGTGGAGCGGAGCACTTCGGCGCGGGGCTACGGGATCTCGATGCACGTCGCGGGCGGCGGTTATCTTGGTGTGGTGCAAGAGACGGACGAGAGCGCGCATCTTGCCGGACTGCTGCCTTCCGGGTCCGACGCGCCGACCAGGCCGCGAGACGCGATGCGGTGGTTTGCGGAGCGGTTCCCATCGCTTCGCGCGCTGGGACCGATTGTCGGTCCCGTCACCGCAGCCGGTCCGATGCCATGGCGCACGACCGGACGAACCACGGATCGTGTCGCACTGGTCGGCGATGCCGCTGGCTATGTCGAACCGTTCACGGGCGAGGGGATGATGTGGGCTATCCAGTCCGCGCTGCTGCTCGTCGATGCGGTGGGCGACGGCGCGTTCGACGCGGCTGCCCGCGGGCGCTACGAATCGGCGTGGCAGGAGCATGTCGAGCGACGGCTGCGCCGCTGTGCGCTCGTCGCCGGCATCGTCGAGCGGCCCCGGGCGCTGCGCACGGTCGCTGCGCTGCGCGTGGTGGTGCCAGCCGTGCTCGCGCGACGTGCGCTGCGGAAGCTGGTGCCGCGGTGACGGGACAACCTACGCTCGCATCGATCGGCTGCGCGGTGCCCCAGCAGGCGTTTGACCAGGATGATCTTGCCGCGCGGCTCGCGGAAGCGTGGCAGCTGCGCGACCTGCAGCTTGAGCGATGGCAGCGCATTGTTCGCGGTGCCGGCGTGGAACGGCGCCACGCCGTTGCTGATCTCGCGACAACCATCGGCATGTCGACCGCTAAGCGCATGCGCGTGTACGCCGAGGCGGCGCCTCCGCTCGCACTCGATGCGGCGCGCAAGGCGCTCGATGACGCGCATATCGACGCGAGCCGCGTCACTGACTGCATCGTCGTGAGCTGCACGGGATTCGTAGCGCCCGGTGTCGGTCCGATTCTTGCGCAGCGTCTTGGTCTTTCGCGCCGCGTGCGTCACAACCAGGTGGGATTCATGGGGTGCTTCGGCGGCATCCTCGGCATCCGTGCCGCAATCGGCGCGGCCAGCGCCGATCCGCGAGCTGTTGTGCTGGTGCTGTGCGTCGAGCTGTGCTCGTTGCACGTGCGCGCTGCGACGGATGCGCAGAGTCTTGTCGCTGCAGCGCTGTTCGCGGACGGCGCGGCAGCGGTGGTGGTCCTCGGCGCCGACGCTGGCGTCGGCGCACTCGGTGAACTTGCACTCGGGCACACGGAAATCGTGGCTGATTCTGCGGACGAAATGACGTGGTGCATTGAGGACGACGGATTCGCGATGACGCTGACACGCCAGGTGCCGAAGGCACTCGAAGTGTCTATCGCGCCGTTTCTCCTGCGCGACCCGCCGCGCGGTATCGCGGTGCATCCGGGCGGCACCGGGATTCTTGACGCGGTGCATCGCGGCACGGAATCGCTCGCGCTCGATCCTCGCTCGATCACGACCAGCCGCGAGATCCTGCGCAATTTCGGCAACATGAGTTCCGGGTCAGTGCTGTTCGTGCTCGATGCGTATACGCGCAGCGGCGGCGCTTCGCCGGTCGATCTGGTCGCGTTTGGGCCCGGGCTGACGCTCGATGCAGTCCGACTGCAGCGAGACTGATCCTGCCAGCGCTGATTAAGGTCGGAACCAGACGTCGCGCGCGGCCACCGCCGCATCCCCGTTCGCGATCGGCGTGGCCGCAGCAACCAGTGACGGCTGCAGCGCCGTGTAGCCGCGCGGCAGGAGCGAACGGAAGCGGTCGAACTGTGGTGCCGTGTTGAACTCGACCATCAATTGCGGGCGATCGCGTTCGATCGTGCGCTGCGCGCCCTCCAGCACCTCGCACTCGTGCCCTTCGACATCGATCTTGATGAAGTCGACGCGGCCAAGATCGGCGATCGAGTCCAGCGGCTGCACCGCAACGGTCATCGTGTTTGCGCCGGCGTTGCCAATATGGCCCGGGTTGCCAATATGGCCCGGGTTGCCAATATGGTTTGTCCCGCAGTGGCCGCGATCCATCTGCAAGTTCGCAGTGCCCGCGCGATTCGAGAGCGCGACCCGTAGCGCCGTGACGTGCGGCATGCCGCTCAGCGCGATGTTGCGGTCGAGGCGATCGGCTGTCGCCGGTGTCGGCTCGAATGCAATGACGCGGCGGAAAAACAGCCCCGCCGTCAGCGCGTGAAAGCCGGCATTCGCGCCGATGTCGAGCATGGTGTGCGCGCCTTTGTCGGCACTGGCATCGATCAGGAGTTTCGTCAGCTTGATCGTGGGATTGCGCAGCAGGTAGCCGCACTCCGGACTTTCGGCGAGATCCAGTTCCATCGTGAAGCGCCTGCCGCGCAGCGCAAACGTGACCTGCTTTGGACAACGCTCTCCGAGGGCGCGGGCGCGGGAGGCTTCCCAGAGTACGGACCACAGTACGCTGGGCAGGTCGGTGTCCTGCCGCGCGAGCTCGAGCTGTCGGTCGAGGTCGACGACGATGCCATCGGGCAGCCCGCGGATGAAGTCGAGGTCGATCGGCGACAGGTGCTCGCCAAGCAGACCGGCGACCATGCCTCGCACGCGAGGCGAACGACGCATGGCGCGTTCAAGAATGGAGCGGATGAGCTGTTTCACCAGTGGAACTCGCCACGCTCGGGACGCACGTCGTGGCGAGCGAACAGTAAAGGGTTTCGCACCACCTGTGGGGGTTTAGACTATGTGACTCTCATGCCGCGCGCCACTCGTTACCGATCACCTGCCTTTGAGGAGTTGGAGAAGCAGCTCGCGTTCGCGCCCCCCGAAGCGCTCCGACGCCAGATGGAGGCGGCGGAGAAGCTGGTGGACGAGGTCGACGACGCGGCGACGTATCCGTTCGAATTCGTGCAGTGGCGGGTCACCGGGTTTCGCACATCGAATGCCGCGATGAAGTCGTGCGCCGCTGAGCCCCTCCGCGCGGATCTCGTGACATTCGTGCTGCATATTTCCGAGCGTCTTGACCTTCGTGCCGACGACCGGCCCGGCGGGGCGCTGGCATTGACCGACGCCGCAGTGGAACTTGCAATCACCGAAAAGACGCTTCGCCGCTGGCGGACCCGTGGGCTCTTGTGTCATCGCATCGCGCTGCCGGACGGTCGAAACCGCGTGGCGATCTTTCGCGGCGAACTCGAACGCTTCGCCCGCAGAAATCCCGGCCTTCTGACCGACGCAGCGCAGTTCACCCGGCTCGATGATCCGACGAGTGTGAGCAGTGTGGCGCGCATCCGTGCCCTTGTCGCGCAAGGCATGACGCCCAACCGCGCTGCAAAGGCGGTTGCGAAGGACATCGGCCGCTCCCACGAGACCGTCCGTCAGCTGCTGCTGCGCAGTGCGGACGATCAACCGGTTCCGATCGGCACCATCCGGCGCGCGGAGGGGGTCGGCCGCGACCGGCGCTTTGCGTACCGGGCGTGGCGCTTCGGCGTCGCCATTGAACGGCTGGCCGAGCGCAGCGGCGCCAAGCCCGACGCGATTCGTCGCCGTATCGATCATGCCCGCGCCGACCGGCTGCGGGCGCTGCGATTCACGTGGATCGCCTTCCCCACGTTTGGTCGGTCTGATGCCGAGCAGACGATTCTCGCGGCGCCGGCCGCATCGACGGATCTCGCGCCCCACCACGAGCCCATCGAAGCTGTTGGTCTGCTCGACGCAATCGCTGCGGAGAAGGCGCCGACGGGTCGCCAAGAGGCCGCAGAAGAAGCGATGCTCGCGGCGTACAACCTGCTGAAACGCCGCGCACGACATCTCATCGAACACCTCGCGCGGGCGCCGGACCGGCTCACGCTTGACCGGATCGAGATTGACCTGCTGTGGGCGCTGCGGCTCAAGCGGCGCCTCGTCGAACGGTGGCTCACCGCCGCGGTGGCGCGCACGGAGCAGGCGATCGGTGGGCCGCTGGTGCGGCGGCCCGCCGAAGAGATTCGCACGATGCTGGAGCGATGCGTGAGTGTGGTCGATGCGACGATCGAAACGGCGGATCCGTCGAAGCGGCAATCAGCACGGCGATTGATTGCGCTCGAGACGGATCTCGCGCTGGCGCGACTCGGCGTCGCTCCGCGCGCGCCGCGCGCCAGCGTGCGGCACGAGCGGGGGAGTCAGCCGCTGCCGCGCCTGTTCGACCGGCTCGTGTCGTGGGGGGATCTCGTTGATCGGCTTGCGGTGAAGCGCGGCGCGCTCGGGCGTCTGACCGCGATTGAAAGTGCATTGCTCGCCCGCCGCCACGGCTGGGATGGCGGCCCGCCGCGCACGCTGGAAGAACTGGCGGCGCAGGAGCGAACGACAGTCGCGCGGATCACGCGGCGCATGATCGATGCCGAAACGGCGCTGCGCGTGGCGTCGCGGATTCAGCGCGCCGGCACAGAGGGTCAACGAGGATGATGTTCAGACTCTTGCTAGGGAGCGCGATCGGGATGCTGCCTGCGTGCGCGTCGAAGCCGCGTCGTTAACATTCCGACATGCAACGCATGCAGCGCTCCGCCTCGACTCGCGCGAGTTGCTCGCGTTGTTCGACTCCATCGCGTTGACGGTTTCGAGCCTCCGCGGCCCAGAAAAAACGGGCCCGCCTGTGCGGACCCGTTCGTTGATTGCTTGTGTTTCCGACTGCCGTCCGCGATCAGCGCTTGCTGAACTGGAAGCGACGACGCGCACCGGACTGACCGTACTTCTTGCGTTCCACCTTGCGGTCGTCACGCGTGAGGTAGCCGTGCTCGCGGAGGATCGGTTCGAGATTCGGATCGAAGTTCATCAGTGCCCGGCCGAGGCCCAGGATGATCGCGCCGGACTGGCCGGTGAATCCGCCGCCGTTGGTCGAGCAGATCACATCGACGGTGCCCTTCAAGCTGGTCCGCTCGAGGATGCCCATGATGTTGCGAAGGTCGCGCTCTTCGGTGAAGAAGACCTCGAGGTCCTTTTCGTTCACCTTGAACTGACCGCCGCCGGCCTTCACGCGCACGCGGGCCACGGCGGTCTTGCGACGGCCGGTTCCCCAGTAACAACCACGAGCGTCCGGGCCGCGGGGAACGAAAGCAGGGCGAGAGTCGGTGGTGGTGTCAGGCATTGGCGTCAGCAAGCTCGTGAAACGCGTGAATCGGGCGAAGACTTATCAATTCAATGGCGAACAGTGATGGAGGCAGTGATCAGGTCGTCTTGTCGGTCGGCGCGAACTCATGGCGGGCCGACGGCGTGTCGAGCGGAATCGGGCTCTGCGCGCCGTGCTCGTGCTTCGCACCGGCGACGACGCGGAGCCGTGTCGTCAGCTGACGGCCGAGACGGCCGCGCGGAAGCATGCGGATGATCGCCTGGTACACGACCTTCTCCGGGTTCGTTTCCATGAGCATGCGGTAGCTCTGGACTTTGAGACCACCGGGATATCCGCTCCAGCGACGGATCGCCTTCTGGTCAAGCTTGCGGCCGGTCATGACGACCTTCGCAGCGTTGGTCACGATCACCGCGTCACCGGTGATGACGTGCGGCGTGTATTCAGGGCGGTGCTTGCCCATGAGAGCAGAGGCGACTTCGGTGGCGAGACGACCGAGGATCTGACCCTCGGCATCAATGTGCCGCCATACGGTCTTGATCTCACCGGGCTTGGCAAGGAAAGTCTGGCGCGGCATGGCGGCGTCCGAATCGTGTCGAGAGGCGAATGAAGAACCCAGCGCTGCAGCGTCGAACGTCGCACTGCTGCGACGTCACCGAAGCTCGGTGAGGCGTTGGGGAGAATCGAACAAGATAGCTATCCCCCTGAAAGTGTCAAGGCATCGGGGCGTGGTTTGGGGGTTGGCGCACGGCACGGCTCGCATTGGCCTCGGCGGCCCGGCGGGGGCTACGACGACGAACGGGTACGCTTCGGACCCTACCGAGCAGCCCAAGCATGTTCCCACCCAGCAATCAACGTCCTTCCGGTCCACGTGACGGCCCTGTGCCTCCGCCTCCGCCTCCCGCGTTACCGTCGCCGCTTGGCGCACCGCGGGCCGAACCCGCCCCACAGTCGCCCCCGGAGGGATTCCCGGAGCAGTTTCAAACCCCGGATCGGGAGGGTCCCGCCAACTTGCGGTCCATTGTTCCGCCACCGGTCCGGGCCGCGATCGCGTGGTTGGTGATCATCGTCTCGATGAGCATCTGGATCGCCGCCAGCGCCATCGGCCAGAGTGCCATGAAGGCCGCGGCCGAGCTCGAAGGCCAGAACGTCGTCTCGATGCAGTCGGAACTACAGGGACGATTGATGCACAGCATCACGTCATTCGCGAAGGAGCACGAGGGCGATGGCGAGAGCAAGGGCGGCAGTTCCGGACTTCCCGCATGGGCGATGAAAGATGCAGCGCCGCCGCCTGGCGCTTCGTGGATCGACCGCCTCGCGTACGCACTTCTGCTCGCAGACGCGATCGATCCGGACGCCGGGTTGGCGGAACTCCAAAAGAATCCCGCGGCGCGGGTGTACATCGTGAACGACGCGACGAGCGACCAGAATTTCGTCGATGACCAGGGTTTGTACGACGCGGTGCACTCGCGGCTCATCGCATGGCGCGATGACGCACCCCGTGCGCCGCTCGACGCCGCGCATGCGGAACGGCTCGGCTGGTACGCAGAGCTGCTTAAGGGGCGCGCCCCGCCGTCATCGATCGCGTTCATCCTGTTGGGCTACGGCGCCTTGTTCATGTTGTTCGGCCTGGCCGGAGTCGTGCTGCTGGTGATAGGGCTGGTGCTCGCACTGACCGGCTCGCTCCGATCGCGCATGACCATGACGCCGTACTCGCACATCTACGCCGAGACGTTTGCGCTGTGGTTTGTGCTGTTCGCCGGCTTGAACGTCCTCATCGGAATCGTGCTCCCGGTGCTCGATGCGGAAAAGTTCGTGATGCTCGCCGCAGCGATCGCGATGTTCGGAAGTCTGGCGGTGCTCGCGTGGCCTGTGGTGTGCGGCATTCCATGGAAGACAGTGCGTCAGCATGTCGGCCTTCATGCGGGCAAGGGCATCGTCCAGGAGATGCTCCTCGGCGTGCCGACATATGCATGCGGCCTCCCGCTGATGTTCCTCGGCCTGTGCGTATTTTTCGTCATACGGACCCTGTCACCCGGTGCGCCGCCGTCGCATCCGATCACCGACCAGCTCGTCGGCGGTCCGCTGCAGCTCGTCGTGATTTTCTTCCTCGCCTGTGTCGCCGCACCCATCGTGGAAGAGGTCGCGTTTCGTGGTCTGCTCTACCGGCACCTGCGTGATTACGGCCGCGTGATCGGCGCAGTCGCGTCTGGGCTGCTTGCCATCGGAGTGACCAGCTTCCTGTTCGCAGCCATTCATCCGCAGGGGCTGGCCTTCGTCCCGGTGCTGGGCGGACTCGCCACGGCGTTTTGCCTGGCGCGGGAATGGCGCGATTCGCTGCTCGCGAGCATTGTTGCCCACGGCCTCAACAACGCCGTGACGCTCAGCCTGGGGATCCTCCTGTTGGGGGGGTATTAGCCGCCGTGTGGCGGCGGTTTGGCCGCGGTCTGGCATGCGAACCAAAAACAGATCCGTCAGTTCGCACGAGCGATGTTTCTTTTTGCCGTTCGCTCGACGAGAATCTACCCCGTGCTGCGAGGATCTTCGATCGCTCTCGGATGTGTGGCTGCTGCGGCCTGCGGCTTTGCCCAGGCCACAGCGTCGGGCGACATCGTCAGGCGGTTGACTGAGCACCTCACGCAGAGCATCGCCCGCGACGCCGACCTGCACCGCGCTGAAGACGCGCAAGCGAACGCTGGCACGTTCTTTGTCAAGCTCGTCGATCGGTATCGCAACCTCGCGCTGTATCGAGACTCGGTGAAGCTCGCACACCGAACTGTCGGCACGCGGCCTGCCACGGACGCAACGGATGCAACCTACGTGGCGCGCGGCGAGACGTTCGAACAGGCGATGGACTGCTTCGTTGACGGGGGGATGCTCGCAGTCCGCTCGTCGGCGCTTGATGGCAACGGATCGTGTGACACGCGCGATTCATCGCCTCTCGCCCGGCTCGCGCTGTCGCAGCGACTGTGGACGCTCCCGCATCTCGCGCTTGGCCTGACAGACGAACCGCTGCGCTCGATGCAGGGAGATGGATGCGGAGTCCTCGTTCCGACCGCTGTCGAGCACGTCACCATTGACGCGAAGCAGTTTGTGCGGCTCCATCTCGAATCGGAGAAGCAGGCCGCGGGCACCGAGCCTCCCTGCGAACAGTCGACGGTCGACCTCTTCATCAATCCTGCGTCGATGCTGGTCGAGCGCGTTGAGCACTCCCGCGCGATCGCAGAGGGTGTCCGCTACGAAGCGACGCTGGAGATCACACCGGAGCGAGCGATCTCGGTGCCGGCGGCCACACCCGCAGCCGAAGTAGATCCGCCGCCCATTGAAAAATCCGACTTGAAGTCGGACGGCGGCAGTCTGCGCGCTCCGTAGCCTACGGACTCGCAGCGGCAGTCGCCCGGGTTGATTCGTCCACCACATCCAGGAATTCGCGCACCCCGAAAGGTCGCGCGAGCCACAGTGTGCGGCTGTCGGACGGGTGCAGCACCACGGTGTCGCGACTTTCGATCGTCAGAATGATCGCGGCAGTACAGCCTTCGTAGCGCGACTGGCGCACGACCTCAAGCGTCTCGATGACGGACCGACCGCTGTCGGCGACGACCAGTCCGATGGTGCGCTGCGTCGTGACAGCGAGCGCGGTTGCGAGTGATCGCTCTTCCGTCACGGCGAAGCCGCGAATCTGCAGTGCGGCAATGATCAGATCGCGCACGCTGATCTCCGGCTCGACGACAATCGCCAGCAGCCGCTGCACGGGCGGTTGCGGCGGCGGTGCCGTGCCGCGTTCGGCAGCAGGCACGTCGACGTTCACAATCGGAAGCACCACGCGCACCGCCGTGCCGGCACCAAGCCGGCTGTGGATCTCGATACTGCCGCCCAGTCGCCGGGCGATGCCGACGGCCGCCGACATGCCGAGTCCGCGGCCAAGACCTTTGGATGTGAAGAACGGTTCGAAGACGCGCGTGACCGTCGCCTGGTCCATGCCGCATCCATCGTCGCTGATCGTGATGTGCGTCACCGGCGACGACCGGTCGCCCGTCTCGTCCTCGCGCACTGCGGTGGCGACGATGCGCACGGCGCCCCCGTTCGCGTCGAGCGCCTCGACGCCGTTCGTGATGATGCTCAGGAGCATCTGTCGCAGGTGATGGCGATCAGCATCAATCAGCAACTCTTCCGCTGGCTGCTCCAGAATGATGTGCGCGGCGCGCGGTGCCGCCAGGCGCGCCACTTTGACCGAGTCGCGCAACACCGCAGTCAGCGAAAGCTGCTCGCTGGTGAACGGACCTCGGCCTGCGTATGCAAGGAGCGTGTCGACCAATCCCGCGGCGCGCTCGCATGCCGCGTCAATCCGATCGGCACAGTCACGCGTCGCGTCACTCTCCGCATCGCGCAGGCGCAGCAGTCCCGCATTGCCGCGAATTCCCATGACGATGTTGTTGAAGTCATGGGCGATCCCGCCTGAGAGAACGCCGAGGCTTTCGAGCCGCTGCGCGTGCAGAATGTTCGTTTCCAGCCGCAGCCGTTCGGCTTCGTCTCGCCGTTGCTCCGCCAGATCCTCGACCGCGGCAATGGCGCCGCCATCCATCAGCGTGGTCAGATGCAGGGCAAGCCATGCGGCGCCTCCGTCGCTCCGCATGCATTCAAACTCCACATCGGCACCGCCGCTCTCGGTCGCGGTGCCCAGCCGCCGGCGTGCTTCATCGCGCTGACGTTCTGCCACGACGTCAAGCACCGAGCGCCCGACGAGCGCCGCCTCGGTCGTTCCGAGCATCGCAGCGAAGCGTGCGTTCGCATGCGTTGTCACCAGGTCGCGATCGAACTGCCAGTATCCGAGTCGCGCAGCGTCGACCACGTGGCGCAGCCGGGCGGCGACCGTTGCGATCTCGCCTGTCTGGCGACGATTGGCTGCGACGCTGACACCGAGCAGCATCGACATCGTCTGCAGCGCGAGCACGAAACCCCACAGTCCAAGGACCGCGTGCTGCCGATCGGTCGAGAGTTGCGGATCGAACGGACCGTCGCGCGTGACGGCTGCGACGAGCAGAATGATCGAGCACACGAGTCCCGACGCTGCGGCGCCCAGACGATCGAAACGCAGCGATGCCGCAATGGCGAGCGGCAGCGTGGCAATCGCTGCAAGCGGTCCGAGCACACTTTCTCCTGGTGTCAGATAGATCGCCGCCAGAAACGCTGCTGTGAGACACGCGACCAGCGATGTCATCTCGACCCACTGCACGGGTCGCAGCCTGCGATGCGGGACTCCCCACACGAGCAGCATGGTCGGCGTGAGAATTGTCGTGCCGACGGCGGTCGCGAGCGCCCACGATGCCCAGAACGTCATCCACGCAATCGGAACATCGCTGCAGCAAAGAAACGCCAGCGTGACGCCGAGCGAGTTCCCCGCGCTGGCGAGCGGTACCGCGGCGACGAGGAGCCATCCGAGATCCCGGACGCGGTCAAGTTCCGGGCTGAAGTGTGCGTAGCGTTTGAGTGCCCAGGCGGCGGCGGCCGGGGCGATCGTGCCCGTGAGGCCCGCGAGCAGACGGCCGGTGTTGTCGAGTCCTTCCAGCCACTGCATGCCGATGATCGAAGCGAGCAGCACCGCCGGAACGAACCGCAGCCCGCCGATGAGAAACGCTCCGAGCGCCACGCTCAATGGCATCCATACGAGTGGCTCGGTGACGCTCGAACCACCCGTGCGCATGCCGACAATGGCCACGGCAAGATGGGCCGCGAAGACCGCAGTCTGGAGCAGGATCTCTCGGGACAATCTCAGATTCGGTGACAACAACACCTCGCACTCAAATCATCGCTGTCCAGCTTGATCGCTACTACGACCCGAGCGCACAGAATTCTTCGCGCACAATCTTTCCCTTGTTCACGGTATACACGCCGACTTCGCGCATCGTCATCCGATCATCCGTGCCCTTTGGCGAAATGGTGATCGTGAAGTGCACGGCAAATCCAGTCGCACCGACATACGGACCTTCGGCGAGCGCTGTGTGTGTGTCGAATGACGAGGACCACCACGCGTTCTTCTCCCTGATGCCTTTGCGTCCGAGATGCACGGTACCGTCGCCTTCAATCGACTCGATATTCTTGTGGTGCCATTGGCGCTCGACTTCGGACGCCTTGCCGGCGTTGAAGAAACTGACGAGGCTGGCGCCGATCTCCGCTGCCGACGACCCTTTGCCGGTCGAGAGCTTCTTCTTCTCCGCGTGCTTGAACTTCGGCCCCGCTTTGGACATAGGCGGCTGTGCCGCGTCAGCCCCCGGCGCAGTGCTCGCGGTTGCTGCGCGCTTGCTCGACTTCTTGGAGCGCGACTTTGCGGACTTGCCCTTGACGCTCTTGCTGGTGTTCGACTTCGCCATGCCGCAACCATACCGCGCCTATCGCGGCGGCAAAAACGAATTGTGAAGGGCCTCCGGCCACGCGCCGCCTCTCCGCTACTCCGACAGCTCGACAGTCCAGTACGCCTCGTCGAGGAATGCCTTCCACGACTGGTACTTCGGGCTGCCGAGCCGGATCGTGATTGCCGGATTGCGCTTCGGCTTGACGGGCTGGCGCATCAGGCGCATGCGCGCCTGCTCAGGCGTGCGGCCACCCTTGCGGGCGTTGCACTTCACGCACGCGCACACGAGGTTGATCCAGGTGTTCTCGCCGCCCTGCACACGCGGGTTGACGTGATCCAGCGTGAGTTCGCGCGTGGGGAAGTGCTTGCCGCAGTACTGGCAGCGATTGCCGTCGCGCGCGTAGATGTTGCGGCGATTGAGCTTGACGTGCTCCTTGGGGAAGCGGTCGTAACCGAAGAGCCGGATGATCTTCGGCACCGCGATGGCAAGGCGCGACGTCATCACCCAGTCGTGCTCGTCCTTCTCATGCTCGTGTTGAAACACCGCAGCGTCCGCCCATGAGTGAAATGAATAATTCGCGTACGAACCGTTCTCGATCGCCACCACTTCGGCGATGTCCTTGATCAGCATCGTGAACGCGCGGCGCGCATCGACGATGCGCACCGCGGTGTATACCCGGTTCAGCACCAGGACTTTCGAGTCGAGACTCGACGCGAGGTTGGAAGGGAGAGTCGTCATCCGTTCGCCAATCGCCAATCGCTGCTCGGCCAAGCCGCAATCGTACCGATGAATATCGACGAAGGGCAATTGCTGCGCGAACAGGACGTGAAGGCTAGGTCGTGATTTGACCTCGCGTCGGCGCACCAAGCAGCACAATCGGAACAGACCGCAGCGTCCCGGCGGAACGGTCAGCCCTCGAGCCAGTCCCGCTGCTCCGGGATGGCTTGCGGCAGAAGGACGATCGGCAGGTCCGCCGGAGCATGTTCAGCCAGCAGCGAGCGGAGCACCTCGCGGGGAAGAATCCCCTGACCGAGCGGTACGGGTTTGAGCAGTTCACCGTCGGCCACGACGTCATGGAGCAGGAACATCGAGGTGACCGGGGCCAGAGTCGCGACGATCCGGCCGAGGTGATCGGCGATGTCGTCAAGCATCGGCACCGTCAGCAGATCGGTCGGCCCGACCGCAAGTTCAAACGGCTGCCCGCTCCGCTCGCGCGTGAAGCTGATGCAGCTCTGCACATCGCTCAACACATGGCGCGCGTGCGGCCGGAACGCGAGCGAACGTCGGCGCGCTACCAGCGTCGGCGCCGCCGCATCGCAGAACGTGCGAAACGCGTCGCGCCCTGCACTCATCCAGGTGCGCGGCTCGTCCCCAAAGAGCGAGCTCGCCAGCGTCCCGGACCACACGACAATGCGCGGTCCGGGCAGCTCGACATCGAGTGCCCAGGTCTCATCGAGCGGGTTGCCGTCCGCGAATGACGCCAGCACTTCGCCGGCGATCGTGCCGTGGCCGAGGAACACACCTTCGCAGCAGTGGTGTGATGCGCCCACGAGTCGCGCGAGCGCCTTGGCGTCGTGATGGACGTAGATGTTCATATCGCGATGTTCATTCGGGAGAGCGCCGCTCGCCGGTGAAGTGGCAGCGGCTCGTGCAGGTTTCATGCACGACGACCTCTGCAAGCAGCGGCAACGCCGGCTGCAGCCGATCCCAGATCCACTTCGCGATCATTTCGCTCGTCGGATTCGCGAGGCCCGCGATCTCGTTCAGGCAGTAGTGATCGAGCGCCAACTCAATCGGCGCCGTCGCCTTCTTGATGTCGCCGTAATCCACCAGATACCCCTTTGCCGGATCGACATCGCCAGCGACGACGACGTCGACGCGAAACGAATGGCCGTGCATCCGGCGGCATTTGTGCCCTTCGGGAAAGCACGGCAGCCAGTGCGCGGCTTCGAACGTGAATGATTTGACGAGGCGGACGTGCATGCGGGGGCACGAGCAAACAAAAGAGCAGAGGCGTCAGGAGATCCTAACGCCTCTGCGTGATTCGACGGGTGAACGGAGGGTCGGCTTACGGCCTGTTGTTCGGCTCGATCGCTTCGCCCTTGAGGCCGCGACGCTGATCGCGCAGACGACGGCTCTTGCCGGTGCGTTGGCGAAGGAAGTAGAGCTTCGAACGGCGGGCATCGCTGCGGCGGACGACGTCGATCTTCGCGAGACGGGGACTGTTCAGCGGGAAGACACGCTCCACGCCTTCATTGGCGACGATCCGGCGGACGGTCAGCGTGCGGTTGATCCCGCGGCCGTTCTCGGCGATGAGCACGCCCTGGAACACCTGGATGCGTTCCTTGTCGCCTTCGATGATTCGATAATGAATGTCGATGGTGTCACCGACGCTGAAGTTGGGAAAGGTGCCAGCCGGTTTCAGCTGGGAGGCGACGACACCTTCGATGAGCTCTGAGCGGTTCATGAATCGCGGTCCTGTTCAGGGGTTGCAGCCCCGTTGATTTCCCTGGCAGCGTGGTCGCGTGATGAATCACGAAACGACGCCGTTGGTTCTGCGACTTAAGTCGGCTTCGACGCATGCGTCGGATCCCGCTCAGGGGTCGCTGGCGAAGAGGTCCGGCCGGCGCTGTCGCGTCCGTTCGAGCCTCTGTTGATTGCGCCATTGAGCGATCGACGCGTGGTCGCCGCTCAACAGCACGTCCGGAACGATCCGGCCTCGCCACTCGCGGGGCCGGGTGAAGTGCGGGCAGTCGAGAAGGCCCATCGCAGGGCCGGGGCTGCCGCCTTCGCTGACGTCAGAAGACGCGAACGAGTCTTCCGCTGCGGAACTTTCGTGGCCGAGTGCTCCGGGCAGGAGCCGCACGACCGAGTCAACGACGAGCATCGCAGCCAGCTCGCCGCCCGAGAGAACATAGTCGCCGACCGAGAGTTCAAGAGGGCTGAGTTCCTCGATGACTCGCTCGTCGATCCCTTCATAGTGCCCGGCGATCAAGAGCAACCGCTCCTGCTTCGCCAGCCAATCCACACGCCGCTGCCGCAACGGCTCGCCTTGCGGCGACATCACAATCCGCATCGCCGGCCGTGGATCAAGCGCCTCGACCGCAAGCACTCCGTCGTACACCGGCTGGCACATCATCACCATGCCCGGTCCGCCCCCGAAAGGGCGATCGTCGACTTTGTTGTGCTTGTTGCCCGCCCATTCGCGGATGTCGTGCACGTGGTAGTTCACGATTCCGCTTTGAGCTGCCCGCCCCAGAATGCTCGCACCGAAGATCGGCGGAAACATCTCAGGGAACAGCGTGAGCACGTCGATCCGCACGAGCTCGTTCAGTTCTTCTTGCCGGGGGTCGGATCGATGCCGGCCTTCTTCAGCAGATTCGCGACGGTCTCGCTCGGCTGGGCGCCAACGGCGATCCAGTGCTTGACGCGCTCGATGTTGAAGTTGACCTGCACCCCTTTGCCCACGGGGTCGTACCAGCCCAATTCTTCGATCACGCGACCGTCACGGGGGCTGCGCTTGTCCATCGCGCCAAGGCGATAGAACGGACGGTGGGTGCGACCCATGCGCTTCAAACGGAGAACAACCATGTCACAAATCCTCGTCAGCGTCCGCTTCGATCTCGTTGCGTCACTCGACGCGACTCGGCAGATCGGGAATACGGCCGTGGAACGGTGCGTGGCGAACAGGACGTTCATCACGCACAACGCCGTGCGGCCCACCTTCAGCGGGCGGATGCGAAGCGACTACCGTAGCGGAACCTGGAGATCAATGCAATCGCAGCGCACCCCGAGGGTATTATCTCCCACGCTGTCAGCTCGAGCCCGTGAAGATGTGCTGGTGTGCAAGGTTCGTTACCCCGAACATCGCGCTTCTGGCCCAAGCGTTGGCGGCCCCGAAGATAACGCCGGCGACTCCCGAGAAGAGCACCGCAATGAGGATGAATTGCCCGTACGCGGCCGCCTGTGGGCTCGTGAAGAGGCGGTACATCGAGTTCGTCGTGCCGGCGAGCATCTGCGAACCGTCCAGCGGAGGAATCGGCAGCAGGTTGAACAGGCACAGCGCGAGATTCAGCCAGCCGCCGGTAAACAGAAACTGGTGGATGTTGCGCTGCTGCGCTGTGAGATCGGAGAGTGTCTCGACATTCGTCCAGGCGAGGTAGAGGCCGGCGGCCGGGATCAAGAGGGCCGCGAGGATCAAATTGACAGCCGGGCCTGCGCCAGCGACCACGATGCGGCCGCGACGTTTCCAGCGGAACCGACTGGGGTCGACCGGCATCATCCCCCACGCGAAGCCGATGAGGACAAAGCACAGCAACGACCAGCCGCCCATGTGCACCATCGGATTCAGGGTCATGTGGCCGTAACGACGCGGGGTGTCATCGCCCTGCCAGAGCGCTGCGACACCGTGACCGAGCTCATGAAGGCAGATCGAAACGATGACCCAGAAGATCCACGCAAACAGCATCGCCGTCTGGCCGCTCTGCAGGAAATCGCCGATCCACCATCCCGTTGGCATGCCCCGATCGTACCTGCGGCTCGACAGTGCCACAATCACACGCGGTCGGCGAAGTCCGCGTGCACGAACGTGTATCGTCCGCCCATGATCGTCGCGAGCACGCGCGGCACCGTGCGAACCCAGTCGCACGCGTACGGATCGCGGTCGAGGATCGTGCAGTCAGCCCGAAACCCCGGGCGAAGCGCACCTGCGTCGGACATGCCGAGGCACGCGGCCGCTTCGCTCGTGTAGCCGACGAGCGCGGCGTGCACACCAAGATTGTCTTCCGGCCGGCACACCTGCTCGTCGACGTCGCGTCCGGTGATCACAGCGCGCATGCCGGCGATCGGATTCGGACTCACGATCGGCCAGTCGCTTCCGAACGCAAGCCGGGCGCCCGCATGAAGCAGCGCGCGGAACGGAAAGAAGCGGCGCATGCGCGCTGCGCCGAGCCGTGCCAGCGCGCTTCGCGCGTCGTATGCCTTATGCAGCGGCTGCATGCTCGCGAAGCGGCCACGAAAACGGTGGATGTCGTCGGGATGAATCGTCTGGGCGTGCTCGATGCGGGCGGTGGAATCAAGTGCATCAAGTGCATCAGGTTCATCAAGTGCATCAAGTGCCGCGCGCGCCGCTTCATCACCGATCGCATGCATGGACGGTGACAGCCCGGCATCGCGCACGCACGCGATCCACTCGCGCAGCAGACCGCGCTCGGCGAGTTCCACGAAAAGACCGCGATTGCCTTCGGCGTCCGCATAGTCATCGAGCATGCGCGCCGTCCGCGAACCGAGCGTGCCGTCGATGAACGCCTTCATGCCGATGATCGCGAGTCGATCGTCATGCGCAAACGACGTGGCGAACGAGCAGTCGAGCGGCCACGCGCGATCAAGCAGCGTGATCCGCATGCGCACGCTGAACGCGTCGCGCTGCGGCGCAATCGCGTCGCGCACGATCCGCTCATACTCCATCGAGCCGGCGCTCGTGATGCCATACGACGCGAGATGCGCGTGCGCGGCCAGCACAGCGCGCTTCCGGTCGTCGTTCGGGGGCGACGGCACAAGCGGCTGAACCAGCTGCCACGCAGCGGCTTCCTGCAGCAGTCCGGTCGGCGTGCCGTGCGCGTCGCGCACGATGCGCCCGCCGGGCGGATCCTGACGCAGATCATTGCTCGCGCGCAGCAGTGCAAGCACAGCCTCGTTGACCACGCAGGCGTGCTGGTCCATGCGCCAGCAGACGGCCGGACGCGTTCCGGCGGCGCGAAGCCACGATGCGTCGGGCAGCTCAGGACCTGGATACGCATCTTCGTTCCAGCCGCCACCGATCAGCCATGTGCCGGGTGCGAGCGATGCATGCCGCTCGGCCACGAGCCGCTCAAAATCGGAGCGGTTGCGCGCGGCCGAGAGTTCGAGGCGGAGCAGCGACTGGCCGCCGAGTTCCAGATGCAGATGACTGTCGATCAATCCCGGCAGGACCGTCGCGCCGCGCAGATCGATCGATCGCTGCGCTCCGGCCCGCCCCACCGATTCGATGCGTCCCTCATGGAGCGTGATCGCATTGGCGCGCGGGCTGGCGGCATCCATCGTGTAGACGCGCGCGTTGTAGAAGTTGAGCGAGCCGATCGGAGGCGAGACGGCATGCGGCATGGAGGATGTGTATCGTACGAAGACTTGAAGGAGAGCTCATATGAAGTGTGCAGTGCAATCACGCGTGGCGACTGGATTCGTGTTGATCGCGGCAACCGTTGGCCTGATGAGTTGCGGCGACACGCCGAAGCCCAAGCCGCCGGTGCCAGTTACTACGAAGGCGCCCGCTCCGCCGGCGCCGCCGTCATCGAGTGGTACGACGCCAACTGTGTCCACGGCAGCGCCGCCGATCTCGCCAACCGCTGCGACGATGCCAAGCGCGGTTTCCACCGCCGAAAGTGATCCCTCCAAGATCGAAGTTGCGGGGATCATCGCGCCGAAGCCGACGACGTGGACGTGGCAGGCGCCCACCATGCAGTTCCGCACGCTGCAGTATTCAGTCCCTGGCGACGGCGATTCGACCACCGCCGCGGAGCTCGTCGTGAGTGTGTTTGACGGATCAGACGGCGGCCCTATCGACGGCAACATCGATCGCTGGGCCGGACAGTTCCGGATGCCGGACGGCACCGCTGCCACGCCCATTCGGAGCGAGCAGGAAATCGACGGTATGAAAGTGATCCTCGTCGAACTGACGGGGGCCTACTCCGGCATGGGCGCGAGTGGTCCCAAGCCAGGAACCAAGCAGCTCGCGGCGATCGTGCGCGCCCCAGGACACAGCGTCTTCCTTCGACTCATCGGTCCGGAGACGACTGTCGAGGCGGAGCGCGGTGCGTGGGAGACGCTCGTCGCCGGATTGAAGAAGAGCGCGTAAGACATGCGCCAAGGAAAATGACACGAGGCGCGGTGCATGCCGCGCCTCGTGTCATTTTTGTATTACCCCGATGAGTTACGCACCGAAGCGGCGATTCACTTCATTCCAGTTGACGACGTTCCAGAACGCGGTCACATAGTCGGGCCGGCGATTCTGATAATTCAAGTAGTACGCGTGTTCCCACACGTCGAGTCCCAGGATCGGTGTGCCGGCGACCTCAACGACGCCCTGCATCAGCGGATTGTCCTGGTTCGCGGTGCTCGTGACGGCGAGACTTCCGTCGGCACTCTTGATGACCCACGCCCATCCCGATCCGAAGCGTCCGGCGGCGGCGGCGGCGAACTTCGCCTTCATTTCATCGAGCGATCCGAACGCTTTGGTGATGGCAGCGGCCAGCGTCGGATTCGGAACGCCGCCTGTGCCCGAGGGCACCATCAGGTGCCAGAACATGGAGTGATTGAAGTGCCCGCCTCCGTTGTTGCGCACGGCGGTGCGCGCGGCTTCCGGCACCTTGGCGATGTTCGCGCAGACATCGTCAATTGATCGGTTCGCCCACTCCGCGTGCCCTTCGAGCGCCTTGTTCAAGTTCGTGACGTACGCCTGATGATGCTTCGTGCGATGAATGTTCATCGTCTTGGCATCGATGTGCGGTTCAAGTGCATTTTCGGCGTACGGGAGATCGGGAAGTGTGAATGGCATTGGAGATCCTCTTGGAGATCCTTGTGGAGCGCTCGACCGCGCGCGAGCGCGTCGCGGACAGAAGGCAATGCGGATCCTACTTCAATGCGAGCCCGTCGAAGGCGAGTGCCATGGACTTCGGAAGCAGTGGGTCGAGTTCCGCATGGCGGATGTCGTGGGTCATGTGAATGAAGTATGTGCTCGATGCTCCGATGCGCTCCGCGGTGTCGATCGCCTCGTCGACGGTGAAATGGGTCGGATGGGCGCGATAGCGGAGCATGTCGAGGACGAGCGTTCGCAGACCTTGCAACTTCCGCCATGTCGCGGGAGGGATCGCGTTGACATCAGTGCAGTAGCCAAGCGGGAGCGGACCTGGCTGCTCGAGTGCGATTGCTCCGGACGCGTCGACCGCTTCGACGCGATATCCCAGCACCGGCAGCCGCCCGTGCAACAACGGCAGGGGAGTGAATCGCAAGCCGTGCACCACGAAGTGCCCCTCGGTCGGAACGAGCCGCGGGATGAGATCGGCGACAAACGAGTCATTAACATTTTTGTGCCGGTCAAAGATGTGCGCGTAGACGCGCTTCAGGTGCTCGAGCGTGTGCTCATCCCCCCACGTGTCGATCGGCTGGCGCATCATCGCGTTGTAGCGGCGCACGTCGTCGAGGCCGAATGTGTGATCGACGTGATTGTGGGTGTAGACGATTGCATCACAGCGATCGAACCGATGGCGAAGACTCTGCTCGCGATGATCAGGCGGCGTATCGATCAGAATGACGCGCGGTGCACCGGAATGATCGGTGTAGCGCAATGCGGCGCCGCACCGCAGCCGCCGATCCCGTGGATCGGTGGATGTGCACACCGCACATGAGCAGCCGATCACGGGAACGCCCGAGCTCGTTCCGGTGCCGAGAAAGAGGAACTCGACGGCGCGCGGCGCGCCCGCAGAATTGCTCATGCAGGCGCTCCGACCGAAGCCTGATCAAACGCGCAGCGCAGGGCCGCGACGACGCGATCCGGATAATCCGCGCCGCAGACACAGCTGGATACAGCGACGCCACGGCATCCGGCATCGACGAGCGCCGCAATGTTCTCGACGCTGACGCCGCCGATCGCCAGATGCGGGATGTGGCCGAATCGACGGACGTACTCGCGCAGCCAGGCGACACCTGAGGCTGCAGCCGTCGGTTTCACGTCGGTGTGAAACATCGCGCCGACTCCGCAATAGTCGACGCCTGCCTGCACCGCGCGTTCCGCCTCGTCAGCATTGTGCGTGCTCATGCCGATGAGCAGCCGGCGCCCGGCGATCGCCTGGATCGCGCGTGGATCGAGATCGGTCTGGCCAACATGGACACCGTCCGCATTGCACGCGAGTGCCACGTCAACGCGGTCGTTCACGATGACCTGAACCCGTCGTGGCCGCGCTTCCTGCAGCACCCACGCGACGCGCTCCACGAGGGGCGCCGCATCGCAGTCTTTTTCGCGCACCTGGATCGCATCAGCGCCGCCGTCGAGCGCAGCGCGGACCACATCACGCCACGGTCGCTTGCACAGCGACTCGGTCACGAGGACGCACACCCGCCAAGCGGCAGGTACGTCCGAACGTCGCCCGGGGGTGCGACGGATCACGTCCGCTGCCACCGAGTAACTCCGGTAGCGCAAGGCCTCGATCCCGCGCGCCAGCGCCGGGTCGATCGTCTTGGCCATCTCTTCGATCGATCGAAGCGCCTCAGCCAGCCGTGAGCCGGCCGCTGCGGCCACGTCGCTCAGCGTGCAGCGGGCGTACTCGGTCTCGGTCGAGATCGTCGTCCCGACATCGCCGGTCACGTCGCGGTTTGCCACGAGCCAGCCCTGCGGAAGCGATTGGAGCGCGCTGGTCAACTCGTGGCGCAGCTGCTTGAGGTCCGCCGCGAGACGGGGGTCATTCAGCGCGAACCGGCTGAGGTCTTCCAAGGTCCGGATCGCCTCGGCGGCGCGGTTGGCGTTGGCATCCAGAATGCGGGCGACGGGATCCACAAGGGGCAATCCTACGGTCAGCCGGCTCAGAACTGGCCTCCTGCGTTGCCCGGCTTGTGCTATTCTCTCCGCCCCTATGGCGCAGATCCGCGAGCTCAAAAAGCGGATGGTTGCAGTACGCACCATCCAACGCATCACGAAGACGATGCAGATGATCGCGACCGCGAAGTTCAACGCGGCGCTCCAGCGTGCGCGCGCTTCGCGCGCGTACACCGACACGCTGCGTCGACTCGTCGAAGAGGTCTCCTCCGCCGCTGGCGACGTGAGCCATCCGTTGCTGGAAGGACCGTCCACACCGTCCGGTGTCGTGACTGTCGTGGTCATCACGTCCGACCGCGGACTGTGCGGCGCGTTCAACGGTCAGGTGCTGCGGAAGGCGGAGAAGCTCTGCCGCGAGATCACCACGTCGGGCAAGAAGCTGCAGCTTCTCGTCGCAGGCAAGAAGGGCGTGGCGTTCTTCAAGTTTGCGAAGATCCCGGCGGCCCGCACGTTTTCGTTCGGGGACAAGCCGACGTTCGAGGACGCGGGACGTCTCGCCGACGAAGTGATGGATGATTTCATCAACGGTCGCTCCGACGCGCTGCACGTCGTCTACATGCGATTCGTCAGGGCCGCGAAGCAGGTTCCCGAAGCGGCGCAGGTCCTGCCGATCGTCAAACCCGCTGCGGCAGCCGGGACCGTCGCGAAGGCGGGCTCCCCGATGGAATTCAGTCCGAGCGCCGAGAAGATCCTCACCGATCTTCTCCCCCGCGCCGTCAGGATTCAGCTCTTCCAGTCGTTCCTCGACTCCGCTGTCAGTGAACAGGCGATGCGCCGAGTCGCGATGAAGGCGGCGACGGACAACGCTACATCGCTTGTCCGCCTGCTCAAGCGCAATTTCAACCGCGCCCGCCAGGCCAAGATCACGACCGAACTGACGGAGATCATCTCGGGCGTCTCGGCACTTTCGTGACAGTTATCGCGCTGCCGTCGTAGCGTCGGCGCCTTTGCCGGTGGCTATGGCGTTGCCGTCGCGCTTCCAGGCCTTCAAGCCCCCGCGCAGACAGACGACGTTCTCCGCCTTGTAGCCCAGTGCGATTAGTCGCTTCGCGTAAGCCATCTGCACGGCACTGTCGTAATCGACGTCGTAAATCACGATCACGTCGATGCCTTTGAACGCAACGACGTGTTCGGCTTCGAGTCGTTCGAAGGGCAGGTTTATCGCGCCGGGAATGTGTCCCGCTTCGAATGCGGATTCGGTGCGCGGATCTACCCACGCGGAGTTTGGCGGCCCGCTGAGGCCGAACGTCCCCCGCGGTTTCGACATGAGATCGAGTGCGTCGCTGGTGGTCTCGGCCCACATCACGTGTGGATCAACGACGTTCGTGGTGCAGCCACCGACGCATGCAGCGCCGATCAGGACGCTCGCGACGAACGATCGATTGATCAGCCCATGGAACTTGGACCCAAGGACATTGGAAAAGCAGGCTGTCGCAAAATTCGGCGGGAATGCCATCAGAAACCTCCGTGTCAGCGGGCGTTCTCCCGGATCCTCTTCGACGCGGGAGTTCGGGGCACAGGCTCAGCGAGCCGTGCCTCGTCTCGAACGACCGCATCATGCCGGAAATCCGCGGAACCCGCACAACGATGCCAGTCCCTTCGAATCCCTACCCGGTCCGCTCGTCGTTCGCCCTGTGCACCGGGAAGCTGGCGCTTGTCGGCGCGATCACCTGCAGCGCTTGGGGACAGCAGCCTCCAGCCGGGACAGGCCCCGGCTTCGGATCCTTTGGATCGGCGGCCGCTGAAGTGACCGGCGAATCACTCGTGAGAACTGAGCTTCTGCCTGCCACAGCGCTGCTCGAGGCTGGAAAGCCGTTCCGCATCGCGGTGGTATTCCGAGTGCAGCGACCTTGGCATCTGTACTGGAAGAACCCGGGCGACTCGGGCGGGCCGCCGTCGATTCGACTGGAGCTTCCCCCGGGATTTACCGCCGGCCCGCTCGAATTCCCCACACCGAAGGTCATGGAATCGCACGGTGAAGTCGCGATTGGCTACGAAGGCGACATTGCCTGCTTTTTGACCATCACTCCGCCGGAATCCTTGGACGGAGTGAACTCGCCACTGACACTGACCGCAGCACTTTCGTGGATGGTCTGCACCGACCGTTGCCTTCTCGGTAAGAGAACCGTGGCAATGACGCTCCCAGCTGTTGAGACCCCGATCGAGGTGGCCCCGGAAATCGCAGCGTTGCGAGCCATAATGCCGATGGCAGCCAATGACCTGAAGATCGAATGTCGGCTGGAGGGGGGAGAGGGAGCGCACGCTCTTGTCATCACAGGACCAGCAATCACCGGCTCGACCGTGCGCTTTCTCCCTGAAATAACACCTGGCGTTGGCTATGGCGCTTCGCTCCCGGCGCCCGTGCAAGCGTCAGCCGGTCGATTCGAACTCCGAATTCCGTTGATGGTGCGCCCAGAAAACAGTCTCGGCATGCCGCTCCGCGCGGCGGGACTGGTCACAATCTCGACGCCGCGTGACGGCACCGCGCTGGGCGAGGACACCAACTCGGCCGAGATCGCGCTGCCGCTCAATCCGCCCAATCCTTCCGCGCCGCGCCCCGTCGCGCCTCACTGACTTTTGCTTTGTTGCGTTGCGGCACGTGCCGCGACGATTCGCTTGCCCGTGTGCGTCAGACGGTCCAACGTTTGACATCCTCGCTTGGAGATTCCCCTTATGAAGAACAGTTCAAAATCGCTCGCTTTCATTTTCGCCGCTGGCCTCGCCTCGTCGTTCGCCTTCGCTGCCATCGCCGCCGATGACAAGCACAAGGATCACGCGAAGGACGGCCACAAGCATGTCGATGGCGAAAAGCATGGCGACAAGTCCGACAAGACCGGCAAGTCCGACAAGAAGATGGCCGCCGCACAGGTCGGCAAGGCTGCTCCGGCGTTCACGCTCAAGACCACCGACGGCAAGGACTGGAGCCTGAGCGACGCGGCCGGCAAGATCGTCGTCCTTCAGTGGGTCAATCCGGAGTGTCCGGTGTGCCAGCGCGTCATGAAGGACGGCACGGTGACCGAAGGTATGAAGGGCGCGACGGAAGCCTCGAAGGACGTCGTGTTCGTCATGATCAACTCGAGCGCTGCTCGTCCATCGAGCCTTGAAGGTACCGCCGCGTATCTCAAGGAGCACAAGATGACGGCGCCCGCTCTGCTCGACAATGACGGCGCGGTCGGCCAGCTGTACGGCGCGAAGACCACGCCGCACATCTTTGTGATCGATGGCAAGGGCGTGCTCCGTTACCAGGGCGCGATCGACGACAGCGCTGACGGCAGCGGCAAGGGCAAGACGAATTACGTCACCACCGCCGTCCAGCAGATCGCCGGGAACGAGACGGTTGCCCCCACCGAGACCAAGCCCTACGGCTGTGGTGTCAAGTACGCGAAGAAGTCGTAACCATCAGTGATGGTTGACCAGACGAGCTGAGAGGCTCGCCCGGTGAAAAGACAACGGCCGCAGGTTCGCCTGCGGCCGTTGTCGTTGGCATTTTGCGACTCGCTCATCCAAGACTCACCGGCATCACCACGTACGTAAAGTCGTTGCCGACCTTGATCACGCCGGGCTTGTTCGGCGCCTTCAGCTCGATGATCACCTGCTCGCTGTCGATCACTTTGAGAACATCGGTGATGAACTGCGGGTTGAAGCCGATCTCGATCGCTTCGCCTTCATACTTCTCAAGCGCGACCGTAATCTCCGCTTCGCCGAGTTCAGGGGCGCGACTCGACAGCAGCAGCTGCTTGCCGTCGAAAGCGAGGCGCACGCCTTTTGACTCCTCATTCGTCAAGAGCGCCGCACGGCGCACCGCACTCGTGAGCTCGCCCGCATCGAACGTCACGCGCTTGTCCTGTTCCTTCGGAATCACATCTTCAAACGGCGGGAACGATCCCTCGACGAGTCGCGATGAGAGGACCGCCGCGTCCGCTCCGTCGCCCACCCGGAAGATGATCATGCTCTCGTCGATCGCGACCGCGACTGCTTCGTCGGGATCGGAGAGCAGCTTGCCCAGCACGTTCAGCGCCTTGGTCGGCACGATGCACTGGCAATCCTTCTCGACGGCCCGCGAACACTCGCCCTTGGCCATCGCAAGCCGACGTCCATCCGTTGCGACCATGCGGAGTCGCTTGCCTTTGCGTTCCATCAGGACGCCGTTGATCGCGTAGCGGCTGTTGTCGACAGCCGTCGCAAACAGCGTGCGGTGAATGAGCCGCGCGAGTGTCCCTGCAGTCGTTTCGAAATCGATGCGGCTTGCGGGAAACGGCTGCACGCCGGGAAAATCTTTCGGATCGGACCCGAACACCTTGAAGGTTGAATCGTGCCCCTTGATCACCGCGATCTTGTTGCTCACCTGGATCGACAGCGTTGAGTCCTCGCTGGCGCGGACGATCTGGTTCAGTTTGTCCGCGGGGATCAGTGCTTCGCCTTCGTCGGTGACGGAAACGCTCGCGACCGGCACACTGAGACCGACTTCGGTGTCGGTGGCGCTGATGGTGAGGATGCCGTCCGCCGCGACAAACTTGAAGCACAAGAGGGCCGGCGATGGGGTCCGAGAGACCACGACGCCACCGGCGAGGGCTAAGGCATCGAGCAAGGCGGAGCGGTCGCAAACGAGCTTCATATGAGTCTCGATGATCAAAAGGGGATCTGATGAGGAGCGGGCAAGGCAGGCCCGGGCCCGCCACGGAGACGACGGTTATCCCATGCAATTGGGCCCGCAGGAGGCCCAATCCCAACCGGTAGCCCCGCGCACCGGCGGCGGGGTACAAGCGGAGTGTACCGCGAGGCCACCGGATCACGTGAAACGCCCGAGAGCCCGATCGGAAGAGCAACCCGATCCCCGACGCCCGCTCTACGATCCGGCCATGATCTACCGCTTCGCGAGGGCGATCGCCGAACTGTTCCCGTTCCTGGCCTTCGCGTTTTTCGTCGGCGCCTTCTTCGTGGCGCTGGCATTCACCGTCCTCTATCCGATCGTCCCCATCATCCTGTTGATGGTGTCCATTCCGCTCCTCGTGCTGGCCGTGGCGTTCGCACGTGTGCTGCGCTTTGTTGAACGAACGGCGGCGAAGCGCGGGCTGCGACGCGATCGTTGCCCAGCGTGTGACGAGGGACTCGAGCGCTACACCATGGCCGGCGAGCCACTCAAAGAATGCGTGCGTTGCCAGCGCGTCTTTGATGCGACCGGTGCCATCTGGCAACGCGACCCGGATATGCCGCTTGACACACCGCGCGAAGCGGCGTCAGCAGACGCGAAGGACGATCAGCATGCGCGAAACGGCGGCCAGCTGCATGCCGGCTGAGTTGCCTCACCGATCGCCACTCACCTATCACCAGTTTCGCCCGCATCGACATCAACGTCGTTCCAGTCGATGCGCGAGACTTCATCGCGCCGCGCCTCGAGCGCCAGTTTCGCCCGCTCCAGATCATGCTCGCGCACGAGCAGCTTCACACGCCCTGGGGCTTCGGCGCGAAAGCTGCCCGTCAGACCGCCGGCCACCGTGCACGGAATGCCCGCAGCGAGCAGCGTTTCGCGCATGAGTGACGCCTCCCACTCGTGCTCAAACATGCCGGCAATCACGGTCCGATCATTCTGACTGAGACCATCGGAGTTGGGCCCGTCGGAGTTGGGTTCACGTGCGGGATCGTTGTTGGAATTCATGATGCGGTCCGCCCTGCGAAGTGCATTGCCGCATCATGCGCCTGGGCGGCGACGCGGGCATTGCCGATGTGCACCTCGACCGGTCGCTTCGGTCGCACGCGCGCTACGAGTGCCTGTCCCTGGGCGATGATGGAGATGCCTTGCTCCGCGCCCACGTCGCCTGCATCGCCGTCAGCGAGAAGGACGCGCACGATGTCCCGCAGGAGATGCAGATCGCCGGGTTCGCACTGCAGCGCGTCGCGCGTGTTGAGCTCGACGGCCGCCTGTGCGTCGATCTCCTGCCAGTGCTCGTTCTCGGCGAGCGCGAAACTCACCACGTCAAATACATTGCGCCACCGACCGAAGGGCACGAGATACAGCGGCGCCAGATGCAAATTGTGCAGCACCACTTCGAGCGTCGCTGCGACGCGCTCAAGTGGAACGTCCAGATGCATGATCTCGGGGGCCGTGCAGCTGCCCGCGCTCGCGTGTGCGGGTTTCGCTTTCGACTGGAGCGGCTGGGTCGCGTGGGTCGAGCTCGAACTCGCGGGGCCGATGATCAGCGTCGCCGCGTGCTTCGTCGGATCCAGCATCCATTCCGTTGTGGGCTGGTCCGGCTGTGACTCCATTACGCCGCGAGCTTTGAGGTCACGCCAGATCGGACGCCATTGTTCCTGCAAGCCGACGAATTCCACGTCGTAAAGCTCCTGGGGCGTCATCCACTTTCGTTGACGCCGGAGCCCCAGCCTAACGCGGAGGAACAAGGAGTCACAGAGGAGCGCAGCGTGAAGACGCAGAATTGACGACGAATCGAGATTTCCCGCGCGATCCGCCTGCCCGTGTACGATCCCCGCTCTCGAATGCGAACTGTCCTCTTTGTCTGCACGGGCAACACCTGCCGCTCCCCAATGGCGGAGGCGATTGCGCGGCATCTGCAGCGGCAAGGGAAGCTTCCCGAGGACCTCTTCTTCGCTTCGGCGGGAACCTCAGCGGCTGATGGCTGGCCTCCAAGCGAGGAGACGCGTAAGGTGTTGCAGCGACTGGGAGCCGACGCTGATGGCCACTCCAAACCGCTCACGGCGGCGATGGTGCAGAAGGCCGACCTCGTACTGGGCATGACGCGCAGTCACGTCGGCGGTGCGAAAGCGCTGGTCGGTGAAGTCGGCTCGCAGGCGGACAAAGTCCAAACGCTCGATCCAAACGGTGACATCGCCGATCCGATGGGGCATGACCAGGATGTGTATGACGCTGTCGGCAAGCGTCTTCTTGAACTGATTCCCCAACGCCTGCGAGAGATGCTGACGTCATGAAGATCGCTCTCGGCAGCGACCATCGCGGCCTCATCGTCGCGACCTCGCTTGTGAACCATCTTCGCGCCGAGGGGCACGAGGTCGAAGTCCTCGGCGAATGCAGCGGCCCCGCAACGGACTACCCGGACATCGCGTGGCTCGTGGCCAAGGCCGTTGGCGAGCGCCAAGTCGATCGCGGCATTCTGATCTGCGGGACGGGCATCGGCATGTGCATCGCGGCCAACAAGCTCCCGGGAATCCGGGCAGCGATGGCGCAGGACGAACTGGCCGCGCAGTTGAGCCGCACTCACAACGACGCGAATGTCCTGTGCCTCTCGGCGGATCTCATCGGACAGACGCTCGCGAAGCGCGTCGTTGATGTGTGGACGAAGACGCAGTTCGAAGGCGGCCGCCACCAGCGCCGACTCAACAAGATTGCCGCGATCGAACGCGGCGAGGATCCGTCCGCCGTGAAACAGTGACGAAACTAGCTGAAGCAGTGACGGAACTCAGGCGCTGAAGCCGCGCACTAGGTCATACAGCAGCCGCACGCCAAAGCCTGTCGGACCGGCCACGCTGCACAGATCATTCGCGCCGTCCACGTTCGCGACACCGGCGATGTCGACGTGGGCCCACGGAATCGTTTCGTCGACAAAGAACGACAGAAACGCGCCACCCTGCAGCGGATGACCGAGGCGGCTCGGATTCGAGTTGATGATGTCAGCGTGCGGGCTCCGCATGTGCTCGCGATGATCGTTCCACAGCGGCAGATGCCACACGCGATCGCCGCTGGCGGTGCCGGCGCGCTCGACGCGTCCGCGCAGATCATCGTTGGTGCACATGAGACCGGCGCACCAGCTGCCCAGCGCCGTCACCACGCCGCCTGTCAGCGTCGCGATGTCAACGATGTGTGTCGGCTTCAGCGTCTTGCATGCCCATGCGAGTGCGTCCGCGAGCACCAGCCGACCCTCGGCGTCCGTGTTTGTGACTTCAACAGTCACGCCGTTATAGAGCGTGATGATGTCGTCGGGACGGTATGAATCACCGGACACCATGTTCTCGGCCGCAGGCAGCAGCGCCGTCACGCGCACGGGCACCTTGGCAGCGGCGATGGCGTGCATGGCACCGAGCACGGCCGTCCCGCCGCACTTGTCGTACTTCATGCCCTTCATGCCGTTGTTGACTTTGATCGAGTAACCGCCCGTGTCGTACGTCACGGTTTTCCCGACGATGCAGATGTGTGTTGGTGCAGCGCCGCGTGCGGGTTTCTTCGCTGGAGCGCGCGACTTTACGCTCGGCTTCCAATCGAGCACCACGAGACAGGGCTTCGCTTCCGAGCCCATGCCGACGCTGACGATGCCGCCCATGCCGAGGCGTTTCGCCTCTGCGAACGAAATCACGCGACACGTGAGCTTGTGAGTCTGCGCCAGCTTCTTCGCCTGCTGGCTGATCCACGCCGGAGTGCACACATTCGGCGGTGTCGCCGCAATCTCGCGCGCGAAGTTGACGCTCGTGCTCAGTGCCAGGCCCGTCACGATGCCGCTGTGCAGATCGCGATCGCTCGCCTCGATCGACAGCGTGCCGTCCGCGCGCTTGCGCGTGGCGGCAGTGCCATCGAACGCAGTCACGCGCCAGTTCGCGATGCCGATGCCTTCGCCGAGTGCGCGGCCAAGCGCCAGGCGGTCGCCATCCTTCGGCAGCGCGTCGCCGGAGTCGAGGCGGGCGATCGCCGTCTTGGCCCGGTCAAGCGCCCGCAAGAGCTTCGCGCCTGCGATGCGCATGGAGCTGTCCTTCACCTCGGCCCGTTTGCCCAGGCCGAGGAGCATCGTGTGCGCATCGATGATCCGCACTTCGCCGTTGTCCGCGAGAAAACCGGGCGCGCCGCTGAAGCGCTTGCGAAGGCGCTCGAGGTCATCGGATGCGATGCAGTGGATGGAAACGGCTGAACGGGACGATTTGGGGGACGCGGCGATCGAGCGGTACACGGAGTGCCTTTTGAGAAGCAGAGCAACGGGGCAGCGGTGAAGACTGCGAACAGTACCGTCAGCGGGTGGCGCGGTGGCGGCGAACCGCGAGCGCAAGCAGCGTGATGTCGCCCGGAGTCATTCCCGCGAGTCGTCCCGCCTGACCCATCGTCGTCGGGCGGAAGCGCCCGAGCGTCTCGATCGCTTCATTGCGCAGGCCGTGGATTGCCCGCAGATCGAGATCGTTCGGAATGGTCATCAGTTCCGCATCACGCTGCCGGGAAATCTCGACGCGCTGCCGCGCGACGTAGCCGGCGTAACGGATGTCCGTCACGACTCGATCGACGAGCGGCAGCGGATGAGCAATCTGCAATCGTGCGGCGATGTCCGCCGCGCTGATCTCGGGGCGCCGCGCGATCTCGCTGAGCAGCTTGCCGTCGACACGTGTCGTCTCGAGTTCGCGCCGAATGGCATGCATCGCATCCATGCGGGCGCGGAATGCGAGCCCGCGCTTCGCGCCGACAAGCCCGAGCGACTCACCGAGCGGCGTGAGGCGTTCGTCGGCGTTGTCGGATCGAAGCAGCAGTCGATGTTCGGCGCGGCTCGTGAACATGCGATACGGCTCGCGCGGCGTGCGCGTGACGAGATCATCCATCAGCACGCCGATGTACGCCTGATCGCGGCCGAGGCGCACGGGTTCGCGATCACGAGCCCGCAGCGCGGCGTTGAGGCCGGCGATCAGGCCTTGCGCGCCTGCTTCTTCATAGCCGCTCGTGCCGTTGATCTGGCCTGCAAGATAGAGCGCCTGCACGCGCTTGGTCTCGCACGTCGCGTCGATCTGATGCGGCCAGACCATGTCGTACTCGACCGCGTATCCGTAGCGAATGATGCGGGCGTTGGCACAGCCGGGAAGCGCGCGAACGATCTCGTCCTGAATATCGCTTGGCAGCGATGTTGAGATCCCGTTGCAGTAGATGTCGTTCGTGTGCAGCGTTTCCGGTTCGAGGAACACGTGATGTTCATCGCGCCCGGCGAAGCGCACGACTTTGTCTTCGATCGACGGGCAGTAGCGGGGGCCGCATTCCGCGTCGATCTGGCCTGCGTACATGGGCGCGCGGTGCAGATTGGCGCGGATCAGCTGGTGCGTGGCGGCGTTCGTCTTGGTTTCCCAGCAGAGGATCTGCGGTAAATGGGGAAAGACCTCGAGATCGTTGACATCGGAGAAGGGGATCGGCGGATCGTCCCCGGCCTGCGCGGGCAGCAGGTCGAGATCGAGCGTCGTCCGATCGAGTCGCGGCGGCGTGCCGGTTTTCAGGCGTCCGATCTCGAATCCCAGCTTCTTCAGGGTCGCGCTGATGCCGACGGCGCTGCCTTCCCCGACGCGGCCGCCTTCTGACTTCGCTTCGCCGGTGTGCATGAGCGCGCGCATGAACGTACCGGTCGTCAGAATGACGGCGCTGCTATGGACGGTCACCGGTTCGCGCGAAGGCGTAGGACTGAGCGAAGCAAACGGCGGAACCGGTGCGCCGGGCGCGCGAAGATCCGCGGCGAGCGCTGCGCGGTCCGCGAACACCTGGCCGGCGCCGATCGGGAGGACGGCGCCGATGCATCGGCCTTCCTCGACGAGAAGATCGGCGACGGTTCCCGCGATCACCTCAATGCGCGGTTCGCTCGCGATGAGCCGCTGCACCTGACACGCGAAACGATCCTTATCGCATTGGGCGCGCGGCCCGCGGACTGCGGCGCCTTTACTCGTGTTCAGCATGCGGAACTGAATGCCCGTCGCATCCGTCGCGAGCCCCATGATGCCGCCGAGCGCGTCGATCTCGCGCACCATCTGACCCTTCGCGAGACCGCCGATCGCGGGGTTGCACGACATCGTTCCGATGCGCGAAGGATCCATCGTGATCAGCGCGACCGTCCCGCCATCGCCAAGCGCGTGCGCCGCCGCCCACGCCGCTTCGGTACCGGCATGGCCGCCGCCAATGACGAGCACGTCGTAGCGAGAGCGCATTGAGGCCATGGTAGGGGAATGCGCGGCAGCAGCCGATTTACAGCGGTTTTTGGGAAGCGCGACGCGAGATCAGGCACCGCGTTACCATGTCCGCCCTGGCACCAGCAGCCAGACGCCACCGTAGCTCAATTGGCAGAGCACCTGATTTGTAATCTGGAGGTTGACGGTTCGATTCCGTTCGGTGGCTTTGGTCGCGTGAGGTGACGCGCGGGCAACGCCCGGGACAGCGGGGCGGTGCGCATCTGAGTGAGGGATACGTTCACTCCATGCCGCTGACGCGGGGCGCAGACTGTCAAAGACTATTTTGACAACGTTGGAAGGACGCCGACGTCCGTGCTCGCGGATGACGGCGCTCGGGGAGAGCCGATCCCGCGCGCCAGAGGGACCGAAGGAAACGCGGCGCTTTCCGCGCGCATTGAGATGCTCGATCGCACCACCCTAATCTCGTCGGAGTTCCAAGGGCAGTTCGCAACGGCGCAAGAGTCACGGAGTCGCGACTTTGCCGCAGCGCAGTCGGCGCACCTCGAACGCTCTAGCGATCACGGCAAGTCGGTCAATCGCGCATGTTGCCCCAGCTGACTCTTCGTGGCCGGCGATCCAATGGCGGTCGCCCGGCGGGAATCGGGCGGATTCTTTGACATTGTGACGCAGTTCTATTGCAGACTGGGTGTTCGCGGTGTGCTGGCTTCTTCGTCAAGGAGAACTGAATGCGTACGTCAGAATGTGCTGCGATTGCTGTGCTGGCCTGTGCGATGCTCTGCGCCACGTGGACAACATCATCGCCGGCACCAGTGCCCGAGCCGGCGACGGTGCCCGTGCCCGAGCAGGAGTCTGGGCCGGTGCTCAAGAACGGCATGGAATGGGTGATCGAAGGAGAGCCGATGGATCTCGCGATCATCAAGCTCATGCAGAACGGCGTGCCTGGTGATGAGGCGTACAACCTCGTGGCGCCCCAGTTCGGTCTGGAGCCTCTGGACCTAGAGGAGATGCTGCCATTGAGTATGCTCGGGGGTCAAAAGGCGGTTTCTAACCTCCGCCGGGACCTCCGCCGCGTGTGTACCGTCTCTCGGGGAATGCTGGATCTATCGGGTCATCGTGTAGGAGTGCAACGCGCAACAGACCATGGTTTTTGGCCGCGGCGGCTATTTCACCTGGGACTGCTTGAACGCACATCCCGTCCGAGTGTCCTCAAGACTGCTATCCAGTGGCAGCCCTGTGTCCTGAGGATTGACCGGCGGGTGACAGACGGGAAGGAAGGCGGGGCCGGTGGCTTGAAGGGCTGATGGGCGCCGACGATTTCACTTCTTCGCGCTCACGTGCATCAGTCGCGAACGGCCTACCGTCAAATCCTGTGTGTGGCGACAAAACGAAAAAGGCGGCGTACCTTGGGAAGTTGCAACTATCCAAGAAGGAGTACGCCACCGTGCGTCACGCTACATCGAATCCCTCCGCTCCGCCATTCCTTCCCA
>Ga0163153_10000570_pt1 | contig 64672 bp, 42 predicted proteins | sample OliLakLV19MP6IB1_FD_148629 | JGI IMG/M metagenome (GOLD analysis project Ga0163153, IMG submission 148629) | Freshwater microbial mat bacterial communities from Lake Vanda, McMurdo Dry Valleys, Antarctica - Oligotrophic Lake LV.19.MP6.IB-1 | ecosystem: Environmental > Aquatic > Freshwater >... | reverse complement strand
CCCCCATCTGACCTTAACCATGGACCGCACCGCCCTCTCTCTCCTCGTGCTCGACACGCTGCGCAACTTCGGCCTGCCGCCGGTTCCAGGCTCCCCCGAACCCACCGAGGAGACCATCCTGTTCGGCCGCGACGGCCTGCTCGACTCGGTGTCCCTCGTCTCGTTCATCCTCGACGTCGAGGAGGCGATCCGCGCCGGGACCGGCATCAGCATCACCCTGGCCGACGAGCGCGCAATGTCCCAAAGCCGCAGCCCGTTTCGCCGCGTTTCGAGTCTGGTCGACTATGCGGCGCAATTGCTGGCCGAACAAAAAATATCCTCATGAGCACCAACATCCAGGTCATGGTGATCAGCGGTGCGCGCAAGGGCATCGGCCGCTTCCTCGCCGAGCATTATCTCGCCGCCGGCTGGCGCGTATTCGGCTGCAGCCGTTCCGCGACGGATCTCACGCACCCCGCCTACCGGCACGTGTGCCTCGACGTCGCGGACGAGGCCGCCGGGCGGGAACTCTTCGCCTTGGTGCGCCGCGAAGCGGGACGGCTCGACGCGGTGGTCAACAACGCGGGCATCGCGTCGATGAACCACAGCCTCCTAACTCCGGCCGCCACGGTGGGACAGGTGCTCGCCACCAATGTCACCGGCACGTTCCTGTTCTGCCGCGAGGGCGCCAAGCTCATGCGCAACTCCGGCGGGCGCATCGTGAATTTCGCCACCGTCGCCACGCCGCTGCGGCTCGAGGGCGAGGCCATCTACGCCGCCTCGAAGGCCGCCGTGGTCTCGCTGACCCAGATCCTCGCCCATGAATTCGGCGGCTACGGCATCACCGTCAACGCCGTGGGGCCCACCCCGGTGAAGACCGACCTGACGCACGCGGTGCCTCCCGCCAAAATGGACGCCCTCATCGCCCGGCAGGCCATCAAGCGCTGGGGTGAATTCAGCGATGTCGCCCAGGTGGTGGATTTCTACCTGCACCCCGGCAGTTCCTTCGTCACGGGCCAGGTGATTTATCTCGGAGGCGTCTCGTGAGTGTCATCGGTTTCCTGCGCGACGTATTCGCGCGGCAGGCCGCCGCAGAGGCCATTGTCTGGCAGGATCGCGCTTGGGACTACGGCTGGCTGCTGGCGCGGCTCGACCATTGGCGGGAAAAACTCGCCACTGCGGGTGTGGCCGAGGGCGCGGTAGTCTCCCTCGAGGCCGATTTCTCGCCCGACGGCGTGGCGCTCTTTCTCGCGCTGGTCGAGCGCTGCTGCACACTGGTGCCCCTGACCGGGGCGGTGGAAAGGCAGAAGCCCGAATTCCTCGACCTCGCGGCCGTAGAGGTGCGTTGCCTTGAGCAGAACGGAGCGATTGAAATTCAGCCCACGGGACGACTGGCGGAGCATCCGCACTATCACACTTTGCGCGTGCGGCGGCACCCGGGCCTCGTGCTTTTCTCCTCGGGCTCGACCGGCAGGAGCAAGGCCGCCGTCCATGACTTCAGTCAGCTCCTCGAAAAGTTCAAGACCCCGCGCCGCAGCCAGCGCGCGATCACGTTCCTGCTCTACGACCACATCGGCGGCGTGAACACCATGCTCTACACCCTGAGCAACGCCGGCTGTATGGTGACAGTGCCCGACCGCAGCCCGGACACCGTGCTGGCCGCGATCGCCCGGTTCCGGGTCGAGCTCCTGCCGACCTCGCCCACCTTCCTCAATCTCATCCTGCTGAGCCAGGCGTGGCAGCGGCATGATCTTTCCAGCCTGCAGACGGTCACCTACGGCACCGAGCCGATGCCGGAGAGCACGCTGAAACGCTGCCACGAGCTTTTCCCGCGGCTGACGCTCCAGCAGACCTACGGGCTCTCGGAGGTCGGCATTCTGCGCTCCAAATCGAAGTCGTCCGACTCGCTCTGGATGAAGATCGGCGGCGAGGGTTTTGAGACCCGCATCGTGGACGGCCTGCTGCAGATCCGGGCGCAGTCCGCCATGCTCGGCTACCTCAACGCCCCCAGTCCGTTCACCGCCGACGGGTGGTTCATCACCGGTGACGCGGTGGAGGTGGACGGCGAATACCTCCGGATTCTCGGCCGCAAGTCCGAGATCATCAACGTGGGTGGCGAAAAGGTTTACCCGGCCGAGGTGGAGAGTGTCCTGCTCCAGATGCCCGGCGTGACCGATGCCGCCGTGACGGGCGAGCCGAATCCGATCACCGGCGCCATCGTGGTGGCGCGCCTGAACCTCGCCGCCCCCGAACTCCTGCCGGTCTTCCGCCGGCGCATGCGGGATTTCTGCCGCGACCGCCTCGCGCCCTACAAGGTCCCCGCGCGCGTCGAGATCGTGGACTCCGAGCAATACTCCGCGCGGTTCAAGAAAATGCGCCGCGCCCAGCACCTTTGAACCGATGAGCGCGTTGTCCATCCCGTTCAACCGTTCCTCCCTCGCGGGCCGCGAGCTGGAATACATCACCCAGACCACCGCCAACGGCCAGATTGCCGGCGACCAGGCCTTTTCCAAAAAATGCCAGGCCCTGCTAGAACAGACCCTCGGCGTGCGGCACGCGCTCGTGACAACCTCCTGCACCCACGCGCTCGAGATGGCGGCCCTGCTCCTCGACATCCAGCCGGGCGACGAGGTCATCGTCCCCTCCTTCACGTTCGTGTCCACCGCCAACGCGTTCGTCCTGCGCGGCGCGCGGCCGGTGTTTTGCGATGTCCGCCCGGACACCCTGAATCTGGACGAAGCCAAACTGGAGGCCCTCATCACCCCGTGCACTAAGGCCGTCGTCCCGGTGCACTACGCCGGCGTCGGCTGCGAGATGGATGCGATCAACACGGTCGCCGCGCGCCACGGCGTCGCGGTGGTCGAGGACAACGCCCACGGCCTGTTCGGCAAATACAAGGGCCGCTGGCTCGGCACCCTCGGCCCGCTGGCCACGCAAAGCTTCCACGAGACGAAAAACATCACCTGCGGAGAGGGCGGCGCCCTGCTGATCAACGATCCCCGTTTTGCCGAGCGCGCCGAGATCATCCGCGAGAAGGGCACGAACCGCGCACGTTTCTTCCGCGGGCAGGTGGACAAGTATTCTTGGGTCGATCTCGGCAGCAGCTACGTGATGAGCGACGTGCTGGCCGCCTTTCTGTTCGCCCAGCTCGAAGTCTGGCCCGGCATCCAGGCCCGGCGCCGCGAACTCTGGCAGCGCTACCACGCGGCGCTCGCGCCGTGGGCTGAGGCCCAGGGCGTGCGCCAGCCAATCGTGCCGGCGCACTGCGAACAGGCCTGGCACATGTACTACCTGCTGCTGCCCTCGCTCGCGGCGCGCACCGCCCTCATTGCCCACCTTCGCATACGCGGCATCCTCGCGGTTTTCCATTACCTGCCGCTGCACCTTTCCGAATATGCTCGCCGCTGGGGCGGCCAGCCCGGCGATTGCCCGGTGACCGAGGATGTCAGCGACCGCCTCTTGCGACTCCCGTTTTTCAACTCGATGAGCGCGACCCAACAAGAGCAGGTAATCGCCGCCATCCGGGAATTTAGCGGCGGATAGCCCGGTTTCCCGGCCGGTTCATGCGAGACTTTACAACCGGCCTGCGGCATGAGCATCTTTGTCTGGTTACATGGCTTCCCCTTCATCCCTCACTCCCTACCTTTCCGTCGTCGCCGCGTCGCGCAATGACGACCACGGCGGCGATCCGCTCATCCGCACCCAGATCTTCATCAACACCTTCGCCCGGCAATGCGAGAAATACCAGCTGCCGGCCGAGCTGATCTTGGTGGACTGGAACCCGGTCGTGGGCCGGCCCGGCCTCGTCGGGGTGCTACAGCTACCGCCCGAGGCCGCCTACTGCTCCGCCCGGGTCATCACCGTGCCCGCCGTGTTGCACGACCGTTTCAAATACGCCAGCCAGCTGCCGTTCTTCCAGATGATCGCGAAGAACGTCGGCATCCGACGGGCCAAAGGACGGTTCGTCGTGGCCACGAACATCGACATCATTTTCTCCGATGAACTGATGCACCACATCGGCCGGCAGCAGCTGGATTCGCACAAGCTGCTCCGGGTGGACCGCTATGACATCCACCGGGACATCCCGGCCGGCTTCTCCGTGGATCAGATCATGGATTACGCGTGGACCCACCCCGTGCGCACCAACCGCCGGCTGGGCCCCCGGGAATTGGTGGACCACCTCTACGGGGAGGAGCTGTTCAAGCGCCACTGCGTGCCCGGCCCGGAGGCCGGCGCACTGGTCGAGGGCATCGCTGTGGCCAAGGAAGGCGGCGACTGGGCGGTGCGACCGTGTCAGGATACCCCCGTCGAGAATCTCCACACGAACGCCTGCGGCGATTTCACCCTCCTATCCCGGGAAGGCTGGCAGGCCATCCACGGCTACGCGGAATTCGCGGGCTATTCCTTCAACATCGACAGCTTCGGTGTGGCGGCGGCCCATTACGGCGGCTTTGAGGAAGTGGCCCTCCTGCCCCCTTGCGTCTGTTTTCACATTGAACACAGCCTCGGCTCCGGGTGGACGCCCGAGGGCGAGCAGAAACTTTTTACCCGGCTGCATGAAAACAAAATTCTGAATCCCGAATGGGAGGTCCTGAATCCCCTGGTGGAAGACATGCGTCTGGGGAAAATGCCGACGGCCATGAATGATCCGTCCTGGGGCTTGGCAGATTTCGAGCTGCCTGAGGAGCCGCTGCTCCCCGGCCGCATCGCCCCTTCCCCGCCGCATCCCCGGGCCTACGAGGCCCCGCGCGGCCTGACGGTCAGCGCCCTGTTGCCGCAGTTCGACCTGGACCGCCTCACCGTCTGGCAGGAGCGGCTGAATTCGCCCACCAAGAAGATCGCCCGCCTCAAAGAGCTCCTGCGGGCCTCGGACAAGGACCGCGCGGAGCGCCTCAGAGCCATCGATTTTTATCAGGGAAAACTGCAGACCTCTTACGACGACCTCGAGCGCAACGTCGCCTACCTCAAGACCCTCGAGGCCGAGATCACCGCCCACGTCAAGGTCGCCGCCGAGCGCGACGCGCAGAACGCCAGCCTTTCCACCGAGGTGACCCGGCTGACGCTGGCCAACGGGACGTCCCGACCGGGGGATCTCCCGCTCCAGCTGGAACCGCAAGGTCGCCTGTTGGAACGCTACGGCCGCCACCTCCGCCGGCTCGTGGTCGCGAAATACCACCCGGGCCTGCTTCCGCAGATCCTCTGGCTGGCGGCCCACGGCACCATCATCGAGGTGTTCGCGGCGCCGCCGGGATTGGCGCAGAGCCTGGCCGATGCGCCGAAAAAACCCCTCATCCCGCGCGGCGCGGTTCATTTCTGGCAGGAAGACCTCTGGGCGTGGCTCGGCCAGCTCGACAGCCTCTTCAACGAGAAGGTTTACCTGCAGGCCAACCCCGATGTCGCCGAAGCCGTCGCCCGGGGACTGTTGCCGAGCGGCTGGGACCATTACCAGCTGTGGGGCGTGCGCGAACACCGCCTCACCGGCAACCCGGCCTATGATACCGGACTCGCGGAGGTGGACGCCGTGGCCTTCGACAGCTCGGATGCTCCGCACCTTCTGCCCTGCCTGATCGGGCGCCTTCAGCCGCATCACAAGCTGCTGATCGGCGGTTATGACCCGGCGCAGACCTGGCTGCCGGCCGACCCGAGCCAGACCACCCTCGCCCCCGGCCTCCTGTTTTGCCACCGGCCCCCAGCCCAGTGGATGGGACCGCACCAGCCGACCAACGAGCTGCGCATCAAGTGGCCGCTCCTGCGCGCGCAAGACGCCTACCCCGCGGTCTCCGCGCAAACCGCACCCTGGCCCGTCATCTCCGTGGTAACCGTCAGCTACAACCAGGCCGCGTATCTCGAGGAGACGATTCGCTCGGTGCTGGACCAGAATTATCCCAACCTGGAATATATCATCGTCGACGGCGGCTCTACGGACGGCTCGGTCGAGATCATCAAGAAATACGCCGACCGGCTCGCCTGGTGGGTCAATGAAAAAGACGGCGGGCAGTCCGAGGCCCTGAACAAGGGTTTCCAGAAGGCCACCGGCCGCATCCTGACCTGGCTCAACAGCGACGACCGACTTGCGCCCGGCAGCCTGTTCACCGTCGGCCAGACCTTCCTGCTGCACAAAATCGACATGGTCGCCGGCCGGTGTGCGCGAGTGGCAGACCTGGCGCCCCAGCCCCACCATGTCCACCGCTCCTATCTCCCCCTCGGCCGGATCGAAGGGCTGCGCCTGGATCACCTGCTCGATCTCGAGGGCTGCTGGCAAAAAGGCTGGTTTTTCCACCAACCGGAGGTCTTTTTCAGCCGGGAAATCTTTGACCGCGCGGGCGGCCAGCTGCGCGAGGACCTTTACTACAGCATGGATTATGATCTCTGGGTGCGCCTGGCCAAGGCCGGGGCGAGGATCTTCGCCGTGCCCGAGATCCTCGCGATTTTCCGCGAGCACCAGAACCAGAAGACCGGCGGGGCCCACCTGCCCTTCCTGCCCGAACTGCGCGCCGTCAACCAGGCCCACCGCGGATCGGCCGCGACCGCCCAAAACAAGTGATGATACCCGTCCCCGACAAACGCCGTACCAGCGACCTGCCCCGTCGCATCCTCTTCCTCAATGACGTGGGCTTCCAATACGGCGCGGGCGTCGCCCAAGCCCGGCAGGTGGAAGCCATGCTCGCCCTCGGCATCGAGGTCGGCGTCCTCGCCTGGGCCACCGGCAACGTGAAGCTCGAGGACGTCAGCCTGCGCCCAATCGACCGCGATCTCTGGCTCGGCATGCACGAGGTCAACGACCTGGAGGGCGGCAAGACGATGTCCGACGAAACCGTCATCGCCGGCTTGTTGATGGAAGTGGCGCGCTTCAACCCGGCGATCGTCTTCGTCGGCAACCTGCACGCGGCGCGCTGGCCCTTCCAACTGCTGCCGGCCCTGCGTGGGATCGGCTGCCGCGTGATCACCTTCCTGCACGATGCGTATCTCTATACCGGCCGCTGCGCCTACCCGGGCGGCTGCCAGCTTTACCTGACCGGGTGCAACCAGACCTGCCCGACCGCCGACCAATATCCCCGCCTCGCGCCGCCGCTGATCGCCGGCGCCTGGCAGCTCCGCCGGGACATCTTTGGCGGGCCGCACGGCATCGAGGTCGTGGCCAACAGCCATTGGAACAAACGCATGTTCCGGACCGCGCTCCCCGCCTGCCCCGCCGTTGAAACCATCCACCTCAGCGCCGACGAGTTCGTCTTCCAGCCGGGCGACAAGGCCGCCGCGCGCCAGCTCCTCGGCCTGCCCGACGACAAGCCGGTCGTGCTCTGCGCCGCCGTGAACTTCCAGGAACCCCGCAAAGGCTGTCGGGAACTGGCCACGATCATCGCCGCCCTGCGCGACGAGGTGACCTTCGCGGCCTTCGGCCACAATGCGGATGAAATCCCCGGCCTGATCGGGTTGGGCTATCACCTGCGTGCGGACAAGCTGGCGACCATTTATCAAGCCGCGGATATCTTCCTCGGCACCGCCACCGAGGAGGCCTTCGGCCAGACCATCATGGAGGCCCAGCTTTGCGGCCTCCCGGTCGTGGCTTTCCACACCGGTGGCGTGGAGGAGATCGTGCGGAATGAAATCACCGGCAAGCTGGTCCGCAATGGCGACACCCAGGAGGCCATCGCCGCCATCCGGACCACGCTGACCGACACCCGCTACAATCAGGTCGCCCCGCCATGGGCCCGGCAATTTGCCGTCACCCGGTTCTCCCAATGGACGCACGAGTTGCGCTGGCACCACTATCTCATGGGACTGGTCCTGACGGGAACGGGACGCAACCCTCCGACGATCAGCTACCCCGCGGACGACAGCACGGACAGCGATCGTCATCGCCCCTCCTGGCCCGCCCCGGAAACCTTCCTGAACGACGAGCATGCGCAGATCTACGCGCAGACCTCCCGGCTGCCCGGCTGGCAGGCTCCAGGCGATTCCTTCAAGCTCTACGAAATGGCCTACCATGCCGGCGATGTGATCCTGGAGATCGGCACGTTTGGCGGCCGCTCGGCGACCGTCGAGCTGCGCGGTGCGCTGGCCAATCCCGCGCGCTCGGTGCGGCCGCAATTTTACGGCATCGATATCCTGGATGATTCGATCGCCCGCACCCGCCAGATCCTCGCTGGCGAAAAGCTCGGGAGCTACTGCCACCTGTTCCACGGCACGCTGCAGGGTTTCGTGCAACGCTGGACCATCACCCCGACCATGGTCTTCCTCGACGGGGACCACACTTACGCCGGGGTGGCCGCCGACCTGCGGGCGCTGAGCGCCTATCTCAAGCCGGGTACGCCGGTGCTCGTGCACGATTTCCTGAGTCCGGAAAACGCGACCGGCAAACTGGGTGTCCGGAAGGCTGCGGAGGAATGGGCCGATGCCGGCCACGGCCGGTTCATGGGTTGCTTCGGCTGCTGCGCCCTCTACCTAACCCTCAGCGACGCACGCTAGCATGGCCCTTTACCTCGCGCACACGCTCGTCCTGCTCCTGGCCTCCTTCGGGGCGGCCTGGTCGCTGTTGCGCGGCGGGTTGGAGCGGCTGCTCGCGATGGGCCTCCTGGCTTGGGGCAACCTCGTGGTCACCAGCCTGCTGCTTTCCTGCCTGCACCAGCTGGGCGACCCGGCCTGGTTTTTCCGCACCTCCCTCGGCCTGGCCGGCGCGACCTGGCTGCTGCTGCGCCGCGTCACGCCGGAACCCGCGCCGGACACCGATGCAAATGCCAGCCAGCCCAGCCCTCTCCTCCTGGCGGCCTTCATTCTCACACTGGCTCCGATGGCCTACGCCAGCATCCGCATCGCGAGCACCTACCTGCCCAACAATTACGACTCGCTCGCCTACCACCTGCCGCGGGCGATGTTTTATCTCGGCCAGGACAACCTCGCGCACTTCGACACGGGCAACCCGCGGCAGATCTATTTTCCGTTCAATTACAACCTGCTGCAGCTCTTCAGCCTCATCTACAGCCCGCCGCTGCAGGTGGTGAACTTCCTTAATCTCGCGGCCTGGACCGGCGCGGGCCTGGCCGTCTACCGCCTGGGCCGGCTCTGCGCCTTCAACGCCAACGCCGCCCTCATCGCCACCTGGCTGGCGGTCACGGCGGCCCAGGTGCTCGCCCAAGCCACGGCGACCACGAACGACCTGCCCACCGCCACCGGCCTGCTCTGCGCGCTGGTGTTCGCCCTGCGGTGGCGGCAATCACGGCAGACCCGCGATGCGCTGCTGGCGGGACTCGCGGCCGGGCTGACGGCCGGCTCCAAGCTCACCGTGGTCTTCTTCGGCCCGGCCGCGGCGCTGATCGTGCTCGGTCTCGCGTGGCGGCACTGGCGACGCGGTGAGACCCGCGCGTTCCTCACGGGCGTGCAGGCCTGGCTCGCCCCCGCGGTGCTGGCCGGCACGCTCGCGGCCCCTTTCGCCCTCATCAATATCGCGGAAAAGGGCGAATGGATCAACAAGACCTACGATTTCACCCTGAACCGGCCGTTCTCCTTCGCCAGCGCGCTGCAGACCGGCGCCGCCTACCTGGTGCAGCTCTTCCTCGAGCCCCTGCACCGCTTCACCTTCGACCTGCAGTTCACCGCCCAGCTGAACACCTGGGGGGCGCGCACCATCTTTCCGCATTGGAACGAGGCTTATGCCTTTTCTCCGCTGTATCTTTTCCCGCCCGACCTGAACGAGGACCATGTCTGGTTCGGCTTCACCGGCCCGGCCATCCTGCTCGCGGCGGTCTTCTGCCTGGTGCGCTGGCGCCGGCTGCCGGCTCCTGCCGTGTGGCTGGCCCTGGTCGGCCTCGGGTGGTTCGTCACCTACTTCCTCCTGAACAAGTGGTCGCTCTATAACCAGCGGTATTTTGTCCCAGCGATTCTGGTCATGAGCCCGGCCGTAGCCGCCGTGGTCGAAGCCGGCTGGAACAGCCCCCACCTGCGCCGCACCACGCGCAATCTTCTCCTCGTCCTCGCGGCCACATCCGTGTGGCTGGCGGGCGTCTACCTGTTCCGGAACACGAGCCGACCGTACGCGCCGCTCTGGGCCGGTCTACCGCCCCCCCCGGCCCTGCCGGCCCTGCCGCCGCTCGTGGTCCAACGTCTTGCCCACGAGCCGCGCGTCAACATCGATTCGACTGACGGCAACGAACGCATCTTCCTTTTCATGACGCTCGGCCGGCACCAGCGCTTCACTGCGCGGACCCAAGCCCAGCCGGACGCCTACAATGTGTTCTCCGAATGGGGCTTTGTCCGCAAGGTGGCCTACACCAACATCGAGCAGCGCTCCTCCTATACCATCGTGCCGGTGCCCTCGAAAAACACCGCCGGCGTGGAGTTCTTGGGCACCATCGGACGCGGCCAACCCGCCGTGGATTACTACGGCCTCATCCCGCATTCCGACCAGGCGGCCCCGACCGAGGACAACCGCAATATCTTGGTCGTGTTCAATTACGGCCCGCATGAACCGAACCGCTACACCTATATGGGCATCAAGGTGGCCGGATTGAATGCGCCCGACCAGGCGCGCCTGCGGGTCGACGTGGAATTCATGGACGGCACGGTGAAGACGCTCGCCACCTTTACCACCAGCGGCGAAGCCCCAGCGCCGGTCACCCAGCCTTTCCGCCGCTTCATCGTGAAGGTCGAGAACCAGGCCACGGGCCGGGAAATCGGCGCGGTCGACCTCCTCCATCTCGCCCGCGACCGACCGCCGGACGACGAGGCCGGGCACAACCCGGCGTCGCTGTTCTTTGCCGAACTGATCGATGCCCAACCCAAGGACAAGATCTCAACCGAGGGCCTCGCCCCGGCGGAGGGCCCCTACGCCGAGTGGGATCTGCCCCTGGTGCGCTGGGCGAAGGCTCCGGTCGTGCGCCTCGAACTGCCCCCCCTCACCGGCCTGGAGCAGCTCGACCTGTCCTTCAGCTTACGGGCCCAGTCGCGCGCCGCCGCGGCCGTCGACGTCGTGTTCAACGGCGAACTGGTGAAGCCCTGCCTGCTGCAGGGCCGCACCGCGTGGTCGGACCACAAGCTCACCCTCCGCCCCGGACCGGGACCGAACGTAATTGAGTTCCGCAACGTGGCCGTCGGCGGCGAGCCGGACTGGCTGGATTACCTCGCCCGCTATCCCGACGTGAAGGCCTACGTGGTCGCGCAGGGCGTCCCGCTCGCACGGGGCGCGCGGGAACACTACGAGATGTTCGGCAAGAACGAGAACCGCGCCCTGCACAATCAGCGCCGGGTCGAGACGCTCCCGGGCGAGCCGCTCTATTATGTCTTCCGCAGCCTGCGGCTGGAGGGTTTCCGGAAACCATGAACGCCTCCCCGCCCGCGACCGCCCCGGACCGCAACGCCTACATTGACGCGTTGCGGGGCTGGAGCATCGCGGGCGTGGTCTGTGTGCATTTCGCCGGCAGCTTCGTGACCACCGACATCCATGCCTGGAGCCCGTCCTTCTGGCTGGGCCTTACGCTGAACCAGGTGTTTGGTTTCGCCGTCCCGCTGTTCCTCTTTGTTTCCGGCCTGCTGGCGGGTTCCTCGTCCAAGGTCGTTTCCTTGGGCGACTATTACCGCGGCCGGCTCTGGCGAATCGGCTTCCCCTACCTGCTCGCCAGCATCGCCTCCTTCTTCCTGCTCAACCACTACTCCGCCTGGCAGGTCCTCCCCGGCGTTGGCGCGAAGTTCACGTGGCTCTGGCAGCGTGTGCTCTTCTACGGCGTCGAGCCGACGCTCTATTTCATCCCCCTGATCCTGCAGCTGTATTTCCTGCAACCGGCGCTCAAGGCGCTGCCGCGCTGGTTCAACCGCCTCGTCCCCGCGCTCAGCCTCGCGCACTGGGCCCTGCTCCTCACCGGCCTGCTGCTGGCCCTGCATGTCACCCTCGGGCTGCTGTGCAACCGCGGCACCCTGAATTATTATGTGTGGGGCCGGCCCAACGCGCTCTTCTGGGTCTTTTATTTCTTCGCCGGGCTCCACTTCCGCAGCCTCGCGAGCCTGCTGTCCCGGCGGACCCTCGCGGTCGGCGGCGGACTCGCCCTGCTGGTCGCCGCGGTCACCATGGCGTGGAACGGCCTCCATCTTTCCGACCGCACCCTGGTGGGGGAGAATTTCGAGTTCAACCGGCTCGACTTCGCCTACGTCCGCCCGGAGATGCTCGTCTATGACCTCGCGATGGTCGCCGGCCTGGCCGCCGGGATTACCCTGGGCTGGGCCCCGCGGGCGGGTCTCGTCGCCTACCTCGGCCGCTATACCCTGGAAATCTACCTGTGGCATATCCTGGTGCTCTATTATGGGGTCTGGCGCTATGCTGACGCGCTGGCGTCGTGCCGGCAAATGCCCGAACTCATCGTCCTGATCTGCCTCGCCACCGCCCTGCTCATCGCCGGCGCCACCGACGGCCTGCAGCGGCTCCTCACCTTCGTCCGGAACCACCGGCTGGTGCTGGTCAAGACCCCCTGACGCCAGGCGGCAGCCGCGGCGCGACGCGTTTTAAATCGCGATGGACATGCCGGATGAAAACAGGCTCTTTTAGGCCCCGCCCGCCCAATCCCGCCCACCGATGGCCAGCTCCACCTCACCTTCATCGCCCAGCATCGCGGTCACGATCCCCTGCTACCAGGAGGAGAAGACCATCGCGCAGGTGGTCGCGGACTTCCGGCGTGAACTGCCTGCGGCGAAAATCTACGTCTTCGACAACAACTGCACCGACCGCACCGCCGAGTTCGCCCGTGCCGCCGGCGCCACCGTCATCCGCGAGAAGCGCCAGGGCAAGGGCCACGTCGTCGCCACCATCTTCGAGGTCGTCCCGGAGGACATCATGGTGATGGTGGACGGCGACGGCACCTACGATGCCACCGCGGTGCATCGCCTGCTGGCCCCCATCCTGGCCGGCGATGCCGACATGACCGTCGCCGCGCGCCTGCAGCAATACAGCGACAAGTCCTTCCGCAAGTTCCACGTGGCCGGCAACCAGCTCGTGTGCTGGATCATCAACCGGATCTTCGGCGCCAGCATCTCGGACATCTTCTCCGGCTACCGCGCCTTCACCCACGAGTGCGCGCTCTCGATCCCGATCACCTCGCGCGGCTTCGACGTCGAGACCGAGCTGACGGTGCAGAGCCTTTACCGCGGGGCCGTGGTCCGGGAGATCGAGGCGCCCTACGGCGAACGCCCCACGGGCAGCTTCTCCAAGCTGCGCACGCTGCCGGACGGCATGCGGGTCCTGCTCCGCCTCTTCCTGCTGATGCGGTCCTACAAGCCGCTCACGATGTTCGGCTCCCTCTGCATCGGCCTGCTTCTGGTGTCGCTCGGTTTCGGCGCCCTGCCTCTCTGGGAGCTGGTCGAGCACCATCGCGTCATCAGCCGGGCGAGTGCGATCCTGGCCATCTGCACCTTTATGCTGGCCAACCTGAGTCTGGCCCTCGGCCTCGTCCTCAGCTCCGTCAATCAGCGCCTGCTCGAGCTTGAGCGCGTCGTGATCAAGCGCATCCCCCGCGCGCGGGCGGACTGAGCGGAGGCACGTCGCACGCATGGGCACGAAGGATTTCAACGCGCTCGACCTGTTCATCTGCCGCTGGCGTTCGCGCATCGTCCGGCGCCACCTTCGGCCGGCCTCGAGCCTGCTGGACTTCGGCTGCGGTCACCAAGCCCTGTTCCTCCGTTCCGTCGCGCCCGACCTCGCCCGCGGCGTCGGTCTCGATTACGACGCCACCCCCGCACGGCCCGCGGCCAACCTTGAGATCCGTAATTTCCACTTCAAGGACCGCTTCGACTACGCTGACGGCACCTTCGACCACGTCAGCATCCTCGCTGTCCTCGAGCATATCCCGCTCGATGCCGTCGACGCGCTCTTCCGCGAGTTCCACTGCATCCTGAAGGACGGTGGCTCGGTGCTGCTGACCACCCCGACCCCGGCTTCGAAGCCGCTCCTCGAGTTCCTCGCTTTCCGGCTGAAGATCATCTCCGGCCCGGAGATCGCCGACCACAAGCACTACTGGAGCGAGGCGGACATCACGGCGCTCGCGGCGCGCGACGGTTTCGCCCTCGCGACCTACCACACCTTCCAGGCCGGCCTGAACAGTTTTGCCGTCCTTCGGAGGCTACCCGTTTCCTAGCGACGTACCCTGCGAGCATGGACATCTTCCTCGCCCATAGCCTTGGTCTTCTCTGGATGTCGCTCGGCGCGGCCCGAAGCCTGACTCCCCGGCTGGCGGACCAGCTCCTCGCGGCCACGCTGCTGGGCTGGGGCAACCTCGTGGCCACCGGCCTGCTGCTCTCGCTGGCACAGCGGCTCGGTGAATCCCGGTGGTATCTGGGCCTCTCCCTGCTGCTCGGAGCATTGACCTGCCTGCTGGTGGCCAGACTGCCGCGTGAGCCGGCCGACCCGGAAGCCCCGGCCGACCTGCCCCATGTGGTGCTGCTCATCGCGTTCGGCGTGACCATTGCGACCCTGACGGTCGCCGCCGGCGCAATTACCTACACCTACCAGCCAAACAATCCGGATGCGCTCACCTGGCAGGTGCCGCGGGCCCTGTATTATTTGGGACAGGGCAACCTGACGCACTTCGCCGCGATGGATCTCCGGCAGACCCATCTGCCCTTCAACCTTGGTCTGCTGCAGCTCCCGGCCCTGGTCTACGGCGCTCCGCTGCAATGCCTAAACCTCTTCAATCTGGCGGCGTGGATGCTCGCGGGCATCGGCGTCTACCGGCTGTGCCGTCTGGCTTCGATCGGCGCGAACGCTTCGCTCGTCGCCGCCTGGTTGGTGCTCACCGCGACGCCGGTGATTGCGCAAGCCGTTTCCCTCACCAGCGAACTCCCGGCCGGCGCCGCCCTGGTTTGTGCGCTGGTATTCGGGTTGCGATGGCAACGGGAACAGCGCGCGCGCCATGCCGCGCTGGCGGGCCTGGCGCTGGGCTTGGCGGCAGGCAGCGATCTGCACGTGATGCTTGGCGGCCTGCTGGCGGCCTGGCTTTTTTTCGTCCACGCGCGCCCGGCGGCACCCGCCGGGCCCCGCGCCTGGTGGGGCGCGGGCTGCTTGACGGGCGTCCTGCTGCTGCCGTTCGCCTTGGTCAATTTCGTGCAGAATCCCCGCTGGATTCTCACCTATTTCACCTTCGTGGTTGATCAGCTGCCGGACCCCGTCATCCCAGCCTGGATGGGCTGGTGGCCGCTCCCGGCAACCCCGCCACCGTTGTTCGCCCTGGATGAAGACAGCGTCGGCTTCGGTTTCACGGGGCCCCTGTTCCTGTTGGCGGCCGCCTGGTTCGTAATTCGGCGGCGCAACCCGGCCGGACCGGCGGGCTGGCTGGCGTGGCTCGGGCTCGGCTGGTTTCTCGCCACCGGCCTGCTGCTGGGGGGTGGATTGGCCAGCGCCAGGAATTTTCTGCCGGTGCTGCTCGTGCTAAGCCCGGGCGTGGCCGCGCTCATTGAATCGGTCCGGGCCAGCCGCTGGATTATTCTGGTGGTGGCGCTGGTCGCCGCCTGGTCCTCGGCCATCTATTTGCTCCGGAATAACAGCCGGCCACTGCTTCCCCTGTTGAACTCCGCCTTCGCCCCGCCGGCACTGCCAACCCTGCCCCTGCTGCTGGAACACCACCTGTCCCGCCAGTCCCGCATCAACATCGACACCGACGGCGTCGACGAGCGCATCTTGCCGTTCATGGTGCAGGGGCGGCGCCAGCGTTTCACGGCCGACCGCGACACCGTGCCTGCCGCCTACAATCTCATTTCCCGCGCCACCGCGTCGCGGAACGCGGCCTACCTCCATCCCGCCCGGCCGCCGGCCTACACCCTGATTGCGCTGGCGGCCAAACCCACCGCCGGGGTGGAATTTCTCGGGACCATCGGCCGCAGGTCCGCCGCGCGCGATTACTTCGGGGTTGAACCCAACGCGGGCCGGACCCCTCCGATCACGACGAACCGAAACGTGCTGGTCACCCTCTACCACGGGGACGAGACAGCCGCACCAGAACGGATCAGTTTTCGGGTGGCAGGGCTTAACCCCGAGGATCACGCCCGGCTGATCGTGCACGCGGCGGATCGCGCCGGCGGCAGCGTCCCCGTGGCCTCCTTTGACGCCGATGGCACCGCCACGGTCCCGATCACCGCGCCTTTCCACCAGCTCATGTTCCGGGTGCTCGCTGCCACCACCGGCGCCGAGCTGGGCTCCACGGCCATCGCCTACCTGCCGTCCGAGGACAAGCCCGGCAAGCCCCTTGACGCCAGTCTGCCGACCGACACCAGTTCGATTTTTGTGACCGACCTGGTGCTGGCCGAAAACCCGCAGCCCATTTCCGTCGACGGCCTCCTGCCGGTTGAGGGACCGTTTCCCCAATGGGACCTGCCCTATCTTCGCTGGCAAAGGCAGTCTGCCGCCGTGATCACCATTCCTCCGACGGGTAAATTCGACCGCCTGCAACTCTCCTTCAGCGTCCGCCTGAATGTGCGCAGGAAGGCCGCCCTCGACGTGCGGTTCAACGGCCGGCCCGTGCAACGCTATCGGATCGACGATCACGCCGCCTGGCTGGACGTGACACTGGAACTCACCCCCCAGCCGGGCGCGAACACCCTGGAATTCCGGGATGCGCCCCTCAATGACGAACCGGACTGGCTGGACTACCTGGAGCGTTACCCCGATGTGAAGAAACACGTGGTCGCGACCCGCGTTCCCCTCGAACAGGGCGCGCGGGAACATTACGAGGGGCATGGCCGCGCGGAAGGCCGCACCACCCAGACCATCCTGAAGCCGGAACCGGCACCTGACGGCTACTATTTCATGTATCGCAACATCCGCCTGGAGGGTTTCAAAAAGCCATGACCCCCCAGGACAACACACCTCGCCCCGCCTCGCTCCAGTTTGGCCGGTGGCCGGCCGTCCTGATCTCCCTCGTGGTGCTGGTCCTCACGTGGTTCAGTCTTGAGGGCATTTCCCGGCGCGACCCGTGGTATCGCAACTTGGACATGAATATCCACAACACGGCCGATGCTCTGGCGATCAACACCCGCCTTGCGCCCAACCTGATCGACCAGCCTGGCGTGCCCCTGAAGTTCCTCCTCGCGCTGGATTTTCGCACCCGGCATTTCCTCGGACAATTGCCGGTTTGGAACCTGAAAAAAATCGGCGACTGTGAGGATCCCTTGCGGGAGATTCCCGCCTTGATCCGGGTTGGCCGCACCCACAGCCGGATCCTGGTCATGGGGTTCATAATCGCCGCCGCCGCGCTGACCTACAGTGTCTCGCGCAGTCCCGCGGCGGCATGCCTGACCGTGATCCTCCTCGGCGGCAGCTCCGGCCTGCTTTTCCACGGCCTGCTGACGCGGCCCGAACTGCTCTGCGTGGGCTTCGGCAATGTGCTGGCGCTCCTGTGCACGTGGCGCGGCACCCTGCCGGGTCCCTGGCTGCGTAACCATCTCTGGCTTTTGCTGGCCGGTTTATTCGGGGGGTTCGCCGCGCTCGTGAAGCTGCCCGGCGTCTGTTACCTCGCCCTGTGCTACGGCTGGTGCTGGTTGGCCGCGCTGACCGCAGAAAAAACTGCGCCGGTCCCGGCCGGCCCCCGCGCGGATGAGGACGATTTCTGGCGCGGCCTGCTGCCGGCCGCCGCAGCCGCCGGGGTATTATGGCTCCTGTTCCGGCTGTCCGCCTTTCAGGACGATGAACTCGGCGCGGTGGCCGTGGGCCGGCTCAGGTTTGCCGCGGTGGCGATTGGCGCGCTGCCGTTGCTGGTGCTCTGGCCCGGGTGCAACTCCGCTTGGCGGTTCCTGCGCGCCCGGTCAACTGAACTGGCCCTGCTGGGTGGCGGAGCCCTCGCGACGCTCCCGGTCGGCTATCTGCTGCTGCGTTCTGTCCTGCCGGAACCCGTCGCGTTGGATTACATCGCGCGCACCCTGCATCTGCTGGCCGACCCGGCCGCGATGATGAAGATCGCCGCCGCCAACCAGAATGTCGGCGGAGTATTCCTGACCTTTGTCCGGCAGGACGCCTTTCTTTTCCTCGCCACCCCGGCGCTGGTCGCGGGTCTGGCCTGCATGTCCCCGGTGCCCCCGCGGCTCAAGGCTTTCCTCGTCCTCCTGCTCGCCGGCGGCGTGGGCTTGACGCTGTTGATGAGCAAGCGGCACTTCCTCGCCCAATACAGTCTCTTCGCGCAGGTCCCTTTCCTGCTGATCTGGGCGCTCGGTCTGCATCAGCTGGCGGGGTGGGCGGAGCAATCCTGGAGCCTCTGGCGCCGCCGGCTGGCGCTGGGGGTGGCCATCGGCGCGGTTGCAGCCTTTGTGGTGACCGCGCACCGGCGGACGCAGTATAAATACGAGAGCTACCAGGATGACGCCATGCTGCCCCTGAACGCTTTCTCGCTGACCTTCCTGTTTGACCACGACGCCCACACGGCCACCTATCTGCGGATCATGCGCGAGCACTACGGCGACCGAGAGCAGTTCGCCCGGACCCTTGAACAATACCTCGCCGATCCGAAAAACCGGTATTGATGACTCGTTAAATATCACCATCCGATTTGCGTATGAGACCAGATTCCAAGTCTGACTCCAGCCCTGCCTTGCTGATCGCCTGCCTGCTCATCCTCGCAACCTACGGGTTGATGATCGACCTAAAGGGCATCACCACCGACGAGGGGATGCGGCTGGCCATCATCAACGGGGGACAGGCCTTCACCCCGGACGGACCGTCCCATGACGCCAGCTGGGCCAAGGTGCTGGCGACCAATTCCCACTGTGCCTACCAGCCGCTCTATTTCCTCATTCAAAATACGCTCATGCGCCTCGCACAGACGCAGGACGTGGTGTTTTTCCGGCTCGTCAATGTCTTCTTCCTCTGGGTCTGTCTCCGGGGCCTGCTCGCGCTGTCAACGACGTGGTCTCTGCTCCCCCGCCTTTTCCTGCTCGGTTTGTTTTCGTTCAATGCCTATCTGTTCATGCACGTCCTGCAGGTCCGCGAATACATCGCCGGCACCGCCTGCTACATCTGGTCCACCTGGGTCGTGCTGCGCCTGGACCGGCGCGTGCTCGAACACCCCTGGGCCGACCGCCTGTGGTTCGCCGGCTACGGCGTGCTCCTGATCGCGGGATTCTATTTGCAGTCCTGGGTGGTCCTCCCGGCCATCGGGCAGGGCCTCTTCCTGCTCGTGCGCGGGCGGGCCGGCCGCTGGCGGTTTTACGCTCATCTGGCGTTCAGCTATGCGATTGTGCTGGCCGCTACCATCCCCTACCTGATGACGCACAACCAGAAAGTGGATGTCGGCCGGTGGGGCACGGAGACTTCGGCACTGGCCCCCCAACTCTCGACCGGCTTTCATCTGGTGCTTGCCGGGCACCAGCCGGGACAGTTTCCCTTCACCGACTTCCTCTTCTGGCTCTGGCTCGTCCTCGTTATCGGTGCCGCCGTCTCGCTTTTCCGCGCGAAAAACATCCCCGGGCTGAGCGATGCCAACGCGGAAATCAAAAGGTCGGGCTTCCTCATGCTGCTGTGCATCGGGGTCTCGCTCGCGTTTCAGATCGGCTATTTCTACGCGCGGGAAAACCTCTCGGTCTGGCCGCGCTATTTCATCATCCACTATTTCTTCATGACCTGGCTGGTCGCACTGGCCTTTCGCTTCCTCGATGAATGGCGCCGCCACGCCACGCCGGTCTGGACCCGCCGCAGCCTGAACCTCGCCGTCGGCGCCCTCGCGGCCGTCCTGGCGGCTTCCGCTATTTTCCAAACCCACAGCTACTACCGGGATCCCTATCTCGACACCAGTTTCACCCGTGCCTCCAACTGGCGCGTCTGGACGGCGGCATTGTCCCGGATCCTCCAGCCGGACGATGTGGTGATTTCCCACGATTACGTCGCCCGCTCGACCCTGACTTTCACCCGGCCCATGGCCCAGCGGGTTCTCCTTCTGGACGAGGTGGAGACCGCCGACCTCCACGCGGCGGAGCGCCTAGTTTACATAGAATTGACCGAATCACCGTTCGAAAGGGCAGAGCTTGTCGCCCGCATGTCCGCCCTAGGCTTCCCAGTCATGCAGGAGGTCTGGATACCTTCCGCCGACGGAACCGGATTCGTGCCCGAGTGGCCGTTTCTGGTTTTTAAGCGATAAGGGTATCGGCTTGGCCGGATGGCCGGCCCGGGAACTCGCCGCCCGTCGTGTCCTGCTCTTCCCGATGAAGACCGGGTGGACGGCAAAATATAAATTCTCCTCGACCCAAAAGCAAAAAGACGGCTGCCTTCGTGCTTCGATTTACCCACCATGAAAGCCGCCAGCGCCCTGCCTCTCGAGCAGCATAACATCGAGATTCAGCGCAACCGGGATGCTGGGGAGCGCAAACCCATGCTGCGGGAAATTTACCACGCCCTTTACCGCCAGATTGTGTCCCGGATCGATCCGTCGATTCCGGGGGCGGTGGTCGGACTCGGCTCCAGCATAGGGCGCCTCGAGGAGGTAATCACCCAGTGCGTCACCACCGACCTTTTCCCCAACCCCTGGCTGGACCGCAATGAAAACTGCGCCCAGCTGAGCTTTGCCGACGGTTCCGTTTCCCATCTGATTCTGTTCGAACCCGCCGCCCAAGGCTCGGCCACTAGGCCCTTCTGGTGGGGCGAGGGCCATGACCGCCTCCACGGTTGGCGGCGGCGCGAGCAGCGCTCGCTCACTGCTTTCGATTATTTCGCTTCCGGCGGATTTTCCGGGCCGCAATTGGGCGGCCGGTTCCTGCTCGGCCTGATGCGCAGCCTGGATTTCCTGGCGGCGCTCTTTCCCCAGGCTTTCGCCTCCCGGCGACTCGTTGTCCTGGAAAAGGGAAAATCCTAACATGCCTGCCGTCTCCGCACCCACCCGGCAGCACCTGGAGAAAATCCGGGCCTTCTACAATGCGGCCCCCGCCGCGGTCAGCGAGGACGGCCGCTATTACCGCATGTGGCTGGCGCATTATTACAATCTGCTCATCCCGCCCGGCGCCTCCGTGCTGGAGATCGGCTGCGGGTCCGGCGAACTGCTCGCGCTGCTGCGCGCCGGTCGCAAGGTGGGCGTTGACTTGGCCGACTCCCAGATTGCCGCCGCCCGCCGCCGGGTGCCGGAGGGGGAATTCCACGTGGCGGCTGGCGAGGATCTCGCCCTGTCCGAAAAATTCGACTGCATCATCATTTCCGACACGCTCAATCTCGCCGCCGATGTGCAGCTGCTGCTGGAAAAATTACACGGGGTCACCCATGCCGATACCCGGCTGATCTTCAATTACTATTCGGCCCTCTGGCGGCCCCTGTTTGTCTTCGCGGGACTCACCGGCCTCCGGGCGCCGCAGCCACAATACAGCTGGCTGAGCCCGGCCGATATCCGTAACCTGCTCCAGCTCGCCGACTGGAGTCCCCTGCTCATCCAGCCCCGCCTGTTGTTCCCAGTCCGCTGCCTCGGCCTGGAACGCCCCCTCAACCGCTGGCTCGCCCCGGTCCTCAACTGGTTTTGTCTCACGGCTTTTTGCGTGGCCCGGCCCGCGCGAACACGCGCCACGCCGGCGCGCACCGTGTCGGTCATCATTCCCGCCCGCAACGAGGCCGGCAATATCGAGGCCGCCGTCCGCCGCACCCCCGACATGGGCGCGGGCACCGAACTGATCTTCGTTGAGGGCCACTCCCGCGACGACACTTGGGCCCAGATCCAGCGCGTGCAGCGCGAATTCCCGGACCGGAAGATCAAGATCATGCAGCAGACCGGCAAGGGCAAGGGCGACGCCGTGCGGATGGGCTTCGCCGCCGCCACCGGCGACATCCTCATGATCCTCGACGCCGACCTCACGATGCCACCGGAGGAACTGCCCAAGTTCTACGAGGTGCTCGCCACCGGCCGCGCCGAGTTCGCCAACGGCGTGCGCCTAGTCTACCCGATGGACGAAGAGGCGATGCAGTTCCTCAATCTCTGCGCGAACAAGACCTTCGGCATCATCTTCACCTGGCTGCTCGGCCAGCCGGTCAAGGACACCCTCTGCGGCACCAAGGTCCTCAGCCGCGCCCACTACGAACGCATCGCCGCCAACCGCGCCTACTTCGGCGACTTCGACCCGTTCGGCGATTTCGACCTGCTCTTTGGCGCCGCCAAGTTGAACCTCAAGATCGCCGACGTGCCCATCCGCTACAAGGAGCGCACCTACGGCACGACCAACATCCAGCGCTGGAGCCACGGCTGGCTGCTGCTGCGCATGGTGCTCTTCGCCGCGCGCAAGCTGAAGTTCGTCTGATCCCCGCCGTGCCGCTCCAGTCCTACATCGACCAGCCGGCCGACTGGAACAACCCGTCGCGCTGCGTCATCATCCGCGGCTGGTGCTTCGCCGACGACGGGCGGCCGGTCACGGGCATCCGCCTCCGCACGAAGGATCGCACACTGCACGGCATCGTCGGGCTGCCCCGGCCCGACGTGCAGGCCGCCCTGCCCGCCGCGCCCGGCGATCAAACCGGCTTCGAGATCCGCGGCACGCTGCCGTCCGGTCACCAGCGCCTGCTTATCGAAGCCCGGCTGGCGGATGGCACCTGGGCGCCGGTCCTCGATCGCACCGTGAAGATCAAGCGCTTGCTTCTGCCGCTCTGGCTCGGCGGCGGCGACTGGACGGAGCTGATGTTCTTCCAGATGCCGGCGCACATGGCCCACCCGCCGCGGCCGGTGCAGCCCGAATCCTTTCCCCCGTCTCGCCCCGGCGTGGCCCGGCCGAAAATCTCCATCGTCACACCCTCCTACCAGCAGGCCCGCTACCTGGAGGAAACCATGCGCAGCGTGCTCGAGCAGAATGTCACGGTTGAATACGTCGTGCAGGACGGCGGTTCGACCGACGGCAGCGCCGAGCTGATCGAACAAATCGCCAAGGATCGGGTTTCTTCCTCCCGCCTCCCGCCTCCCGCCTCACGCCTGCTGGCTTGGTCCAGCGCCCGCGACGCCGGCCAGGCCGACGCCATCGCCTGCGGCTTCGCGCAGACCACCGGTGGACCCGACGACGTGATGGCGTGGATCAATTCCGACGACTACTATCAGCCCGGCGCGCTGGCTTTTGTGGCGGACTACTTCGCAGCGCATCCCGAGGTCGATGTCCTCTACGGCCACCGCATCGTGGTCGACGAGGAGTCGCGCGAGATCGCCCGCTGGTTCCTGCCCGCGCATGATGCCGAGGTGCTGCGGCTGAATGATTTCGTGCCACAGGAGACTCTGTTCTGGCGCCGGCGCGTTTGGGACCGGGCCGGCGGCCTCGACACCTCGTTCCAGTTCGCCATCGACTGGGACCTGCTCCTCCGCTTCCAAGCCGCGGGGGCTCGCATCGTGCGGGTGCCCTGGTTTCTCGCCTGCTTCCGCGCCCATGCCGCGCAGAAGACCGCCGCCTTCATGCACCGCACCGGCCAGGGCGAGATCACCCGGCTCCGCGAGCGCACCCATGGCCGCAAGTTCCCTGCTCACGAGATCGAGAGCCATCCGCTGCTCATGCGCTACCTTCGCCGCAGCGCCTTCCTCGAGTTTGCTTGGAGCCTCGGCCTGAGGGCGCCGTGAGAATGGCCATAGGTGGAAGGCGCCTCCGCTCAATCAGCCTGGATTCACACCCAGCAATCCAGCGTAATGCTCGCGCACGGTTTTTTTCTTTAGCTACTTCCGTTATTTCACCCCATCGCCCCGACTGTTCCCATCAACTCATGCCGCCATCTTACGTGAAGTTCCATGAAATGGGTGAAGGCTAGCCCGCTGCTTCATCCGTGTAGCCAAATAACCCTGCCCGCCGGCCTCGACCTGAGCCCGGCGGACGTCAGGACTTTGGCGAGTAGATAGTGGCGTACTTCGTCGGCGGCGAACGCCAGTTCTGCCAGCTGTCGCTCCACTGAATGGCGCCACCCTTGTAGTCGACGTCTCCGGCGACGCCGCCGCGGAACGCACCGCGGACCCGGACAATGGCCTTTCCGCCCTTTGCGTTGACCGCGAAGCTGACTTTGCGAGACAGTTTCGCGCCCGACTTCTCCGCGTAGCAGAACTGGGTCCAGGTCATCCCGTCGTCGGTGGAATACTCGGCGTGAAGGAGACCGATCTGCTCGCCGTCGCTGGCGTCCGTGCTGGCGTTGACCGTGACTGAGACCGTGTTTCCGGCGGCGGCCTCGGCCGGTGCCTGGATGCTGATCGCCCGGTTCACGGCCGCCCGCTTGGGCAGCGCCGCCACGCTGAGATTCGACACGTAGATGATGGCATACTTTGCCGCGGGCGAACGCCAGTTCTGCCAGCTGTCGCTCCACTGAATGGCGCCACCCTTGTAGTCGACGTCCCCGGCGACGCCGCCGCGGAAGGCACCGCGGACCCGGACAATGGCCTTTCCGCCCTTCGCGTTGACCGCAAAGATCGCCTGCCGGGACAGTTCCGCGCCGGATTTTTCGGCGTAACAGAGCTGGGTCCAAGTCTTGCCTTCGTCGATGGAATACTCGGCATGAAGGAAACCGATCTGCTCGCCGTCGCTGGCCTCCGTGCTGGCATTGACCGTGACTGAGACCGTACTTCCGGCAGCGGCCTCGGCGGGCGCTTGGATGCTGATCGCCCGGTTCACGGCCGCCCGCTTGGGCGGCGCCGCCACGCGGATGACAGCATACTTCGCCGGGGGCCAACGCCACTTCTGCCAGCTGTCACTCCACTGAATGGAGGCACCCCTGTAGTCGACGTCTCCGGCGACGCCGCCGCGGAAGGCACCGCGGACTCGGACAATGGCCTTTCCACCCCTCGCGTTGGCCGCGAAACTGACTTTGCGGGACAGCTCCGCGCCGGACTTCTCGGCGGAGCAGAACTGGGTCCAGGTCAGCCCTTCGTCGATGGAATATTCGGCATGAAAAAACCCGATCTGCTCGCCGTCGCTGGCGTCCGTGCTGGCGTTGACCGTGATTGAGACCGTGCTTCCGGCGGCGGCCTCGGTTGGCGCTTGGATGCTGATCGCCCGGTTCACAGCCGCCCGCATGGGCAGCGCTGCCACGAGGAAAAGGGGCAGGATTTGATAGGTAATTTTCATGGTTTTCAGCCTCATCAATGAGGGCGGCGGAAAGACCCGGTTCAATCAGTAAATTGCGCCCCGGGGACGCGTTTCCACTTCACTGAGTAAAGCAGAACCGCGTCGGTGACCACATCTGCCATTACCCAGACCTGCACAAGAGGCGTGTCCACTGTCCCAAGTGAGACATCACGCAGTCGCTCAAGGAAACCATCCACCAGATCCAGATAAACCATGACGGTCGCGCCGCCCTTGATTGATCAAACTTGTAATTTTCACTCGTGCCGGATTCGGTGCACCTGACAATTGAACATTTGTAAAGATTTCCGGAGCAAGCTCCGGGGCATTTCATAAGACCACCGCCAACCCATCATGCCGACTGTTTCATCTCTGTTTTGTAGGAGCCTGCTGGCAGGCGATTCAGGATGTGGTCCGTCCGTGGATGTTCCAAATCGCCTGCCAGCAGGCTCCTACATCCCAACCAAGCCGGAGCAAGCTCCGGGGTATCGGACCCAAGGCGAATGAATGCCCCTGCGACTCCTCTGCTTCAGCGCCCTGGCGCATTGATGAGGGTATGCTATGTGGCGGCATTTATCATTTCTGTGACCGTATATGTCGCCATCTACAAATACACTTGGAGGTTTGCTTCATACCCGATCGAGTTGGAATGGCGCGAGGGATCCATTTGGCTGCATGCTCTGGCGCAATCTTACGGAATTAATATTTTTGAGAACGACCAGATTGCGTATGCAAATGCCAATCACGGAATATTTGACCACATAATTAAGGGTGCATTTGCCCGTGCGTTCCGGTTTCTGGAACCACAATACATCCTGAGATCTTTTGTCCTATTATTTCCGGCGATTTCACTTTTATCGATATTTGTGCACAGCCGGAGGCATATGTCGGCAACCGCCGCCCTGATTAGCTCAATCTGTCTGAGTTGCGCGATGCTGGTTGCTGTTCATGACATGGGACATTGGAACACTCTCATCGGCAGGAGTGATGCCACGGCCTTTACTCTCCTGGCCATCGCCTATCTTTGCTATTCAACGCATGCCTTCACCTACCAGGCCAGGTTGCTCCGACATTTTTCCTACATCGCCATCGCCCTCGTTTTAAGTACGAATTGGAAAATATATCCGGTTGCACTCATGATTCCGCTTATCATGGAACAACGTCATGATGCCCTGCGACTCCGCGAACTCATCCGCATCTACCTCCTGATTGCAGGATACACCCTGGTATCGTGCGCGTTTTTTATCGTGGTCTGGTTCCATTCAGATCCCGCAATGTATTATCGCTATTTCTTTGGATTTTTTAGTGCGAAATCGCCCTTGCCGCCAGCTAGTGCACCGTTCCAAGCGATGATCCAATATGTGCGCACCCCGGCAATTGCCCTCCTCATATTACTTTCTGTCATGCCGGCGTTTATTGAGGCGTGGAGGCACTTTTTTAAACGTTCCGGTAATTGGCCTAAAACATTGGCGGCCATCGCCATTTTTATAAGTCTTCTCATATCGATAATGGCACTCAAAATGAATTTCTGGGCCGGAGGCTATTGGTATCTATGCCCGCAAGCCATTGTCTTGGCTGTATATTTTAATACCCGGTATAAAATCGGACCAGGGCTTGCCTCGGTAATTCTTGTTCTTGGCTTATGCGTTCTATCACGATCCGATAACCTGCCCCTAATGAGGTGGTATTATAGCCGACTGGGCGAGACTTCATCCGATGCCCGCAAATACACGCAAGAGCTGATCCTGCTTGACCACGCCTTTGGTGTTTACTCGGAAGAGGCCCATTTTTTCAAACGCTCCGGGTTTCTTCCACCCATTGACATGGGGGACGTGGCGGAGACTTTCGCGAAAGCGAACTACTATGGCCCGCGCTTCACTTCCGTATTTTCAGAGCAAAGATCCAAGATAACTTCCCATGAGCATGTGCTCGTGTTTGTAGGGCCCTGCGCTTCCACCGCCCTCAAGCAGCTTGCCCAAGATGAAGAGTATACCCTGTGGTTAAAATCTCCAACGATCGCAATTGGCGGCAATGTGTATGTCCGGACTGATCATATAGAAGATATCCAGCGCTATTTGATGGGTCACGCCGCAAACTCCCAATAACAGGGCATTCATCGAATCCTATCGCCCCGACCATTTGCCTCCGCCCTCATTCTCCTCAGAAGAGTGGATTTTGACGGTCGCCTCCAGTTGAAGCACCAACTGCTGGATTGTGAGGTTTTCGGATGTTTCGAGTGCGTGTAGTTGTGGGTCATGCTCCGTGTCGCGTCCCAACCAAGAGAGCTTCAGCCAACTTTCGAACACGCCATCCGTCCTGGCCTCACCCTTCGGATACAAAGCTTCCCAACCGAAGCAGAATAATTACCGGGCAAGGACCGGACTTGCCGGCAGGGTTCAGCCAACTAATACAAGATCGATCCTATCCCGAGCCCGATCTGGATCATGGTCAAGACCCCGATGAGCAGCTGGGGCCACTTTCGCTGATCAGTCCATTGTTCCGTTTCTGTGAACAGGACCACTACGGCGCTCCAGATGGCTGGTAATACTAACCGGGGTAGCCAATAGCCCCATTCATACGAATGATGAATATAAGGGAGTTGGATCACGAGCGGGAAGTACCACACGGCGCCAAATACGGCCCAAACCAAAGTGCCTCTTGGCAACTCCAAATGGCGCTGCGCCAGGCTGACAATCAGCCGATAAACGAGCCCCAAGCATGCGAGTGCGCCTGTGATCGAGAATAGCAGACCCAGCCGAACCGACCACCGGGCGAATGAGCGCTGTGGCTCAGGGCGGTATTTGTCATCGGCGGGGTGGGAGTAGTTCAGCACATCGGAAAAAACCCCCAAGTGCAGCAATCCGGGGTAGCTGTAGCGGTTGCTCTCCAATAACCGTTGAGCCGAGCCGTCTTGGCGGCGAGCTGCTTCACTTTCCGCCTGCCGAACATTATTGTTGGGACGATCTGATGGTTCCCAAAATGTAGGTGCACTCAGAAGGTATATGTCTTCAACGCGAGGCCAGAGTACACTGCGCCAGGTCATTTCACCAGTTCCCTGCCAATCGTAACTGTGTTTAGTCGGTAAGCCTACCAGTTCTATGCGTGCGGCCCGATCCAAGCCAAGACCTACCAATAGAGGTGCGGAGACCATGCAACCGGCGATCCATAGCTCGCGGTGCCAGCCGGTGCGTCTCCCGGTCCACCGATCGATCGCGATTGCCACACATATGCCCAAAGGCAGGAGCAGGAATGTGAATTTCTGAAATTGCGCGAGTACCAGGCACAGCCCGCCAATCAATGCAAACCCCGCCTGCTTGGCTGGTCGATCAGCGGTGAGGCCGCGGATCAAACTCCAGCCGCTGAGCGCAAAAAAAGACACCGTCAGATTGTCGGCGGCAAATACCGTGGTTGATACATACGTCACGGGCAGAAAAGCGAAGAGCCCCAAAGCGGACAAGCGCAGGACCGGTTGCCGTATACTCCAACGCAGCGCGTCATGCAGAAGCCAAATGGAGCTAGAATTGGCTAGTATAAATAGGATCGTAACGAGCTGAAAGCCATATGCCTCGTGGGTGAACAGTCGACAACAGGCCGCCAACCAGTAAATCAGCGGCCGGCTTGTTACATCAAAATGGAACCAGTGTCCCGGATTTTGCAGAATTTGCTCTATGCAGCTTTGATGGATCCCCCAATCTTGCCCCATGAAAACGGAAGTGTGAACCCCGTACAGGCCAATGAGCGCAAACCCGATCTGAATGAACAGGCGGATTGTTTTCTCCCAGGGAGGTGCCGGCGCGGGAAATGCATTCGCTGGAATTACTGAGACGGGCGGTGCTTGCATATGGCTTATTTCCTATGGCAGACCTCTATTTTCGTGATGCCGTGTTTCTCAAAGTAACTATCGAATGCGAGCGTGTACGCTTGAAGCGCGGCGGGTATCCAGCATCAGACTCGGGCGTAAACCCCGGGAGCGTTGCAACGGTCTCATCAGTCATGAAATACTTGGGCTCCGTTATCAGCGTGCAGCACCACCGATGTAACGAGCGTGAGGAGTGCGAAAATAATCTTCATGCTCTTTTGCCCAACTACGTATAACTAACCGGCATTTCACGGATGAAAATGCGCATGGCACTTATGGTTGTAATGTTGAAGAGATTCAGGTGCGAATTTCTGACCCTCGCGATTATGGCCCGGTAAACACGTTTCATAATCCCATCCACCTTTAACGACCAAGGGTGCACGCTCAAGTTTGAACTATGCGAAAGTCAAAACGGATTATCGACGCTGTTATATTCCCAAGTTCGCTTGAGATGTGCGAGTAGGCGAAGCGCCTTCCGACACTGCCGTTGCAGTTAAACGATTTCGCTTACCGCGAATTCTGGTTAGGGACCAGGAGGTCGTAGGTCGCAGCAAATTCACACTACGGAACGCGTTCTGAATTCTTGCTCTCGGCCCTTCAGCTTATCCGTCCTTCAGCCCTTGCCCACCAGCCGCGTTCCATCGGTGTTGCTTTCCGCTGGGCTCTTGGTGAGGCTTCAAAATCATGCGGTTTTCCATCGTCGTCCCCGTCTACAAGGAGGAGAAGAATCTCCCCGAGTTCCTCCGCCGGGTGCAGGCCATCCTCGCCCCGATCACGGCGGACTATGAGGTGATTTTCTCGATGGACCCGTCCCCCGACCGCACCGAGGAGGTCATTCTGGAACACCGCGCCAAGGACGAGCGCATCAAGCTGCTCAAATTCTCGCGTCGCGTCGGCCAGCCCATGGCCACGCTGGCCGGCCTCGAATATTCCCGCGGCGACGCCGTCATTGTGATGGATGTGGACCTGCAGGACCCGCCCGAACTCCTGCTCGAGATGGTCGCGAAATGGCGCGAGGGCTACGACATCGTGCTACCGCAGCGTCGCCAGCGCACCGGCGAGCCGTGGGTCAAGAAGGTGGTCTCCCACGTCGGCTACAAGGTCATCAACAAGATCGCGGACGTCACGATCCCGCCCAACACCGGCGACTTCCGCCTGATGTCGCGCCGGGTCGTCAACGAGGTGGTCAAACTCAAGGAGTCCCATGGCTTTCTGCGCGGCATGGTCGCCGTCGTCGGCTTCCGCCAGATTCTCCTGCCCTTCGATCGCCCGGCACGGCACGCCGGCGAGACCCACTACAACCGCTTCTTCGGTTCGCTGCGCATCGGCTTCAACGGCATCTTCTGCTTCTCCACCTACGCGCTCCAGCTCTCGACGATCCTGGGGTTCATCATCGCCGGCTTCTCCTTCCTGCTCACCGCCATCTACCTTTTCTACAAGCTCATGGGCTGGACGATTCTCTGGGGCAACCCGACCCTCGTGATCCTCATTTCGTTCCTCGGCGGCATCCAGCTCATCAGTGTGGGCATCCTCGGCGAATACATCGGGCGGATCTACGAGGAGGTGCGCGCCCGCCCCAAGTTCATCGTCGAGCGCTCCGTCGGCTTCGACGGCCGGTCCTGAGCCCCGCCATGCCGACCGCCAAGTGGCCCAAAGTCCTGCCGCCGCTCACGCCCGAGCAGCAAGCCCGCAGCGACCAGTTCATGAAGCTCTGGCACGAGGAGCTGGCCGGCCGCTCACGCTACGGCCTGGTCGAGAGCTTCAACCACGAATGGCCGGTCCGCCACTCGCCCGCGGGTTTCCGCACCACGCTGGAGATCGGCGCGGGCCTCGGGGAGCACCTCGACTACGAAAAGCTCACGCCCGAACAGGCCCACAACTATTACTGCAACGAGTATCGCGAGAATATGGCCGCGGACATCCGCCGGCGCCACCCGCAGGTCCGGACCGTCGTCGGCGACTGCCAGCAGCGCATGGATTTTGCCGACGGTTTCTTCGACCGAATCCTCGCCATCCACGTGCTCGAGCACCTGCCGGATCTCCCGGCCTGCCTCCGCGAACTGCACCGGCTCGTCAACCAGGAGACGGGCCGCCTCCTCATCGTCATCCCGACCGAAGGCAGCCCGGCCTACGGCTTGGCCCGCCGGCTCTCCGCCCAGCGGGTCTGGTATCGACATTTCACCGCCCCTTACGTCGAGTTCTACGGCCGTGAACACATCAACCTCGTGCCCGAGATCCTGGAGGAACTGCACCCCTGGTTCACCATCGAGCGCCGCGCCTGCTTCCCCCTGCCCTTCCTCCCCTTTGTGTTCTGCAACCTCTGCCTCGCCTACGACCTGAAGCCGCGACCGCAACCGCTCGCGCGCTGATCCCTACGCCATGCAACATGCTTTCGTGACCGGCGCCGCCGGCTTCATCGGTTCCAACCTCGTCGACCGCCTGCTCGCGGACGGGATCGCCGTCACCGGCTGGGACAACCTTACCACCGGCCAGCTCCGCTTCCTCGACGGCGCCGCCCAGCAGCCGCGCTTCAAGCTCGTTCGGGGCGACAACCTCGACCTCCCCGCGCTCACCACCGCGATGCAGGGCGCCGACTTCGTCTTCCATCTCGCCGCCAATGCGGACATCAAGGATGGCTGGAACCACCCGCGGAAGGATCTCGAGCAAAACACCATCGCGACCTTCAACGTTCTTGAGGCCATGCGCGCCAACGGCGTGCGCCGCATCGCCTTCTCGTCCACCGGCTCCGTCTACGGCGAGGCGCTTGTCACTCCCGACCGCCCCACGCCCGAGACCGACGCCTTTCCCGTCCAGACTTCCCTCTACGCCGCCTCCAAGACCGCCGGCGAAGGCCTGATCTCCTCCTACGCCGAGGGCGGCCAGCTCGACGAGGCCTACCTCTTTCGCTTCGTCTCCATCCTCGGCGAGCGCTACACCCACGGCCACGTCTTCGACTTCTACCAGCAGCTCGTCGCCCATCCCGATCACCTGCGCGTCCTCGGCGATGGCAAGCAGCGCAAAAGCTACCTCTACGTGCAGGACTGCATCGACGCCCTGCTCCACGTGGCCCGGAACCACACGGCCCGGGCCGCGAAACACCGCACCCAAGTATACAATCTTGGCACACCGGAATACGTCGAGGTCAACCAGAGCATCGGCTACCTCTGCGCCGCGCTCGGCCTGCAGCCCCGGCTGGAATACACGGGTGGCGACCGCGGCTGGATCGGCGACAACCCCTTCATCTTCCTCGACACGAAAAAAATCTCGGCCACCGGCTGGAAGCCCCGGCTGACGATCGAGCAGGGCATCATCCGCACGCTCCGCTGGCTCGAGGCGAACCGCTGGGTCTACGCGACCCGCTCCTGATGGCTGAACCGTCCATGACGCCGCCCCGGCCCGTCTCCCTCCGTTGGTTCTGGCTGCTGGCCGCCGCGCTGATGCTTGTGGAGTTCCTGGTGTTTGACCGGATGACCTCGCGCAACCACGCGTCCGTCTATCCGCGCTGGAGCGACCAGATCCAGTATCTCACCGAGGCCTATACCGCCTACGAGCACGCCCAGGCCCACGGCCTGGCCGCGGGCGTGAAGTTCGCCCTGGGGAAGACCGCCTTGCAGGGCACGCTGCACGACACTGCGGCGCTGCTCGTCTTCTGGGTGACCGGCTCGGCCTCACGCAGCGCCGCACTCAGCCTGAACATGCTCGTCTTCCTCGCCTGGCAGGCCGCGCTGCTCTTCACGGTGCCGCGCCTCACCGGCTCGCGCACCCTCGGCTGGATGGCGTTTGGGTTGCTGCTTTGTATCGCCTGGCCTTGGTCCGCCGCGGCGGGCTCCGCCGTGGACTTCCGCCTCGATCACGCCGCCATGTGCCTGCTCGGGGTGACTTCCTGCGTCGCCCTCCTCACGGACGGCTTCCGCTCGACCCGCTGGTCGCTCGCCTTCGGGGCTGCCGTGGGCGTGACCCTGCTGGAGCGCTTCCTCACCGGCGCCTACTTCGCGCCGATCTTCGCCGTCACCGCGTTCTGGCTGCTCTGCCACGCGGATCGCTGGGCGCGCCTCCGCAACCTCAGCCTCGCCGGCCTCGTCGCGGCCGCCCTGGCCCTGCCCTTTTTCTGGATGAGCCGCACGGCCATCTACACCTATTACTGGGTCGGCCACGTGACCGGCGCCGAAAGCGCCGCCCGGTTCCGGGGTTTCGACCTCGGCCATTCGGTGCAGTTTGTCTTCGGCCACCTCGGCGACATGCACCTCGGCGCCTGGTTCGGCTGGACGGTGGCCGCGCTCACGGGGCTGCTGGTCCTGCTGCTGCTCATCGGGCCGCGCCGGCCGGGCACTGGCTTCGCCCGCGAGTGGCTCTTCACCGGCTTCGCCTTCCTGCTCCTGCCCGCGGCCATCCTCACTCTGCACAAGCAGAAATCCGAATTCGTCCTCGGCGTCCTGGTGCCGGGCGTCGTGCTGCTGGTGCTGTGGCTCTGGCAGGTGCTGTGGAGCCGCATCGCATTCCCCACCGCCCCTTCCTGGCGCCGGGTGCTGCCGGTCCTGCCCGCCCTGGCCGCGTTGTGGGCCGGCGGCCGCTACTTTGCCGAACGCCAGCTGTGGTCGCCCCACACCGCCGAATTCCGCGCGAGCGCCGGCGAAGTCAACCGCATGGCCGACCGGATCTTCTCCGCCTCCCACACCCTCGGCCTGACCCACCCCTACATCGGCGTCGACCAGGTCGTCGACTTCATCGACGCGCCCATCCTCCAGGTGCTGAGCGCCGAGCGGTTGAAGACGCGCATCCCATTCGTCATTCAACTCCCCGACAGCATCATGGCGGACAAGGAGGAGGCCATTTTCTACCGGCTCAAGCTGTGCGATTTTGTCGTCCTCACCGACGAGATGCCCGGCGACGGCTACTGGCCCTACGACAAGCAGATGCGCCGCCTCTATCCGCGGCTGAAGGAGTGGTGCGACGCCAACCTGCAGCCGGTCGAGACCTTTGCGCTGTTTGGCCGCCGGTTGACGCTTTACCAGCGCCTGACTCCTCGCTGACACTCGCGGCCGAACATGCACGTCACCATCATCGGCCTCTGGCACCTCGGCAGCGTCACCGCCGCCTGCTTGGCCCGCCACCACCGCGTTACCGGCCTCGATTTCGACGAGACCGTGATCGCCGGTCTGCGTGCCGGACGGGCCCCGCTGCATGAACCCGGCCTTGATGCCCTGCTCGCCGCCGGCCTCGCTGCCGGTAAACTGGATTTCTCCACGGATGTCAGGGTCGCCGCGACCACCGATGTCCTCTGGGTCTGCTTCGACACTCCGGTCGACGCCGACGACCGCTCCGACCTGGACTGGGTGCATGAGCGCCTCGCCCGCGTGTTGCCAGGTCTGCGGCCGGGCACCGTCGTTTTGATCTCCTCCCAGCTGCCCGTCGGCACCTGCGCGCAACTGGCCAAACAACATCCGGCACTGCAATTCGCCTGCTCACCCGAAAACCTCCGGCTCGGCAAGGCCATCGATGCCTTTGAGAAGCCCACGCGCATCGTCGTCGGCGCGCCGGCCGCGGCCCGCCCCGCGCTCGAGGCCCTGCTCTCGCCCCTCGGCGCCCCGCTTGTCTGGATGCGGACCGAGTCGGCCGAGATGGTGAAGCACGCGCTCAATTCCTTCCTCGCGCTCTCCGTCGCTTATATCAACGAGATCGCCGCCCTCTCCGAGACCGTCGGCGCCGACGCCCAGGAGGTCGCCGCGGGCCTGAAGAGCGACCCGCGCATCGGCCCGCGCGCCTACCTCGGGCCGGGTGGCCCCTTCGCCGGCGGCACGCTCGCCCGTGATGTCGTGACCCTCACCAGACTCGGGCAGGAGAAGAACCTGCCGCTCGCCCTCATCCCGGCCATCAAGGAAAGCAACGACCGTCACCGTGGCTGGGCCTTCCGCAAACTCCAAACCGTCCTCACCGGGGTGACATCGCCGGTCGTCGCCGTGCTCGGCCTCGCTTACACGCCCAACACCAGCACGCTCCGCCGCAGCGCCGCTGTCGAACTCGGCCGGCAATTGCTCGCCGCCAACATCAAGGTCCAGGCCTTCGATCCGCTCGTCCGCACCGCCGACGCCGAGCACCGCGACCTCCCGCTCGCCGCCTCAGCGGCCGACGCCCTGCGCGGCGCGCACGCCGTGGTCATCTGCACCGAGTGGCCCGAGTTTCGTGACCTCCCCTGGCCCGCCCTCCTGGCCACCATGGCGCGACCGGTGGTCGTCGACGCCAACCGGCTCGTCGAAAAAGCGGTGGCCCCCGCCGCCGGCGCGGTCTATCTCACTGTCGGACGCCCATGAAACTTTCCGGCAAAAACATCCTTATTACCGGCGGCAGCCAGGGCTTTGGCCGCCATATCGTCGAGGCCTTCCTGGCCGAGGGTGCCAACGTGGTCTTCTGCGCCCGCACCGCCGCTGACGTCGCCCGGACCCAGACCGAGCTGGCGCCAGCAATCAAACCCGGCCAGCAGATTATCGGTCTTACCTGCGACGTCGCCGATCCCGCCAGTGTCGCCGCGCTCTTCGCCCGCGCTGCGCAACTCGGGCCGCTGCACGCCGTCGTCAACAACGCCGGCATCTACGGCCCCATCGGCCCGACCGAGGACGTGACGCTCGCCGACTGGACGCAGGCTTGGTCGGTCAATGTCACCGGCACGCTTCTCGTCTGCCAGCAGGCCGTGCGCGCCATGAAGCCGCGCGGCGCCGGCAAGATCATCAACATCTCCGGCGGCGGCGCCACCAACCCGATGCCGCGCTTCGTCGCCTACGCCGCCACCAAGGCCGCCGTTGTGCGCCTCACCGAGACCCTCGCCGAGGAATACCGGGCCGACCACATCGACGTGAACGCCATCGCGCCCGGCGCCCTGCGCACCCGCCTGACTGCCCAAGTGCTCGCGGCCGGCCCGGAAAAGGCCGGGGCCGACTTTTTCGCGAAGAACCAGAAGTGGTCCGACGAGGGCGCCGTGGACCCGAAACTCGGCGCCGGCCTGTGCGTCTGGCTCGCCAGCAGCGAGAGTGACGGCATCACCGGCAAGCTCATCAGCGCGCAATGGGACCCATGGAAGGATCCCGCGAAATTCCGCGCCCTGGCGACCGGTGACGTCTACACCCTGCGCCGCATCGTGCCGGAGGACCGCCCGAAGAAATGACGGCCACACCGCTCCAGTTTGCCATCGTCGGCTGCGGCCTCATCGGCCGGAAACGCGCCGCCGCCCTCGCGCCGGGCCAGCTGCGTTACGCCTGCGACCTCGATCTCACCCGCGCCGCCCAGCTGGCCAACCCGTGCGCCAGCGCCCAGGCGGTCACGGACTACCACCAAGCCCTGACCGATCCCGCCGTCGACGCTGTCATTGTCGCCACGCTGAACGGCTCGCTCGCACCCATCGCGTTGGCCGCCGTGCGCGCCGGCAAGCACGTGCTCGTCGAGAAACCCGGCGCCCTCAACGCCGCCCAGCTGCGCACCGTACAGGCCGCCGCCGAGTCCGCGAACGTCCGTGTGCGGATCGGCTACAACCACCGCTTCCACCCGGCGCTGCAAAAAGCCCGCGAGCTCGCCGACGCCGGGGCGCTTGGCCCGATGATGTTCCTGCGCGGCCGCTACGGCCACGGCGGCCGCAAGGGTTACGACCGCGAATGGCGCGCCGACCCGAAGCTGTCCGGCGGCGGCGAACTGATCGATCAGGGCGTGCACCTGATCGACCTCGCCGGCTGGTTCATGGGCGACTTCGCGAAGCTCGAAGGCCACGCCGCCACCTATTTCTGGGACATGCCGGTGGACGACAACGCCTTCCTTTCGCTCCGCACCGCCGGCGGCCAGACCGCCTGGCTGCAGGTCAGCTGCACCGAGTGGAAAAACCTGTTCTCCCTCGAGCTCTACGGCCGCGACGCCAAGATATCGATCGACGGCCTCGGCGGCAGCTACGGGCCGGAGAAGTGCACCTATTACAAGATGCTCCCGCAGATGGGCCCGCCCGAGACCACAGTCTGGGATTACCCGGCCGGCGACAACTCGTGGAAACTCGAGCTGGCCGCCTTCGAGGAGGACATCCGCAACGGCCGCACCCCCAGTCCCGGCTTGCGCGAGGGCATCCGCACCCTCGAAATCGTCGAGCATATCTACCAGGCGAGCGGCTATCCGGTCTCCACCGCCACGGTGGAGGGAAAGTGAGAGGGAAAGCGAAAGTGACAACCAACCAAACCCATGGCGGAGAGTGAAAGTTTGCGACGGTTCGGAGCCCATCAAAAAGCCCTCGCGCTTTTTGATGGGGTCGTCGCTGATCTTGCCCCTCTCGTCTCCGCGCCGGTACTCCAGCGCCTGATTTCCCAGCAATTGGCCAGCGCCGACTCGATCGCCGCTAATATTGAGGAAGGTCACGGGCGCGGTTCCAAGCGGGACTATGCCCATTTCCTCATCATCGCCCGCGGATCCGCCCAGGAAACCCGGGGACGCTACCAGCGAATTAAACATTGGCTATCCCCCGAGGGCATCGCCCCCCGCGTGGCTCTCTGCGACGAAATCATCGCCATGCTTACTGCCACTATCTCCACCCTGAGAGAACAAGACAGAGAATAATCCCCCCACCTTCACCTTCCCTCTCACTCTCACTTCCTCCATGATCATCACCCGTTCCCCCCTGCGCATTTCCCTCGGCGGCGGCGGCACCGACCTGCCCTCCTACTACCGCGAGCACGGTGGTTTCCTCGTGGCGGGGGCGCTGGACAAATACGTCTACCTCACGCTACACCGCACCTTCGTGCCCGACCTGATCGTGAAGTATTCCAAGCTCGAGCGCGTCGCCACCGCCGCGCAGCTGGAACACCCGATCATCCGCGAGGCCTTCGGCCTGCTGGGCATGGACGGCAAGTCACTCGAGCTCACCTCCATGGCGGACATTCCCGGCGGCACCGGGCTCGGCTCGTCAGGCAGCTTCACCACGGCGCTGCTCAAGGTCCTCCACACCGCCAACAAGCACCTCATCGCCCCGGCCGAACTCGCCGAGCAGGCCTGCCACATCGAGATCGACCGCCTCGGCGAGCCCGTCGGCAAGCAGGACCAGTATATCGCCGCGGTCGGGGGCATCACGGCCTTCACCTTCCATCAGGACGGTCGCGTTGAATACCGTCCCTGCAAGATCTCCGAGGAGACGCTCTTCAACCTCGAAGACAACCTGCTGCTCTTCTTCACCGGCTACTCGCGCTCGGCCTCCGCGATCCTCAAGGACCAGAACGACAAGTCGAAGCAGAACGACCAGGCCATGCTCAACAACCTGCATTTCACGAAGGCCCTCGGCTACCAGTCTCTCGCCGCACTCGAGGGCAGCAACCTCGACGAGTTCGCCCGGCTGATGGACGTCCACTGGCAGCGCAAGAAGGTCCGCAGCGCCGGCATGAGCAACGACCGCATCAACGAGTGGTATGACTGCGCGATGGCGCACGGCGCCCTCGGCGGGAAACTCATCGGCGCCGGCGGCGGCGGCTTCCTCATGTTCTACGCCGCCGACAAGACCAGGCTCCGCCACGCCATGCGCGAGAAGGGCCTGCAGGAGGTCCGCTTCCGCTTCGACTTCGAGGGCACGAAGGTCGTCGCGCAAAACTGAGGGCGGAAGAGTGGAAAACGGAAAAGAACGCAAGACCGGCAAGACGGTAACCTGATTTCTCATGGGCGACACGGAAGCCAACCGCCAACTTGAAGAGCGCACGCTCGTCTTTGCGGTGGCGATAGTGCGTTTTGTGGCGACCTTGCCCCGCACCGAGGCGGGCTCGGTGATCGGGCGGCAATTGCTCAAAGCCGGCACTTCCATTGGGGCGAACTATCGCGAAGCCAATCGCGCGGAGTCCCGGGAAGATTTCATTCACAAGACCGGCATTGTTTTAAAGGAAGCGGCCGAAACCGATTATTGGCTCGAACTCTGCACCCACACGGCCTTGGGCGACCCGGATCAACGCACTTGGTTGAGACAAGAGGCTCGCGAGCTGCTGGCCATATTCACCACGATCAACCGCCGCGCCAAAGGCCGTTAGTCTTCCGTGCCTCTCCCGTCTTCCACGTCTTCCCAGTCTTCCGTGCCTCTCCCGTCTTCCACGTCTTCCATGTCTTCCCCGTCTTCCATGTCTTCCCCGTCTTCCCCGTCTTCCGTGCCTCTCCCGTCTTCCCCGTCTTCCCAGTCTTCCATGTCTTCCCCGTCTTCCCCGTCTTCAGTATCTCCCGATCTTCCCGTCGCCATCCTCGCGGGCGGCCTCGCCACCCGCCTCCGCCCCAGCACGGCGAAGGTGCCCAAGCTGCTCGTCGAGGTCGCGGGCGAGCCGTTCTTCTCCCATCAACTGCGCCTGCTGAAGAATAACGGCCTCACCCGGATCGTCCTTTGCGTCGGCCATCTCGGTGAGATGATCGTCGACCAATACGGCGACGGCGCGAAATGGGGCGTGCAAATCGACTATTCCTTCGACGGCCCGAAGCTGCTCGGCACCGGTGGCGCCCTCATCCGTGCCCTGCCCAAACTCGGCAACGCGTTCTACGTGCTCTACGGCGACAGCTACCTGCCCATCGACTACCAAGCCGTCGGCCGCAGCTTCCTCGCCTCGAACAAACTTGGCTTGATGACCGTCTTCGAAAACCGCGAGGCCTACGACGCCAGCAACGTCTGGTTCGAGGACGGTCGCATCCGGCTCTACTCCAAGCAGGCAAAGCCTCCGCAGATGCGCCACATCGACTACGGTCTCGGCGTGTTCCGAGCCGCCGCGTTCGCCGACTGCCCGCGCGACGCCGTCGTCGACCTCGCCGCCGTCCAAGCCGAACTCTGCACCCGCGACGAACTGGCGGGCTACGAGGTAAAAGAACGCTTCTACGAGATCGGCTCCCCCGCCGGCCGGAATGAACTCGACGGCCTGCTGCGCAGGCAGAAGGCGTGAGGTGAGAGGCTTGAGGTAAGATGTTCCGACTCGCCTCACTCCAGTCACCCTCTCAACCTGCCTTGTCCTCCCACCCCACGCCTCAAACCTCCCGCCTTTCAAAGAATGTCCTACGCCATTCAGCACCTCAAAGAGACCGCGGAGATCGTCGCGAAGCTCAACCCCGCCGACTGCGAGAACTGCGTTGCCGAGCTGCGTGCCACGCGCGAGCGCGGCGGCCGGCTCTTCATCCTCGGCGTCGGCGGCAGCGCGGCCAACGCTTCGCACGCCGTGAACGATTTCCGGAAGATCGCCGGCCTCGAGTGCTACGCGCCGACGGACAACGTCTCTGAGCTCACCGCCCGCACCAACGACGAGGGCTGGGCCAGCGTGTTCGTGGAGTGGCTGCGCGGCTCGCGGCTCACGCCCAAGGACACCCTCCTCATCCTCTCCGTCGGCGGCGGCAACCTCGAGAAGAACGTCTCGCCCAACCTCGTGCTGGCCCTCCAGTTCGCGAAGCAGGTCGGCGCCCGCGTCATCGGCATCGTCGGCAAGGACGGCGGCTACACCGCGAAGGTCGCGGATGCCTGCGTCATCGTGCCGACAGTGAACCCCAACAACGTCACGCCGCACTCCGAGGCCTTCCAGGCTGTCGTCTGGCACCTCTTCGTCTCCCACCCCGACCTGAAGATGAACCAGACAAAATGGGAATCCGTCACGCCGGCCAAGGCATGAGGCGCGAGGCCTGAGGCATGAGCCAGGGATTCCGCGATCTTCAAGCTTGGCAGCGCACCAAAAAATTGGCGGTCGCAATCTACCCGCTCACCGACACCGGACCTTTCGCTCGCGATTTCGCTTTGCGCGATCAGATGCGCCGGGCCGCGATCAGCGTCTGCAGCAATCTAGCCGAGGGCGACGCACGCCAGACTAACAAGGAGACCGTCCAATTCTTCTATATAGCCAAAGGCTCGCTCGCCGAGTTGTCTGCGCAGCTCGATGTCGCCCAAGAGGTTCACCCCCTCGACAAGAGCGTCATCACGAAATTGACTGCGGAGGGCGAGGAAATCGCGGCCATGATTCGCGGCCTGATCAAACACCGCCAAGCCTGACCCTCACACCTCATACCTCACGCCTTTCTTTTCCCGCCTCCTACCTCATGCCTCATGCCTCACCCCTCGCGGTCCAGAAAAGCCTCCGCTCCGCCGTCTTTCTTGATCGCGACGGCACGCTCAACGTCCCCGTGATGCGGGCGGGCAAGCCTTACCCGCCGGCCACCCTCGGGGAATTCGCCCTCTATCCGGATGCGGTTGCGTCCTGCGTCCGCCTCCAGGCCGCCGGCTTCGCGCTCGTTGTCGTCACCAACCAACCCGACGTCGGCCGCGGCACGCAGTTGCCGGCAACGGTCGAGGCCATGCACGCGCACCTGCAAAAGCTCATCCCGGAGATTGCCCGCATCGAGGCCTGTTACGCCCCCGGCCAGGGGGCCGCCCATCCCGAAAACCGCCGCCGCAAGCCGGAGCCCGGCATGCTGCTCGACGCCGCGCAGGCGCTCGGCCTCGACCTGACGCAAAGCTGGATGGTCGGCGACCGCTGGCGCGACATCGACTGCGGCGCCCGCGCCGGCTGCCGCACCGTCTTCATCGACTGGGGCTACGACGAACCGCTGCGCGCGAAGCCGGACTTCACCGTGCGCACCTTCGCCGAGGCGGCCGGCATTATTCTTGCCGAGCCGCGCACGATTCGCTGACTGGCCCCATGCTGAACCTCAATACCCTCAAGATCCACCTTTACGCCGACGGAGCGGACAAGGCCGGGATCCTCGACCTCTACGCGAAGCCCTACATCAAGGGCCTGACGACGAACCCGACCCTCATGAAGAAGGCGGGCATCACGGATTACGAGGCCTTCGCCCGCGACATCCTGCTAACCGTCACCGCCAAGCCCATCTCCCTCGAGGTCTTCGCGGACGACTTCCCGGAGATGAAACGCCAGGCCCGAAAGATCGCCGGCTGGGGCAAAAACGTCTACGTCAAGATCCCCATCACCAACACGCGCGCCGAGTCCGCCGTGCCGCTGATCCAAGAACTGGCGGCCCAGGGCGTGCAGCTCAACATCACCGCCATCCTCACGCTCGAGCAGGTCCGCGCCGTCGCCGCGGTGCTCAATCCCGCCGTGCCGTCGGTCGTTTCCATTTTCGCCGGCCGCATCGCCGACACCGGCGTGGACCCGATGCCCATCATGCAGGAGAGCCGGAAGATTCTCGCCGGCCAGCCCAAGACCGAGCTCCTTTGGGCCAGCGTGCGCGAGGTGCTCAACATCGTGCAGGCCGAGCAGAGCGGCTGCCACATTGTCACCGTCCAGCACGACATCCTCGCCAAGGCCGCCAAGCTCCTCGGCATGGATCTCGGCGCGCTGTCGCTCGACACGGTGAAGATGTTCGCCAACGACGCCGCGTCCGCCGGCTACAAGCTCTGAACCGGCCCGCGGTTTTGCGACGGCAGGGTCGCCGCTCGTCGGCGGACCGGCCTGGGGGGGGCAGGTGGAGCGCGTTGCCCCAACGCGCTTGGGCTGCGCGAACACCCGCGAAGCGCCTTGAGGTCAATTCGCTCCACCTGCCAGCTGGAAGTAAGTATGGTGGAACCTGCACTCCGCGCAGGTTAAGCCCGCTCGGACTATAGGCTTCACTTCCCCGGGGGCGGTGCGTTGAGTTGCCGCCACGATGAAGCCAGCCTCCCCGGAGCCCGCCGACCTTGTGCCCCGCCTGCGCCAGCAGCTCATCCTCGCCCAGGTACGCGTCATGGAGCTGGAGGATGTGCGCGAGAACTTGACCCCGCAGCTGGCCGAATTGGAAAAACTCCTGCGCGCCGCGCAGCTGCTGGCCGACGCGACGACCGACGAATCGGCCCACCTGGCCAAGGTCCTCGCCGACACGCAGGCGCACGCCGCGCACCTGGGCCAGCTGCAGCTGAAACTCACGGAGGAGATCGCCTCCGTCGTCACCGCTCTCGAACAACGGGAATACCGGATCAACCAGCTGGAGGCCTCCCTCCGGCAATTGGAAACGGAGCTGCAAGCGATCAAGGCCACCCGCAGCTGGCGCTGGACTGCCTGGCTCCGCCGTCTCGCAGGGCAATGAGTGCTCCCGTGCTGCATGGAGAAATCGAGTCGCCGCGCCCCCTGCGCGCGGCCGGCGGCAAAGTCTCGCTCGTCGGCTGGTGCGTCGTCGCCGGCCAACCCGAGGCCCCGGCGGTCCGCCTTGCCACGGCCGGGCTCACCCTGCCGATGACCTCGCGCGTCGCTCGCCCCGACGTCGCCGGTCTGCTGCCGGGCGAACCCGCCGCGGCGAACTCGGGCTTCACCCTCGTGGGCCAACTGCCCGCGGGCCTGCACCAGGCGCGCTTCGAGGCCCGTCTTCCGGACGGGTGCTGGCAGGTCTTCCGCCAGCTCACGATCGCCGCGGGGTCTGCGCCGTTCATCGCCGCGCTCGACGAGCCGCTCAGCTCCGGCACGCTACGCGACCGCGTCAAGGTCGGCGGCTGGGCCCTGGATCCCGCCGGACCCATCGCGGAGCTTTTCCTGCGCTACGGCCACCGCCGCATTCCCTGCGTGATCAACCAGCCGCGCGCGGATGTCGCCGCGACGTTTCCCGCCCTGCCCCATGCCGCACGCGCGGGTTTCACCAGCGAGGATTTCCTCGTCGCGGGACACGGCCCAGTCCGCATCGAGGCGCGCCTGGCCGACGGACGCACCGCGATCGTGCCGACCAACGTCACCTTCAGCATCGCCACGGATGAAAACCACGGCCCGGAGCTCGATCTCACCGCAGTCCGGATCGGCCTGGAGGCCGGTGCGCCCCGTCAGTCCCCCCCGGCACCGCCGGCCGAGCGGCCGCTCAACGTCCTCTTCATCCTGCCGGGCAGCTTCGCGTCCAACAACGCGCTCCATGTCGCCGCTCTGGCCAACGAGCTCGCGGCCGCCGGCCACGAGTGCGTCGTCGCCGTGCCCCATGACCGCGACACCCTGCTCCATCTCGACCGGCCGGCGTTCCGCGGGCTGACCCACGCCCAGGCGGAGCACGACCCGGACTTCCCGAATAAACACGGCCCTGAGGTCGTCCACGCCTGGACCACCCGCGAAAACGTGCGCGTGCTGGCCGAGAAGCTCCGCTCGCGGCACCGCGCACGTGTGATCGTGCACCTGGAGGACAACGAGCAGCAGGTCCTGGCGCTCTCGCTCGGCCGGTCCGTGGCCGACCTCGCCTTTCTGGACGACGCCGCGCTCGCCCGCGTGGTGCCCGCCGACCTTTCCCACCCCCGGCTCAGCCGCGGCCTCCTCACCAAGTGCGACGGCGTCACCGTCATCATGGACCGGTTGCGCGAGTTCGTGCCGGCCGGCAAGCCCTGCCTCACCCTCGCGCCCGCCGCCGATGCCCGGCATTATTTTCCCCGGCCGGTGCCCGCCGCCTTCCGCGCGGCGCTGCAGCTGGCCCCGGGCACGACCGTGCTGTTCTACCCCGGCAACGTCCACGCCGCCAACGCCGCCGAGGTGCGCGAGCTTTATGCCGCGGTGCGGGAGCTCAACCGCACCGGCACGCCGGTCACGCTGATCCGCACCGGGCTCGACCGGGTCGATTTCCTCGGCGACCTCGCCGGGGCCGTCGCTCCGCACGTCCTCGCCCTCGGCCTGATCCAGCACCACCACCACCTGCCGGCGCTGATGGCCCTCGCCGACATCTTCGTGCAGCCGGGCGGGCCCGACGCGTTCAACGACTACCGCTTCCCCTCCAAGCTGCCGGAATTCTTCGCGCTCGGCCGGCCGGTCATCCTGCCGCGCACCAACCTCGGCGCCACGCTGCGCCATGGCACCGACGCGTATGTGCTCGACCGCGCCGACGCCGCGGGCATCGCCTCCGCCGTGCGTGCGCTGCGGGCCGACCCGGCGCTGCAGGCGCAGCTCGGCCGGGGCGCGGCGGACTACGCAGCCCGGCATTTCAGCTGGCGCCGCAGCGCCGCGGCTCTTGCCAAGTTCTACGCCACGCTGGCAACGTCCTGACCGCCGCATGTCCGCCACACCGCATCGCCTGTTCGTCACCGGGGGCCGGGGCCGCCTCGCCTCGCTCATCGCGGACCATTTCCGCGCGCCGGCGCATGACGTCCGGATGTTCTCCCGCACGGCCGGCCACGGCTTCCACGCGCTCGACGAGCTCGTCGCGGGCCCGGACCTGGGCGCCGGCACCGTGCTGCACCTGGCCTGGAGCACCCTGCCCGCCACGTCGGAGCGCGACCCGGGCGCCGAGGAGCGGCACGACCTCCCGCTGCTCGAAAAGATGCTCGCCGCCCTCGGCCGGTCGCCGGCGCGGGCGCAGCTGCACTTCGTCTTCTTCTCCACCGGCGGCGCCGTCTACGGCAACGCCCCGGGCCGGCCCAGCGTCGAGACCGACGCCTGCCACCCGGTGAGCCGCTACGGCCGGGCCAAGTGCGCCGCCGAGCAACTGGTCGAGGCGCACGCCGCCCGGCTCGGCGTGGCCTGCACCATCCTGCGCATCTCCAATCCCTACGGCTACCCCGTGCCGAAGAGCCGCGCCCAAGGCCTGATCCCGCACGCACTGCGCTGCGCCGTCGAGGGGCAGCCGCTCACGCTCTGGGGCGACGGCTCCGCGCGGAAGGACTTCCTCTACTACACCGACTTCCTCTCCGCCCTCGAGGCGGTCATCGCCCACCGCCTCACCGGGCTCTACAACCTGAGCGCCGGCGAGTCCCACCACGTGAGCGAGGTGATCCGGCTCGTCACCGAGCACACCGGCCGACCCGTCCGGCTGGAATACCAGCCCGCGCCGGCGTGGGACGTCCATGACAGCCTGCTCGACAACACCCGCTTCGTCGCCGCCACGGGCTGGCGCCCGCAGGTCCCGCTCGACGAGGGCATCCGCCGCGCCGCCGCCGGTTACGCCGGCCACTGATCCGCCATGGCCGATCCCGCTCCCGTCGCCGCGCCCGCCAAGCCGCTCGTCTGGCTCTGCGTGTTCATGCTGGTGCTGACGCTCTGGCTCACCACCCGCGGCTGGCACAACAGCATCCTCGGCCGCCACGAGTTCCGCCAGCTCCAGACCGCGACCACCGCGCACTGGATCAAGGCGGAGGGCTACAAACTCGACTACGAGACACCGCTCTTCGGTCCGCCCTGGTCCATCCCGATGGAGTTTCCGGTCCACCAGTGGATCGTGGCCACCGTGAGCAACACGCTCGGCCTGCCACTCGAACAGACGGCCCGCGGCGTCGGCGTGTTCTTCCTTTTCGCACTCCTGCCGGCGGTTTACGGCCTCGCTGGCTTCTTCGGCCTGGCGGCGTCGCGCCGGCTCCTCGTCACGGCCGCCGTGCTGGCCTCGCCCACCTACCTGTTCTACTCGCGCGCCTTCATGATCGAGACGACCGCGCTGTGCTTCGCGACGTGGTTCCTCCTCGCGCTCGGCCATGCGGTGCGCGACGGCTCCCCGCGCTGGGGCGCGGCCGCCACGGCCTTTGCCCTGCTCGCGGCGCTCGCCAAGGCCACGACCTTCATCGTCTTCCTGCTGCCGGGCGGGGCGCTTTTCCTCTGGCTGTGGCTCCCGCACTGGCGGGCCCGCGCCACCGCGGGCGCCAGGCCCTGGTTGACGGCCGCCCTCGGCGCCGCCCCGGTCGTCTTCGCCGCCGCCCTCGCCGAGTGGTGGGTGCAACACTCTGACAAGCTCAAGCACTCGAACCCGTTCTCCGGCTTTCTGGCCTCGACGGAACTGGTCAAGTGGAACTGGGGCACCTGGGCGCAGCGCACCTCGGCGGAATTCTGGTCGGTCGCCTGGGAAAACATCCGCACCTGCGTCCTTGGCGAGGTGCCGCTGGCGGTGCTGCTCCTGGCCTTTGCACTGGTGGCGGCCCCGGTCCGCCGCGTGGCCGCGGTCGGCGTGGCCTGCTTCCTCGGCGGGCTGCTCACCTTCTCCAACCTGTTTTTCTTCCACGACTATTATTACTGCGCGAACGCCCTGCTGCTCCTGCTCGCCGCGGGCTTCCTGCTGGCGGGGGTCTGGGACAACGACCGCCTGCCGCTCGCCGCGCGCGGCGTGGTGCTGGCCCTGTTCTTCGGCGGTCAGCTGCTCACCTATCACCGCGGCTACGGGGAACACCTGCGCAACCCGCCGCCGGCCCCGCCGGGTATCGCGGACGTCATCCGCGCCAGCGTGCCGGCCGACGGCGTCATCCTCATCTACGGCTGGGACTGGAGTTCACTCATCCCCTACTATGCGCAGCGCCGCGCCGTCATGGTGCCGGGCGGACGCGAGGAGGAGTTCGCGGTCCTCGGCGACATCCTGAAAAAACTCCCGCCCCGCCGCATCGCCGCCCTGCTCGTGCGCCACCACCCGCGCCAGGTCGACAAGCTCGGCTTTATCCGCGAGCGCACGGACCGCTTCGGTTTTTCGCCCGCGCCCTTCGCCACCAGCGAGGCCGGCGACCTGTATCTGCCCGAGGCCGCCCTCCCCGCCGCCGCTGCGGCCGTGGCCGGGCGGGCGTTTGCGGGCGTGATCCTCAATACGCAGCCGCCCGCAGACCCCAACGCGGACCAGCTCCGGCCGACCGACCTCCGCGGCCTCGACCTGGGCATGACCTCGCCCCGGCCCACCGGCGCCCGCAGCATGTTCGGCCTCAGCGTCGGCGAGGTCGGCCTCGACCACAAGGTCCTCCTCGCCCACCCCGAATCCGAGCTGCTCTTCACGCCGCCGCCCGGCGCCCGGCGCGTCACCGCCGAGGTCGGCATCAACGCCGCCGCCTACGCGCCCGACGCCAAGACCGTCACCGACGGCGTGACCGTCGAAATCGCCGAGCTGCGCGCCAACGGCCTGCGCCGCGTGCTCTACCGCCGCCACCTCGATCCCGTCAAGGAGCCGGCCGACCGCGGCCCGCAGGCCGTCTCGCTCAACGCCGGCCCCTTTGACGGCACGCTCGTCTTCAAGCTCACGCCCGGACCGCAGAACAACATCGTGAACGACTGGGCCTACTGGGGCCGCATCGAGATCCGGTAAGCCCGGCGGACCGGAACAGGCTTTACTGCCCCCGGCCGCAGCCGCTTAATTCCGGCCCCTGCATGACCGCCCCGGCCGCGCCCAAATTCCACATCGACAGTCCCGCGACCTGGCGGCCGGAAGTCGCCGGCCTCGAGGTGGTCGGGTGGCTCTATCCGGGTGAAACCGACCGGTGCGTGGACCTCCGGGCCCGGGTCGACAAGCGGGCCTACCTCGGGATCTACGGTTTGGAGCGGCCCGACGCTCAGAAGGCCCACGGCGGCTCGCTGGCGGCGCGCCGCACGGGCTTCCTCCAGCGCGTCGTGGTCTGGCGGGGCGCCCGGGAACTGGCGCTCGACTGGCACGACGGCACGCAGTGGCGCGAGTTCTTCCGCACCCCGCTCGACACGTCCGCGCTGCCCGCCGACGCCGTGAAGCCACCGCGCCTCCTGCGCGCCGCCCTGGTCTACCAGACGCTCCATTACCTATACCGACATTTCCATCGCGCCTCCTGGGGCGAACTCTGCCGCGAAACTGACGCCGTGCTGCGCGACGTCCTCACGCCGACGAGCGATATCGTCATCGGTGACCGCTTCATCGGCCACATCGAGAACCCGGGCTTCTGGATCAACGCGGGCTACGACAAGTTCCGCCTCACCGGCTGGGTCTTCGGCGTCGGCCGCCACATCAGCCAGCTGAGCGCCACCACCGGCGTGCTGACCGAGAACCGCCTCGTCTACCCGAAGGACCGGTCTGACGTCGCCGCCCACCGCACCGACCACGCGAACGCGCTGCTGTCCGGCTACTACGGTCTCGTCGACATCCGGAAGGACACGCCGAATCCCGCCAATCTCAAGATCTTCGCCGAGACGGGTGACGGCACGCGGCCCCTCGCCTTCGCCCGCCGCATGTATCTCGACCGGCGTGATGAGCACTCCGGCCCCATCCCGGTCTACCGGACCGCGCTCTTCGTGAAGGTCGTGCTCGCCTTCCTGCGCGGCGTCCCCCTCGGGCGCTATAAATTCGACAGCTGGGCGCAGGCGCACGTCGAGATCAAGCGCCTGCAGGACCACCTCGCCACCACCCTCAGCCGTGGCGAACCGAGGAAGATCCCGCAGGCCGTCATCCGCCGCCGCGACCAGGATCCCTACACCCGCTGGTGCTGGCACAACCGCCTGACCCCACGCCTCCGCGCCGTCCTCGCGGCGGACGCCGCCGCCCTCGTGCAATCTGGCGGCCCGCTGATCAGCGTCGTCGTCCCCGCCTACAACACCCCGGAAAAATACCTGCGCGAGCTGCTCGAGTGCCTGCGACAGCAGCTCTACCCGCGCTGGGAACTCTGCATCGCCGACGACGCCTCGCCGCAACCGCACGTCCGCCGCCTGCTGGAGGAAGCCGCCCGGGCCGACGCCCGCATCAAACCCGTCTTCCGCCCACAGAACGGCCACATCGCCCGCGCCACCAACTCCGCCGTCGAGCTCGCCACCGGCGAATTCGTCGCCCTGCTCGACCACGACGACCTCCTGCCGCACGACGCGCTGCTCCAGGTCGCGCAGGCCATCGCCCGCCACCCGACCGCGGGCTATCTCTACACCGACGAGGACAAGATCGACGACACCGGGCGCCGCTTCGACCCGCAGTTCAAGGGCGGCTGGAGCCCGGAGATGGCGCTGACCCACAATTACACGCACCATCTCACCGTCATCCGCCGCGACCTCGTGGCCCGGGCCGGCGGCCTACGCCCCGAGTTCAACGGCGCGCAGGACATCGACCTCTTTCTCCGCTGCTGGGAGCTGATCGACGCCCAGGACGTGATCCATGTGCCGTTCGTCGGCTACCACTGGCGCGCGCACGCCGAGAGCACCGCCACCCGCGGCGACCAGAAGGGCTATCTCTTCGAGGCCGCCCGCAAGGGCATCGCCGAGGCCGTCGTCCGCCGCGGCCTGCGCGCCGAACCCATGCTGCCGGAGTTCGCGAAAAACTATGCGCTCTGCCTCCACCAGCTGAAATGGAGCCCGGACCTCCTGCGCGAGAACCCCGTCACCATCGTCATCCCGACGAAGAACCGCGCCGACCTGCTGCGCACCTGCCTCGATTCGCTCGCCCGCACCACGCCGAGGGAATCGGTGCAGGTCGTCGTCGTGGACGACAACTCCACCGACGCCGAAGCGCTGGCCTACCTTGCGACACTGCCGGCCCGCCCCGATCTCCGCGTCGAGGTGGTGCACGCTCCCGCCACTTCTGTAGCCGGGGTCGCTGACCCCGGTGGCGCCCAGGAACCGGGGTCAGCGACCCCGGCTACACCCGACACCGACGGCTTCAACTACTCCCGCCTCGTCAACCTCGGCAGCGCGCGCGCCGACACCCCGCTGCTGCTCCATCTCAACAACGACGTCGAGGCGCTGGCGCCCGGCTGGCTCGAGGATCTCGCGGGCTGGCTCTCCATCCCCGGCACCGGCGTCGCCGGGGCCAAGCTCCTCTACCCCGACGGCACGCTCAACCACGCGGGCATCGGCCTGAGCCGCCGCGACGGGCTCGCGCACGTGCTCTTCGAGAAGGAACCCGCGGACGACCTCGGCTACCTCTTTCTGCCGCACGCGGCGCGCAACGTGGCCGCCGTCACCGGCGCCTGCCTGCTCACCCGCACCGCCCTCTACCGGAAGCTCAACGGCTTCGACGAGGCCAAGCTCCAGGTCGCCTACAACGACGTGGACTACTGCCTGCGCGCCGCGGCCGCCGGGTTCCGCACCGTGTGGTCACCGCAGGCCGTGCTGCGCCATGTCGGCAGCGCCTCCCGCGGCAAGACCTATGCCGAGCGCGAGCACGTCGAGTATATCGCCCGCCACGGGAATGACCGCGACCCCTTCATCAGCGAGGCACTGGACTTCCCGCCGCGCAACCTGCCGCTCAACCCCTACCACGACCGCTACGCGCAGACCGCCCGGCCGTTCCGCGCCACCGTCGTCACGCACAACCTCAACTTCGAGGGCGCGCCGATCTTCATCTTCGAGCTGGCCCGCTACCTCGCCGAACAGCCGGGCCTGCAGGTCACCGTCGTGTCGCCGCAGGACGGCCCGCTGCGGCAGCGTTTCGCGGCCGCCGGCCTCAAGGTCGAGATCTGGGACGTCTCCGCGATGCTCGGCGCGAAGGACCCGGCGGGTTTCGCCGCCGCGCTCAAGTCCTTCGCCGCCGCGCGCACCTGGGACGGCACCGACGTCTTCGTCTGCAACACCATGCTGACGTGGTGGGCCGTGCACCTCGCCGCCCACCTCGGCAAGACGTCCGCGCTCTACATCCACGAGAGCAACAGCGTGAAGCGCTTCTTCGCGCCGCTGCTGCCGGCGCAGCTGCACGAGACCGTCGAGGACGCCTTCCGCCTCGCCACGCGCGTCGTGTTCACGGCCCGGGCCACGCGCGACCTCCACGAGGCGCTGAACGTCAACGACAACTTCCGCACGCTGGCCAGCTGGGTGGACTTCGGCCGCATCGAGCAGTTCGCCGCCGCCCACGACAAGCGCGCCCTGCGCCGCAAGCACGGCCTCGACCCCGACGCCGTGCTCGTCGTCAACATCGGCTCCGTCTGCGAGCGCAAGGGCCAGCACATCTACATCCGCGGCATCGACCTCCTCGAGCAGGAGCTCCCGACGCTTTTCCCGGGGAAGAAGATCGAGTGGGTCATGGTCGGCGCGCGCGAGGGGCTCTACATGGAGACGCTGCGCGAGGACATCCAGCTGATGAACCTGCCCGACGTGCGGATCTTCGCCGAGACGCCCGACATCTACGATTTCTACCGGCTGGCCGACATCCTCGTGTGCACGAGCTTCGAGGAATCCTTCCCGCGCGTGCTGCTTGAGGCCATGGTCTTCGGCACGCGCATCGTCAGCACCGACGTCAACGGCATCCCCGAGATGGTGACCAACACCGACGAGGCGCACCTCGTGCCCGCGGGTGACCCCTTCAAGCTCGCCGCCGCCCTCAAAATGGCGCTCGCCGACCACTGTGCCGGCAATCAAAAGATGCTCTCGATGGCCTACGCCCGAGCCGCCCGCAACTACCACCAGGCCCGCGCCCTGCCCGCCCACCTGCAGGTCGTCCGCGAGGCGTGGCTCGGCTGAGCGCCCCTGATGCCCGACACGACCTTCAGTCACTCGCACGTCGACGCCCCCGCAGACGGCGCCACCGTCGCCCCCGGCCGGTCGGTCGTGCGCGGGTGGGTGTGGCCCAAGCCCGGCGGCCACTTCGTTGACGTGCGCGCGCGGATCGGCGGCCGGGTCTTCCCCGGCCTGCACGGCCGGCCCCGCGCCGATATTGCCGCCCACTTCCAGACCGGCCGGCCCTACGCGCTGGCCGAGTTCAACGTGACCGTGGAGTTCACGCCGGGCCCGGTCGAGGTGGTGCTGGAGGTGCTCGAACTCGAGGGTGTCTGGTCCGTCTTCCAGACGGTCACCTACCGCGTCGAGGGCCCGGCCGCGGCCACGCTGCCCGCCCCGGCGCCGCACCAGTGGCGCTGGCACGACTTTACCCGCGGGCTCGAGCTCATCCTGCGCACGCGCCGCACGCGGCCTGACGCCTCGTGGCAGGTTCTCGCCCGCGAACTCGCGGATGACCTCCCGCCGATCCACGACCTGATGCAGCCGCCCCAGCCCTTCATCGGGCACGCCGACGAGCCGTCGGTGGTGAACGCGAGCCGCTTCGGCCTCGTGCTCGTGGTCGGCTACCTGTTCCACACCGCCGGCAAGATCGAACGCCTCTGGGCCACGACCGACCTGCAGACCCTGGAGCCCCTCAAGCTGGGCCGCGCCACCGCCAACCTCATCCCGCACTTCCCGCAGTATCCCGTCGCCGGTGTCTCGGGTTACGAGGGCTACGTCCATGTGCCCGCGCAGCTGCCCAATCCGGTCGCGGTGCGGATCTACGCCGAGACCTCCGACGGCGTGATGCATCTCGTGCAGATCCGGGCCACCCGATGTCATGACTCGGGCGTGGAAAAATATCCCTGGGCCGGCGCCACCGCCAAGGAGTTCGCCCTCGCGTTCGCCGCGTGGCGCGGAGCACTCAGGTCCCACGGTCTGCCGCTCATCGAGGACGACGAATACCGCGCCGCCGTGGAACGCCTGCGGGCCAGTTATCTCCGGCCGGCGCCCGTCGTTGCGGTAGGGCGGGATCTCCGAATCCCGCCGCGAACGTCCCCTGATCTGCGCGCCCCGGCGGGGTTCGGTGACCCCGCCCTCCAGCTCAAGCCGCCCACGCGCATCATCCTCGCCAGCCACAATCTGAACCTCGAGGGCGCCCCGCTCTTCCTGCTCGATCTTGCGCGACATCTCGCCTCCTCCGGCGCGGCGCTGACCGTGGTGAGCCCGAGCGACGGCGTGCTGCACAAACAATTCGCGGCCTGCGGCGCGCGCATCGTCATCGTCGACGCCGCACCGGTGTTCCGGGCCGCGAGTGATGCCGCGGCCAAGGAGGCGCTCGCCACGCTGGGCCGTGCATTTGACTTCGGGGCGGCCGATCTCGTCATCACGAATACCTTCACGGCTTTCTGGGCGGTGCATGGCGCGAAGGCGACCGGCACCCACGTGTTGTCCTACGTGCACGAAAGCACCACCCCGGCCGCGTTCTACCGCGAGCACGTGCCGCCGGCCGTGGTCGCGCTCGCCGAGCAGGCGCTGGTGCTGGCCGACGCCGTGAGCTTCACCAGTGACGCCACGCGCCGCCACCACGCCGGCCCCGGCCAGTCGGTCAACGCCGTGCTGTCCCCCGGCTGGGTGGATGTCCGCCGCATCGACGCCTGGCTCGCGGCCCACCCGCGCGAGACGCGGCGCGCGCGCTTCGGGGTGAAGCCGGGCGAACTGCTCGTCACCAACGTCGGCACCATCTGCGACCGCAAGGGCCAGCTGGGTTTCGTGCGCGCCGTGGACCTGTTCAACCGCCGCAATCCCGCCCTCGCCGCCCGCACCCGGTTCATCCTGCTCGGCGGCCGCGACTCGCCCTTCGACGACCTGCTACACGCCGTGCTCGCCGACCTCGCGCTCTCGAACCTCGTGGTGCACCGGGAGACGCCGGATTTCCTCGGCTATTATGCCGCCGCCGACCTGACCGTGTGCTCCAGCTACGAGGAATCATCCCCCCGCGTGGTATTTGAGGCCATGGCCTGCGGCACGCCGTTGCTGGCGTCCGCCATCCCCGGCATCAGCGAAATCGCCCGCGACGGAGTCGAGGCCGTGCTCGTTCCGCCTGGCGACACCACGGCGTGGGCCGAGGCGCTGGCCCGGCTGCTCCTGGCCCCCGGTATCGGCCGTGACCTGGCCCCGCAGGCCCGCGCCCGCATCGAGGCGGAGTTTGCCGCCGACCTCGTCCTGCCCCGCCACACGGCCCTCGCCCGCGCCGTGGCCGCCGGGAAATTTTCCCCATGAGCGCCGCCGCCGGCTGGGAGTTCGACCTTGAAGTCTTTCCCCCCGGATGGAACTTCCCCACCGAACCGACCTGGGTGGCCGGCTGGATTGCGCCGCCAGCGGGCCAGGGCATCACGGATGTAAGGGCGCGGCTGCACCGCCGGATCATTCTCGGCCTGTCCGGCCTGCCCCACCCGACCGTCAAGGACGACGCGCCTAGCGCCCGCTCCGGGTTTTGCTTTCTCCTCAGTCCCCATGCCGGCGCCAGCCTGCTGCGACTCGAAGCCCGCAATGCGGCGGGCCAGTGGATTGAATTCTTCCGCGGAAAAATCTCCGCCGCCGCGGACGCGGCGCCGCTACCTTCACTCCCCCGCCTGAGCGAATCATTCGGCCGGCTGGTGACGGCCCTGCTGCGTCGCCGGCTGCGCCAGCCCGCCCAGACCTGGCCCGCCCACTCGGACGAGCTCATGGCCGCCTTTCTGGCCGAGCCGCTGCAAGTCCACCCCAGCAAGCCCTTCGTCGGTGCGCTGGAAGAACCGCACGACATCGGCCGGCTGCACCAGGGACTCATTCCTATTACCGGCTGGCTGGCGCACACCGGTGCCCGGATTCGCCGGCTCACGGCGGGCATCGACTCCCTGCCGGCCATCATGCTGCCGCACGGGCTGGCGCGTGACGATGTCACGGCAACTTTCCCCGCCCTGCGCGAACACGCCAACTCCGCGTTTGTCGGAAAGATCGCCCTGCCGGCCGGTCTCGCGGCGCCCGTGTTGCTCAAGATTTTCGCGGAACTCGACCACGGCGAGCGGCATCTCGTGTTCGCCCGCCGGTTCACGCTGCCCTACCACCACGGCACGGGGGCCATGCCGCCGCTGGTCCCCGGCCCCACCATCGCGCGCGCCACGTGGGCGCTGTATCGTTCTGCAGGACGATTCGACCTGCCGCGGCCCGGCCTGATCCGCGCGGCGTGGTCGCTCTGGCGAAACTACCAGGCGCTCCCGGCCTACCGGCCCACGCGAAGTTTCCCGTTGCTCGACAACCTCGCGGTGCGCTCCCGCCAAGGGCTGCCGCGCCAGGATTCCCACGCGCCGATGCCCGCCTCCCCGGTCATCGCCCCGGCCGACGACATGGGCGTGGCCGACACCGCCCAATATTTTCTGCTCGGACGCGAGGCGCTGATTTTACTGCAGCAGGCCAGTGCGCGGGCGGGCGGCGCGCCGGTTGACTCGATCCTGGATTTGCCCGGCGGCTTCGGTCGCGTAGCCCGCTGGTTGCGCGTGGCGTATCCGGCGGCGCGCGTGACCGTCTGCGACATCCAGCAGCCGGGCGTCGCGTTTTGCGTTGAGCAATTGGGCGTCACCGGAGTGATGGCCAAACTCGACGGGAGCCATTGGGCCGCGTTACCCGGGCCCTACGACATGATCTGGTGCGGATCGCTGCTGACGCATCTCGGTCGGGACGAATGGATCAACCACCTCCGGCGCTTCGCCGAGCGGCTGGGCCCGCGCGGCATCCTCGTGTTCACCTCGCACGGCCGGCTCGTGCTGGACAAACTGCAGTGCGGCGAAAATGACTACGGGCTGCCGCCGGCCGAGAGCACCCGGCTCTGCGCCGCCACCGTGGCGGAAGGCTTCGGTTACGTGGATTACCCGGCGACCCCGGGATACGGCATTTCCGCGGCCCAGCCCGCATGGGTCTTTGAGCTGATCGCGCGGGAGACGAAGCTGCGCGTCCTCGACTATCGCGAATCCGCCTGGGACCAGCACCAGGATGTGATCGTCTGCACCCTGGCGCCCTCGGCCGGAGCCGAGGGTTGACCTGACCGGGCCGGGGCGCACCTTGCCTCTTAATATGTTGTCCGTCGTCCCTTCATCCACCCCGACCGCATGAGCGAAGCAGGCGGCTGGCAGTTCGACGTGGAGGTCCATCCCGCCGGGTGGAGTTTCCCCGCGGGCAAGTCCTGGCTCGCGGGCTGGATCTACGCCGGCGAGAACCGCTTCGTCACCGACCTGCGCGCGTGGATCGACGGCCGGCCGTTCCTCGGCCTGCCCGGCCTGCCCAAGCCGGGGCTCGATGAGAAATTCCTGAACCGGCCGGGCCCGCCGTATGCCGGCTGGGTGATCCAGGTCGAGCCCCACCGGGGCGCCGCGCTGTTGCGCCTCGAGGCCCGCGACCCGACCGGGGCCTGGACGGAATTTTTCCGTACCGCCATCACGGTCGCCGCCGAGGCGCCCGACTGCCCGGCGCCGGCGCCGCTCAGCGGCCGGCTGGGCGAACTCGTGCCGGCCCTGCTGCGGCTGCACACGCAGCGGCCGCACACGCCGTTCGCCGCGCTGGCCGACGAGGTCGTGTCCGCCGCGCTCTCCGTCCCGCTCAACTCGCTGCCGAACCCGCCGTTCCACGGCGCGCTCGAGGAACCGCGCGACGGCGGCTGGCTGCGCTACGGCCGCCTGTCCATGAGCGGCTGGCTCGCGCACCGCACGCAGAAGATCAAGCGCGTCACCGCGCTCGCTGATGCCGTGCAGGAATCCCCGATCCTGCACGGGCTGCCGCGTGCCGACGTCGGCGGCGTGTTCGCCGACCTGCCCGGCCAAGACCACTCGCAGTTCGTCGGCCACGTGGACCTGCCGGCCAACCAGAGCGCGCCGGCGCTGCTGAAGATTTTCGCCGAACTGGCGAACGGCGAAAAGCACCTCGTCTTCGCGCAGCGTTTCACGCCGCGTGTCATCGCCGGGTCCGACCCGCCGTTGCCACCGCTGTCGAAGCCGATTTTCGCCCGGGCGCTGTGGGCGTTACGCGGCTCGGCGGGGCGCCACGGCCTGCCCACCGGGACGCCCGCCGCACTGCTCACGGCCACCCGTGCGGCGTGGGCCGCGTATGAGGCTGAGGCCCCGGCCAAGGTCCGGCGCGGCCGCGGGCCTCCGCTCCAGCGCGTTGAGGTCAACGCGCTCCACCAGCCGCTGCGCGTGCTGGTCGCGACGCACAATCTGAACTTCGAGGGCGCGCCGTGGTTCGTCTTCGAGCTCGCCCGATATCTCGGCCGCCAGCCCGGAGTCAGCCTCCGCGTAATCTCGCCCCAGGAGGGCCCGATGCGCCGGGTGTTTGAGGACGCGGGCATGCCCGTCGAGGTCGTGGACCTTTCGCGGGCCCTCGCCGCCGCCTCGCCCGCGGAATTCACCGCTGCCCTGCACGCCGCGGTGAAGACCGACTGGGCGCTGGTGGACCTGCTCGTCGCCAACACCATGGTCTCGTTCTGGGCCGTGCTGCTCGCCCGGGCCGCGCAGAAACCCGCGCTGCTCTACGTGCACGAGAGCACGGCCGTCCGCCGCTTCTTCGCGCCGATTCTGGCGCCCGCGCTGTTTCCACTCGTGGAGGAGGCCTTCCGCGGCGCCACCCGCGTCGTGTTCACGGCGGACTCCTCCCGCACGGTCTTCGAATACCTCAACGACCGCGGCAACTTCCGGCTGCTGCCGAGCTGGGTGGACGTGGCGCGGATCGACGCCTTCGCCGCCGCGCACGAGAAGTCCGCCCTGCGCCGCAAGCATGGGCTCGACCCCGGCGCCGTGCTGCTCGTCAACATCGGCTCCATCTGCGAGCGCAAGGGCCAGCACGTCTACATCCGCGCCGCCGAGCTGCTGCGCGAGGAGCTGCGCCACACCTACCCCAGCCAAAAAATCCAGTGGGTCATGGTCGGCGCCCGACCGGGGCTCTACCTCGACTCGCTGAGGCAGGAGGCCGACCTCCACGGGCTGGACAACGTCGTGTTCCTGCCGGAGACCGGCGAGATCCACGACTTCTACCGCCTCGCCGATGTGTTCGTGTGCACCAGCTTCGAGGAATCCTTCCCGCGGGTCCTGCTCGAGTCGGCCGCGTTCCGGCTGCCAATCGTCAGCACCAACGTCAACGGCATCGCGGAGATGCTCGCGCCCGATGAGGCCTGGCTGGTGCCGCCGGGCGACCGCTACCAGCTGGCCGAGGCGGTGAAGTCGGCGCTCGCCGCGCATTTCGCCGCCGACACCGCCCGCGCCGACCGGGCCCGCGCCGCGATCGTGCGCCGCTTCCACGAAGCCAGCTCCCTGCCCCTCCACCTCGCGTTGGCCCGCGAGGCGGCCCGCCGGGGTTGAGTTTTTTAACCTTTCCGGGGGCCTGCTGATCGCAGGCTTTATCATCCGGTCTGCGAACAGCGGGCCCCCAATCTTTTTCGGGAACCGATCAGGCGGAGGGGCGATCCAAAGTTTCTCCCCTTTGCGAAACTGATTAGGAAGTGTCTTCAAACACTGGAACCGACACGCGAAGGTCATGCCAAGCCGACCAAACCGGGACCGGGCTACCACTAATGGGATTTCGCCAACGGCGAAATTTCGGCGGTGCGGCTCCGGCTGATCGCCTGCGCGGTAGTTTCGGGGGCCCACTAATCGCGGGCAGAATGGGCTGCGATCAGCAGCCCGCTTGACCTGACGGCGGAGGCGATCAGCCGGAGCGGTGTAAGGAGATTCCGCCGTTGGCGGAATTCTTTTAGTGGTCCCCTTCCGGGGTCTGAAAACACTCCCAAGTGGTTCCCGAGACCCTCCGTCGCGGGGCTTGCGCCCCGGCCGCCCGTCCGCCTTAGTTCATCGCTCCAGCCGTGAACGAAAACGACGCCTATATCTTTGATGTGGAGGAGCCCCGCGAATGGGTGTTCAAGGGCGAACCCGTCTGGATTGGCGGCTGGTTTCTTTCCAAGGTGGGCGCGGTCTTCTCCGACGTGCGCGCCGTCATCGACGGCATCCCCTATCCGGGCATCCTCGGCATGCCCCGCCCGGAGATCGAGGAGCGCCACCGCGGCTCCACCGGGCTGCCCCACGCCGGCTTCCTGCTGCGGGTCACGCCGCCCGCCACCGCCCGCACGCTGCGCCTCGAACTGCTCGACGCCGGCCACCACTGGGTCGAGTTCTGGCGCACGTCCATCAAAGTGACGCGCGGCGGCCCCGCCGGCGGCCGTTACGAGACGCGACTCCTGCCCGACCACCTCCACCGCCTCCTGCAGGCGCGCCGGGCCGATCCGGCCGCCGACCTCGCCCCGCTGGCGGCCGAGCTCGCCCTCGAGGGCGCGGCCGTCCCGCTCGACACGCTGCCCAACCCGCCGTTCTTCGGCGCGCTGGAACGCCCCGAGCTCGTCGGCGGCACCCAGTATGGCAAGGTCCGCGTCGAGGGCTGGCTCATCCACCAGACCCAGCGCATCGTCCGCCTGATTGGCAGCACGCACCCGCTCGTCGAGAACGAATTCGAATATGGCAGCCTCGAGCGCAAGGAGGCCGCCCAGCTTTTCCCCCAGCATCCCTACGCCGGCCGCTCGCAATATTTCGGCATGCTGGACATCGACGAGACCGCGCCCGGCCCGGCCGTCCTCAAGCTGTTCGCCGAGCTGGAGGACGGCACGCGGCACCTCGTGTTCACGCGCCGCTTTTATCCGCGCGCCTGCCATGTCTGGGAACGCCCGCTCCCGGCCCTTGACCGGGGCGACTTCGTGCAGTGCACGCTGGCCCTGCGCCGGGCCGCCAAGCGGCTGGACATTCGCCTCGGCTCGCTCGGCGCCCAATGGTCCTCGCTGCAGCAGGCTTATGCGCTCTACCGCCGCGAGGCGCCGGTCGTCATCCCGCCCGACCCCGCCCGGCAGGATCCCTACGCCGCCTGGCAAGCCGCCGGCCGGCTGACCCCGCGCCTCCGCGAAACCCTCGCCCGCGCCGCGCAGCAGCTGGCGGCGAACGGCCCGAAAATCTCCGTCCTCGTGGACACGTGCGGTTGCACGCCCGACCAGCTCGCCGCGCTCGCCGCCTCCCTCACGGCACAGATCTACCCGTTTTGGGAGGCCTGGTTCGTCGGCGCCCCGGCGCCCGGCGCCGGTGACACCCGGTGCCATTCCGAAAAATGCGCCGGCCCGAAGGATGTCGTGCGCGCGCTCAATGCGGCGGCCCACCAGTCCGGCGGCGCCCTGCTGACGCTGCTGCCCGGCCACTCGCGGCTGGCACCCGACGCGCTGCTGGAGATCGCCGAACGTTTCGCCGCGATGCCCGCACTGGAGCTCGCCTACACCGATGAGGACCGGATGGACGACACCGGCCGGCGCACGGACCCCGACTTCAAGCCGGAGTGGAGCCCCGCCCTCGCGCTGTCCGGCCTTTTCCCGGGCCACCTGAGCGTGGTCCGCCGCGCGCGTTTCCTCGAGCTGGGCTCGTTCCGCGAGGACTTTGCGGCCGTGCCCTGGCTCGACGTGCTGCTGCGCATCGGCGACAAGCTCGACCCAGCCCATGTCGCGCACATCCCGCTCGTGGGCCACCACGCCTGGGCCGGCGCCCGGCGCGAAACCGACCTCGCCGACCCTGCCTACGAGCAGGCCCGCGCCGCGCTGGCCGACGCCGTCACACGCCGCGAGTGGGCCGCCCAGCCTTTCCTGCCGGAATGCGGCCACCACCGCCGCGAGTGCTTCCACCAGCTGCGCTGGAGCCCCATCCTGCTGGCCCGGCTGCCGGTGACCATTGTCATCCCGACGCGCGACCGCCTCCACCTGCTGCAGGAGTGCGTCGAGCGGCTCGAGGAAACGGTGGACTGGCGCCACGTGAAGCTCGTCATCGTGGACGACCACTCGCGCGACACCGACGCGCTGCGCTACCTCGCGCAGATCCAGCAGCGGACCGACCTGCGCTGCACGGTGGTGCGGACGGCGGATGCCGCCGCGCCGTTCAACTACTCCCGGCTGGTCAACGCCGCGCTGCCGTCCATCGACACACCCCTGGTCCTGCACCTCAACAACGATGTCAACGCGCTCGAGCGCGGCTGGCTCGAGGAGATGGCCGGCTGGTTCACGCTGCCCGACGTCGGCGTGGTGGGCGCCAAGCTCATCTACCCGGACCGCACGCTCAACCACACCGGCATCGTCATCGGCCCGCACGGCGGTCTGGCCGACACGCCCTTCGCCAAGGCGGACGAGCGCACCATCGGCCTGGCGTGGCACTCGGCCGCGCGCGAGGTGTCGGCCGTCACGGGCGCCTGCCTGCTGACGCGCGCCAGTCTCTACCGCCAGCTCGGCGGGTTTGACGAGCAGGACTTCGGCGTCGCCTACAACGACGTGGACTACTGCCTGCGCGTGCGCGCCGCCGGCCACCGGATCATCTACACGCCGCAGGCGAAGCTCATGCACTGGGGCAGCGCGACGCGCGGTGTGACCTTCGACGAGGCCGAGCACATCGCCTTCGTGCGGCGCTTCCCCGCCTACCGCGACCCGTATTTCAGCGCCCACTGGCGCCTCGACGACGCAGTGGTGCGCAGCCGGACCGACGGGCCCGACCGCACGGCCCGCACCGGCCGGCCCCGGCTGCTGCTGCTCACGCACAATCTCAACCTCGAGGGCGCGCCGCTCTTCCTGCTCGAATACGCCGCCCACCTGGCCGGCACCGGCAGCCGGCTCGAGGTGCTCGCGGCACAGGACGGCCCGCTGCGCGCCTCGTTCGAGGCCCTCGGCGCGCACCTCACCGTCGCCGACCCCGGCCCGCTCCTCCACGCGGCGGATGACGACGCCTTCTCCCGCCAGCTCGCCGAGCTATCCGGCAAGGTGGACTGGGACCAGGTGGACCTCGTCGTCTGCAACACGCTCTTCAGCTTCTGGGGCGTCCACCTCGCCCGCAGCGCCGACCGACCTTCGCTGCTCTATCTCCACGAGAGTTCCTCGGTGTTCCGGGCCTTCGAGACGCGGCTCGCGCTCGGACTGCACCACCTGGTGCACGACGCGCTGCGCACCGCCACCCGCACGCTCTGCCTCTGCGCCGCGACGCGCGCCTACTACGCCGACGACGACCGCGGCAACTTCCGGATCGTGCCCAGCTGGATCCGGCTGGCCGACATCGACGAGTTCCGCCGCACCCACGACCGGGCCGCGACCCGCCGCCAGCTCGGCTTCCGCGACGACGAGGTCGTGATCGCCAACATCGGCACCGTTTGCGAGCGCAAGGGCCAGCACATCTTCCTCCGCGCCGCCGCGCTTTTCAACCGGGAGCACCGCGCCGGCCCGCCCGTGCGCTTCGTGCTCGTCGGCGCCCGGCCCGGCATCTACCTCGACCTGATCAGACGCGACCTGGCCCGGCTCGGCCTGGCCAACGTCACCCTCGTGCCGGAGACCCGCGAGGTCTTTGCCCATTTCGTCGCGGCGGACATGTTCGTCTGCACCAGCTACGAGGAGTCCTTCCCGCGCGTGGTGATGGAGGCGATGGCGTTCCGCACGCCGATCGTGTCCACCGACGTGCACGGCATCGCCGACATGATCGGCCAGCGCCAGGACGGCTACCTGGTGAAGCCCGGCGACGTCGCGGGCCTCGCCCGGATGATGGGGACCTGCCTGGCGAAGGAACGCAGCGGCAAATCCCTCGCGCCGGCGGCCTACTCGAAGGCGCTGCGCCTCTACGACGCCACGCGGGTGCTGCCGTGGCATGCCCGGCTCGCCCGCGAGGCGGTGCTGGCCCACGAATGACCGCCCGCGTGATGTCCCGGCGGATCATCTTTGCCCTCCTGCTGCTCGCCGCAACGTGGCTGCTCCGCGCCCCGGGTCTGGAGAAGAAAATCTGGAACGTGGACGAGGCGGTGACCTTCACCATGGCCCAGCAGATCCTGGCCGGCGACGTGCCCTACCGGGACGCCGTGGACCAGCGCAATCCGCTGGCGCCCTATGCGCAGGCGGTGGTGGCGGCGGTCGCCGGCGACTGGAACCTCTACGCGCAGCACTCGGCCCTCGCGCTGATGATCGGCCTCACGGCCGTGCTGCTCTGGGGCGTGGGCCGGCGTCTGGGCGACGAGACCCTGGGCGTGGCCGGGGCGCTGTGGTTCACCGTGCTGGCGCTCATGCTGCCCTCGGTGCGCGACACGATGCCCGCGCACACGGCGTGGTATCTGATCTTTTTCTCGACCGCCGGGTTCTGGGCGCTGGCCGCGGCCTGGAATTCCGGCCGGCGCGCGTGGGCCGTCGCGGCCGGCCTCGCCTTCGGACTCTCCGTGCTCGCCAAGCAACCCGGCGTGCTCGACTTCGGCGTGGCGCTCGTGCTCGGCGCCCTCGGCGCCTGGGCCCGGCCCGACCGCCGGCGGGAGATCGCCGGGCTGGGGCTCGCCCTGCTCGCGGGCTTCGCCGCGCCGCTGGCGGCCACGGGGCTATATTTCGCGGCGAAGGGCGCGTGGGCCGACCTCGCCTATTACACCTGGACCTACAACAACGTGCTCTACGTCCCGGAGGTTCCCCTGCTGAAGCGATGGGACACGGTGCGGGTGCCGTTCGAGATCGCCTGGGAATACCACCCGGCGGTCGTCGTCCTCGGCGGGCTGGCCGCCCTCGTTTTGCTCGGGCGCGTCCTCCGGCAGGCGTGGACGCGGGCCGGCGGGTTCGACCTGGCGGCGTGGTTGATCCTCGGCTGGTGCGCCGCGGGCCTGATCTCCACCACGCTGAGCGGCCGCGGCTTCACGCATTACTCGATCCAGTTGATCCCTGGGCTGAGCCTGGCCTGCGGCTGGGTGACGGCGCGGGTCTGGAACGCGGGGCGCAAGTGGGCGGGCCCAAGTCCCTTCCGGCGGGCCGCCGGGCTCGCCGCCGCCGCCGGCCTCGCCGTCTGGCTCCTCGCGCCCATCCCGGCGCGCATCCGCGCCTTTGACCTGCCCGAACCGGGAACCGACACCATTGCGGACCTGGTCCGCCGGCACACGGCCCCGCACGAGCGCATTTTTGTCTGGGGCTACACGCCGGAAATCTACGCCACCAGCCAGCGGCTGCCGGCCATCCGTTTTCTCTACAACACCTTTGTCACCGGCCTCATCCCCTGGACCAACCTCGATCCGCTCAAGAACACGGACTACGCCGTCGTGCCCGGCGCCCGCGAAAGTTTTCTGGCGGACTGGCAGGCGCACCCACCGGCGCTCGTGGCCGACGGCCGGTCCCAGCGGGGGTTCATGAAATATCCCCTCGACCGGCAATCCTGGCTGTGGCCGCTGATCGAGCGGGACTACGCCCGGGTTGAAACCGAGGCGACCGAGCCGCTGGGCTTCTGGCTCTTCCGTCGCTTGGAAGCCGTGCAACCCGCGCCCCGGCCCGCCGGTCTGCCGGTCAGCGACGAGGTGCAGCTCCACCCGGGCGCGGCCCTGTCCGGGGAGACCGCCCGGATCACCGTGCAGACCCCGGCGGGGATCAACGGCCTCGAGCTATACCTGGACGGCATGCTTTACCGCCGCCTGAACTGCGCCGCCAGCGCGCCCGCTGCCGTCGTTTTCTACCTGCCGGCCGAGGACTGGTCGGACCGCATCCGGCGCGTGCAGGCCGTGGCCCTCGGCCCGCAGGGCACCCGCCTGGCGAGCGCCGAACTGGAGCTGAAGGCCGTCCCGCCGAGCGCCATCATCGGCGGCCCGCCGCTCGACTTTGACGGCCAGTCCCTCGCCGCCCTCGAGTCCAGCACCATCACCGGCGGCCCCATACTGCTCAAGCCCGACAGCCCCGAGCATTGGGACGCCCACCCGC
>Ga0163153_10000569_pt1 | contig 64696 bp, 67 predicted proteins | sample OliLakLV19MP6IB1_FD_148629 | JGI IMG/M metagenome (GOLD analysis project Ga0163153, IMG submission 148629) | Freshwater microbial mat bacterial communities from Lake Vanda, McMurdo Dry Valleys, Antarctica - Oligotrophic Lake LV.19.MP6.IB-1 | ecosystem: Environmental > Aquatic > Freshwater >... | reverse complement strand
CCCTACTTGCTTTTCGCGCATGTCCCGCCCTTCTCGCCCGTCCCGCCTGGTCGCTATATCACAAAGTTCATCAGCTTTTTTTCGACATACACAATCTTTTTCGGCTCCTGGCCCTGCAGCCACTCCGCGATCTGCGCGCGAGCCAGCCCTTCGATCTGCGCGCGAGTGGCGTCGGCTCCCACGTCAAGTTTGGTCCGCAACTTTCCATTCACCTGGATCGGAATGGTCAACCGATCGCTTATGGTCAAGGCCGGGTCAAAGATCGGCCAAGGCTGCTGTGAAATGCTCGGCTGGTGGCCCAGCACCTCCCACAATTCTTCCGCCAGATGAGGGGCGAAGGGTGCCAGGATCAGGACAAAGGGTTCGAGCAAGGCCCGTGAGCGCTGCTCGGCCTTCGTCATCTCATTGGTAAACACCATCATCTGGGAGATCGCAGTATTGAACCGCAACGCGTCGATATCTTCAGTCACCTTCTTGATCGTCTGGTGGAGCAAGCGCTGCTGTTCGAGAGTAGGAACCGTTCCCACCACAGCACTCGATACATGGCCCGCTTCATTCACCATGAGCCGCCAGGCCCGTTCAAGAAACCGCGTGACCCCTTCCACGCCCCTCGTACTCCAAGGCTTGACGGCCTCCAACGGGCCCATGAACATTTCATAGAGCCGCACTGCATCGGCCCCGAACTGGTCCATGATCTCGTCGGGATTGACGACGTTGCCGCGAGATTTGGACATCTTCTGATTGTCTTCTCCCAGTACGATCCCCTGATGCACGAGCTTCTTGAACGGTTCCGGCGTACTGACCACCCCGATGTCGTACAGGACCTTGTGCCAAAAACGCGCATAGAGCAAATGCAGCACGGCATGTTCGCTGCCGCCGATGTACAGATCCACCGGCATCCAATAACGCTCTTTTGCCGGATCGACGAGCTGGTCCTGATTCTTCGGATCGATAAAGCGCAGATAGTACCAGCAGGAGCCGGCCCACTGAGGCATCGTATTGGTTTCACGGCGTGCCGGCACTCCACTGATCGGGTCGGCGGTCGTTAGCCAGTCGGTTAAATTCGCGAGCGGGCTTTCGCCGCTCCCGGACGGCTTGAAATTGCTGGTCTCCGGCAACAGCAGCGGCAGCTGCTCTTCCGGAAGTGGAAGGGCCTGGCCATCCACCCACACAATAGGAAAGGGCTCACCCCAATACCGCTGACGGGCAAACAGCCAGTCTCGCAACTTATAGTTTACCGCCTTACGACCCTTGCCGTGCGCTTCTAACCAGTCCGTGATTTTCGGAATCGCGTCATTCGGTGTCAGCCCATTAATGGTGAAGCTGCCATCTGACGTACTGGAATTGACGACGGTGCCTTTGTCGATCGCGACGAACGCCTCTTTTTCAACGTCACCACCCGCGATCACTTCGCGGATCGGCAAGGCATAGGTCTTCGCAAAGGCCCAGTCGCGCTCGTCGTGCGCGGGCACCGCCATAATGGCCCCGGTGCCATAGCCCATCAACACGTAGTCGGCAATCCAAATGGGCAGCGGCTCGTTGCTCACTGGATTCACCGCATAGCCACCGGTGAAAACCCCGGTCTTTTCCTTTTCGAGCTCCTGCCGCTGAAGATCGCTTTTTCTAGAGGCCGCCTCGCGATAGGCGGTGACCACGGTGCGGCGGTCGGCGGTCGTGACAACCCCCACTAACGGATGCTCCGGGGCCAACACCATATAGGTCGCGCCGAACAAGGTATCGGGCCTCGTCGTAAAGATCCGAACCGTACCGGGAGCGCCGGCCAAGTTAAATTCGACTTCTGCGCCGATCGATCGGCCGATCCAATTCTTCTGCATCTCCAATGTGCTGGCCGGCCATTCGACCAGCTTCAAATCGTCGAGGAGTCGATCGGCATAGGCCGTGATCTTCAATACCCACTGGCGCATCGGTTTACGCACCACATCGAACCCACCGACTTCACTCTTGCCATCGATGATTTCTTCATTCGCGAGCACCGTCCCCAGCGCGGGACACCAATTCACCGGCACTTCCGCCACGTAAGCCAACCCTCGTTCGAACAGTTTCAGGAAGATCCACTGCGTCCAGCGGTAATAATCGGGGGCGATCGTGCTGATCTCACGTTCCCAATCGTACGACAGACCGACCCGTTTCATCTGGCGTTTGAATGTCGCGATGTTCTGGGCTGTCGTGATGGCAGGATGGACGCCCGTCTTCACCGCATACTGTTCGGCGGGGAGCCCGAATGCGTCCCACCCCATCGGATGCAACACATTGAAGCCCCTCATACGCTTGTAGCGGGACACGATATCTGTTGCGGTATAGCCTTCGAGATGGCCGACGTGGAGGCCCGATCCTGAGGGATAGGGGAACATGTCGAGGCAGTAGAATTTTGGCATGGCCTGGTCGTCAGCGACGCGGAAGGTCCGGTGCTGCTCCCAATAGGCCTGCCACTTCACTTCAAGAGCGTAATGATCGTAGGTCTTGCTCATGGTCTCAGGGGCGGGGTCAAGAGAGGAAGGACTCTAACATAGACCTCTCAGGCTCAACAAGATTTGCGCGCGTCGCGGGAAGAGGTCTTTGCTATACTACGCGCTGCGATGGGACTCTATAGCCACCACATTTTCCCCCGCCTCATGGACTGGGTCATGGCGGGAGAAGAGTTCCGCCGCTTGCGCACGGATTTGCTCTCTGGCCTCCATGGTGAGGTGTTGGAACTGGGAATTGGGACCGGGCTGAACCTGCCGCATTATCCCAAGACCATTACTTGGCTCCATGCAGTTGACCCAGCCAATCTTCTTCCCAAGATCGTCACGGAACGCAGCACCCGTCAGTCCTTTCCCATTCGCATCCAACATGTCACCGCTGAGTCATTGCCCTACGACGACCGATCCTTTGATTTCGTCGTCAGCACCTGGACCCTCTGCACCATTCCCGATCCTGTGAAGGCGCTGCGAGAAGTTCGTCGGGCCCTCAAGCCGAATGGGCGCTTCCTCTTTCTGGAACATGGGCGAAGCGAAAACGAAAAGATCGCGGTCTGGCAGGACCGGCTGAATCCCGTTCAGAACATCCTTGGTTGTGGCTGCAATCTGAACCGCAAGATCGACCACATCATTGCCCAAGCCGGCTTGAAGCTCATGACCCTCGATCGGTTCCAGATGCAGAGCGTGCCCAGACTCGGCGGCGCGATGTACAAGGGGACAGCATCCCGACCGGACTAGCAGGCTGCGGGAAAACGCTGTTGGTTTGTCTGGTTCATCTGGTCTATCTGGTTGGTTTCGTTCATGCGTTGGTCTTGTTCAACTAACTACACGAGACAAACCAACCAAACCAAATAACGTTTCCATTATGCTGGCGGACTTCTTCAGCAGCCTGCTAGATTACAGGCCGCCCGTTGAGGAGTGGTGAAAAACTGGTGACCGAGACGAACTGAGCGAGCGGGGCTGGAGGCAGCTGAGAACTCGACTTGGCACTATGAATGAGATGGGCTACGCCAAACTGTTTTGCCGCGATCAGACAGCCCTCATCATCATCCATGTAGAGAGACCTTGTCGGATCGAATCCCAGTAATCGCTGGCAACTAGGCCAGTACTCCGGACGCATTTTTAGATACCCCACTTCAAACGCATTCACGATTCGATCGACATACCGATCGAGCCCGGTCTTGGCGACTTTGACCGCCACACCCGATTCATGCGCGTTCGTCACAATTGTCACACGCTTCCCCAGCTGTCGAATGTGGCGCAGAAACTCCTCTGCGCCAGACAGGAAACCGATCATGTGGTCCAGCTCCTTGGTCAGGGCCACGACATCGATGCCCACACGCTGCGTCCAATAATGCAGATCGGTCCAGGCCAATTCACCTTCGACCGAGCGGTACATCGCCATCAGTGTGTCGCGAGACTCGTCAAGAAGTAGCCCGTGGAGCGCGGCATAACGACGCGGCAACTCTTCCTCGAAAAAAAAGTTGTCGAAATGTCGATCCAGCAACGTGCCGTCCATATCGAGCAGGACGTCGTCGATCTCGTCCCAATTTAATTGGAATGGTGTCATCTCGATGAGAGTGTACCCGACGATGGTTGTGTTTGCCAAAATTCTTATGTTACGGTCAAAATACAATTTCCTATGCCACGCACCCGAAACACCCCCTTACAGACAGCACCGGTACCGTCAGCCCCAACGGCTCGCCCGCCCATTGTGGCCATTATCGGTCGCCCCAACGTCGGCAAATCGACGCTCTTTAATCGCATGCTCGGCAAACGAACGGCCATCGTAGACGACGTCCCGGGTGTCACGCGGGACCGTAACTACGCCGACGCCACCTATCGAAATCGGCCGTTCCGCCTGGTGGATACGGGGGGGTTGGACCCGTCCGCCTCGGAAGGCATGCTGGCCCTCATCAAACGTCAATCGGAGCTCGCCATTGCGGAAGCGGACATTTTGATCCTACTGATGGACGGCCGGACCGGCCTGATGACCCCGGACCAGGAAGTGGTCCGTCTCTTGCGCGGAACGACGAAGCCGTTGTTTGTCGTGATTAACAAGATCGACACGCCCAAGGTCGAAACGCTCGTGGCGGATTTTTATCAGTTGGGCACGGATACGCTCTATCCTATTTCTGCGGAACATGGCATCGGCGTCTCCGACCTCATGGATGCCATCTATCCGCTCCTCCCGATCCCTGATGAAAACCCTGAGAAGGCAACGATGCCCCGCATTGCCGTCGTGGGACGGCCCAATGTCGGCAAATCCACCCTGGTGAATGCCGTACTCGGGGAAGACCGAGTGGTGGTCAGCGATGTGCCGGGAACCACCAGGGATTCGATCGACTCGATCGCCCTCCATCAAGGACAGCGATATCTCTTCACCGATACCGCCGGTATTCGTCGGCGCGGAAAGATCGACCGGGGGATCGAAGGCTATAGCGTGGTCCGCTCGCACTTGGCCATCGGCCGATCCGACCTCGGAATCTTGTTACTCGATGCTACGGAAGGCGTGACCGAGCAGGACACCAAGATTGCCGGAATCATCATCAAGCAAGGACGGGCCTGCTTCCTGCTGGTGAATAAATGGGACCTTCGGGAGGGCGATAGCCAGGCCCGGCAGGAGGTCGAACTGGAACTTCGGCGGCGCTTTCCCTTTCTGACCTGGGCGCCAGTCCTCTTCGCATCCGCGGCTAATCCCGATTCACTTGGCCAACTCTTTCCTACCATTGATAGGGTATTCGCGGCTTTTTCAAAACGGATCCCGACCGGAGCGTTGAACAAGTTCCTCCAGGAGATCCTCGCCACCCACCCCCTGCCGGTGCGCAAAGGCAAACCGACGAAGATCACCAAATCTGCCTTCATGACCCAGGTCGCGACACAACCACCTGTCTTTGCGTTGTTTGTCGGCCACCCGGACAATATCACGCCTGCCTACCTCCGCTTTCTCGAAAACCAACTCCGCCAGGAGTATGGATTCGAGGGAACCCCGATTCGCATGCTGGTTCGAAAGAAATAGCTGGTTCAATTTCTGCCACCACGACACCGTCTTTGTGCGCAACCTGGTTCCGGGCGTCACGTTGTGTTCGATATGCGCAGGATAATCGCGCTTCCTGCATCCCTGCCGTAGGTGCAACTCTTGCACAGACCGGAGAGCATTTCCCCGAAAGGACACGCGTGCCACAAATATCTCCGCAGAACCAAGCCGACCCCCCGCCCCTTCTCTCTTCCCCCGACTCGGGCATGATCGTGTTTTCCTCATCCGCCCGCATTCTGCACATGAATGGACCAGCTCGTGTACTGCTGGCATTGTTCGGTACATCCCATGAGCTCTGGCCGCACTGGCCACAGATGACGCCAGAATCCATGCCGTCTATCCTCACGGAGTTCTGTTATGACGTGCTGGCGCAACTCCATCGGCGAAACGAGGCGCAGGACTTGGCACAGTTCGAAATGCGCCGCATCTGCCACATGGTCACACCACCCCTCTTGCTCACAGGGTTCGGTGTGCCGAATTCAACCAACGGTGAGATCCGCGTCATCCTGACCCTCAACCCCCTGCCCTCCACTCCTTGTGTAGCCGCAAATTCACAACCTCTCCACCCGCTAGCCGACGTTCACGCTTCAGTCAGTGGCGCAATTTCGTAAGGGCATCGCCTTCCGAGTCACTGTCGTGACGGCTTTCGCCTTGACTCCTCGTAGACATCATGTTATTCGCTCAAGCGGATGATGCATTCCGCACCTACAGAGACTCCTCTCCCTGCGGTTCACGACAGCCCGCAAACCCCTGGGATGCGCGAATCCTCTCTTGGCAAACTACAGAAACGTGCGATCGAGGTTTTCTTCGCCGGGGTCATCGCCCTCACCCTCTTCGGCCCCGTCCGTGCCGAGGAACCACCTGCGCCAGACGGAGAGCTCTCGCTTCCAACCGCTGACACCCCTGCTGACACCCCTGCCGTCGCTGACCCGGTCACGATTGATCCTTTCATACAGTTACGGGGAGCGGTGTGGCGAACCAAGGCCGGGATCGTCTTTCTCAAGACCCCGGTCGGACTGCTGACCCTCACTTCCAAAACAACACTGAAGGATCTCAAGGCCTCGCAGGAAGTATACTTTTGGGTGCACGAGCGCCATTCTATCGTCGAGATCAGAAAGAGGGCTGACGGATCGTTGGTCCATCGCTACCTCAGTGGGCCAATGACGTCCGGGACCGATACTCCGAGAACGTTACGCTGGTGGGGGCCTGACGGTGACCAGACGGTTCATGTCGGCACACAGGAAGAACGTCTTGCTGACTATCGCGAGGGAGATCCGCTGACCGTCGAAGTCGATGAAACGAATACCATCAGCGGGGTGCATGATTTACAGTACGACATCCAAGTCAATCAAGCCCCGCCGGCCGGCTCCGACGTGCAACTCCTCCTCTCGGGAACCGTGTCCAAGCTCAAATCAAACTTCGTCTTTGTCCGCACCCCCATCGGCCTTGTCATGCTCAATTCGAAGATCGGGATCCCTCGTGTGAAGGTGGGACAACCGTTGACGTTGCACATCGACCATGAGCATGTGGCCGTCACGTTCCCATCCGCTGAGACACCAACTCCCCGACGCAGTGCCTCTCCAACCCCCTAATAGAATTCTAAAAGGTCCGCTGGTCTGTCTGGTTCATTTGGTCTGTTCGGTCTGTCTGGTGTAATTGGTTTGTTTGGTTTGTCTTGTTTATTTGGTTGAACCAGACTAACTGGATCAACCAGATCGACCCGACCAACCAGATGAACCAGACAGACCGGGCTTGCGGCCCCACACTCCCGGTGGTTTGCTTGACAGGCCTCAGCCAAGCCCCTAGACTTTGCACCAGCCATGCGCACCCCTGCTCCCAAAACACCTCCCCAACAGCCAGCCATGCAAGAGCCTGACGAATTTGATAGGCTGTACCGAGACCATGTCGATCTGATTTATCGGTATGCACATCGCTTGTGCGGCGAATCGGAATCGGCAAAGGATCTCGTTCAAGAAACCTTTCTCAATGCCTACCAAGGACTTAAAGATTTTCGAGGCGAGGCGCGGGTCTCCACCTGGCTGTACACCATCGCCTCACGGGCCTGTATACGGATGCGGCGCAAGCGCAAGGGGGAGCCGGATCACGAGCTATCGCTCGAGGAGTTCGTGCCCACCTCCGAGGGAGAATTTCGCCTCCAGATCCCGATAGACGGGCTCAGTCCAGAAGAGGCACTGCAGAACAAGGAACTCCGGCAGGCCCTCGACCAGGCGATCGAGAAACTGCCCCAAAAATATCGGATCGCCCTGGTGCTCCGAGATATGGAAGGTTTGAGTGCCAAAGAAGTAGGGACCATCATGGGCTTGAATGAGCGCGCCGTAAAATCGCGACTGCACCGAGCACGCTTGTTTGTGCGGCGGGAACTCAGCGCCCGCGGCATCACCCACCACGATGACCACAAGTCTGGAGGCTTGCGCTCATGACCAAGAAAAAGACGGCGGCGGCAAAGAAAATGTCTAAGCCATCTTCGCACGGCCATGCGCATGGACAAGGCAATTGCGTGGATCTTCTCCGGCAGTTGTCCGCCTATATCGACGATGAACTCCCGTCCGCCATTTGCCGAGAAATACGCCGACATCTGGGAGCCTGTCCGAATTGCGAAGTCTTCATCGCCTCCCTCCAGCACACCGTCACGCTCTGCCGATATCGTCCAGCCCCACAGTTGACGTCGGTCGAGCGGGTGAACATGCGCCGCGCGATCCTCGATGCGGCCAACGCACGGTGAGAGGAGCGCTCGGGCTCATGTGCCTGGCTCTGCTACTAGCGATTCCCGCAAGGAGCCTGTCCGACATTGGCCTTTCTACTGTGGCGAACGATCCGCGGCCATCTGCGTCGTTCTCAGCCCAAAAAAAATCTCAATGTATTCCAGTGAATACACCTCCGGGTTTCCCGGACCTGCGGCCTTGCATCTGGCCGGACCTCCTTCGCCTCGTCACGAACGGCAATGTCGGACAGGCTCCTAGCGCGCTCCCAACCGAAGTCGAGGTGGAATCGGTCACCGTAGATATCCGCTGGCGGATGTTCACGCCACAGCACGTCCTCTTACATCATGATCAAAAGACAGTGCTGCGGTTCCGCAACCACGATACGGAACTCCATACCGTGGTGGCCAAGGAGCTCTTCTTCGGCGTCGATCTCAACGTGGGCGGCAACGGGGCCCCGGAGTTCGGTCCAGAGGGACTCAAGCGGGTGATCATCCCGCCTGAGGGCCTGATTGAAATTCAGTTCACACCGTCACGCACCGGAACCTTCTCGTACCTGTGCGACATGCCGGGTCATGACATGCAGGCCGTGATCCTCGTCGAATAACAAGAAGATAGGTCGTCCTCTACGAATGTGGTTGGTGAATCGTGCGCGAGACAAGCAAGACCTGCGCGGCAGGCGCGACTCGCGAAGATGCAACTTCGGACCCCTCCCGCTTTTCGCGCAATTCTCGCGAGTCTGGTGCGAATAACGAGATACACTTCACGGGTTTCAAGAGCGACTGTTTCAACAGCCTGCTAGCCGATGAATCGGTCTTCCTAGCCCCTTTCAGATACTCAAAACAGCATGGTACAGTACCGCCGTCTTCTCGTCCTTTATCATTTATCATTGGGAGACTGTCCGACATGATGCGCCTGCGGTTCCTCCAACGTGGCTGGTTCATGCTCCTGTTCCTCACCGGAACCCTGTCGATGGTCACTGCGATGACCCTGATCGAGGCCTCATCGGCATCAGCCGCCACTGCGAAGAAGTCGAAGAAATCCGTCACCTCAGCTGAAGCAACGGCTCAGCGTTACGCAGAAGCCATGGGAACGGGAAACAAGGTGGGCGTCGGCCAGCTCGACTTCGCCTGTCAGTATCCCCGCGTGGCTACCGCCCCCCATGGCATCAAGACCTATCCGGACGACTCCGACCCTGTCTACGACTCCTGCTGGCAGCGCCTGCGAGAGGCCCATGCCTCCACCCTTGTCAGAACTGATGTCGGCATGGAGGTCTTGTGGCCCAGTAATGGCGAACTGGTCTTTTTCAGTGAAGACCTGAACCGCTATCCCGCCTCGGCCTTCGTAACCGACTCGCTGGGCCTGACACCTCCGGGAACCGGATTCCATATTCACATCGTTGACAGCGCACCGCTTCCGTCAGCCTCATTCCGCCTTCGACCGAATGGCCCGATCGTGGCAGTGCCGACCACCTTAGTAAAATTGTCCGTCAGCTACCAGGATCCTCTGACCGCTCCATTGACCTACGCAGCTGGTTCAGTCAAATGGACTAGTACGATTAAGCGGACCAGACGCGCACTGAAGGAAATTACCACCCAGTGGGTTGTTCTCTCCGGACTGAAGAAACACGGCTTCGTGGGCGACCAGGCGGTCGTGAACCTTCCCGTCACCAGCGGTACCGTCGCTGGCAGCGGGATCCAAGAGCAAATTCCGTTTGTCACGGAAACCAGCCGGGCCCTCCCCGACTCGCTGGTCTGGTGGGGGCCGACGGATCTCCCGGGTCTCTTGATCGCCGGGGCCGCTCGCGCGGCCACCTTCCCGGAACTGCGTGACCGCGTGGCCATGTTGAACCGAGTACTCATCATCGACCCCAATCAGGCCGAGACCCTCATGGTGCTGAGCCGACACCTCTATGCCATCGTCCTGCGTGAGGCCATCCCCTTTCACAAACTCACGGTGAGGGATCCGGCGCTTGCCTTGGTGGTGAATGAACATTTCTGGAACATCTACGCCCAAGCAGAGCGTATGGACCTGTCGCTGGGGATGGAAATGGGTGGGTTCGACAAACCGACGACCGCCGACTACCTGTACCGCATGCTGTCGTCCATGCAAACATTGGCCATCGTACGGCCAGAGCAACTCGATAACCGATTTCGCTTAGGCGTGGCCTTACGCTGGAATAACGATCAGGAAGCCTCCATCGAGACCCACCAATCCTTAGTCAAAGCCATCCCGGTTCAACGAAGAGCCGGCAGAGCTGAAGCCTTACTGCAATTGGCCTGGTCTCGCATCAACAAAGTAGCCTGGAACCGAAACTTTGACGACTCAGATATTCGGGTGGCCTATCAAGATGCCGAAGAGGCGCTCACGCTCGCCGACCTGCCGCTCGATAAATTCATGGCTGAATACACCAAAGCCTATAGCTTGCTGTTCACCCCGGATCGAGATAATCGGGCGCTCTTGGAGCAACTGACAGAAGCCAAACGATGGTTTGCTGAAATTCCCGGTCAGACTCCGGACATCTGGCAGTTCTTCATCGGGGCAGAATCGTTGAAGGCGGTCCTGGATGCAGACCCCATCTTCCAGCCGATTCTGGCTGCAGCGGAAGACAATAAGGGGTGACGATCCGGTTCGCGAGATCCTAGCCTTTTTTTCATCACATCGCATACCTTGCTCGGCCATGTTTAGGCTCAGTGCAAACCCAAACGATCTGCTCTTCCCCCCCGTTGATGTAGCCACGCCTGAGGGACTACTCGCGGTCGGAGGCGATCTGCGACCAGAACGATTACTCGAGGCTTACCGCCACGGTATTTTCCCCTGGTACAGCGACGATCAGCCGATCCTGTGGTGGTCGCCCGATCCCCGGACCGTACTCTTTCCCGACAAACTCCATATCTCGCGCAGCCTCAAAAGAAGCCTTCGTCCCGGCCGATTCAACGTCACACTCGACCGGTGCTTTCGTGACGTGATGCAGCATTGCGCAGAACCAAGGCCACAATATCCAGACGGCGGTACCTGGATCACGGCGGAGATGCTCGAAGCCTATACGCGCTTACACGAACAAGGCTATGCGCATTCCGTTGAAACCTGGCAGGAAGGACAGTTGGTTGGCGGACTCTATGGCGTGGCGCTTGGTGGCGCTTTCTTCGCAGAGTCGATGTTCTCGCGAGTGACCGATGCCTCGAAAGTCGCCTTGGTCTCGCTGGTCCACCAGTTCCAACCGTGGGGATTTCGCCTGATGGATTGCCAGCAATCTTCCCCGCACATCACCGCTCTGGGCGCCCAATCCATCCCCCGCCGCGACTTTCTCGATCACCTCGCCGCAGCGCTCACCCTGCCTGAACGGCGTGGGCGCTGGGAATTCAACTTCTTATAGCTCTCTCAAGCTTTATTTCTTACTCAAGGCGGCCAGCTCAGAAAAGTAATGTGCGAAGGCTTTCATTCCGCCGGAGGCCTGGCCCCAGTCGAAGTATTCGTTCGGCGCATGGTAGCCGTGCTCCGGGAGACTCAGCCCCATAAACAGGATCGGCACCTTCCAGGCTTTCTGCATAGTGACCACTGCGCCGATTGATCCGCCTTCGCGGATGAACGCTGGTTCTTTCCCAAACCCGGCCTTCGCCGCCCGCTTCACTGCTTCGACATAGGGCCCCTCAAACAGTCCTTTGAACGGCTGAAGCATCCCTTCCCGTTCGACTTTCACATCCGGATTGATCTTGGCCACGTGACGCTTGAGCAACCCGAAGGCCTTTTCAGGCGTTTGATTCGGCACCAACCGCATACTCACTTTGAGTTCTCCATGGCCCGGCACGACCGTCTTTACCCCAGGCCCGTGATAGCCACCGGTCAGGCCATGCACCTCAAACGTCGGGGCGGCCCAGATCCGGCGCAGGATCTCGGCAGGATTTTGTGTGCGTAACGTCTGAAACCCGTAGGCCTGCTTAAAGTTCTTAACCTGAAATCCTGACGCAAGGAAACTCTTGATCTCCGCTTTGGTCGGTTCGACCACATCCTGATAGAACCCTGGAATCTTCACCTTGCCGGTCTTGGCATCGACGCAGGCTTGCGCCACTTCCATCAGTTCGGCGAGCGGATTACGTGCGGCACCTCCGGTCAGACCAGAGTGAGCGTCCTTCGTTCCCGTGCGCAGCGTAAAACGCGCGCCCAACAGACCGCGCAAGCCATAGGGCATGGCAGGCTTTCCTTTTGCGAGCCAGATAGTATCCGACACGACCACGGAATCGGGACGTGGGATGGTTTCACGATTCTTCAGTCCTGCGGCAAAATGCGGACTGCCGATCTCCTCTTCCAATTCCCAGAGAAACCGGACATTGATCGGCACTCCTTGCTCGATCGCGTACCGCGCGCCGAACAAGGCCGCGAGTGCCGGACCCTTGTCATCCGTCGCGCCACGACCGTGATACAGCCCGTTCTCGTTCCTGAACGCAAAGGGCGCCTGCTTCCACTCCGGTTCCTGCGCCGGCTGCACATCCATATGGTTGTAGATGGTGACCGTCGGATGATGGGTTCCGGTCGTCCATCCGCCGGACACGATCGGATAGCCGCCGGTCTCCACAATCTGGGGCTCAGCCCCCAGGTCCGTGAGGACCTGCCGCGCAAAGTCCGCCATGCGCCGGATGTCGGGCGCCTTAGCCGGGTCCATGCTGATCGAAGGAATCTCCACCATCTGACCAAGCAGATCCTCAAACCGGCGGCGGCTGTCTGTGACATAGCGTTCGAGACGTGCGCGATCGATCATAGGTGATTCTCCAGGGAAGGTCGGCGGATTATAACGAATTCGTCGAGGAGGCGGAAGGGACTTCTTCGACGACCTTCTGTAAAATAGAGTCGTGATACCAGGCAATGCATCTCGCGCACGAACGTTGGTGAGTCTTCTCGCCGTCCTCTGGCTTGAGTGGTCTGTGGTCGGCTCTTCCGGTGCTTCAGCCGCGGAACCCATCACCATTCGCGAGATCCTAGACGAGCCGGAGTCGTTTCATTTGAAACAGGTCACGTTGCGGGGCACTGTTCGCAATGTGACGCCGCTTGATCCCTACACACTCCAGGCCGGCACGACGTGCTACGGCGCCTATTTGTTCTACCTGGAAGACAAGACATCCTCGATCAATGTCGCGGTCTTTGGACTCTGCGGGGTCCCGACCGTCAAAGATCCCGATGTCGAAGACGGGCAACGGGTTGAACTGACCGCCACGATTCAGTCGCCGAGTCACGGGGGCTACTATTTGAGTTTTCAAGGGGTAAAAGTGGTGGGGGAGCGGGAAGGCGTCATTCAGGCTGTGGCGGACCGCATCACCCCGCTCGCCGAATAAACGAGCACGCGAACGATGACCGTTCAACTTGCAGCCCGCATTATTCATGACGGTTCGTCGCGGAATCGCTGAGCCGCGTGGCGAGACCGGCGCGTGGAGCCCAGGGGACTGGCTCCGCCGACTGACTTCGGCGAGCTCAGTCGAGCCGCGGCGGTGCCTGTCCCGCTGCTTCTCAGACGGGGACAGGCGCCAATAAGAAGGGCGCCAGTCCCCTACAGTATGTTGACCGACCGAGCGGCGAGCCCGCCTGCCTGGACGCCGGGCCAACCGCGTCCAGACACGTCGTCACCGCGCTTGCGAGGTCGAGCGCCCTTTCTATGATCGCGGCGCGAAGAAAGAACACCTCATTGGATTCCAACTTCAGTCTTCGCGATTGCAGCAGAAACGTTCATGAATAATGCGGACTAAACCAACGACAATCGGCTGGATCGGCATCGGCGTGATGGGATCGTCGATGTGCGGCCATGTGCTCGCCGCCGGGTATCACGTGATCCTGCACAGCCGCACGAAAGCCACAGCCAAGCCGCTGCTCGACCTCGGCGCGACGTGGGCCGAAAGCCCACGCGAGGTCGCCGCTGAATCGGACATGCTCTTCACGATGGTGGGATTTCCCCGGGACGTACGTACCGTCTATTTTGACGAGACTGGAGTCCTGGCCGGCGCACAACCTGGCACGGTGCTCGTCGATATGACGACAACGGACCCAGCGCTCAGCCGCGAGATTGCCGAACGTGCGACGGCCAAGGGCCACTCCGCGATAGACGCCCCGGTATCCGGTGGCGATGTAGGTGCGCGCAACGGCACCCTCTCGATCATGGTGGGAGGCGACCGCGAAGCCGTGCTAGCCGTGATGCCGCTCTTCGAGCTATTGGGTAACAAGATCGTGCATCAGGGAGGGCCCGGTACCGGGCAACAGGCAAAACTCTGCAACCAGATCGTGATCGCCGGCACGATGGTCGGTGTCTGCGAGAGTTTGCTCTATGGCTATAAGGCAGGGCTCGATCTGAACCGGATGCTAGACTCCATCCGTGGCGGCGCAGCCGCCTGTTGGACGTTGGACAATCTGGCGCCGAGAATTCTACAGCGCAACTTCGACCCAGGTTTTTTTGTCGAGCATTTCATCAAGGACATGGGCATCGCATTGGAGGAAGCGAAACGTATGGGACTCGTACTACCTAGTCTCACGTTGGTGCACCAACTCTACCAGACCGTCCAAACGCTCGGGCATGGCCGTAGTGGAACCCACGCGCTGATGCTCGCGCTGGAAGCACTCGCACACAGCCACGTGAACGAGTCACCAGCATAAATTCCCTCGCCTACATGGTGCGCGCCATTCTTCCTGCCTGCCAACCTCTTTCGTCGCACAACGAGCCGCAGAGGCGCCCCACACTACGTGCTCCCGCTCCGGTTCCTGTTCCCAGATCAGGCCGGTGCTGTTGTCCTTGATGCCCACGCCGTTCAATTCCACCGTCAATCGAAAGGAGGCAGCGGAGTCGGCTGCGAATGCCTAACGCGACGCCTCAATGCCGACCCCTTGAGACGAGCACGAGCTGCCTGCGGGCTTCGCGTGGGGGAACCTCCTGAGCCGGCACTAGCCCCTGCTAAGAGAGTAGCTGCGGTCGTCCAGCCACGGTCACGGCGAGAGCCGACGGTAGTGTTTGAGGAGTAGCAGCCCGCTCCAAGCGAACGAGGTTAGCATCAGGAGAATGCCGACGTTGTAGGCGAGATGGGCCAGGCGCTGATCGTACTCCAACCAGCCCAACATCGTCAGGAGATTGTTCCAGTCATGCCCGTCCGTTTCCTTCCCGGTCACCCCGCCAAGCAGAAGAAGATCCATCGCGCGCGCATCGTTGATGTAGGGAGCGATATCCATGAAGCTTTCCGCCGTCCACCAGAGGGCCACTGATGCGCCGAATGGATCGCGCGTCTTGATTAGGAATGTGCCGAGACAGACAAGCGGCATCAGGATCTGGCCGAGACTCCCGCCCAGAATCGTCATGAAGCGCCCCAGCGGGATAAATAGAAGATGGCCGGCTTCGTGGAACGGCAGATTGATCAGATGGAGAAACGATTCCCCGGTGTAGTTGGTTTCGAGCGGCGTAACAATGAACGTTCGCCCCCACCAGAGCAGCACCAGAAATACCGCGGCCCGGCCAGCAAACGTCAACGAGTCTGTTGACGTATCTGAGTCGACGAGCCACTCTTTAGCAAGGGTCAGCCAGCGCGCGCGATATCCTGGCACAAGCTGCCGATACTTTGCAAAGATAATCCCGCACGTCAGGCACTCTGTCGCTCCCTCAGGCCGGTCAGCCTGACACTTGGGACACGGCAGGGTCGAGGTCACGGTGGACGCCATAGGCCCACTGTAGGGCTGAGTGCGCGATCGGGCAAGAAAATCTCAGGATTGATCCAGACTGTGGCGCATGAAGTGCGCAACTGGCGAGAAAGACACGATGCACGGAATCATGGAATGCGCATCGCACCTGTCACGCTAGACGTGCCCGTCGCGCGCTTGGGGCCGCTGGCGGACTGTTTCAGCATCCCGCTATTGGAAGGAGAAAGGAACAGGGGCAAAGGTGAGCACAAACACGGCAAGTGCAATCCATCCGACCACAATCCGCGCTCGGCCCAACGGTACATGGAGATCGCGCACCGGCGGATGTCCGAAACCCCATAGGCCTGCCATAAAAGCCCAAAGCCACCAGCCGGGCCAGCCCATGAATCCTAGCAGGACGAGGATCGGCACCATGACAAACGCCATCGTGCGTTGGCGTTTGCCCCACAGGGCGTAAGCTACATGTCCTCCGTCGAGTTGGCCGATGGGAATGAGATTCAGTGACGTCACAAACAGACCGAACCAAGCGGCGAACCCGACTGGGTGCAAGATGATGTCAGCCTGAGGAGGAAGGGACCCGACGACCAGCCAGGAGATGAACTGCAAGAGCAACGGTTCGCCTAACTGTAATCCAGGGGTCGCCGTCCGATCAACGACCGTTGACAGGTTCAAACCAATCACCAGTGCCACCACCGCGACGATGAAGCCGGCGAGCGGACCGGCCACGCCGATGTCGAACAGCGCGCGCCGATTCACGATCGGCCCACGCAGGCGGATGATCGCCCCGAATGTGCCGACAAAATACGGAGGGCCCGGGATGAACAACGGCAGCGACGCCGGCACCCCGTGGATACGGGAGAGCACATAGTGCCCGCATTCATGGGTCACCAGAATGATCAATAGCGTGGCAGCGAAGGGAATCCCGCGCCAGAGCGATTCGGGGTGTTCGAGCAGAAAATTTACCGGTCCATGGATCGGTCCGCTGTAGGCCTGATAGGCCCCGGCCCACAGGGTGGTACAGATCGTCGCCACAAAAAGACTCATGGGCAGGATCCATTTCGAGAAGGGGGTTTCCTCGAATTCGTTGTCCGGCGAGAGATCACCCGGTTTCTCAGACAGCCCCGCCACAGCCGGCAGTTCGCCGCTGTGGATCGGTTGGTCATCGCTCCGCTGATCCAGATTCATAGGGTCTTCTTCTAACAGGATGCTGAAACAGTCCGCCAGCGTCGTTCTCGCATCGTTCAGGCCCTCAACGTACCCCTACGCCTCGGGTCCTCACTCGCTGCAGCCTTGCTGGACGACCTGTTTGAGCATCCTGTGTGAGAATGCTCTTGTTGTCCTAGACATGTGGACACTTGAATTTTCACCGTGCCACAATAGTTTTCCACAACCAGCTAATGGCCCCATGAGAAGGGGTTATGGTCCAGTTCTTCGCGGACCGTCGTGGCCGGTCCGTGACCAGGCAACAACCGATATTCAGGTGGCAACGCGAGCACTTGAGTCCGGACCGACCTCAGATGGGTCTGATACAGCGTACTGGGATTCGAGCGGCCAATGGATCCGGCAAACAACGTATCGCCGACGAAACAAACCCGCTGTAACTCGGCATCCATTCGATAACAAATCCCGCCAGGGGTATGGCCCGGCGTTGCCATGCAGTGTACGCGGTCGCGCCCGACCGATATGGCACGACCGTCGTTCGGGACAGTAAGACAATCCTCCGAGGGCTTCCAGTGCAGGAGGCTGACATCTTCCGGTCCTAAATAGACCGGAACTTGCCAGCGTGCCAAGAGCTGCTGAATCCCTTCGGCATGGTCCGCATGCCCATGCGTCAGACAGATGCCGGTCAGCCGGAGTCGATGGGATTCGAGCCAGGCGATCATGGCTGGAGCGTTGTACGCCGTATCGACGAGGAGCGCCTCACCGGAGTCGTGCACGATATAGCCATTGACCCCATAGCCGTTGATGTCGCCCTGTATAGTTTCAATCCCCGGAATCGACGAGATCGGATGAGGAACCCACTTCTCTAGGACGATCTGTTCCAACGGACCGAGACGGAGCCCTAACGTGCTGGCGAGGGCGCGCACTTCCGCCCGATCGCGCGGCTGATCGCCTCGTTCAAGTGCGATGATATCAGCCCCCGGAAGGCCGGTGCTGCGCGCCACATCCTCCACGGACCAGGCCTGTCCGACGCGAGCCTTCTTGATAATGTCACAGAAATCGTCTTCGAGTGGCATAAGCAAGCTTTCAGCTGAGGCCCCCGATGATACGGCGATAGTCTTCCTCGGAGTAGGCTCTGAGAGTCGTGGACCGCACGTTGCCGAACGATCCCAACTTGAGGCAGAAACTCGCTAGCTTATCATCGTTCGGCAGGTCAACGATCAGGACCAGGTCATGGGCGCCCAGCGTCATATAGAACCCCTTCGTCTCGCCGCCCATGTCCTTCGCGAGCTTCTTCACCCCATCCAACCGCTTCGGCGAGTCCTTCACATTCTTGATTCCTTGATCCGTCCAATTGAGCAGCATCACATAGGTAGCCATGACAACCTCCTTTCATAGACTCGTCACGTTCACAACCACCTCAGCATCCAGATGGAGGGTGCTCTCCTTGACACAGGACCTTCAGCCTCAGCGGCCGCCCAGCAAGCACTTACTTTAGTGCGGGCTGCGCAAGCGCCAACCTCGGTTGGACCATCTGCCCACCTCTCTTCCCCACCAAAGCTCCGGAGGCTTTCACTCTCCAGAGCGGGTGGCGCCGACCTGGGAACCTGATCCCTAAGCTCCATTAAAGGGGTGGCCCGATTGTCTCCAACTGCGCGCGTCCACCGAGGGCCTTCTGAGGCCGCGCGTTGCGCGAGCAAAGGAGATATCGGGCTACCCCTGCTCTCCTACACCGGGCAGGGTGCGAGGACGGTCGGACTCCCGGGCCGGCGACAGGACCCGCTCTCCGCTCAGCTCTCCGGAGCTAACTTTATTTCCTTCACTTCCCCAAATCCAGACAGCAACTTCGGCAGGGCCTCACCGGCCCCGACTGCGACAACGGTCAAACGCTCGGGATTAAAATGCTTCTTCGCCGCCGCCAGGATTTCCTCTTTCGTCAAGGCGATCACGCGGGCACGTAATTGCAGAAGAAAATCCTTGGGGAGCCCATCATACTCCAGCTCAATCAACCGCCCCACGATCGCCGACGAACTGGCGAAGGAAAACACAAACGAGTTCACATAAGCCTCTTTCGCTTCTGCCAGCTCGTTGTCTGTCACCAACTCGGACCGCATCCGTTCCAGGTTCGCGACAAACCGAGTGATGACCTCTTGCGTCGATGGCAACTTCGTCTCTGCCCGCATCAGCCAGACACCTTGATCGTGCGCCCCGGAGTTCAAGCGGCTGCCGACCGAGTAGGCCAAACCCCGCTTGGTCCGCACGTCGTTGAAGAGACGGCTGCGAAAGGAACTGCCCCCTAGAATATCGTTGGCGATCGCCAACGCCACATAGTCGGGATCCTGCTCTTTGATCGACAGATGACCGATGCGGAGATGCGTTTGCGAGGTCTCCTTGTTCACGAACCGCACAACGGGCTTCGCCGTCTGATCCTGGGGCACGTCGGCAATCGTCAGCACCGGAACCTCGCCTTTCTCCCAATCGCTAAATACTTCGCGCAGCAGGGTCAACATCGCAGACTTGTCAAAGTCGCCCGTCACGCCCAGCATCATGCCGTTCGGATGAACGGTCTTCCGGTGAAAGGCGACCAAGTCGTCTCTGGTGAGGCGGGTAATGGACCCGCTGGTGCTTTCACGCGCCGTCGGGTGGTCCGCTCCGTACAGGAGCTTCACGAACTCGCGTCCGACGATCGAACCGGGGTTATCTTGCCTGCGTCGAATCCCTTCGATAGCCTGCAGCTTGGCCAGTTCAACCCGCGCCGGCTCAAAGGCGGGTGTCCGAATGAGTCCCGCGAAAATCTGGAGTCCCCGCTTCAAGTCCTTGCTGAGCACATCGAGCGACGCGGAACCGGATTGTCGTCCGATCGAGATGCCCACATCCCCGGCGAACTGTTCGAGTTCTTCGTTCACTTGCTCGGACGACAGACCGCCGCCCCCGCCGGTCCGCATAATGGAACCGGTCAACGAGGCCAGGCCGATCTTATCTGCCGGATCGAGCCAACTGCCCGTTCTCATGGTCGCAGTTATGCTGATCAAGGGCAGCTCATGGTCCTCCAGAAGATACACGACCATCCCGTTCTCAAGCACCACGCGATCCGGTTCAGGCGGGGTAAACTCAACCGGCTTAAACGTCATCTGCCTGGGATCGCCCAATGCACGGTCTCCCACACAGGCGGACATCAGTGGAACGAGTATCACCATGGCCAACAGGCCCAGGGAGACAAACCCTCGCTTCACCCCTAACGCTTCACGCTTCACGTTCATCATCGCGCCACCTCGTGTTGTGGCGACGTCACGCCGTTCTTCTCGCTGACCTTCTTCACCAACGTGGCCACTGTTCGGTTCGACTTGGTGAAATACTCAGCGGCCACTCGCTGGATACTAGCCGGAGTCACGGCCGCTATTTTGTCCCGAGCCTTTAGGGCATAGCGCCAGTCTCCCGCTACCGTCTGAAACAGCGCCAATTGAGAAGCAAGACCTCCGTTGGATCGAAGCGCCCGCACCAAATCCGCATCGAGATTATTCAGCACTTTCTCAAGCTCCTTGGCGGAGACCGGCTCCGTCTTGAGCCGTTCGAGCTCGGCGTAGATGGCCACTTCAACTTCTGCCGTTGTATGGGGCGCAAGTGGTGTGGCACTGAGCACGAACAGATTCGGAGCACGGACCCCCGGATAGTTCGAATCGGAGGCCACCGAGGCGGCGATCCGTTTCTCGCGGACCAGATCCGCGTAGAGCCGGGAAGTGAGTCCGTCGCTCAACACCGCGTCGATCACGTCGAAGACATAGTCATCGGGATGGCCCAACGCCGGCTTGTGAAACCCTATGGCCACCGATGGTTCGGCATCGAATTCCACCTCCACGCGGCGCTCTCCCCGTTGGGCCGGCTCAACGGTGACAATCGCAGGCTGCGGTGGTGCGGCCGGTATCTTTCCAAACGTCTGTTCGATCAAGGTCATGACGTCCTTCGGATTAATATCACCCACAATGGCAATCGTCGCATTGCCGGGACCGTAATAGGCTTTAAAGAAGGCGTCGGCGTCGGCCGGCGTGAGCGACAGGATGTCCGACTCCCAGCCGATCGTCGGAATACCATAGGGATGTGCGCGGAAGGCAGCCGAGGTGAACGTCTCAAACAACAGGCCGTTGGGGCTGTCGTCATTCCGCAACCGCCGCTCCTCCATGACCACTCCGCGTTCTTTGTAGAATTCGCGGAGGACCGGGTGCGCCATTCGGTCAGCTTCGAGCGCAGCCCACAGCGGCAGACGATTTGCCGGGAGACTGATCATATAACGAGTCAGGTCCTTGCCGGTTGCTGCATTGAGCCCGACCCCCCCGTGGCGTTGGTAGAGTAAGGCCATCTCGTTACCCGCCACGAACTGTCCGGCCTTATCCTGTAGTTCCGTAAATCGTTTCTGCAACCCCTCGATGACTGCGCGATCCTCGGGACTGGCCGGTCTCTCCACACTACTCCGCGCGAGTTCCCGTTGCCGCTGCTCTAAATCAGTCCCCACTCGATACCACTCTTCGAGAATGGGGCGTTCTTTTTCGTAGTTCTTCGTCCCGACCGTCCTTGTACCCTTGAATGCCATATGTTCGTAGAGATGTGCCAGGCCGGTCTGACCGACCTGTTCGTTCACCCCCCCGACCCCGAAGGTCATATTGAGGGAGACGACCGGCGTCTGATGTCGTTCGACCATGAGGACGGTCAATCCGTTCGTCAGTTTCTGTTCCACCACACGATCCGCCAGCCCGAACGATGCAGCATGCGATAGGTGCAAGTTCAGGCTGAGGCTGAGAGCCGTAGCAAGCAAGAACACTGTGAAGCGTGAGGCGTGAAGCATGGGAAGAGCTAGGAACTGAACGCTGAGAAGCCCGCCGGGTCTTTTCATATCGGTGTTTCGTCGAATACTTCTTTTTGCGAGAGACGCTTCACGAGATACGAGGAAGGATTCGGTCGTCATATAAAGAGCTCCATGAGTTGTTCCGGTCGTTCGATGAACCAATCCGGGTGACAGGCTTCCATCTTGGCGCGATTCCCCATGCCGTACCCGACCGCACAGACACGAATTCCGGCGTTATGCCCGCCGTTGATGTCGTTGGTGCTGTCCCCGACGAGCACGGTCTGTTCTTTCGACACATTCAATTGCTCCATTACATGCAACAGCATGCCCGGTTCCGGTTTCAATCCAAACCCTCGATCGCCTCCGACGACATACTGAAAATGATTCGCCCCCAGCCCTTGAAGAATCACGTTGGTGTACTCAATCGACTTGTTGGTGGCTACAGCCTTCCGCTTGCCTGCAAAATGTGTCAGCATCTCTCCAATGCCGGGATAGAATGTCGTGCTATCGAGACAATGGGCCAAGTACTGGCCCCTGAACACCCGCAACGCCTCGTCGAAGGTGTTCCGACCTCCCTCGCCGACCGACAAGCGCAACAATTGTTTCACCCCATCCCCCACAAACCCAAAGATTTCCTCGATTGGCCGCTGCGGCAACCCCAGCTCGGCCAACGTCAGGTTCACCGACGCAGCAATGTCCCATTTGGACTCAATGAGCGTCCCATCCAGATCAAAGATCAACAGCTCAATCGAGGTCTTTCCCATCATCATTTTGCCTTTCGTAACTCATCCTGCAACGCCCCAAGACGGTCTCGCTTCGCCGGATCTGTTTCCTTCATCCAGGCTTCGCGCACGAAATTCACCATCCGCTTCTGTCCCACATGAGGGGGAAACATCGGCTCGACAATTTTCCATCGATTCTTAATGGCTTTCACGCGAAACCGAACCTCTTCTGTCTCCACCTCCTGGACGAAACCGGCGGTTTCCAGATACACCGAGCCGATGACCTGAAAGGTGACTGGAATCACGACTTCCAGCCTATCGATCACCTCCCATTGGCGATACTGCTCCGCCACCACAAAGCCCCGCGTCACGACGACACGCCCCCACGTCGGCTCCTCCTCCCAACTCGTGTAGGACGCGACCGTCTCGACCGACATGGCATCGAGCCGCGCCCCTTTATAATCGAGCGCCAGATACCGTTTCACCACCTCCGCCGGTGAATGCTTGAGGGATCCGGTCTGCGCGATCCCATCTCCGGCTAACAACACCAGGGCGAGCAACTGACACAGACAAAACACGAACCGCCCCACAACGTTGGGTGTCATCCTGTGCTCTTTTCTTTCAATCTGTACTCCTTCTGAGGGAGCTGACTATGCCTCCCTACAGGCTATTTTAAAAGTCGCTCTTCTCACTTACCCGACCCCGGCCGCCGAGATGCGCCTGTTCCCAGGCATCGTTCTCGTGTCGCTCCCGAGAACCGAACACCTGAGGCGTGAAACGAGGGCCTGCCTCGGAAAAGCGGCCTCGCTAGACGACTTATTTTAACGGCCTGCATGCGCGCGCCCGGCAATGGAACGCTCGGTCCGCAGGCGCTGAGCGGGCCCTGTGCCCGCTCGGCCACTTCAACTCACCCGACTCTGTGTAACTTCATGAAATTGGTCTCCCCGGGCTGACCAATCCTGGTCCCAGACAGAATCACGATCCGCTGGCCCGTCGTCGCCAGTCCCTCGGTCTTCAGGCGACGTTCCGCTTCATCGATGCGCTCATCAGTATGCTCGATCTGCCGCATCGTGTGAGGGACCACACCCCAGTACAGCGCCATCCGTTGCCGTACGGCCTCAAAAGGTGTCAATGAAATAATTGACGCGTCGGGTCGCTGCTTCGACAGCAAGCGCGCCGTCGTACCCCGTTCACTAAATGCCACGATGACGCTCGCCCCGATGGCTGCGGCTGCCGAAGAGGCCGAATGGCAAATAGCCTCCGGGAAGGAGCCTTCCCCCCGTGGCGCGTCGGACGAGCGGGTATAGCACGATCGTGGCCCCTCTTCTGCGGCTCGAACGATTCGGTCCATGACACGGACTGTTTCAACCGGGTACTGCCCGATCGCCGTTTCTGCAGACAGCATGACGGCATCTGTCCCATCAAACACGGCATTCGCCACATCCGATGCTTCAGCCCTTGTCGGGCGCGTATGATGCGTCATGGACTCCAACATCTGAGTGGCCGTGATCACGAGACGGCGGCGGCGGTTGGCTTCGGCGATGATGCGTTTCTGTAGGAGCGGAACCGCCTCCGGGCCCATCTCCACGCCCAGATCGCCTCGCGCCACCATCACACCGTCCGCCTGATCAAGAATCGCATCCAAGCACTCAATCGCTTCCGGCCTTTCGATTTTTGCAATAATCGGTATGTCACCGCCCCAGTCGGCCACCACCTTCTTTGCGTCCGCAAGGTCATCGGGACCTCTGACAAACGACAGGGCCACATAATCCACTCCCTGCGCGATGCCGAACTTGAGATCGTCCCGATCTTTGTCTGTCAGAGTGGGAGCGCTGATGCGAGTATCCGGAAAGTTCATGCCCTTGCGCGAGGTGAGTCGTCCCCCGGTCACAACTCCGCATTCAACAGCGCCGCCGATAATCCGATCAGCAATCAGCTCGATGAGTCCGTCGTCAATCAGGATACGGGCGCCTGGCCGGACATCCCGCACCAGATAGGGATACATCACCGGGATCTCGCGCATACCGGATGGAGCGAGAGACTGTGCGCCGAGTTGACCGCCGGACCGGAACAGAGTCGTCACGAGCCGCACCGTCTGGCCGGCAACCAGATCGAGCCCGCCCTGATCGACTTCTCCCACACGAAGCCTCGGTCCTTGCAGGTCCTGAATGATCGCGACCGCCCTGTGCCGACGATCCGCTGCTTCGCGAATGGCCTTGATCGCACGCGCATGCGATTCGTGGGTCCCATGAGAAAAGTTGAGTCGCGCCGCGTCCATGCCGCTCTCGATTAATTGATCCAGCAGGGTGGGCGAATCGCTGGCGGGGCCGATGGTGCACACAATTTTGGCTTTACGCATAGACAGTGCTGTGCCGGTCATTGGTCAAATGGGATACGCGCCACGCGAGACAGGCGGAGCAAGTGAGGTCTCACGGTCCGAAGTTTGAGATTTTGGGAACTTCGATCCCCGAACGTCGAACTTCCAATCGCGCATTTGCGCGCGTCCTGCTCTGCCCGCTCTTCTCGCGATGATCTCCAGGGAGGCCATTCTAGCAAACGACCACCAAGCCCACAACGCAACCGTCGTTTCAGGCGCAGGCCGCCCAGTTCATCTGGTTGATTTAGTTCATCTGGTCTATTTGGTTGGTCTGGTTCAACCAAATAAACAAGACAAGCCAAACAAACCAAATAAACGAGACAGACTGGTAGACTTTTTCAGCATTCTGGTAGAGATGGAACCAGGGCACGGCCTTCACGGTGAAACGCTCCACCCCGCTCCATTCGTCTCGCTACGGCAGCTCGCTCCCGTGCATTCGAGCGAAGATCTCCCAGTCGAACTGCTTCGGTGCCACAGCGTGGAGTGGGATCGTCTCGATGGTGCCTGGCCCGCGATAGGTCAGCATGCACCCGACTACCCGCTCCGGCTCCTTGACGAGACGGCGAATCGCTTCATAGGCCAGATCTTGTCCGATAGTCTTGTCCTCGGGGGTCGGGGGTGCCCCCCGTAACGTGTGGCCGAGGATCGTGGCTTTGGTTGCGGGCGCGAGGCGATATTCACCGGGGTGTGCCTGAAACTGTGGCCACGTGGCAAGTGTGCTGGCGACATACTCGACAAGACCGCGCACGCCGCCATCCGGGTGATGGCGATGGGGCGTCTGTTCCGCCACCACAAACAGATGACTTTTGTTCGGGACGCCCAAGGTACGGTTGAGTGTGCCCAGGATGAAGTCGTCGATATACGCGTCGGGATCAGGATGCTCATTGACCAAGAGACCTTCAGCTCTGGCCTGATACGCACAAGCGAGGGCGAGATGGCCGGACCCCGCCCCCATAATCTCGACGAAAAAGACGCTGCCCATGGCGGAACTGGTGGCTTTCAACGACTCGATGGATTGGTTTGCCAGAGACACGGCCGAATGAAAACCCAAGGAGGTTGTCCCCGCGAGATTATTGTCGATCGTGCCAGGAATCCCTACGGCCTGGACCCCAAATCCTTCGTAAAGCGCCCGCGCGCCTCGAAGACTCCCATCCCCACCAATGACCACCAAGGCGCCGTCTTCCATGTATGGCTTGAGATGTCGCATGGTGACCTGCTGCACCTGCTCATTCTTGAAATCTTCGAAGCGGCTACTCCCAATCGGACTGCTCGCATGGCTGCCCATGCCGCGAGTATCGTCCTCGCTCACCGCTTCGATCCAGTTGTTGGCCAGACCTAAATACCCGTGACGAACGAAGTAGACGTCCAGGCCAAACCGGTGTCCTGTCACGCGCAATTCTTTCAATGCGGCGCCGGCACCGGCGAAATCTCCACCCGAGACCAATGCCACGATCCGCTTGATCTGTCGGGGCTTCAGCGTGACCCGGTCTCTGCGTTCGCGCTCGACCTTCACCCAAGTCTCCCGCGCCACCCGTTCCCGCGCCGACAAACCCACAGCGGTGGAATAGCCGGATAAGAGTCCCTGCTCGCAGGTCAGCAGAACAACGTTATCCTGTCCCTCCTTATATTCGCCAAACTCAGTGAAGGCTTCGCGAAAGGGACGAGGATCGAGATAAATCATGAGTGCCCGCAACGTGGAACTGTGGCTGTACAGACACACGGCTTTGCCCTGGTAGGAGTGCCCCAACCGGCGGAAACCATCGACGATATCCACATAGACATCGAAGAAGGAATGTCCGCCCGGGTAGCTGTAGAGGGGATGTTTGATCAGGCGCTTGGCCGTCTGCACATCCACGCTGAATGCCTTTGCGGCCTCCTCAACTTCCACCTTCTTCTCCAGACCTGTGACCCATCCAAAATCCTGAGAATCTAAGGCGGGCTCGCAGGCGGGTGGGAGCGCCTCAGCATGGTGCGCGTGCGCCTGCATCAGCGCTGTGACCACATGCTCATACAGTTGCCGCGTATTGGGGCTCTGGCTCACCAGATGGACGAAGGTGCGCGGATCGAGGTAGTTGTGAATGTGCAGGAAATCCAATTGTTGCCCGACCACACCCAGCATCCGGGCCAGGGCTGCACCGACTGCGTCGGCCTTAGGGACACCTCGCTCAGGATCCAGCACGTTCGCCAGGCGGCGTCCGACTCGATAGATGCTGCTTTCCACGCGTGAGATACCATGACGCATCGTGAACAGGAGCGTGCGACCGGTTAAATCGCGCGGCAAGAGCCAGAACCGATCCTCGCCCAAGTCCAGCACGATACGATCCTCGACCAACTGCGGAGTCAGTTGCGCGCGCGGCACAATCGCCACCGGCCGGCGGTGGGTTGGCTTCTGCACCGACCCGATTGGCACACGGAAAAGCGGGGCCAATTCGCCTGTTGCAAGAAGCGCGTTCCAGGCGGCGAAGAACACCAGTTCATCGCCCCTGCAACCCTCTTCGATCAGCGCGCGACGAGTAGCCCGATACTCCTCTGCCCCAGAAAATCCTTCTTGCGCACGCCGCACAAACGCCCGGATCTTTTCCATGGCGTCACGGGTTCGCTGTGGTCGATCAACTGAGGAAGGTGGGATGGATGGAAGCGCAATCCCCTCACCGGCGATGCGACAGGCCAGCAGCTCCCCGTAGAGCAGGAGTCCTTCGACTGTCACAAACTCAAGCCGGTCCACTGCGGATTCCAATCTATGCCTCGTTGGATCGCCTTTGCCCAAACGACCACCGCACCTGCCTGATCCGCCCTTACCGTGGCCGTGAGGTGCCAAACGGGAGAACATACTCAGTACAAAGAATACGCTGAATGCTACGCCGGCGGATGAGCGATAGCAACAATGCCAGGCCTTGAGCGCCCGCTCCTCCCACGCCCGTTGCTCCTCTAAGATCGAGCGTGCTAGGGTTCGTACGATGCCCCCTCGTCTCGTGATTCGAACGCGAAACTATGGTTCGAACTTGGAAGATCTATGGAATACTCGTCGTCCTTGGTGGGCTACTGTTCGGCGGACCCGCGGATACTCTCAATGCCGGCTCGTCACCGGATCCGACCGTACTTTCTACCTCTGCACCATTCGTTCAGTCCGCAGGGCCGGCTCTTCACGATGCCACACCGCCTCTCGATCGACAATGGCATCGAGCCGAAAAGGCCCCCCCGCAAAAAGCCAAAGACCTGCTGGAGGCCATTCAGCAACGAGAGGGCAACACCCTCCCTGGATATATCGGCGGCAGAGCGTTTCAGAATCGTGAAAGAAGACTGCCTCGCGGTCACTATCGCGAGTACGATGTGAATCCTACAGTACGAGGTCGCACGCGGGATGTGGAACGGATCGTCATCAATCAAGAAACTGGAAAGGCCTACTACACCGATGACCATTACCGAACATTCATTCCGTTGAATAAGACACCATGACACCAAAACCGGCCCTGACATTGACCGCCTATCTCCAATCAACGAAGGCCCCCTGGACCGCATTACTGATGGTCAACCAGGGACAGCGCGCTGAATCGCTGGTGCGCCCACCAACCGGGTTTATGTTGAAAGTCATCAAGGGCGCCAAGTGTCAGACCACCGCCGGTTTGTTGACCGAATGTGCCCGCGCCTTGAATTTTCCTGACTATTTCGGCCACAACTGGGATGCCCTCGAAGAATGTCTGGCCGACCTCGATTGGCTACCAGCCAAGGGCTATATCCTGCTTATCACCGATGCTGCACGCCTGTTGCCCGATGACGAAGAAGAGTATGAAACCTTTCTTGAGGTCTTGCGTGATGCGGGAGAGGCCTGGGGAAGCGGACAGGCAGGAATGGGTGCGCGACGAGCAACGCCCTTTCACGTGCTGTTCGCTCTATCTGAACGAGAGAAAGCCAAGCGAGCCCACTGGAGGATGGAAAAGATCAATGCGGAACCGATTCGAAAGCCGGTAGTGCTACGTAGAACTCCCTCGAAACAGACTTAGCCCGCAGAATGGTCGCGCGAGACAAGCGGGACTGGCGAGGCGAGCGAGAGTTCAAGATCCGAGGTGTCTCGTGCTTCACGGTTCGACAGGCTCACCATCCTGAGCCACGTCGAAGGACGCGCCACGGTCCAGGGACCCTGGCGGCACTTTTCAGCATCCGGCAAGAAAAGGAGTCGATTAGCGACTCAAGATCTTTCAGGGAAAATCGCCGGGTAACTCCCGGCAGCTTGGTAAAAAGAAGCGCCTGCCCTACGGGCGCAGCTTCTTGGTTACGCTCGGCAGGCCTGTCCAGCGAAAGAGCACAGAAGACAATCCGGTCGCGAGTCCAGGATGTGCGGCTACGTGAATTGAAGCCTGCCAGCGGGCTTCGACGGCATGGCGATGAAGGACGCAAATCCCATGCGTTTCCCGAGCGTCGTCGAAAGGCGCCTTCTCGCCTACCAGCTCGGCTTTTCCTTCTTGTCGACACCACGAACAGACAATCTTCATCGTTGATCCCTTACAGCGCCGTGTAGAACTGTGCATATTACCCGTCTAAGTCAGCAAGAGTCGAGCCGTACTCGATTGCAGCATGAAGCAGCACGGTTGCAAGGGATTACGCAAAGCCCCTGTCTCGCGAGAAAGCAGTCCCTATCAAAAAATGCTGAGAAGCGTACCTCTTGAGACACTTTTTAGCCCTAATCGCTTTATCACACCGCATGAACCTCCTCTTTCTTGACCGAGGCGCGACCGCGTGGTACTGTGCGCCCCCATTATGAAAACCACTCGTTCCGCCAAGCTATTTGCCGACGCGCAGCAGTTGATTCCCGGGGGCGTGAATAGTCCGGTGCGCGCCTTTCGTTCCGTCGAAGGTCAACCCCGGTTTATCAAGCGCGCCAAAGGCGCCCGTCTCTACGACGTCGATGGGAACAGCTACATCGACTATGTCCTGTCATGGGGCCCGATGATTTTGGGTCATGCCGCCCCATCGGTCATTCGTACGATCAAAAAGGCCGCCGCAAACGGAACCAGTTACGGTGCGCCGACCGAGTTGGAAGTCATGCTCGCCCGCATGATCCGCGACGCCTTCCCAGCGATGGAAAAGGTCCGCCTCGTCAGTTCCGGCACCGAGGCGGTCATGAGTGCGATTCGTGTCGCGCGTGGCTTTACAAAGCGAGACAACATTCTCAAGTTTGAAGGGTGCTATCACGGCCACAGTGATTATTTGTTGGCGAAAGCCGGTTCAGGTTTGGCCACGTTGGGGATCCCGGATTCGCTTGGAGTCCCGGCTGACTTTGCCAAACACACCTTGACTGTTCCGTACAACGACATCCGCGCGGTGCAACAGATTGTCAATGAACAGCGGGACACGTTGGCCTGTATTATTCTGGAACCGATCGCAGCGAACATGGGCGTCGTGCCCCCGAGGCCGGAATTCCTTCAGGCGCTCCGTCGACTCACTAAAGAAAACGGCATCCTTCTGATTTTCGACGAGGTGATCTCCGGTTTTCGCGTGGCCTACGGCGGAGCCCAAACGCTCTACGGAATTACTCCAGATCTGACGGTGTTAGGGAAAATCATCGGAGGAGGATTGCCGGTCGGCGCCTACGGAGGACGAAAAGAGATCATGGATTTGATCGCCCCGTTGGGGCCGGTCTATCAGGCAGGAACGTTGTCGGGAAATCCGTTAGCCGTATCCGCCGGCATCGAGACGCTCAGGCAGCTCAAATCCCGCGGGATCTACAAGAAGCTGGAGGAGAAATCAGCAGCCCTGGCCAAAGGGATTGGGGACGCGGCCAAGAAAGCCGGTGTGCCGCTCACACAAACCAGAGTCGGCTCGATACTTGGGGCCTTCTTTACGTCAAGCCCGGTGGTGGATTGGAATACTGCGAAACTTTCTGACACGAAGCGATACGGGCACTTCTTTCATGCGATGCTGGAACAGGGGGTGTACCTGGCTCCTTCTCAATTCGAAGCCGCCTTCCTCTCAACCGTTCACTCAACCCGCGATATCGAATATACGATCAAAGCCGCGCATGCCGCCTTTAAGAGCTTATAGCCAGAGACCGAATAGCGCTTATGGCTTATAGCGTATGGCCAGAGGGAAAGAGGGCCAAAGTCTTTTCAGTTCCTGCCACCAGCTATAGGCCATACGCTCTGCAGTCTGTATCCAGCGAGATACTCGCCGAATCGCTTTCGATACAGCCGCTGAACCCCGCAGGATGCTCAAAGCGAGTTCATAGCTAGGCCGCAACGAGCGAAAGACTGAGGCGTACTCTGAGTACGTTGAAGCCTTACGCGAAGTGAGAACGACGCAAGGAACCGTTTTCAGCATCCTGTTTATTCGTCGTCCTCGTCTTCCGCGTCCAGTACCTCCTGCCGCTTCTGCTCTTCCATGGCGTTATGCAGGAGCATCCGGACAAACATCGAATAGAGCGAGCCTTTTTCAAGTGTCCCGCCTGGAGGAATGGCGATCCTGCCTTCCTTAATCATGCGATCCATCCAGACCTTTTGATCGGGCGCGATCAAGATCGGAATCTCGACCAGCCCCACACGTCCCATCATATCCATGACACGAACCTCCGTAAAATCGTGAAGCAGACCTCGTGAGCGTCTCTCGCGAACGACGAGAGACGCCGTCATTCGAGCATGCGGCTTTTTGCATTGTCAACCAGACCGCTCTGGTATGGACTGTGCGTCCCGTGAGCATCATGGGACAAGGTCGAGTCACGGTTGCAGCACTTATCGCCATCGGCTGTATCCTGATCTTTCCCTATCAGGTCCCGGCACAACAATCGACCGCCCCACCCTCATCACTGTCCACGAGGCCCTTGGCTCCCGGGACGACCGAGTCCGAACTTCGCCCATCGTGTGACCTCTGCCGGAAACCAGAGAGGAGGCCGGAAAGCGAACTGCGACCGCAACGACTTCACCGTGAGAAAGGATTGCGTCCGCATAAGCACGCAAAAGGAACTCATCGCTCAATAGAGCAAAGTCTCAAGTCCACATTGCCTCGTCGCCCAGTCACACCGCCAGATGGTCAGGAGTAATGTGATCGAAAACCAGAGCGCCTCCTGAGTAACTAGCCCGTAAGCACAAGTGTGGTTCTGAGTCTCGCATGCTCTCACGAAAGACAACGGGAAATAGATCGATCCAGATCGCCCCAGCCGAAGCCGGACGGCGAAGGCGCGCTGCCCCTATAGCCCTCGCACCGAACAGTCGTATTGCCAATGGGTGACACGGTTCGTTCCCTTCCATCATCCGCGCCAGCCTGAGGAACTGGCAGCGGCAGAAATCAAACACTTTCTCAATCACTTGGCGCTAAAGTATCCCCATGCCGCCGCCGAGTGGGGCTGGCAGTTCGTCTTCCCCGCCGACCACCGGTGGGTGAATCCACAGACGGGCGAAGAGGGGCGCCACCATGTCCACGAATCAGCTGTCCAGCGTGCGATCAAAGAGGCAGTCCGTCGAGCCGGGCTTGTGAAGCATGCCACCTGCCACACTTTTCGGCACTCCTTTGCTACGCATTTGCTGGCTGACGGCTATGACATCCGGACGGTTCAGGAACTATTGGGCCACAAGGACGTAAAGACCACAATGCTGTACACCCATGTGCTCAATCGCGGCCCGCATGGAGTCCGGAGCCCGGCCGATGTGCTGTGAATCCTGCGGAAGGGCAGGGGCTTATACGGAACTGTATAAGCCCCGAAGGCATGAGATGCGGAGAAGAACCTCGTAGAAATTACTTTGACTTAAGGCCCACTCGTGACAGGATACCGCAAGGGTCTTATCCGGCGTTGCAAAGCAATGGGCGTCTTATGCGGAACCAGTTAATACATAGTTAGCCAGAGCAGAATGGCATCGCTCGAACCCGTTGATCTCAGCGATCCTATCGCTCCCGCTGTGGGTTTGCTCGTCGCGGGCACGTCCGAGCAGGATCTCGTCGGTATGGGCAGCGTCGGGTTTTGCGCTCCTGGACTCGCGCTAACCGCTAGACACGTCGTTGACGACATTTTCAAACAGTTCGAGAGATGTCTTCCTGCGGAGTCTCAGGGAACGCTCAGCTTCGGGGCGCAGGTCGGCTCGTGGTCGCCTGGTCTCGGCTGGGCAAAGTGGGATGTGATCGACTTCTCAGTGTCACTCCCACTCGATATCGCCGCGCTAGTCCTCAAGTCTTCGGACGAAACGAGTGCGGCGCCGTGGCCAGTGGTTCCGCGCTTCAGCGTCCTGTATCCCGCTGAGCAGTTTCCTGTCCGCGCGCTTGGGTTTCCCAAGTCCAAACGTCTCACGTGCCCAGACGGAAGTACGAGCGTCGTGGTGCGTCCAAGCGTCGCGAATGGTCTCGTTCGTGAACATTATCCGAAGAAACGCGACAGTCTGATGGCGCCCTTCCCATGCCTTCGAACTGACGCCCCGTTTCCTCACGGTATCAGCGGGGGCCCCGTATGCGACAATCGGGGCCGTGTCATCGGTCTGGTATGTTCCGGAATGCCTGTCGGCGGCGATGAGTCCGAATATGAGTCCTACGTCTCGCTTCTGTGGCCATCACTCGGCCTCGAGATCAAGACGGCACCGGGAGTTGGCGGTCCCACTGCGCCCACCACTCTGTACCAGTTCGCCGCGAAAGGTGGAATACCGATCGACCACCTCGACTGCATCACGATCGCGGACGAAGGTCGCACGCAGAGAGTGAAGTTGAAGCCGCCGGCCTCCCTAGATTCGCGCGAGCCTGGCTAACGGTGGTTGGTGCAGATGGCCGTGCGAAGGAAGCGGGGCGGCGGCCCCGCTTTACTGAACGACACGGGCCGGCGTGGCCGCCGCCCCACTTATTATTTGAACGGCCACAGCACAACCCAACGTTAGAGCGCACCCATGTTCGATCCGAAGCTCCACTGGATCCAGCACATAGTGCCGCATCGACTCGCACTAACATCGTGCCCGATTCGATCCATAGACCTCAATGAACAGGTTGCCACGTGGCGCGACGCTGGAGTAGAGGTGGTCGCGTCCTTGCTTGAACCGCGCGAGGCCGACAACTACGGTGTGGCGCAGGAATCGACGATCTGCGAAACGTTCGGCATTGAGTTCCTGTCGTTTCCTATTCCAGACCACGGAATTCCTAGCCCGGAACAGGACGTAGCACTCTTAATTGATAGAATTCATGCAAGTCTGGTTGCGGGTAAGGCTGTGGTCATACATTGCTACGCTGGAATAGGACGTACTGGAATGATCGCTGCGTGTGTCCTCAACCAGATTGGCATCCCGGTCTCGGACATTTTCCATTTGCTACGTGTGTCTCGAAAATGCGTAATGCCAGAATCCTATGAACAAAGGGAATGGGTGATCCGGTTCGTTGCGGGTCGTGCAGGTGCGCTCTAACCAGCCAATCGAGCGGATCCTTCCGCGCTGCGCGAGTCAGCGCCGTTCATCGGCGCATTACCTTTCGTATTCTTATGATTCCTGCGAATCCTATCCGCCCGTCACGTCGACGCTATGAATTCGCCGTGGCGGGCCTGTTCATGCTGATGGCTGCCTTTTATTTCGGCTATGCTGTCCTGTGGTCGTCTGTGCAGCAGTGGAACGCGCATTCATCTTTTGTAACCGTACGTGCGACAATCGTCGAAGCATCCGTGCGATCGACCGGCAACGGGGCGGCCACTGGAGGTCGAACGTTCTTTCCTCATATCGTTTATCGCTACAGCGTTGGCGGCAAGGAATACGAGAATGATCGCTACTTCTTTGCCGGTGACGGTTGGCGCGATGCCTCCTCGGTGGGAGCCGTTGTCACCCGCTTCCCGGCGGGAAGTTCGGCTCAGGTCTTTGTCGATGCGAGTCGTCCATCCCAGGCCGTGATCGATGCGAGCATGCCTACGTTTGGTGCACTCCTGTATTTGCTTCCATTTTTTGCTTTTGCTGTTGGTGTCATTGCGTATGGTTTACGCGGACAAAGAGAACGCTAAGCCTTCGCTTAGGCCGATAGTCACCGACGAGCCAGCAGCTATCGGCTTAGCTTAAACATGTCGAACGGATTAGAGTTCCAGAAACCATTGATCGCCTCCTCTCAGTTGTCGCCGACTCGATGTTTCGCCTACACCATATTTTCATAAGCAGATAAACCTGCAGAAGCAAAAAAAGTGAGCTCCCTCCATGCGTATTGTCGTATACACGTTGCTCCTCAGCGCCTTTTGCACGGCCTCTTATGCTGCGGAGGTATCTTCAACGGCGGAGCATGAGATTGCCTCGCTCCTCGATACACTCGGAACCTCGGAGTGCCGATTCTATCGCAATGGGAGTTGGTACAGTGCTTCGGACGCGCAGGCGCATCTGACGAGGAAATACGAATATCTCCGTCAGAAGAAGTTAGTTGAAAGCTCAGACGACTTCATTCTCAAGGGGGGTACGAAGAGCAGCCGTTCCGGAGAACCCTACCAAGTGCAGTGTGGTAATGAGGGCTCCGTTCCTAGCTCCGAATGGCTCGGTGCCGTCTTGCATCGGTTACGCTCCAGCCCCTCTGCGGGGTCATCGAGCAAGTAACGTTCTCGCCCAACAGATCGTTCCAGCCGCCATTTTGCATGCCCCTCGCCACGGTACTGCCACATGGAAGGGGCAGTAGCATTCCATCACTTTGTGTTGATAGATTGAGGGTATGACGACGAAGCATGGCCATGCGCTGCATCGAACCGCAGCAGCGCATTCGAGTGACAATCTGTCCTCTTCGTGGGCTGGACCTTTGGGATTGGATCGGTAGCCATGATGCCCCACGAGGCCACACTCATTTATAGCGAGTCGCTGCTACGTCAAGCCGTGTTCGGGTTTTGGCGCCGATCGGTCGGTGTCGGATTCTTTGTTGCGCTTCTCATTGCCGCGCTCGGTCTCGTCGTACTCATGGCGCTAGGCCAGGCCTCTTGGATCATCGCTGCGCTTGCAGCCGTGCTGGTGCTGGGCATCGCGTTCGCCATAGTTGTCTTTGTCGTTCACTATCGCAGATCGCTGCACAAGTTCCGCCAGATGGACCAGCCGCGAGCCACGTTCCGTGCTGATGAGTCCTCGTTCACCATGGGTTCGGACATCGGTACGACGACGCTTCAGTGGTCCGCCGTCAAAGAGCTGTGGCAGTTCCCGAGCGTGTGGCTGCTGTTGTACTCCAAGGCACAGTTCACCACGTTGCCGGTCGCATGTTTGCCTCCGGAAACGCAGGACTATATTGTGCAGTGCGTTCGTGCGGCAGGAGGAAAAGTTGATGGCTGACCCATCCAATTATCAGACCGCCGGCGCACCGGCTTCTGCTCCTCATGGTGAACATGAGTCCGCGCAAAGACTTGCACCCAGGCTATGTTGATCCAGCGGATGTTAGTATTCGGCACGAATTGGAGCACTTGGCGGGCGACCTCATCCAGACTTGTCGGAGCAGCGCATGCGCGATTATAATAAATTACTTTGTGAATACTGCGGTTGGGCTCCGGTTTTGGAAGGATATCGAAAGGGCCTTATCCAACATTCCAATGCAATTGGTTTGTTATACTGAATCAGATAATTCATAGTTAGACAGGACTAGGGACTTGGAGGCATTCAGATGTCGTCGCAAACCGGCACACCTATGAAAAATAAACGCGGGATTCCGTGGTATGTCTACTTTGGCGGATCAACTACCTATACCGCTCTTGGCGGGTGGCTGGCCGCAGAATCGTCTATTCTGGCAGTGGTTTGCATCCTCAGCGCACCGGTGGGGTTTTTCTTTGCCTGGAAAGCTTGGAAACTAGAGAAGCTAGAGAAACAAGACAGACGAAATGCCTCGTAACCATGTGCTGCAGCACGTGCGAGGATTGCGCTATGAGTGCCATCCTTGCTCCTCATGGGCCGGATGGCTGAGTATTGGTCAGGCGGCACATTCTCGCAGATAATACATGCCGGACCTTCCCGAGGAACTAATCCATACGAATACAATTCTTCGCGAGTACGTCGCAATTCATGACGCGATCTTTAAGTTTTCGTGGCGCAAGGCACTCCCAATTCCAGGACTGTTCAAGGCCACTGACTTTGGGGTTCACTTTAGAGACCTCGATCGGTTGGCGGCCAAACTGGCTGCTACTTCATCAGCCTTGAAGACAGAGTCAGGATCTTTGGAGGGTTCCCTCCAATACACAGCGGCGTTGCTCGAAACCATTCAAGCTCTCCGGGAGATCTGCAGGCGGTTTTATGAAAAAAGCCAGGGCGATCTCAGCAAGTATCCGATGGCGGAGTACAATGCCAACCTCAAGGCCTATGAAAGCCTCATGAATAAGTGCCAAGAGCTCGGCGTAGCGCTAAACCGGCACATACGCGGTGACAGTACCCAACCAGCGGGTTGAACCGGACCGCTCAACATCGTTGCCGTAGGGTACTTTTCGTGCTGTGCGCTCTTGCAATGGCGAAGATCAAGGTGGAGGAGAATTCTGACAGACGGGTTACGGCTTCTTCTTGTTCTTCCTGTCTCTATCCATCGGATTTGGCATAAAAAACCACCAGCCGAGGACGAATAGACCGATCGTCCAGCCGGCTATCATTAGCCAGCTTCCCAGCGATGCCATTCCAAAACCTACCCACTCCGTTTCCATTTAGTGACTCCTTGTGGTACCAAACCGTAGCACGGCTACCATCGCCTTGTCGAGGCGCGTGACCTTGCCGATCCCGTTGACCGCCGCCAGTCTTGCCGATCCTTCGACGACCACACGCTGGCTCTCCCGTTCTCGAATCACGTGCGAAAATGTGAAGGAGGCCGCCGTCATGCTTGAGACGACCGTCTCGATGATCAGCCGGTCGCCATAGCGGGCTGGAGATCGGTAATCCACTTCTGCGTGCACCACAACGAACACCGTGCCCTCCTTCATTAGCCTGGCCACCGACAACCCTCGCTCTTCGAGATACTGCGTTCGTGCCCGTTCAAAATACTTGAGATAGTTCCCATAGTATACGACCCCGCCACAGTCGGTATCTTCGTAATAGATTTGTATTTCCATGGCGAATTCAACTGGTTGCAGTTCTTATCATTTAGCTTGCAACAAACTACAATATTTCATGCCATGATTTGCTTTTCAACTTGAGATAACTCAACGGTAATACACCACTCTTTGGAAAACAACAGTGAAAATAGTGATCCTCCCTCCTCATCAAACACCTTTTTCCTCAAGAGCATTCAGGCTCTTCGCAGAGCTTCGCACAGGCCGCTCCGATCGCCGAAGCGATACTCTCGCTGACTGACTTTCAGTAGCTGGGTTAGGCAGCTTGGTGCTGCAAAGAGCGCACTATTCGGTGTGGTGGGGTAAGGCCCGACGACTCACACGAACTCTATAGCCCCGTCGCAGTCTTCCCTGTTTAATACCTATGAAGCAGTGCCCCCCTCGCCTTGACGGTCTCAGGGGTCCGAAGCCATACTGCGCCCTAGCTGATTGCGCTGGAATGAGGAGACATCTTCACCTGGCGGCGAATCGCCTGGAATCATCGGAAAACCGGAGGCATTGCGATGCTCGAATTCGCCTCGCCAACATACATGCTTGAACTTCGAAACAGTGTGAATCGTTCGTGTATTCTGAGTGCCAAGCCTGGTAAAGAAATTCAGGTTCTTGTACGTCCCGCTCACGACGCCACGGCAAAACCGATAGTCGCCAAGGGTACCCGCAGCAATGACGGTGTATCCTTCTTTGTCGTAGTAACGAGAGCAGATGGCGCGCAGCAGACCTGGAACAGAAACTACAGGGAGCTCTCGGATGAAATCTCGGTATATCAACCAGATTAGCCTTCCAACATTGCCAATGAGCCAACCGTATACATGGCTGCCCGTATCTTGTCCAAGGCTAACCCCTCCTGAGGGTACCAACTTTGAGGGCAACCGAAGGGACGAAACAATGCCTCCCGCAGTTCCGTCAGCGGTAGTGACGATCACTTACGGAGGCATTCCAATGGCACGACTCTTCCTAATAACACTTCTGCTGCTGACCAGTAGTCCAGTGTATGCGGAATGGGTAAAGGTTAGTGACAGCGACGAAGCAAGAAAGGCGGTGTACGTGGATCCAACCACCATACGCCGCACCAGCAATCTGGTAAAGATATGGCAATTCTACGATTATAAGACTGTACAAACCGTGGGGGGCTTCAGGTTTTTAACTGCCGAAGAACAATGGGAATTCGACTGCGCGGAAGAGCGCGGTCGGGTGGTTGCGCTCAAGCAATTCTCGGGCAATATGGGAAGCGGAACGATGGTTTTTACCAACTCACAAGTAGGTAAGTGGGTACCAGTTGAACCAGGCAGTATCAGTCAAACGGTGTGGAAAGTTGCATGCGGCGAGAAATGATCGTGCGGTCAACTGCGCATGCCTGCCACCCTAGTTCTCAAATTCATCAATAGTACGCATGCTGAACGCGACCCCGCCGCAGTCGGTATCTTCCTAGAGCATGGGAAGCTCCATGGCCCCTACTGGCGAGGCCAGCGGGACGGGCGCGACTCGCCGGAAGATTGCCTGTCTCGCCTTTCCCGCCAGTCTCGCACCTCACGCTAGAGGCTCAGCACCGGAAACTTCGGCAACGATGTCTCGCTAACGCCCGATAGCTTGACGACTACTTCGTACAGCTGCTGCACCCGCTCGGCCTTGACCGGCTCGAAGCCATGGCCAAGGACAGCATGGTTGGCGGCGTCGAGCAGGGGTTTCATCGTCGGCCACTCACGCAAAAAGGCTTGACCCATCTGGTCGCCCAATCCGGCTAGCGCGCGAAACTGCGCCTGCAAGGACAGTTTGTACTTGCCGTCGAGATCTTCCAGCCAACAAGATCGACAGGTTTCTCGGAGCGCCTGCGGCAATTGCTCCAGCTGCACGTCCCAGGTTTTGATCTGGTATTGCTTGAACAGTTGTCGCTGGGCAAAGGCTTCGAGCGCACGAACGAGCGCGACCATCGCTGCTTCCGGATCGTGCAGGCCGTGCAGTCGCCGACCGGCATGGGCCAGCAGATCGGAAGCCTGCATGTCTTTCACGGGAGCAGGATCGAGGACGAGCTTTTCCAGGAATATCGCGTTCGCTTTAATGGCCGGTAACAGGGCCGTGAGTCCTGGTGGCCCGCCCCACAGGGACGCCATCTCGAAGGCCTTCCCGGCAGTCTTCAGTTTCTCCCAGGCTTGACGGTAGTGAAATCGCTCCCACAGATCGTAGCCATCCGCCAGGTCTGCAAAAGCACGGTAGAGAGGTTTCTGCCCCCCGCTCACCCGCGCCTCAACTACGCGAAACAGCTTCGCCGCTGCGGCAAACAATCCCCGATTGAACAAGTCACAGCCCTCCCGGCGTGAAACAGATGCCGCCTCATCCCACGGATTCCCCTGCGTCCATACGAACAGTTGTCCGGCAATATCAATCCTGTCCCCCTCCTGTCCCTCTCGGGCCGGCACGAGCGACACGATCCGAGAACTGAGAGACAGTGTGGCCAGCGTCAGCGCACCCGCCATGGCCGGGGTGGCGCCGGTCATATCGACGACAAGCTCGCCTGGCTGCACATCCCACGTGCGCAGCAGATCCGGAAGTGTCCGGGCGAGTGTCTGATAACAGCCGACAAATTCGCAGGTCTCCGCCATCACCACCCAATCCCACCGTCTGGGCATGTGCTCGATCTTCGGCTGGACTTCGGATTCTACGAGCGCTTTCGCCCCCTCAGGCAACACGAAGCAGAGCGAATCCGGCTGCAGACGATTTATCGCATAGACCGCCGCCGCCGCCTGGTCGGTCAGCGCGATTACTAAGGCTTTGACTAGTTGGTCCTGGGCCATGGCGCGCGGACTATACCATAGGACTGCGTAAAATCCTTCCGGCTTCGTTCTCGTATCGCTCAGAGTCTCAACAGATTCTCGGAGGTCGGAATCTCTGTAGGAGCTTACCCGTTCGCCAAGATCCATTCTAGAGGCGAACAGCCCACACGAAGTGCGGTATGTACCTCCTCAGCCTTTCACTCACTGCGGCCTTGCCGGGAAGACTTTTCTCCCGCCCTATCAATCATCGCCACACTGAGCGATCAATTCACTGTTCGGCCTGCAGACTTCTCCTTGACGGTCTGCTGAAACACGCTTAAACTTTCGTCGACATCTTCGATCCCTCACTGCGACGCACGACACCGAACGAGGTTCCTCCATGATCTGGTGGTATTGGATGCTGGTCGGGCTCGTGCTCCTCGGCGTCGAAATGGCCACGCCAGGCGGCTTCTATATCCTCTTCTTCGGGCTGGCGGCTCTGATCGTCGGCAGTCTCACCGGCCTGGGATTTGCGCAAGCGGAATGGCTTCAATGGCTCTTGTTTTCAGGACTCGCCATTCTGTCGCTGCTCGTCTTCCGCGGCCCACTCTTGGCCTGGATCAAAACCCAGGACAAGGGAATGCCGACCGTGGACTCGATGATGGGAGAAAGCGCAATTCCGATCGAGGACCTGGCGCCTGGTAGTACCGGCAAGGCGGAACTGCGCGGCACCACCTGGACCGCTCATAATGCCGGGCCCGCTCTCTTGAAAAAGAACCAACGATGCAAGGTCGAACGAGTCGAGGGGCTCACCCTGTGGATTACAGCCGAATGAATGAGGACAACCTGGAAGGCGAACGACTGTGGAGGAGATAACGATGACCGGCGGACTTTTTGTGGTGCTGTTGTTGGCGTTGCTAGTGCTGATCATCATCGGCAAGACCGCCGTGGTCGTGCCGCAGCAAAGCGCCTATGTGGTCGAACGACTCGGCAAATATGCAGCGACGCTGGACGCGGGGTTTCATATTCTCTTCCCCTTCATCGATCGCATTCGCTACAAACATTCGCTCAAGGAAGCGGCCATCGACATCCCTGAGCAGGTCTGTATCACACGCGATAACGTGCAGGTGTCAGTGGACGGCATCTTGTACCTTAAAGTATTGAATCCTCAGCGCGCGTCCTATGGCATCAGCGACTTTCATTTCGCGCTGATCCAGCTTGGGCAGACCACGCTGCGGAGCGAGATCGGCAAGATCGAACTCGATCGGACGTTCGAGGAGCGGACCAACATTAATATCCAGGTGGTGAACGAACTCGACAAGGCCTCGGAAGCCTGGGGCGTCAAGGTCTTACGCTATGAGATCAAGAACATAACCCCTCCAAAGGGCGTACTGGACGCGATGGAAAAGCAGATGCGGGCGGAACGGGAAAAGCGCGCGGTGATTCTCACATCAGAGGGCGAACGAGACGCAGCGATCAATCAGGCTGAGGGCGAGAAACAGCAAGTGATCAAAGCCTCGGAAGCGAAGAAGCAGCAGCAGATTAACGAGGCGGAGGGGGCCGCATCGGCGATCCTCGCCATCGCGCAGGCCACCGCCGAGGGGCTGCGCAAAGTCGCAGAAACGATCCAAATACCGGGCGGTCAGGAGGCCGTCCAGCTGCGCGTGGCGGAACAGTACATCACCAAGTTTGGGGAGTTGGCCAAAGCAACCAATACACTCATCCTGCCGGCGACGGTCTCCGATGTCGGCTCCATGATTGCCTTGGCGATGAACGCCATCCGGCAGACAGGTCCCATCACCACGATAAAATCGTAGCCGGCCTGCGAGTCACGTTTGACAGGTGCCAGCAGGTTGCCTAGAATCATTTCCCATGAAAGAGCATGTACTCAGTGCCTTTGCCGAAAGCGCGACCGTCAAGCAACAGTTCGCGCGTGAGCATGCCGATCGCATCGTACAGGTCGCGACGCTGATCGCCACGGCCTTTCGCCAAGGACACAAAATCTTATTGTTCGGCAACGGAGGCAGTGCGACGGATGCGACTCACCTCGCCGCCGAGTTCGTCGGGCGGTATAAACGCGAGCGGGCCCCGCTCCCGGCCATCGCCCTGGTCACCGACATCGCCGCCATCACCGCCATCGCCAACGACTACGGCTTCGACGAACTCTTTGCCCGCCAGGTTCGCGCCCATGGACAGAAAGGCGACGTCGCCATTGCCATCAGCACGAGCGGCAATTCATCCAACGTGTTGAAGGGTGTGGACGCCGCGCGGGCTTGTGGCCTCACGACCATTGGCTGGACCGGGGGGACCGGCGGGAAACTGGCTGGTCTAGTGGAATATTCGTTCGTCGTGCCCTCTACAGTCACGGCCCGCATTCAAGAGAGTCACATCACACTCGGCCACGTCCTGTGTGAACTCATCGAGGAACAGCTCCTTGCCAAAGCCTCCTAACCGGCACCGGCCCCCTGTCACGACCCCGAACCTGATCCCACCGATCAACGTGACGGATCTCACGACGTATCCTCTCAAAAAACGATACAGCAAGGTCCGCGTCTCCGACTGTGCTCGCCCCTGGCGCCGTGGAGGCAGCTTTAGCCAATTCTATCGCTCGCTGCCGGATATCCTCGGCGTGAAAACGTTGCGCGCGGTCGCCAAAGCCGTCGCGAAGGCCCATCGCAAGGGCCGGCCGGTCATCGTGGGAATCGGCGCTCACGTCGTCAAAGTCGGATTGAGTCCGATCCTCGTGGACCTCATGCAGCAAGGGATCGTGTCGGCCGTGGCCATGAACGGCGCTGGGATCATTCACGATTTTGAATTGGCGCTCATGGGACACACGTCTGAGGAAGTCGACGCGGAGATTGACGAGGGCCGTTTTGGAATGGCGGAAGAAACCGGCCGCATGCTGAACGAGGCGATCGTCCGCGGGGCCCACGATCGCGAGGGGCTCGGCGAATCTGTCGGTCACTACATCAACCGACGCCAGGGACAGTTTCCCCATCGCGAGACGAGTATCCTGGCGACCGGAGCGCGTCTCGGTATTCCGGTGACCGTGCACGTCGCCATCGGTACCGACATCATCCATATGCATCCTGCCGCGGACGGAGCCGCCATTGGAGCGACCTCACTGCTGGACTTTCGACGCCTTGCGGCCGTCGTGTCAGGGATGGAGGGGGGCGTGTATCTCAATCTCGGCTCTGCCGTCATTTTGCCCGAAGTCTTTCTCAAAGTGGTGTCACTGGGGCGCAATCTTGGTCATGATCTGACCAACATTACGACCGTAGACATGGACTTCTTGGCTCACTACCGCCCCCTCACAAACGTGGTGCGTCGTCCGACCCAGAAGGGCGGAAAAGGCTACTCCCTGATCGGCCATCACGAAATCATGGTGCCGTTACTGGTTGCGGCGGTCCACGAAGAATTGGGGTGACCCCCTGCGCATATCTCCACGCCAATCCCCTCCCGTGACCTTACAGCATCTGACCCAGATGTGGAGCGAACTGAATGACCGCTACTTCGCGGGCTTGCTGCCCCCGATCGATCTCGTCTGGAGCCGTCGACTGACCTCCTCGGTCGGCATGTTCGTAAGTCGTCGGGGACCGCGGCCACGGCTAGATCAGGATGGACTTCGCCCGCCGACCAGACGCGAAATTCGCCTATCCCTCCCCTTGCTGCATCAAGTTGTCCAACGGAGCGAATACGGCGAGCAGGAGATCGTGAGCACGCTGGCGCACGAAATGATTCATCAATGGCAATACGACATCCTGAAGCGGCGGCCGAATCATGGACCGGATTTTCTCCGCAAGATGACCGAGATGAATCGGAACGGCGCCCTGGCGATCACCATCTACCATTCGCTACAGAAAGAAGTCCTCGCTCTCACACGATTCGCCTGGCGTTGTCGGCAATGCGGCCGAGTGTACCGACGCCAGCGACGGACGATTCAGCCGCGTCGGCACCATTGCGGCATCTGTCGGGGATTACTACAAGAATTGGGATCGGTGGGGCGGATTCGCCAGGAGCCTCCTCCTACACCTCCTCATCCCCTCTTGCCACTAGCCCAATTGTCCTTTGCCTTCTAGCAGGATGCTGAGAAAGTCCTCCTGCAGCGTGCTTGATACCCGTGAAGCGTGAATCAGAAGACATCTGATGATCTGTTGATCTGATAATTGGTCGGACATTCAACAGATCGTCAGATCATCAAATTCCTGAATTGGTTCACGAGCGACCTACTTTGAGATAATCCATGCGCTGGTCTCGCCAGATCCTGTTCGGGGACGTGGACGCCATGTTCGCCTCAGCGGCCGTCCTGGCAGACCCAAGCCTTGCTGGCAAACCGGTGGCCGTCGGTGGACCCTCCCCACGAGGCATTATCGCGGCTGCGAGTTACGCAGCTCGCTCATTCGGCATCCACTCTGCCATGCCGACAGCTGAAGCCAGACGTCTCTGCCCCACCCTCATTCTCATTCCCCCGGACAGACCGCTCTATCGTCGGCTGCATGAACAGATGCGGGCCGTGACTGATCAGTTATTCCCGCTCACCGAATGGAGCAGCATCGACGAGTTTTATGCCGACACGACCGAGCTGCAGACCCGCCATCCCGATCCTCGCTCACTCGGGCAACTTGTGAAGGATGCGCTGTGCGAGGCTACGGGATTGCGCTGCACTATCGCCGTCGCGACCGGCAAGACCGTCGCTAAAATTGCAGCAGATAGTTATAAGCCGGATGGACTGGTGACGGTCCCGCCGGGTACGGAAGAAGCGTTCTTAGCGCAGCGGCCTCTGCGCGCATTGCCGGGGATCGGTCCCAAGACCGCCGCGCGCTTGGAACCGCTCGGACTCAAGACGATCGGCGCGCTATTGGACCAACGCTGGGATCAACCCTTGCGTCATATCTTCGGCACGCGACTCCACTGGGTTCGAGAGCTGGCACGGGGAATCGACCATGAACCGGTGGTGGCAAACCGGGAAGCCAAAAGTCTCAGTCACGAAACCACTTTTGAACACGATACGCATGATCGTCCTTTTCTTGAGCGAACCCTGCGCGGATTCCTCCGTGATCTGGCGCGGGATCTCCGACAGGAAGGATTGGCCGCCGGATCCTGCACGGTGAAACTGAAAGACGCCCGTTTCGCCATCATGACCAAGCAGCATCGCTTTCCCCACCCACTGAACTACGATCCCGACATGTGGCCGACCGTCCAACAAGCGCTACGGGAACTCCTTCGGCCCGGCACCGAGTACCGCTTGGCTGGGCTCGCGCTCTCCTCCCTGTCTCCTGCGCCGCCCGGACTGTTCGACCAACGACGGACGAAAGCCATCGAGGCGATGGACGCGCTGATTACCAAGCACGGGTCGTCGGTGATTGGGTTAGGCGGCGTGAGCCACGACGACACCCATTAATGTTCTGTCTCTTTCCATCCAGGCCCGCAGCCGGTATGATGGAGCCATGCCCACGAAGATCCTAACTAAGGAGCGACTCACTCCGCTCTTGCAACAAGCCCGCGCACAGAAGAAACGGATCGTCTTTACCAACGGTTGTTTTGATCTCATGCACGTGGGCCATACGCGCTACCTTCAGGCTGCGAAAGACCTGGGCGACCTGCTCGTTGTCGCCGTGAACAGCGACGCATCCGTCAGGAGCTTGAACAAGGCACCGGATCGGCCGATCGTCTCAGACGCTCAGCGGGCGGAAGTGGTCGCTGCGCTCGGCTGTGTCGATTATGTGATCCTATTCAACGAACCGGATCCCCAGAGCCTGATCGCCACGTTGCAGCCGGATATCCTTGTCAAAGGCGGAGATTGGGCGGTGGAGCGGATCGTCGGCCGCGAGATCGTCGAAGCGCGGGGCGGAGTCGTCCGTACTATTCCCTTGGTCCCCGGCGTCTCCACCACGGCGCTGATTCAACGTATTCGCTCAACTACAACATAAGCAGTCGCAGTGGCCGATACTATCCACACCCCTACAGCATCCCAATGGTTCATTCCTGTCGCCGCGGCACTAGGAGGCGGAACAGGCCGTCCCTCTGTCACAGGCTTGCACGGCTCCACCGCCGGTCTCGCCCTCACGACGCTCCTGCATCCTCAGATGGGCAAACTGGGGGGTCGGTCCTGGCTGATCGTCACCAGGTCGGACGAGGCGGCTGAACGACTCTTTGATGACCTGCACTTTTTCCATGATCTCATCGGCCTTCCGACGGCCCCCCTCGCCCTGTTCCCGAAATGGGAAATCCTGCCCTACGAGGGCAGCGCGCCCCTTGTCAGTCTGGTCGCGCGCCGGATGAATGCCCTCCATCATATTCGGAGCGTCCCACAGACCTGCCTGGTCACCTCCATCGCGGCGCTGATGCAGCGGCTGTTGCCCGTCACAGCCTTTGCCCACACCACCCTACAGCTCAAGATGGGCGGCACGATAGAACGAGAAGCTCTCACCGGCGGACTCTTACGTCTTGGTTATCGCCGAGTTTCGGTGGTGGAAATCCCCGGCGAGTTCAGTGTTCGAGGCGGCATTGTGGATATTTTCTCAACGGCTTATGCCGAGCCGCTTCGTGCCGAATTCCTCGGCGAAACAATCGACTCGCTCCGCCTGTTCGATCCCGCCACGCAGAAGTCCACCACAAAGTTGGATCGAGCGGTGATCCTTCCCGCGCGGGAATATCTCCGCGCGGAGACTTCGCCTGAGGCCCTCGCTCCTATTCCTGCGGATGCCGAGTGGCGCGCGCCGGATCTCTATCCCGCCATGAACACCCTCTTCGAGTATTTCACCGAACAGCCTGTATTGGTCCTGGATCAGCCGGCTGCGTTGGAGGGGGCCTGCGCGGACCTCTGGAACAAAATCGACGACGGCTATCTCCGCCACGCCGATCGGGAAACGGTCGTGCCCTACCCGTCACCGGAGCGGTTGTTTCTCTCCTGGCCTGAACTCATGGATCACACGAACGGCTGGCCCACGCTCGCCCTCGAGCCACTCACCGCGAGCGATGCGTCCTGGAATCCGGTCCAGACCTTTCCCGCTCAGACCCCGGCCAGCGCGGGCCTCGGAGCTCGCGGGATGCCCTTCAGCCAAACCCTGGCCATCATGGATCGCCTGCGAGAGGAGTGCCGTGTGGTGCTCGTCGCAAGAAGTCGCGGTCAAGTGGATCGCTTACTGGCACTCTTGCGCGAACACGATGTGCCGGCGATGGAATGGGCCGTGGGCGCCTGGACCGCTTCCAGTAAAACCAAAGCGCCGTTTTACGTCTTGCACGGCGATTTGTCCGCAGGTTTCCTCGCACCGGACTTGCGCTTGGCCGTTCTGACGGAAGAGGAACTATTTGCCAAAGGCGCACGCCACAAGCCGCAGGCCAAAAGTAAAGCCGCGACCTTTCTCTCCTCGTTGGAAGATCTCAACGTGGGCGACTATGTCGTCCACGTCCAACATGGCATCGCCAAATATCGAGGCCTCAAGCGCCTCTCCGTGCAAGGCTTCGACAGTGACTATTTGATCCTGGAGTTCGCCGGGAGCGACACGCTATACGTCCCGCTGGAGCGGCTCAACCATGTGCAGCGTTATAGCGGAGCGGAAGGCCATGCGCCGCGCCTTGAACGTTTGGGCGGTGCCAACTGGGCTAAAACGACCGCGCGTGTGAAGCAAGACATCGAGGAGATGGCCCACGAGTTGGTCGACCTCTATGCCAACCGTGAACTCGTGACGCGCCATGCCTATGGATTCGACAGCACGATGTACCACGAGTTCGAGGCCGCATTTGAGTACGAAGAAACAGCGGATCAACTCAAAGCAATCGAAGATATTACCCACGACATGGAATCCAAAAAACCGATGGACCGCCTGGTATGCGGCGACGTCGGGTACGGAAAAACAGAAGTGGCCATGCGGGCGGCCTTCAAGGCCGTGGAAGACAATCGCCAGGTGGCGGTGCTCGTCCCCACCACCCTGTTGGCGCACCAACATTACGACAACTTCTCGGAACGATTCGCGCCCTTCCCGGCGCGCGTGGCCCTGCTCTCCCGATTCCAATCACCGAAGGAGGCCCAAGCCATTCTCAAAGATGTGGCGGCCGGCAGCGTCGACGTGGTGATCGGCACGCACCGGCTCATCCAGAAGGATGTGCTGTTCCACAACCTGGGCCTGGTGATCATCGATGAGGAACAGTGGTTCGGCGTCAAAGACAAGGAACGCCTGAAGCGACTCCGCACCCAAGTCGACGTCTTGACGCTCACCGCCACCCCAATTCCTCGCACCTTACAGATGGCGATGGCGAGCGTGCGGGATCTCTCGATCATCGAGACCCCTCCGGCGGGCCGCCTGTCCATTCGCACGCAGGTCGTCCGATCGAGCGACACCCTCATTCGGGAGGCCATGTTGCGCGAACTAGGGCGAGGCGGACAGATCTACTTCGTCCATAACCGGGTCGAAACGATGGAGAAGACGGGAGCCTGGCTTCAACAACTGGTGCCCAACGCGCGCATCGTGATGGCTCATGGGCAGATGAACGCCAAACCGCTCGAAGCCGTGATGTTGAAGTTCTTTCGCCGAGAGGCGGATGTGTTGATCGCCTCGGCCATTATCCAATCAGGAATCGACGTGCCCCATGCCAACACGATCTTCATCAATCGTGCCGACATGTTCGGCCTCGCACAGTTGTACCAATTGCGCGGGCGCGTGGGACGAAGCGGCGACCAGGCCTACGCCTACTTCCTGGTCCCCGACGAGGGACAGTTGAGCGAAGACGCCCAGAAGCGCCTCACCGCCATTCAGCAATTTACCGAACTGGGAGCCGGCTTCCGCATCGCCGCGGCGGATATGGAAATCCGTGGCGCCGGCAACCTCCTCGGTAAACAGCAATCGGGGCATATCGCTGCCATCGGGCTCGATCTATACATGCAGATGGTGGAGCAGGCCGTCCAGCGTCTCAAGGGTCAGGTGGTGGAAGAAGAGCCGGATCCCACCCTCCGGCTTAACGTCTCCGCCTTCATTCCGGATGACTACGTCGCCGATCCCCACCAGCGCCTCTCGTTTTATAAACGACTCTCGTCCTGCACCCAAGTCGGAGACCTCGCCTTACTCCATGGTGAAATACAGGACAGATATGGGTTGGCCCCGGACTCCGTCGAGCGACTGTTCGAAGTCATGCAGGTCCGGCTCCAGGCCAAGGCCTTGCGTCTGAGCTCGATCGAGCTCAAGGCCCGCTCCGTCGTCGTCACGCTCGACGCCAAGAGCCGGGTTTCAAGCCAAGCGATTCACCAGATGATGGACCGGTACAAGAAACGGATTTGTTTCCTGTCTCCGCTTTCGTTCGAGCTCCAAATGCCGCATGAGGACTGGACTTCTATCTTTCGAGAACTCACCGCAACCTTGCAAAGCCTGGGAGGCTGTGATACCAACACCACGATGCCCCCACAATCATCTCGCTAACAAGGTCTCGCGCATTTATGACTCGAATATCGAACAGACCCGTGAACGTCGTCGCTGTTCGCCTCCTCGCCCTGGTCGCCGGCGCCATCGGTGGCACTTTCTTATTGCTCACCGGCTGTACGCCACCGCCCGAGGAAGGCGTGGTGGCCCTCGTCAACGGGCACCAGATCACGCAGACCGAATTCGACACCCGCTGGGGAGAACTGGCCGAGGCCACCAGGGCACGGTACCAGAAAGAAGGAGGGAAGCGCCTTTTCCTCGACGAACTCATCACCCGAGAGCTCCTGATGCAGGAAGCGCGCAGTCTAGGGCTCGACCAGAACGATGTCATCCGCGATCGAGCGCAACGCTACCGGGAACAACTGATTCTCGACGAACTCCTCAAGGACCGTATCAAAGACAAGGTCGAACTCTCGAAGGAGGAGTTGGACGCCTTCTACGAGCAACATGCCCACGAACTCCTCACGCCATTGAAAGTGCAAGTGTCGCAGATGCTGTTGCCTAATTTCCCCGCCGCGAAAGATCTCGAAAAGCAGGTCAATCAAGGGGGAAGCTTCGCCAAGTTTGCACAGCGCTATTCCATTGACGGCAAAACAAAAGCAATAGGGGGCGATCTCGGCCCCTATCACAAGGGATTGGTCATTCCCGAAGTCGACGCAGTTATTCATACCCTCAAGCCCGGAATGGTTAGTGCGCCGATCAAGGCGGACGCCGGCTACTACCTCGTCATGATCACGGCGCTCGACAAAGAAGTTATTCAGGCGGACGTGGCCGTTCGGGAACGCCTCCGACAAGAACTGCTCAACGAGAAACGCCGAAAACGTTTTGACGGCGTGATCGCCGATATCCGCGCAAAGGCGATCATCCGCCTCGCCGACGCGTCTCGCTATGTCGCCGACGACGTCGGCACACGCTGAATCGTCACGGATCGAAATTGCCCTCACTCAGACTCCTCAAGTCCTCCGCAAATCGTGTACAATCCATCGAACCCTCGCCGGCCGTCCGATCTCATCGGCGCGTGGCGAGTTCCATCTCCAGGATCACAATGGCACCAGACTGGCTGAGACACACGGTATTCTTCGCGCTCGGGCTGATCGTACAGACATCTCTTCTTTCAGCCGCGCAGGTGGAAGATGGAATCATCGCGATCGTCAACTCGGACCTCATCATGCTGTCCGAGATGAAACGGGAACTCGCCCCGGTGCGGGAGCAGATTCAGAAAGAGTACCGCGGCGCCGGCCTTGCGCGTCGGCTCAAGACCGCGGAATACATGGCGCTGACCTCGATGATCGAGCGCAAGTTGCAACTCCAGGAAGCCAAGGCGCGAGGCATCACGATCACCGATCAGGAAGTCCAGCAGGCGGTCCAACAGATGAAGCGACAGGGGAGAACGATCGACGAGACGAACCGGGCAGACATGAAAAGCGTCCGAGAGCAGCTGGAGCTGCTCAGGATCGTCGACCGCGATGTGCAGAGTGGAGTGATGGTCGCAGACTCCGATATCAAACGGTACTTTCAGGAACACCGTGATCGGTTTGCGCTCTCGGAGGAATACACGCTCAGTCAGATTCTCATTCGGCCCCGCTCACCGGACGATACGGCCGATGCGATGGAGAAGATTCGTGAGGTGATGACGCGGCTCAAGCAGGGGGAGTCCTTCGAGGATGTGGCGTTACGATTTTCCGACGGCGAGAACGCCTCACACGGAGGGCGTCTGGGCTTGGTGCGACAGGGAGAACTCTTACCGGGGATCGAGCGTGCCATCGCAAACCTGGTGCCCGGCGGCATCTCGGATATGATCGAGACCTCTGAGGGCTTTCACATCGTGCGCCTGGAGGAGAAGAAACCCAAACAGTTCCGCACGTACGAGACAGTCCGCGCTGAAATCCAAGGACTCGTCTTTCAGCAGAAAAACGAAGATGCCTTCCAAGCGTGGCTGGCGGGCCTCAAGAACAAGGCCTACATCGAGATCAAATTCGAATCCGCTCTTTCAGGACCGCCCACAACCGGTCCCGTCCCTCGCCCGTCACTGAAGAGTAAGGAATAACTTCGTCGCCCTCGACCAATCCCAGTCCGTTCTGTAGCCGACGAAGCGCACCAACGCGCTCGCTCATTTTTAACTTGTCCACTTTCGTCGCCACCACGATGGGGGGGCGTCCGACGGACAAAAGCCATGCGATCGTCTGACGGTCTTGTTCGCTTAGCACTCGACTTTCCACTAGCACCACCACCGCGCGCAGCTGTTCACTCCCGTCGAGATACTGCTCGATCAATGGCGCCCACTGAGCCCGCAGCGCTTTCGACACCTTCGCGTATCCATACCCTGGCAAGTCTACCACCACAAATCGCGCCAACCCGGGATCGTCGCTGGTGATCCGAAAGAGATTGACTAGACGGGTCTTTCCTGGTGTGCGGCTCACCTTGGCCAGTCCCTTGCGCTGCAAGAGTGAGTTGATGAGAGAGGACTTCCCGACGTTCGACCGCCCGATGAAGGCGACTTCCGGAAGCTCACCTTTCAGAAACTGTTCTGGCCCTGCACAACTTCTGATAAACTCTGCCGTGAGGATTCTCATGTTGCACCAATACAGCTACCAGCCACCATGTTATTGACACAGGCACTCATCGCCTCTGTGATACGCAGCCTCTAATGCGGAAGTCAACCGCACAAGCCCGATCCCGCGTGAAGGCCTTCCTGATCATCGGCCTCAGCCTCCCGGTCGTGGCGGTCCTCTTCCTGTGGTTGATCACGATGCCCGACGTCTCGGTCTTACGTGCGACCAATCCAACCGTGACGGCCCTAATGAAATCGCGCCAGGCTCAGGCTGAGGCACAAGGCCTCACCACCGGACGCCATTGGATGTGGGTGCCGCTCTCACGTATCTCCCCCTCCCTACGCCAGGCGGTCGTGGCCGCGGAAGATGCGTCGTTCTTCACCCACGAAGGATTCGACTGGGAAGGGATCAAGGACGCGGCTCTGTATAACCTCGAAGCGGGTGAACTCAAGCGTGGGGGGAGCACCATTACTCAGCAGCTGGCCAAAAACCTCTACCTGTCATCCGAACGGTCCCTACTTCGAAAGGCGCGGGAAACTCTGATTACGCGCTCCCTCGAGCATCATCTCACGAAGGAGCGTATTCTCGAACTGTATCTCAACGTCGCCGAGTGGGGGCAGGGCGTCTATGGCGCTGAGGCAGCGGCCCGTCATCACTTTAAGAAACCTTCGCGCGACCTGACGGACGATGAGGCCGCATGGCTGGCAGCCATCTTGCCGGCGCCACGTCGTTACGATCCCATGCGAAAAACGACCGCCCTGGCTCGTCGCCACGAACGTATTCTCAACCAAATCAATCGGGGATCCCCCCAGCCAGAACCATAACGACACTGGGACTGGGCTGAGGTCAAGGTTGAGCGAAGATCAGGCTCTCTGTATCTCAGCCTTAGCCTGAACCTCAACCTTTTTCATGCCGTCGGACTTTTACGGTGTCCTGCTACAGGCTATGACCCAGCGGGATGCTCAGAGGAATCGCCAATCTCACGAAACTCTTGCTCACCGAAGATCGCCGATTCATGGAGATAGTGTTTGAACTCGAGGAGGTTCCCAGAGGGATCTTCGAGAAAGAATGTGTGGTGCTCGATACTAGTGCCAGGGAACCGGACGCGTGGCTGTTGATAGAAAGACAACCTGTTCGCCTGGGCCTGCTCCAAGAACTGTCGCCACGAGTCTTTTGACAAGAATACCAGGCCAAAATGGTGGGGGTAAATGCCTTGTTGCAATGGCAGGGATTCCGTCGTCAGATGTGCTACGAGTTGATGCCCCGCGAGTCCAAACATGACGGCGCGGCTCGATTCACGACCCAACGTACAACCAAGTCCATCGACATAGAAACGTTTCGCCGCCGCCACATCGTGCGTGGGAAAGGCCAAGTGAAAAAGCGCGTCCTTCATGGGAATTGTCCTCGAACAGTCGGCCGGCCAGTCCCGTTCCACCACCCGGCAGCCATATGGGGCGTCACATGCCTGATGGCAAATCGTCCGTCCGGCGAGAGCACTAAGGCCCCGGCCGCCCCTCGGATTCTAGGCACGAGCAGGCGCAACACCTGCCGAGCGGCGACGGCAGGGCTCTTTCCCATAGCCAGATGATCGCAGATACTCTTGGCGATCACAAGGCGGATGATGCCTTCACCCATGCCCGTCATCGACACAGCCCCACTCTGATTATCTGCGTAGACTCCACATCCGATGAGCGGGCTGTCGCCAACCCGCCCTGGCAACATCGAATCGATGCCCCCGGTCGACGCTCCTGCTGCCACCGTCCCAAACCGATCCACGGCGACAGCGCCAACAGTCCCATGCTGGTCCTTCCCTGTCCGTTTAGATTTCAGCATCGCTCGATAGAGACGCAGCGTCTCCAGTGCAGCAATTGAGGCACGAGGAGGCGTGCCGGAACTCCGGCGAGGCAGTCGCGCCTTCGGTAGCTGTTCAAGTTGACCGTGCTGGGCAAACCGCGTGGCCGGAGGTCCCACGAGCAAGACATGATTCGTGTCTTCCATGACCAATCGGGCCGCCGTAATCGGATGCACGATCCCTTCGATCGAGGCGACGGCTCCGGCTTTGAGGTGGGTCCCTTCCATGATTGCGGCGTCCATCCTCTGCACCCCATCCAGCTGGCGATTCGCGCCTCGTCCTGCATTGAACAGCCCCGATTGCTCCAGGAGACCAATCGTACATTCAACAGCGATCAGCGCAATCCCTCCTTGTGCGAGAATGGCGTAACCTGCCGCGAGCGCATCGGCCAGACACGTGGCCTGCGCCGGCGTCACGCCTCGAAGACCGGCGCCTCCGTGGGCAAGAATGTGAGGACGGGAGCTGGTCAATTGAGGAGAAGATCACGAGCCTGTCGGTATGCTGGATCTTTCATGCGGTCCAGATCGGACCGCACGAACCCCAGCCCGGTGACGCAGAGCTCGAAATTGTCAGAGAGTTTTCGAAACAGAGGAGGTTCCTCTTGTGCCGGACCATCGGCCATTTGGGCGACAATCCCGTAGGAGCGCTTTCCCGTCTTCATATAGTCCACGAGGAAATCTTTGTGGTAGATCAATCCGGCCGTCTTGAGGCGGCGCAAATATTCTGGAAACAGTCCCGCCATGAAGAGTGTGAAATCACCGATGTGCTGATGCACGTCCCGTTCACGATCCATCGATTGTGCTTCGAGCAACACTTCCGATTCAAACAAGAGGTCCACCACCGTTTCGACCGGTTGGTCTTGTTGATTTCTGATTTTATAGAGTTGGTCTGTGTGGGTAAAGTCGACGAGCAGGTTGGAGACGTAGCCGGTAACGTTAGGGTCTGGCCACCCGAGATGTTCCGTGAAACTTTTCTCGGTCAGGGCGCCGAATAGCTGACAGAGCGGATGCCGTGGCGGAACTTGCGTTCCCATATCCACCTCTCACACATTCCGAATACGCGTGATTTTAGTATAGCAGATCTTGGTCGAAGTGCCGACGTCGATCCCATGATCTTTCTATCGGTCTTCGCGCGACAGACTTGATCACGGATCGGAACTGGCAGAACCCACAGGCTGTTCAACAAGATTGTCTTCGTGAAGCGTCGCTCGTCTCTCGCCCAAAGAAATGAGTGTATCGCCTATAGCGTATGGCTATGAAGCAGAGCTGGAACTGCCAAAACCAGTGATCGACTCCTCCTCACGACGGGACGGTGCTTTTCCCGAGCTATCAGCTCCGCCCTCCCACGAGATACGCTTCACGATTCACGCTTCGTGGCTGTCCAACACAAAGGTCACCGGTCCGTCGTTCAGCAACTCGACCTGCATGTGCGCGGCAAAGACCCCCGTTTCAACCGAAATCCCTTGCGCCCGCAATTCGGCTGCCACCGCTTCATAGAGACGCTTGGCTTCGTCCGAATGAGCTGCCTCGTCAAAGCTCGGCCGGCGACCATCCGCCGTCCTTCCCAGTAGGGTGAACTGGGAAACCAGCAAGACCGACCCTCCGCTATCCACCAGCGAGCGATTCATCTTCCCCTGCTCATCGGGAAATATCCGGAGCGTGCGAATCTTCTCGACAAGATACCGGCCATCCAACTCTCCATCGCCTTTCGCCACGCCCAGTAAGATCAGGAGACCGGATTCGATCTGGCCCACGGTCTTGCCCGCAACCTGAACCGACGCTCTGGTCACCCGCTGAATCACGGCCTTCATGGGTTAGCCCGTAATATTTATGACGGTTCGTCGCGAGACCGGTGCGCGGAGCCGTGAGGACCCGATGCATAGCACGTGAAGGGCCGAGGGGCCAACCCGCCAGACGAAGACTCGTCGTAGCAGCGGATCGGCAATCATAGCAAAAGCGCTCATGAATGATGTGGGCTAAGATCGTCTCGGTCGAAGCTCAGCCAGGGTTCCTTCGAGAGTGAGCAGTTTTCGTTTCGTGGGCAAGCCGCATGAGAATCCTCCGAGCGACGCATCCTGCGCCACGATCCGATGGCAAGGGATCACGATCGGCATCGGATTCGCCCCCACGGCATTTCCAACAGCACGGGCATACTGTCTACCCCCAACACGGACAGCCACCCATTGATAGGACCGAAGCTCTCCGTAGGCGACACGTCGAAGGGCCTGCCAGACCTTCCGTTGAAAACTCGTCCCTCTGGAGAGGTCGAGCGACAGATCGAAAGACCGGCGTGTTCCGGCTAGATAGTCGATCAGTTGCGCCTGCGCCTTTCGCAATCGTGAAGAGGCCTGGCCATTCAGCAGCTCGGTTGAACTCGTTTGCAACTCGCACAACACGGCCTGACGCGACGCCTTCGGCAACACAACAGCATCGATCCCCTTCTTCGTTTCGGAAACTCCCATCCAGCCCCATGGCGTGCGGAAGACGCAGGCCGTGAAGCGTGCGGCGTCAGGCGTGGGGTGTTTCAGTGAAGAATGTCTCCTGCCCATTGCCTCAGGCCGCTCCTCGCTTCAGTTTCCGTCTGAGCATCCCCCATACCAGATCGAGTTCTTCTGACCGCAGCAAGGCGTGGACGCCCAGATAACCGCTCACACTCAATCCGATAGCCACAAAGAGCATGGCCGATTTCTCGATCCATTCACCGGGATGCGTCCAGACCTGTGCCGCTGCCACCCACACACAGACCACAATCAACGGCACGGATGCGATCAGCACCCGCACCGACGATCGTCCCACAGAGCGCCACTCCACGCCGCCCAATCGACGATGCAGTACGGCGACCAAGATGCCTCCATTGACCATCGCCGCTAGAGCTGTGGCTAAGGCCAGTCCGGCCGCGCCAAGAGACGACATCAGCAGGAACGAGAAGACGAGATTGGCCGCGACGGCGATGGCCGCAGTGATGGCGGGCGTGCGCGTGTCTTGCAGTGAATAGAAAGCCGAGACAATGATGCGGACGCCTCCGAAGGCCCAGAGGCCGACGGAATAACAGAGCACCGCCAGTGCTGTCTCGGCCGTATCGTGCGCCGTAAAAGTCCCGTGCTCAAAGAACAGATGGACGATCGGCTGACGCAAGAGGATCAGGCCCAGCATGGCCGGTAAGATGATAAAGAGGATCATGCGAAGGCCGAATCCCAACGTCGTCCGCAGTTCACCCAGCGCCCCGCGCGAGGCCTGCGCCGAGAGTGTCGGCAAAATGGCCGTGGCCAATGCCACGCCAAAAATCCCGAGCGGAAACTGAATCAACCGCATGCCGTAGAACAGATAGGTCGGCCCACCCACGAAGAAGGAGGCGAGGATCGTGCTCACGGTAATGTTTATCTGCGTCACGGAGAGACCGAGGAGGGACGGCACCATTAGTGCGCCGATCCGCCGCACGCCAGGATGGCTTGGCTCGAACCGGAATCCGAACAACATGCCGCGCAGACGCAAGCCAGGCAACTGCATAACAAACTGCGCCGCGCCTCCCGCCACAACCCCGATGGCCACACCGAGAATCGGCTCCGACATCACCGGCGATAAAAAGAGCGCGCAGCCGATGATAAAAATATTAAAGAACACCGGCGAGAACGCCGGAGCCGCGAAGGCGCGCATGGAATTCAGGATACCCATCGCCAGCGCGGCCAGGCTGATAAAGATCAGATAGGGGAACATCATCCGCGTGAGCAGCGTAGTCATACCCAGCTTCGCTGGATCGTCATGAAACCCCGGCGCCAGGAGCCATACGATCCCGGACGCGGCGAGAATCCCCACGATCGCGATACCGGTTACGATCGTGAGCAGCGTCGTAAAAACTGCGCTCGCCAGTTCCCAGGCGTCTCGCTTCGATCTGAGCGTCTGATATTCCGTGAAGACCGGAATGAAGGCGGAAGACATCGACCCTTCCGCAAATAACTCACGAAGCAAATTGGGGACACGATACGCCACGAAGAAGGCATCTGCCACAGGCGTCGCCCCAAAAAGGGTCGCCAATACCATGTCGCGGATGAACCCGAGGATGCGACTGGAGAAGGTGGCCACGCCGATCAAACCGGCCGCTTTGACCACCGAGCGAGTCTCATCCTGCGCATTCGTTGGAACTGGGGACACTACCGTGGGGTCGGGCATGAATTGAGATTCTAGCGGAACAACGCCGAGCAGTCTATCAAGCCGACGATTATGGCTCCTGAATCAACGTGTCCGGCAGCTCGTTGGGATTATCGCCGGAATCGGCAGGGCTGACCTGCGCGAGGAGGGCCCCGGACTTCGCAATCGCCGCACAGATGGCGTCGGTCGCTTGTCCAGTTCGAATGCCGTCGAGGATGCCGTTGACCAGTCCGTCCCATGTACCGGTGGGAACGCAATCGTTGATGCTTTTGTCCGCCAATACGTGTACGCGGCGCTCCAGCAACGAAACGAGAATCAGAATACCCGTACGCCCTTTTGTATTGTGCAACCCGTGCTTGTAGAACGCCTGCTCCGCACGCAGGGTCACTTTATGTGCCATGCGCTCACGTGACGTGACGAGGCGGATGACTGTCGGAACCCTGCCAAGCCATTGCCCGAGTCCATACGCCACGACGGCCGCCAACAACAGTACACCGGCGTTGCCGGCGTACCACCCCCACGGCAGCCAGTAGATCTCGATCGTCAGGAGGAGGGCCAGCATGAGCAAGGCAAGCATGAGCCCCGTTCGATAGCCGGCTTCGCGGTACAGCGCCGAGGCCGGGACGATCATCGGTACAATCTCGCCCTTCGTGACTCGCTCGGCTTGTTGAACCGCTTGTCTGATCCGTTCACGTTCTGCGTCGGTAAAGGGCTTCATCTACCAACCTCCCGAGGCACCGCCTCCGCCAAAGCTACCGCCCCCGCCGCTGAATCCGCCACCACCTCCGCCAAATGAGCCACCGCCGAATCCGCCGCCTGGTCCTGTCATGAAACCCTCTCCCCACCCTCTACTCTGGCCTCGGCCGCGATTCGCCTGCAGGATGAGCCACAGCAAGAAGGCCGTCACCCCGGCTGCCGCGAGACCTAACCACACACTCGCGAACTGCGCGACGAAAAAGGCGAGCAGGCTCCCCAGCAAGGCACGGGTGCCATGAAGTCCATGGCTCAACACAATGCCGGCCAAGGTCCCGACGACGATCCCAATAATCACATACTGAAACGCGTTCGGCTCCTGGCCGGAGCGAGCATGACCCGAAGGTACCTCGTCTGCCTTGTAGGTGCCTTCAATGGTATCGAGGATGGCCTGGACTCCAGCGGCGATGCCGCCCGGCAGATCTCCGTTACGAAACCGTGGCACAATCTCCTGGCGGATGATGTGGGCGGAACGGAGGTCCGTCAAGGTGCCTTCGAGGCCGTAACCCACTTCGATACGGACTTTTCGTTCGCGCAGGGCGATGAGCAGCAACACGCCATTGTCAGTCCCCTTCTGGCCAATCTTCCAAGTCGTACCGACGCGATGAGAGAAAGATTCGAGCGGTTCGCCATCGAGTGACGGCAGAATTAGAACGGCAACTTGATTACTGGTTTTCGTCTCGTGGGCTTCGAGATCACGGGTGAGTGAGGCGGCGACCTCGGTTGGCAGCACGTGCGCAAGGTCCACCACGCGGCCTGTGAGTGGCGGCACATCGAGCGGCCAGGCCGAAGCCGTAATGAGCATCACCCCGAGAAAGACCATGAGCCGTGCCGGCTCTCGCCAGACACGGCTCATGCTGATTGCACCCATCGTAACCCTGGATTCAGTTGAACTTCACCTCTGGCGGCTTGGCCACAGCCTTTTCATCCGCCACGGTAAAGTTCGGCTTCTCCTCCATATGAAGGAGGAACTTCGCCGTCAGGTTCGTGGGGAAAAAGCGAACGCCCTTGTTATACTCCGCCACTTTCTCGATGTAGCGCTTGCGCGCGACGGCAATGCGATTTTCTGTTCCTTCGAGTTGACTCTGGAGATCACGAAAGTTCTGGTCGGCTTTTAGATTAGGATAATTCTCTGCAATCGCGATGAGGCGGCTTAACGCCGACGTGAGACCAGCCTGCGCCTTTTGGTATTGTTCGAAGGCGGCCGGATCTTTCAACGTTTCAGGCGTCACGTGAATCCCCGTGGCTTGCGCACGCGCCTGCACCACCCCTTCGAACGTATCCTTCTCATGCGCGGCATAGCCTTTGACAGTGGCAACCAGGTTCGGGATCAGATCGGCTCGCCGCTGGTACTGATTGACCACTTCGCTCCACGCGGCTTTACTGTCTTCATCTAGTCCTTGGAGATCGTTGTAGCCGCACCCTGTGAGCCCTACGAACAGAACCGCGGTGGCAATGGTGGCGGCTACCGAGATGCGACTGCCCATGGTGGTCCTCCTTCGACCTGTGCGAGCCGGTCTATAGCGCAGTATGCTGGTCATGCTATCATGAGGATAACCTTTATGATACGGAGGCAAGGCCGTCCGATGTCCCTTGAACCCTCTTCACATTTGCCCGGCGGGTTTCAGATCATGCACCGTACTCTCGGCATCTACCAGGGGAGTGCCATCGAGCTGGCGTTTTGGTATCCCTCTTCCGGGATGCCGGAGTATGGGCTCTGCCGGTTCGCCACAAAAGAGACGGCTGAATCGTATCGTACATATCTCTGTTCCCCTGCCTGCCCGGAGCCGCTCGATGAGAAGGACCTCACCATTGAACCCTATGACCTCGCTGCACACGAGGACCTGATCAACAACCATCCGCTTTATTCTGCCTGGGAAACTCCGACTTAATCCCGTCGAACCCTATTCTGTTGACGATGGTAGCGTAGGGCAAGAGATTCGCCTGGCTGCTCAGGCAGCGACATTGACTTTACCTGAGGATTTGTCCGGCTGATCCAGTGTCTGGGCTTGGATGAACGAAAGCAGGCGCTTGTTCTCTTGGGCAGCACGAAGGAACTTGAAAGCGATGCCGCGAGCACTCACAGAAAGAACCATCGCGGCCACTTCAAGAGGGAGTTCACCTGCGCCAAGCGACAATTCCAGATAGAAGATGTCGTCCTTATGGACCTGCGCCTCGCTCTTGATGATACAGCCGCCCATCGAGAGATCGAGCACCGTTCCCTCACCCCGGACCTTGCCCCCGGAGAATGAGAGAAAGAGTCGCACGGGAATCCGGAGGTGTTCACGGCGATCGATCGGATGCATGGGATCATCCAGCCAAAGACGGGACGCCAGAAAACGGTGACTGCACGATGGGCAGCGAAATGGCGCCACGAAGAGGAAGGAGGCAAGGTGCTCGCGTGGCGATTGCGGAGGCGACCGCAAGAGGCCGTCCTTCCGGCACCGCGGACAACTCAGGATCCGGCTCATATTGTCTGCTCCTTCTAGCAGGCTGCGGAAAAACTCTGTTGGTTTGTCTGGTTCATCTTGTCTATCTGGTCGGGTTAATTCATGCGTTGGTCTTGTTCAACCAAATAAATGAGACAAACCAAATAACGTTTTCCATACGCTGGCGGACGATTTCAGCATCTTGCTCGTTCCCATGCGTGGACGTACCGACAAGCCTGGCCCCCTCTTGTCAACGGATAGATGATCTCCTCCTGTCTGTCAAGAAAACGAAGGTTCCGTACGGAAGCCGTGTTGAGAGAAACGAAATAATCAGTGGCACGCCTCGCCGTCGGCACGGACACTTGCGGACTCCGCTCGACCGGCGAACAATCCCGTTGCCCAAGCCCATTGAAAGTTGAAGCCACCAATCCGCCTCCCACAGTCGAGGATCTCACCAATCAGATAGAGGCCACGGACGACCTGGATTCCATCGTCAGAAAAATGAACACACGATTTCGAAAGACCACCGAGGTGCATGGAGAACGATCGGGGGGTAGATTGCTCAGGCGGCCGACTCGCTCAGGTGGTCCTGGAGCGCCCTACTGACCAGGTCGTATTCCACCTCCGCGCTCGCCAGGAGGGCTTCAACCGACTCCAGCATGCCGGATTGGCCGGCGGCTTCCAATTGCTTCATCAAATCGGCGAGTCTGCGACCTCCGAACATGGCGCTGCACGACTTAAGATTATGAGCTGCCTGGAAGATGGCAGTCGCATTCGATTGCGCCACCGCATTGCGCAACATCGCCATTGCGGTCATCGACGATTTAAGATACACCGTGATCAACCGACGAAACACGTCCGGCCCGCCCGGGTGGTTAAGACTCTTCAGTGCCTGTATCACGGCCTGCTCCAAGACACCGGCCGCCTCGTCCGATCTCATCCCTGCCTTAGGCCCCACACTCACAACTGTCCCACGCACGTCTTGCATTCCCGGCACCTCCCCGGAGTCAGAGTTGACGGTCGCCGCCATTCTCGGGCGGTCGGCCACAGTACCCCAGCGGCACACGATGTTCTGCAACGTTGCCTGCGTATATGGCTTCGACAAGTAATCGTCCATGCCGGACTCCAGGCAGCGTTCCCGATCCCCTTTCATGGCACTGGCTGTTAAGGCCACAATCGGCACATGTCGGCTACTCCCGCGCTCACCGGCCCGAATCGCCCGACTGGCGGCAAAGCCGTCCATTAGGGGCATTTGGCAATCCAGCAAGACCAAGTCATACCGCCGGGCTTGCACCGCCGCCACCGCTTCCTGTCCCTGTTCGACGGCATCTACGTCACACCCCATGACCCGCAACATTTCAATGGCCACTTCCCGATTCACGGGATTGTCTTCCGCCAACAGAATTCTTGTGCCGGCCAACACCTTTTCAGGAATCAGAGGAGCGGCGTCAGCCTGGCCGTCTTCCTGTCGTTCTACGCGCTTCTGCCGGCCTTCTCGCGTTTCTCCCAAGACCTTCTCCAAACGTGCAGTAAACCAAAATGTCGCCCCCTCGCCCAGCACACTCCTTACACCGACCGTCCCTTCCATACAGTGGGCCAGTTGCTTGACAATCGCCAAACCCAGACCGGTTCCGCCATACTTTCTGGTCGTCGAGCTATCGGCCTGAGAGAACGACTCGAAGATCTTGGCGTGAGCGGCTTCCTCAATACCGATTCCCGTATCCTGAACCTCAAACCGCAGTGTCCCATGGGACGGTGAATCCTCTGCCAGGGCCACCGTCACCACCACCTGACCACGGTCCGTAAATTTCACCGCGTTGCTCACCAGGTTCATGAGAATTTGTCGCAAACGGACGGGGTCCCCTTTAAATACTGGAGGGATGGAGTCGGATAGGTCGCACACGAGCTCGATGGCCTTGCCATGCGCCGATTCGACAAAGAGGTCCATCACCTCCTTGACCGTCCTCCTCAGATCGAATCGAATCCGTTCCAATTTGAGTTTGCTGGCTTCGGCCTTCGAGAAATCCAGAATGTCATTGATGATTTCGAGCAACGCCGCTCCAGAACTGTGAACGGTTTCGGCAAACCGGCGCTGTTTGTCGTTCAGTGGTGTCTGTAATAGCAGCTCGCTCATGCCGAGAATACCATTCATCGGGGTCCGGATTTCATGACTCATATTGGCCAGGAATTGCGACTTCGCCAGGCTGGCCGCCTCGGCCGCCTCCAAACGCACTTTCGCCAATCGCGCAAGATCCCACTTTCCGGTCAATGAGGTGGCCAATTGCGACACCTCGACACTGGAAAATGGTTTTTGCAGAATCAACAGGCGATCGTCATGTCCCAATCGACGAACGATATCCTCCCAGGAATGGTCCGTGTAGGCCGTACAGATGACCACCTGAAGCTCAGCGTCTTCTTGCCAGAGACGTTTCGATGGTTTCCAGGCCGTCCCACCCAGGCGGCATCCTCATATCAACAAACGCCACCGCATAAGGCAGACCCTTATTCCTCGCCAGCTGCACCAAGGTAAGAGCAGCTTGCCCCTGATTGGCGTAATCCAATTCGAACCGTTCAAGCGCCTCCGAGAGCGACGAATCGCCGAACAACGCCGCCCGCGCTTGAGCGAAACTCTCCTCCCCGGCTGTCTCTTGAAGAATTTTTCGAAAGTCGTCGTGGATGGCCTGGTTGTCGTCGACTACCAAGACCTGACCTGCCCCCAGTTGTTAGGCCACCGCTCAAGTTCCTTCACGCCGACACGCTGATCGGTGCAAAGGTACGAGTCTCTGGGGCGGGTGGCCGATACCCCAGCGCACTATGTGGTCGGTGCCTGTTG
>Ga0163153_10000568_pt1 | contig 64739 bp, 73 predicted proteins | sample OliLakLV19MP6IB1_FD_148629 | JGI IMG/M metagenome (GOLD analysis project Ga0163153, IMG submission 148629) | Freshwater microbial mat bacterial communities from Lake Vanda, McMurdo Dry Valleys, Antarctica - Oligotrophic Lake LV.19.MP6.IB-1 | ecosystem: Environmental > Aquatic > Freshwater >... | reverse complement strand
CTGTTTACGCAAAAGTGGCTCGACCTGCCGGCCCGAATGTTCTTGAACCAGGGCGATGGTACGTTTCGCGAGTCGGCAGCGATCGTGGGAATTGCTGATCGCGGCAACGGCCGGGGGGTAGTGTGCTTCGATTACGACCGTGATGGCGATGTGGACGTGTTCATTTCCAATATCGAGGGGCCCGTGCGTCTGTATCGGAACGATACGGCAAATGGCAACGGATTCCTTCAGGTGCGACTCGTCGGACGCCCGCCGAATACCGAAGGGATCGGGGCGCGGATTTCGATCGATGCCGGCGGGACTCGTCGGATTCGAGAAATCCAATCGGGAAACAACTACCTGTCGCAGAACCCCGCAGTAGCGCATTTTGGCCTCGGAGACGTGACGAGCGTAGACGAGATCCGGATCGTGTGGCCGCTCGGAAGCGTCACCGTACGAACCAGCTTGATCGCCGGACGCGAGATCGTCGTGCCCGAGGTAGACGGGGATGCGAACTGTGACGGCGTCACGAGCGCCGCCGATTTGGTTTCACTCTCGCGGTCGATCGTCCGGGGGGCGGGGCAAGCGCCGTGTCCAGTGGGTGACGTGGATCTCGATGGAAGAGTCGACGAAGCAGACAGGCTCTTCGCACTCGGCCAGTTGTATACGCCATGATTCCGGTGCGAGCCGACGTGTCCCGATGGAGAAACGCGCTCGCGAATCTGCTTTGTGCGGTGGGGCTCTCAGGCGCGGTGGGGGCGGCGACCGGCTTCTTCCCCCTGGCGATTCTCGGGCAACGTTACCTCGTGGCACCGCTGCCTATCGTCTTCAGCCAGGCTGACGGTCGAGAAACGATCGCCGGCCGCTTCTCGGTTCGCGTCGAAACCGTGAACGGAGAGTCATTTGAATTCGGAGACGGTGGCAAGGAGTTTTCGCACGCAATCGATGGCCCGTTTCTGCGGCGGGTTTCCTACGTTGCGCGAGCGGCATTTTTCGTCAGGAGCGACGACAAGCAATCGAAGACCGCACTGCGTTTCGGTTTTTGTGACGGACCGTTGCCAGCCGAGTTGGGAATTTCCGCACCGGTGAAGCGCGTTCACGTGCGTGCATGGAGTGCGATTTCGCGAGAGGGCGTCGACCACTCGCTGGAAATCGAGTGCCACTCGTAATGCCCTATTCGGCGCGACAATTTGCAATTTTCCGGATCGCACTCGGGGTGTTCATTTTTTCTTATGGCGCCCTGCTATTGCCGTATTCGACGGAACTTCTGAGCGCCGAAGGACTCCTCGGTACCCAGTGGCGCGGTCTTCGCTTCTTTCAGAGTGCGCTGCCGAACTACTTGGAAGCCAATCCATCGCCGGGTGTCGCGTATGCGTTCGTACTGGTATTGACGTTGGCAGGCGCCGGTGTTGCGCTCGGCTGGTTCCGCCGGACGTGTGCGCTCGTCGCATGGTATGCGTTTGCGTGTATCGTTGACCGCAACGTCGGGCTTTCCAACCCGGGGATTCCGTTCGCGGGATGGCTGTGTCTCGCTTGCGCAATCGTTCCTTCAGGCGAGGGTTGGACGGTTTCGTCGCGGCGGGCGAATCCCGATTGGCAAATGCCGCCCGCGCTCTTCCGCGCGGCATGGATCGTCATGGCGGTGGCGTACTCGGTGAGCGGTATCGCAAAACTGCAGTCGCCCGAATGGATTGACGGCACGGCACTTTCGTACGTCATCGATCTCCCCTTCGCACGTCAGGAGGGTGTGGTGCGCCTCGTCGCCGCGAGTCCGGACTTCCTGTTGCGCATATTTACCTGGACTGCTCTCGTCGGCGAAGCGTTGTTTGCGCCGCTCAGTCTCTTTCGCGTCGGCCGGGCTATTGCGTGGTCAATGATGGTGGGCATGCACGTGACGCTCCTGCTGGTCATGGACTTTCCCGAGCTATCGTCCGGGATGTTGTTGATCCATGTGTTCACGTTCGATCGCCGGTGGCTCACGTGAACCACCGGCGTCATGGCGGGGTTCGCACGCGAGGATGCTTCGCGGCGGCGGTTTCCGAGTGATCGAGGAGACTCGCGGCAGCGCGCTCGCTCAGTGAGATGTCCTCGAGCGTGCCTCTGTGTTTTCAGGTAGAAGCCATTCGTACGAGACTTGTGATTTGTTGACGACGCAGAACGCAGGGCGCCAAGCCGGCGTGCGCGTCCAAAGGAATAGTCCACCCCACATCGTCGCCGCTTCGGCGGCGATGAAGCCGATCGCCGCCGAGAGGACTGCCTGCGGCACGCCGCCGAGTTGCTTTGCGAGGAGCAGCGCATGGAACGCTTCGCGCGCCCCTTCGCCGGCGATCGTCGGCGAGAGTACCGTGGCGAGAATCTGGATCGTCGATCCGAACGTGATCGGCCAAAAGGCGGCGCCGACGACGCCGATCGCGAGCGCCGTGAAGTAGTACACCATCGCCGTCGTGAAGTGGGCGACGAATTTGGCGACCAGTGCCGTCAACAACAACCCGACCTGGCCGCGGTACGCTCCCACGGACTCTTCGAAGCGTGCGATGGGGCCCGTCAATGCGGCCGGGGCGATTCTCCCGAGCAGCGCCAGGATCGATGTCAGGATCGTTGGTCGAATCAGGCCGATGATCACCGCAGCCGATATCCCGCCGGCGACCGCCGCTATCGCCGCAGCGAGAAGCGGTGCGGCTTCGCGCCGCCCGAGTTGAATCGTGACGTCGACGATGACCGCGTAGCCGAAGGGTAGGGTGACGACCATGCCGAGAAAAAGCCCGGTGACGCCGATGATCTTCTCGAGCGCCTTCGCCGTGACCGCGCGTGACCACTGGTTCGAGTAGCGGCTCGCCTCATAGAGCGTGTACCCGTCCAAGCCGAGAGTGCTCGGCAAGAACGTGCCGATGAAGCGGCCGATCAGAAACGATGTCATGATCGAGGACCAGAACGGAAAGCGGATTCGCTGCCCGATCAGCAGAAGATGCCAGGCGTAAGCCGACGCGATCACGCCCGAGAACTTCACCGCCATCGCGATGCCGGCGAAGAGCATGAACTGCTTCGGGTCGACGGTCGCGATGTAGCGCGCAAGCGCCTCGTAGATCGGAACCTGGAGGTCGCCGTCGAGCGCGATCGGATGCCGCAGAAGCGCGACGATGCCGAGAACCGTGAACGCAGCCTTGGCCCACAAATCGCGACGCGCTCGACTGCGCGGATCCAAGTGCCGGCGCGAATACCAATAGGCGCCCGCACCCGTCACCAACGGCAGGAGGGCAATCAAGCCGATCTGACCTTTCCAGGCCAGGTGTCCCATCCAGGCAAAACAGATGAGCGCGACGGCGCTCGCTACGAGCCCGACGGCGCGGGAGTCGTTGGCCGTGTTCATCCGTCACTCGATTCGTCCATCGGGGCGCGCAGGAGCTGCTCGATTTCGGCTCTGGCGGAGTCGCTGAACCAGTCGGCCGGTCCGACCACGTGGCGCACGATGCGCCCGCTGCGGTCGATGAGAAAGGTCTCGGGGTAACCGGTGACGCCGTACAGTGGCGGGATCGTGCCCCGGGGGTCGAGGAGAATGGGAAAGGTCAGTCGCAGGTCGTTGACGAAGGCGGCGACTTGCTCCTGCTGTCCCTCGTCCTCACTGATTGCCAAGACCGCGAAACCGTCGGCTGCATATCGCTGGTAGAGCCGGTTCATCGACGGCATCTCCTCGCGGCACGGCGGGCACCACGTCGCCCAAACGTTCAAGAACACAACCTTGCCGCGGTAGTCCTCGAGGCGGTGAATCGTGCCGGCGAGGTCGGGCAATGCGAAGCTCGGTGCGAGAAACCCCGCACGCGACGATGATCGCTGCAGTTGAAAGGTGACGACGGCGATGAGCGCTGCGAACAGCAGAAGGATGGGCAGAAGCCGCTTCATGGGCCGGCGCTCGCTACGATGCCGGCGACAGGGCGGTGCCGATCTCGCGGCGGTTGCGTAGCAGGTAAACCACCGCGATCACCATCAAGACCAGGCTCGTGACCTGTGCTTCCGTCAGCGAACCCAGAAACGGCGGATTGATGCGGACGAATTCGACGAGGAAGCGTGCCAGCGGCGAGAGCAACAAGAAGAGCGCGATGAGGGTTCCCGACGGAAAGTCGTAGCGGCGGATGCTCCAAAGGAAGGCAAAAATCAGTGTGTAAGCTGCCGCCTCGTAGATCGGGGTAGGGTGCACCACCACCCCAGCGGGATAGTCCCAACCGACGATGGCGTTGGGATAGGCCATTCCCCATGGAACCGTCGTTACCGAGCCCCAATCGCCGTCGCCCGCGAGTTGGCAGCCGATTCTGCCGATGCCGTGGCCCAGAACCATTCCCGGCGCGATGCAGTCCGCCCCGGTCAGAAAGGGGATGCCGTAGCGCCGCAGCCCGATCGTGACTAGCAACAGCCCGCCGATGAAGCCGCCGTACCAGGTGAAGCCCGCCCCCGAGAACAGTGAGCCGAATGGATCGGCGACGAATCCCGACCAGTCGTCGAGAATGACCCACAGCCGCGCTCCGGCAATTCCGCCGACGGCAGCCCATATCACCAGGTTCGATGCCACCTCTCCGTTGTAGCCGCGCCGGTCCAATTCCTTCCCCGACAAATACGCGGCCGCGAGGAACCCAAGGGCCATCATCAGGCCGAAGCTGTAGACGCGCACTGGTCCGAACTCGAAGATCACCGGATACATGCGCGCGAATGTACCCGACGACCGATGCGCGGTCCAACCGGACCCTGCAACGACGAGCCGCTGCCGATCCCAGCCCCGAGCGCGGGGGCGCGAGCAGCGCGTTGACATTGATCCGGGGCGTCACTACGTTGCCGAGCACCGACGCCGGATGCGTCCGGAAGTGCAACGGCGTGGCGTGCGGCGTCCGCAACGTATCGTAAAGCGAGCGAAATCGCGGAATCCCAGGCGAATCGAGCGAGAGAAATGGCAGCCGAGGGAGATCGGGAAGAGTCCACTGTCGAGAACCGATGGTGGGTCGATACGACCGACAAATCGCGCTCGGCTCCGGCCAAGCCCGTCGTAGCCGTGGCAGGGACTCGGTTCTTTCGTGCGGGCTTGGGTTATGATCAGGACCGCGCGCGCGAGCGCTTGACCGATAATAATCTCAAGATTCTCCTCGCGGCACAGCCGCCAGACGGTGGTTGGGCGTATGTCGAACTCGGTGGTGGGCGCCACCCGCATAGGGATCAGGAACGCATCCGGCGTTCATTCAACCTTCCGCCTTACGCGCGCGCGGTTCTCGTTGATTCGGGACGCGTCGTGCGCGTCCTCGTTACCGGAACGCCGCTCGGCGAGCGGATTCTCGAGTTTTCGCTCGGCTTCGCCCCGTCGTTCGACTGCTGGCTGCGCGATGAGTGGGTCGAGGAGCGCGTTTTCAGGACTCCAGCCGATGCCATCAAGGCGTCGGGCAAACTGATTCGCCAATACCTTTCCCCGGAGGCGATCGCACACTCCGAGGCGATCGCTGCGCGCGCCTGACGGCCTAGCGTCACCCCGCGCCATTTTCATGTCCAGACTCGCACCGATCCACGACCCGCGCGAACCGGAAGCCGATGCGGCGGGCGTAACGCCGCAGGCACAATTCGGTCGCCGGGTTGCCGGCGTCGTCCTTGCCGGCGGTCGGAGCAGCCGAATGGGCGGCCGCGACAAAGCATTCCTACGCGTGGGCGACCAATTCGTCATCCGCAGGACGATTGAACTGCTGCGACAATGCTTCGCCGACGTGGTCGTGGTGTCGAACCAGCTCGAGAAGTTCCGCGACTACGACATCGTCGTCACTGCAGACGAGTTTCCCGGTTGCGGACCGTTGGCCGGTATCCATGCGGCCATGGGGATCGTGTCTCAACCCTACGTGTTCGTCATCGCCTGCGACATGCCATTCGTGCAGGGCCCCGTAATCGAGTATCTCGTTCGTCGATTGACCGAGCAAGACGCACTGATCCCGTGCTGGGAAGACGACATCGAGCCGTTGCACGGGCTCTACGCGACCCGACTCAGGCCGCAGATCGAAGACGCGTTGCGCGGCGGCGTAACCGCGATCCGTTCGTTTCTTCCCACGATCCGCACGGAATTCGTCACGGAGTCGGAGATGCAGGGGGTACCGGGCGCCTACGAGTCGTTTCTGAACATCAATACGCCGGAGGACGCGGCCAAGTTCGACCTCCGCCTGGGAGCAGTCCTCGACGAGCGCCGTTGAGGCACGCGATCGCTGATGACGGCTTGCGAGCTCGTCGACGAGGTCGACGGTGAAGATCGTTTCGTGCGGCGCACGACGCGATCCAGGGTGCGGCGCGAAAACCTCTGGCATCGGTGCGCATGGATCTTCGTCGCCAACTCGGCAGGGGAGCTGTATATTCATCAGCGTACGACAACGAAGGACCTGTACCCGGGATTTTGGGACGTGGCGGCGGGCGGCGTGCTGGGTGCGGCGGAGACTTACGATGCGGCAGCGAGCCGCGAGCTACGCGAGGAACTCGGGATCGAGCGGGCTCCCGGCGAGTCGATTGCGGGCGTCTCGTTTGCCGACGATACCAACCGGGTGATCGGCCGCGCCTACGTTTGTCGTTTCGACGGAATTCCTCGCCTGCAGGCGAGCGAGGTTGTTCGCGGCGAATGGGTGACAGCCGAGCAATTGCGCGCGCTGGTGCTCGTTCGCTGCTTCTGTCCGGATGGCTTGGCTGCGTTGGCTGCGGTGCTCGAGCATGGGGAGATCGTCACGAATCCAGCCGCTCGGGACCAATTGCGAATCGCCCTGCAATCGGCGCGACCGCAAATTTAGCTGGGGGCGGGAGTCTGCGAAACGTTGCCCGTGCTCGACGGCGCTGTGGCGACGGGGTGTTGCGGGATCCGGGGCGCTTGGATCGGGACCAGCCGCACGGCGGGCTCCATGACGATTTTGCGAGTTCCGCTCGCACTCTCTATCGTCAGGCGCTGTCCGTTGCGGGCAACGACCCGATGGCGTCCAGGTGCACTCATGATGAGCACGTCGCTGCCCACGTCGATTCGTTGTTCTTCGTTCATCCAGATCGAAGCTATTCCTCCGGTTGAGCGTCGGCAAGGGCTGATCGCGCGCAAGAGGAGCGGCAGATGGTAGTTGCGCTAGACTTGGATGTTGCACCGATGCAATCGGCGCTGGCACTGGCCCGTGCGGCAGCCGATGCCGGCGAGGTGCCCGTCGGTGCGATCCTGCTGCGCGACGATGCGATCATCGGTCGCGGCCGCAATGCGCCGATCGCGACGACGGACCCGACGGCCCACGCGGAAATCGTCGCGCTCCGCGATGCGGCACGGCGGATAGGCAACTACCGACTCGGCGGTTCGGTTCTCTACGTTACCGTAGAACCGTGTCTGATGTGCGTTGGTGCGCTTCTTTTGGCGCGCGTGGCGCGCGTCGTCTACGGCTGCAGGGAGCCGAAGAGCGGCGCGTTCGGTTCTGTTTTCGACGTTGGGCGCGACTCCCGAACGAATCACCGGATCGAAGTTCGCGGCGGCGTTTGTGCGGACGAAGCGAGCCTGCTAGTGCAGGAATTCTTCCGTCTACGGAGAGGTGCGTGAGCCCGGTTGAAACGGCACGACTCGAAATCGTGTGACCCGAAAGGGTCCGTGGGTTCGAATCCCACCCTCTCCGCTCAGCCCCGGGGCGGGCTCTCCCGCCTCGGGGTCAATCCTCGCGCGCGCTGGGCGGTTACGCCGAGCGACGCGCGCAAACCCGACCCGGAACGCGGACGTTGTGACGCGCCCGCGGGAAGCCGCGGCGTTTCGCCGGCGCCGCCGCCCTCATGCGCTGTAGGCTGAGCCGCACCGCACCCGGGTCGAGGCCGAGAATCTCGCACACGACCACGAACGAGAAGGGTGATTGGCGCTTGTGCGATTCGATCCAGAACTCCGCATCGCGGGCGACGAGTTTCGAGCCGCGAAGATAGCTGCGGATCGCATCCTCGAGCACAGCCAACATCAGCGCCTTCGTGCCGGTGAACTGCCCGCCGCGCGACTCGCCTCCGGTGACCGTTTGTGCGCCGATCAATTGCAGGGCATCGTCGTCGCGTGCGCCGACACTGCCTGATTCAACTGCGTGGTTCGTTCGCTCCATTACCCCTCCGGTTCGCCAGGTGCAACGTTTGTAGCGCCGCACGTTTGCTTGAATACCGTATTAGTACGCAAGCTGCGTGCCGATCCGCCGTGGGAGAACCAGGCAACTCGCGACGGACCGGAGTCCGTTGGGAAGCTTGCACGATTGCGAGGGAGTGGCGTGTTTGCGAGGCGTGCGCCCGGCAACAATGCGGGAAGGCGCCTGTTGGTTCGCGCCAGCCCGCACCGGTGCAGCGCCCATGCCGGCCAACCGGGACGCGAGGGGCATGTTGAGTCTACGAGCAGCAGTTCTGTGCCTCGCCGTGCTTGCGTGGCTGGCAATGATCGTCCGGTTGGGCGATCACGGTGGCGACCGCGCAACCGTTCCCATGCTCGATTCGAGAGTGCAGCCGTCCGCTCCAGCCGCAGGAGCGACGATTTCGACGCTCGGGATCTTCCAAGGCGGCGCTCGTGTCGGCCGCACCTGGTTTTCCTTGGAAGCAGTCCAGGACGGCTACCGGCTCGAACAAGAGACGTTGTTGGCACTCACCATCCTCGGGGAAGCGCGATTCGTCGAGACGCGTTTGTCCGCGCAACTCGCCAGCGATTTCAGCCTTCGTTCTCTGTCCGCTGCGCTCGAAAGTGCCGGAAGTCGCTACGTTGCCACGGCCGAGACGCGCGGCAACGAACTCGTCTACGAGGCCGATCTCGGTGCAAGCCGCACGCGTGGCGCGATTCCGCTGACCGAACCTGTATATCTGCCGATCGGCGCACGCTTGTTCGTTGCCATGGATTTGCGTGCGGGGCGCGAGCAGGTATTCACGGTTCTCGACCCACTCGCGCTGCGCGAGGAGTCGCTGCACATTCGCGTCGTCAGTGGCGATTCCCGGTCGGGGCCGGACGCAAGGGAAGCATGGCTGTTGGAGGAGACCTTGCGCGGCATGACCACCTCCGTTTGGGTCGACCCACGCGGTCACGTCTTGGCCGAGAAAGGGCCGCTGGGGCTCGAATCGCGCTGGGAGGTCGAGGAAGCTGCCGGTGGCGGGCTGCAGCCGATCGAGCCGTTCGACGTGGAAGCGGCAACCGCAATCGCGGTCGGCCCGATTGACCAGCCGCGGACGCGCGCCGAGTTGCGGTTGCGGTTGGCGGGGATCGACGCGGCGAGCATACCGGAATCGGAAGCTCAGAGTGTTCAGGGCGACACGATCGTGTTGCGCCGGGTCCGAACGGAAGAAGTGGGCACGTTTTCCCTACCCTACCGAGATGGAGAGTTCGCCCGCTTCGTGCTGCCGACGGAATCTCTCCAGAGTGAGCACCCGCGAATCCTTGCGGTAGCGCGCGAAGTGCTCGGCAGCGAGACGGACGCACTCGCTGCAGCGCAGCTGCTCGCGACCTGGGTTTACGAGTATCTGGAGAAGGTACCGACGCTGAGCGTTCCGAATGCGCTGACCGTACTCGATGCAGGTCGCGGCGATTGCAACGAGCATGCGGTGTTGTTCTCCGCCCTCGCGCGCGCTGTCGGCCTGCCGAGCCGGGTCGCGGTCGGACTCGTTTTCGTCGACGGGCGGTTCGTCTATCACGCCTGGAGCGAAGTGCGCGGCGCCGAGGGATGGTTGCCGGTAGACGCGGCACTCGGTCAGTTCCCGGCCGACGCGACCCATTTGGCGCTCGCCTTTGGTGAGGTGGTGCAGCAGGCTGAGGTGGTGGCAGCGGTGGGGCGTCTGCGCCTGACGCCGCTCGACTGACATGCGCCGGGCTCGAACGGGTGGCGGCGCGGCGTGATCGGATTGTTGCAGCGGTAGTCGCGCGGCTGATACAACCGGCGCTCGTTCGGCGGGAGTGGCGAAATTGGCAGACGCGCTAGACTTAGGATCTAGTGGGGCGACCCGTGGGGGTTCGATTCCCCCCTCTCGCACTTACCATGGCGTGTGGATTTCTCGTATGGGCCAAAACCCTGTGATCAGCAGAAGTTGAGGCCGAGATAGCGACGGTTCGATGGCAATGGAAGTTCAAGTGGAGCAACTGGATGCAGTCCGCAGGCGGTTGTCGGTGACCGTGCCGGCCGATGCGGTCACGGCGGAATTGGATGGCGCGGTCCGCGAACTCGCGCGGAGCGCGCGGGTACCCGGATTCCGCCAGGGACGCGTGCCGCGCGGGGTGTTGGAGAAGCGCTTCGGCGAACGCCTCCGCGCCGACGTCAATGATCGGCTGATGCGCTCGTCGCTGGCAGAGGCGCTCGAGCGCGAGCGAATTGCGCCCCTCGCGCCGCCGGAAATCCTGACGCAGCCCACAGGTGCCGACGGGTCGCTGCGCTACAGTGCGACGGTCGAGGTCAAGCCCGAGATCGTCGCGCACGACTACGAAGGGCTGGAACTCGAGCGTCAGGTGGAAAAGGTTGGCGAGGATGTCGTCGACGCCTTCCTCTCTCGCCTGCGGCATGCGCACGCGCAATTGCATCCGATCGAGGGACGCGATGCGGCGCAAGCCGGCGATGTGCTCGTGGTCGATATCGAGGCGAGCATCCATGGCCGTGCGTTGCCGCCGGTCGAAGGGCGCCAGGTCGAACTCGGCGCGAGTGGTTTCCCGCCCGGGTTCGATGAATCGATGATGGGGGCGACGATCGGCGAGACCCGTTGCGTCTCGGTCGCTTATCCGGCGGAGCACACGGAGGGGCGCTTGGCGGGGCAGACGGTCGACTTCAAGGCTCGTGTGCAAGGGCTGTTCACGAAGACGTTGCCTGAATTGGACGACGAGTTTGCCAAGGACGTTGGCGACTGTTCGAGTCTCGACGACCTGCGCGGCAGAGTGCGGGCGCGCTTCGAGGCGGAAGCGGCGCAGCGCGCGGATGCCCAGGTTCGACGGGCGGCATTGAGCGAAATTGCGCACCGGTACGCGGATGTGGCGCTTCCGGGATCGATGGTAGAGCGGCGCTTGACGGCGATGATCGACGAGGTGCGCGAGGATTGGCGGCAGCGGCGCATCTGGCCTGCAAGTGATGCGGAGATCGTGGCGCGCCTGCGCGGTGAGTTCGAGCCGCAGGCTCGCGAGCAGGCGCGGCTCGCGTTGGTGCTGGAGGCGATCGGTCGTAAGGAGGCCATCCAGATCGACGAGTCCGAGGTCGACGACGCGATCGAGCAGATGTTCGCGGGCGCGGAGGTCGGCACGGAAAAGGCGCAGACATACATTCGCCATCCTGAGGTTCGTGCGAATGTTCGCGGCCGCGTTCAGCAGGCCAAGGTCATTGATTTCGTCGTCTCGCGGGCTCGCGTGACGACCGTGGAGAAGGAGTCCGACATTGCAGACCCAGATGAATCCGTTTAGCATCACGGGCGTGGCGACGAGAGCATCAAGACGATGAATCTGGTTCCGATCGTAGTCGAGCAGACTGGGAGGGGCGAGCGTGCGTACGACATCTTCTCGCGCCTGCTCAAAGATCGCATCGTATTCCTCGGCTCGGCCGTCAACGACGAGGTGGCGAACCTGATCACGGCGCAGTTTCTTTTCCTCGAGTCGGAAGATCCTGACCGGGACATTCATTTCTATGTGAACTCGCCGGGGGGATCGGTGAGTGCCGGCTTGGCGATCTATGACACGATGCAATACATCAAGCCGGCGGTTTCGACCCTCTGCCTGGGACAAGCTTCGAGCATGGGCGCGTGGCTCTTGGCGGCGGGAGCAAAGGGTAAGCGTTTCGCGCTGCCGCACGCGCGCATCATGATCCACCAGCCGCTTGGCGGCGTGCAGGGGCAGGCAGTGGACATCGACATTCACGCCCGTGAGATCCTGCGTATGCGCGAGCAGATGAATGCGATCCTGGCCAAGCATACCGGCATGACGCTCAAGAAGGTCGAGAAGGACACGGACCGCGACCTGTTCATGTCGGCGGCCGAGGCCGTCGAGTACGGGCTGATCGACGAAGTCATTGCGAGCCGGCCGTCGAAGAAAGTCTGAGGGGGGGATGGCGAAGCACGGAGATGATCGAGGCGGAAACCTGGTCTGCTCGTTTTGCGGCAAGAGCCAGGATGAGGTTCGCAAGCTGATTGCCGGCCCGACGGTCTACATTTGCGACGAGTGTATCGACCTTTGCAACGACATCATCGCCGAGGAATGTGATCCCGACGAGGGCGTTGCATCGACGTCCGCGGTGCCGAAGCCGGCCGAGATCAAGAAGGTCCTCGACCAATACGTGATCGGTCAGGAGCGGGCCAAGAAGGTTCTCTCGGTGGCCGTGCACAACCATTATAAGCGGATCGATTCGCAACTTGCCGCTGGCGACGTCGACCTGCAGAAGTCCAACATCCTGCTCGTCGGCCCAACCGGTTCGGGCAAGACATTGTTGGCGCAAACGCTCGCGCGTTTTCTGCAGGTGCCGTTCACGATCGCGGATGCGACGAGTCTGACGGAGGCGGGGTACGTCGGCGAGGATGTCGAGAACATCATCCTGAGTTTGCTGCAAAACGCCGACTACGATGTCGAGAAGGCGCAGCGCGGCATCGTCTACATCGACGAGATCGACAAGATATCGCGCAAGGGAGACAATCCCTCCATCACTCGCGACGTTTCCGGTGAGGGTGTGCAGCAGGCGCTGCTGAAGATCATCGAGGGAACGACGGCAAGTGTGCCGCCGAAGGGCGGCCGCAAGCACCCGCAACAGGAGTTTCTCCAGGTCGATACATCCAATATCCTGTTCATTTGCGGCGGCGCGTTCGTCGGTCTCGACGACATCATTCGTCGCCGTATCGGCATGAAGAGCATGGGGTTCGGCGCGGACATTCGGCGCAACGAGGAGCGTAGTATCAGCGAACTCTTGCACGATGTGCAGACCGGGGACCTGCTCAAGTTCGGCCTGATTCCCGAGTTCGTCGGTCGCTTGCCGGTGATTGCGACGCTCGAGGAACTCGCGGAGGACGATCTCGTGCGCATCTTGCGCGAGCCCAAGAACGCGTTGACGCGGCAGTACCAGAAGTTGTTCGACATGGAGGGCGTCCACCTCAAGTTCACCGACGGCGCGCTCTCGGCCATTGCGCGCGAAGCGCTGACGCGGAAATCGGGCGCACGCGGCTTGCGTGCGATTCTCGAGAACGTGATGCTCGACGTGATGTACGAGATCCCCTCGCAGCCGTCGATCAAAGAGGTGCTGATCTCCGAAGAGGTGGTGACGAACAAGGAGCAGCCGATCGTGCTCTACCAAAAGGCGGCCGAGACGGCCTAGTTGACGGAAGGGAACCTTACCGGATGCTTTTTCGAAGCGACAAGCGGGACGATTCGGGGGCGGATGACGGCGCAATGAACGTGCCGTTGTTGCCACTTCGCGACATCATCGTTTTTCCCCACATGGTCGTTCCACTGTTCGTGGGCCGCCCGAAGTCGATTCGCGCGCTCGAGGAGGCGATGAACCAGGAGAAGTCGATCCTGCTCGCCGCGCAAAAAGACGCGAAGACCAACGATCCGAGTTCGGAGGAGATCTTCGAGGTCGGCACCCTCGGGTCGGTCGTGCAGTTGCTGCGGCTTCCGGACGGGACGGTGAAGGTACTGGTCGAGGGCAAGCGACGCGCCCGTATCGTGCGCTACACCGAGGAGAAGGAGTACTTCTCGGTGGTGGTCGAAGAGGTCGAAGAGCGCTGTGAGAAAACGACGGAGGTCGAGGCGCTGCTGCGCTCGGTGAACTCGACCTTCGAGAATTACGTCAAGCTCAACAAGAAGATTCCACCCGAGATGATCGTTTCGGTGGCATCGATCGACGAGCCGTCACGGCTCGCCGATACGATCGTCGCGCACCTCGGAATCAAATTGGAAGACAAGCAGGCGTTGCTCGAGGTGACCGACCCCTCCGAGCGCTTGGAGCGCGTCCTCGGATTCATGCGCTCCGAAATCGAAATCCTGGAAGTCGAGAAGCGCATCCGGACTCGCGTCAAGAAGCAGATGGAGAAGACGCAGAAGGAGTACTATCTCAACGAGCAGATGCGGGCGATCCAGAAAGAACTCGGCGAGAAGGACGAATTCAAGAGCGAGATCCAGGAACTCGAAGACAAGGTCAACGCGAAGAAGCTTTCGGCCGAGGCCAAAGACAAGGTCGAGCGCGAAATCAAGAAGCTCAAGATGATGTCGCCGATGTCGGCCGAGGCGACAGTCGTGCGCAACTACATCGACTGGATCATCGCGCTGCCTTGGGGCGAATTCACGGAAGACAAGATCGATATCGAGGAAGCGGAAAGAGTTCTCGAGGAAGACCACTACGGCCTCGAGAAGGTCAAGCAGCGCATCGTCGAGTACCTCGCCGTCCAGTCCCTCGTCGGTCACGTCAAGGGCCCGATTCTCTGCCTCGTAGGACCTCCCGGGGTCGGCAAGACTTCGCTGGGAAAGTCGATCGCGCGGGCTACCGGTCGAGCCTTCGTGCGCGTGTCGCTCGGTGGCGTGCGTGACGAAGCCGAGATTCGCGGACACCGTCGCACCTACATCGGCGCGATGCCCGGAAAGATCCTGCAGTCGATGCGCAAGGCCGGTACGAATAACCCGGTTTTCCTCTTGGACGAAGTCGACAAGATGTCGATGGATTTCCGCGGCGACCCCTCTTCGGCCATGTTGGAGGTTCTCGATCCGGAACAGAATACGAGCTTCAACGACCATTACCTGGACATCGATTACGATCTGTCTCAGGTCATGTTCGTGACGACGGCCAATTCCCTCGAACGCATCCCGCGGCCGCTGCAAGACAGGATGGAGGTCATCCGGATTGCGGGTTACACCGACCTGGAAAAGCTGAGTATCGCGAAGCGCTACCTGGTCAACAAGCAACGCGAGACCAATGGCCTGAGAGAGGACAACTTCGAGATCTCGGACAACGCGCTACTGTTTCTCATCCGGCGCTACACCCGCGAGGCCGGAGTGCGAAGCTTGGAGCGCGAGATCGCGTCGGTTTGCCGCAAGGCCGCGGTGGAGGTTCTCAAGAATCCCAAGGCGCGCGTGCGGGTCACCTCGAAGCGGCTGATCAAGTACCTCGGGCCACCCCGGTTCCGCGTCGGCAAGGCCGAGCGCGAGCACAAGATCGGAGTCGCGACGGGCCTCGCTTGGACGGAAATGGGCGGAGAACTGCTCGCGACCGAGGTTTCGGTCATGCCCGGCAAGGGGAAGCTGATCATCACCGGGCGGCTCGGCGACGTGATGCAGGAATCGGCGCAGGCCGCGATGAGCTACGTTCGCACGCGTGCGTCGGCGCTCGGACTCGACCGGGATTTCTACCAGCGCGTTGATGTCCACATCCACGTTCCCGAGGGTGCGACTCCGAAAGACGGACCGTCTGCGGGTATCACGATGGCTACCTGCCTCGTATCCGCGTTGACACGGATTCCAGTGCGCCATGACGTCGCGATGACCGGCGAGGTCACCTTGCGCGGCGATGTCTTGCCGATTGGTGGCTTGAAGGAGAAGATCCTCGCAGCGCATCGTGCCGGCATCAAGAAGGTCCTGATTCCGGAAGAAAACGAACGGGATATCAGCGAGATCCCGCCGACAGTGGCGCGCGCGATGACGATAAAGATCGTCGCCCACATGGACGATGTTCTGCGCGAGGCGCTGGTGTTGGATCATCCCGACGAGTTTCTGAAGGAGTCTGCCCCGGGAGACGATGCGGCCGCCGGCGGCGCGCGATTCAATCCGACCGAACCGACTACGGAAGACGTCGTGACCCACTGAATCGCTCCGCGGGCGAATTTGACATTGAAGAGCGTGGTTGTTAGGAGCCACGGTCTAACCAGCGAGCGAATATGACGAAAGCAGAACTTACAGAATCGGTAGCCAGCAAGGCGGACTTGCCCCGTGCCGTTGCGGAGAAGGCCGTCAACGTGCTGTTTGACGACATTCTGGCGGCGTTGCGGGAAGGTGACAAGGTCAGCATCTCTGGCTTCGGCACCTTCTCGGTGGCAACGAGAAAGCCCCGTACCGGAAGAAATCCGAAGACGGGCGAAAGCATCGAAATCGGCGAAACCAAGGCGGCCAAGTTCAAGCCGGGCAAGACGCTGAAAGAAGCTCTCAATTGACGCTCTCGCGGTGAGGGCGGTTAGCTCAGCGGGAGAGCATCGGCCTTACAAGCCGGAGGTCATCCGTTCAAATCGGATACCGCCCACTTCTCCTCGTTGAACCCATTGACGAGCACGTCGAATTCGATCATAACGAGCAACCTTTGTCGGGGTGGTAGTTCAGCTCGGTTAGAACGCCGGCCTGTCACGTCGGAGGTCGCGGGTTCAAATCCCGTCCACCCCGCCAATTTTCACCTGTCGATCCGTTCGACTCATCTGGGTCGAACGGATCGACAGGTTTCCTGGGAACTACGATGCCTAGAACCAAGTCGACGCGAATGCTCACCCACGAACAGGCCATTGCGGACCGCCGCTGGTACGTGATCGATGCCGACGGAGCAGTGGTGGGCCGCTTGGCGACCCGGATCGCAAATCTGTTGCGCGGCAAGGGCAATCCTGGCTTCACGCCGCATCAGGATTGCGGCGACTTCGTGATCGTCGTGAATGCGGACAAGGTCCATTTCAGCGGCGCGAAACTCGACGCCAAGACCTACTACCGGCACACCGGCTATCCGGGCGGAATCCGGGCGACCACGGCGCGTCGCAAGATGATCGATTCGCCGGAATTCGTCGTGGAAGCCGCAGTCAAAGGGATGCTCCCGCGCAATCGGCTTGGTCGGCAACTGGCGTCGAAGCTCAAGGTATACCGCGGCACGGAACACCCGCACGCCGCTCAACAGCCGACTCAGGTCCAGATCTAGTACGAGTGGGAGGTCGCAGTACGCCGATGAATTCCGAAACCGTCCATGTCGCAACCGGTCGCCGTAAGAGCGCTGTTGCTCGGATCCGCCTCTCGCCCGGTTCGGGCCAGGTGCAAATAAACAAGCGTCCCCTCGAAGACTATTTCGGGCGCGCCACGTCTCGAATGGTTGTCCAGCAGCCGTTCGAACTCGTCGAGTTGGTAGGGCGCTTCGACGTTCACGCGAACGTTCGTGGCGGCGGCCTTTCGGCACAGGCCGCCGCGATCCGACACGGGATCACGCGGGCTCTGATGCTGAGCGACGGCCAATTGCGGCCCGCCCTGAAGAAGGCGGGTTACGTCACGCGCGACCCGCGCGAGGTGGAACGTAAGAAATACGGACGCCACAAGGCCCGCAAGCGGCCGCAGTACTCGAAGCGATGATTTCGCGCGAACGGCCTCGGGAGATTTCCCGGGGCCGTTCGTGTTTGGTGCCTGGCGATCGGCTTCGTCCGCCGGGCAGTGCACCTCCCGCCCTCATTCGCTGTTCAAGAACAACGCGATCCCGCCAAGTGCCAGAATACCGTTCGCCGACCAGGCTGCGACGATCGGATCGAGTATCCCCGTTTCGCCGAGCGATCGCGCGAATCCCAATACGACCCAGTAGCTGAACCCGACGGCCAGGCCGCCTGCGAGAATCTGCGCGACGCTCGGATTGCGTCGCACCGCGCCACCAATCGGGATGCCCACCCAGGTGAGCACCAAAGCCGCAAAGGGAAGTGCGATCTTCAGGTTGAGGTCGACCAGGTAGTGCGACGCGTCGATTCCCTTCTTCGCAAGCCCGTCGATGCGCGCATTGAGCGCATGGTAGCTCAGCTCTTCGGGATTGCGCTGGATTTCGCGGAAGTCGTCGATCGGTTCATCGATGAGCTTTTGCCCGTCGGCGAGCTCTCGGCTGCGCACCTCGCCGGCGGTCGTGATGATGTGCTCGACGACTCCCTGCGTGTACCACTCCGCTCCGGTCCAGGTGGCTTGCTTGACGGCGACGATCGATGCGATCTCGAAGCTCGGCGTCAGGCGGTATAGGGTCAATCCATATAGACTGTTGCGACGGGTGTCGACGAGTTCGATGTTGAAGAACCCCTCCTTCCCCTGGTACCAAATCTGCCGGTCACTCAAGATACTTTGCTCGCCGCGCTTGCGGATCTCCACGCGGTTCACGTACTCGAATTGCTGTGCCGAGTAGGGAACGACGAGTTCGTCCCACGAAAGCGCGGCAAAACTGATCACCAGTCCGATCGCGAGTAGGGGTCGAGCCATTTGCCAGAGGCTGACACCCGATGCACGCAACGCGATGATCTCGTTGTTGCGCGCGAGCAGGCCAAGGCTCAATAGAGTCGCGACCAGAGCGGCTGCAGGCACGAGTTGCGTGATCATCAGTGGGATCTTGAACAGGAAGTACCGTGCCGCTGCCGAGGCACTGGCGCCGTGCCGCAGGAGCACGTCCAACCGATCGAGAAAGTCTACGATCAGATAGAGCACCACGAACGCCATCATCAGGGCGACGAAGATGGCGCCGAACTGACGCACGAGATAGCGGCTAACGATGGACATCGGCGGCAATGGTCGTGGCGGCGAACGGCTAACGGCGGAGCGATCGCTCCACACGGGAGCGGGCGCGGTCGCGAAGGTTGCGGAGCCAGTTGGCAGCCGACGCATGGCGACCCTGGACGGGAACCTCGCTGGAGGCGCGGCGGAAGAGGATGGCAGCGAGCGAGAACAGCGCCAGGTTGGGAATCCAAAGCGCAAAATGCGGCGGCAGCAGACTGCGCTCCGCGAGGCTCTCCCCGAGGGTCAGCAAGAGGTAGTAGCTGAAGATCAAGCCGAGGCTGATCGCAAAGCTCCGCGAGCGGGCCGCCGAAGATGGACGGATTCCCAGCGGGATCGCCAGAGCGGCGAAGCCCAGGCAGGCGAACGGCAGCGAGACGCGGCGCGCCAACTCGACTTCGTAGGCTGCTCGGGTAGATCCGTCCGGCTCCCCGTTCGTGCCCGCGGGAGCCTGAAGAGAGCCAATGATATCGCGGGTCGCGATCTCTTTTGGCTCCTTCTCATGCCGCTTGAGGTCGGCCAGGGCGATGTTCATGTCGAGGCTGATCTCATAGGTGCCGAAGTCGGTGCGATGGTAGGTCTGCCGGGCGCTGTCGATCGAGTGCAAACTGCCTTCGAACAGGCGCAGCGTGACGACCTGCGCGTCCTCATTGGAGATCAATACGCCAGCCTTTGCGACCACCGTGGTGCGCTCGGGTTCGGCGGCCACCTCGTCGCCTGCCGCGAGTTCGTTGCTCGGATCGAAATCCCCCGATATCAGCACTCCCTGGAGGACATTGCCGGGCGGCTCGATATGGTCGACATACAGCACGAGGCCAGAGAAGTCGTCGGTGAATACCCGCGGGCGAATCCCGGCGCTCGCGCGGACCTTGGCGATGTCGAAGAGCCCCTCGCGCAGCAGGCTGTTTCCCCAGGGTCGAGCGAAGAGCGAGAGGCTCAATGCGAGCAGGAACGTGAACGTCGCGACGATCGCAATCGGGCGCGCGATCTGCAGCAAGCTGATGCCGCACGAGCGCATCGCCACCACTTCGCTGTCCGCAGAGAGGCGTCCGAGCGCGACCATCGTCGCGAGCAGCATGGCCATTGGGATGGTCACTTCGAGAAAAGACGGCAGAATGTAGGAGAACAGCATGGCGACCTGGGTAAATGGGACGCCCCTGTTGACCACCAACTCGACGAGCTTGAGCACCCTGGCGACTAGCAGGATCAAAGTGAAAACTGCCAAACCCAAGAGAAAGGGCGCGCCGATCTCACGGATGATGTAGCGGTCGAGGATCCGCACCGTCCGATCTCTCCATGAAAGCCCGACGCAACGCAAACGATGCGGCGGTTCTCGCGTCTGTGCCATCGCCATGGCGGTGGCGGCGTAGCGCACGGCGAGGTCGCTCGAACCCTCGATGGTTTGCGACCCGGCGGGGCAGGGCGCGTCGGTCGTCCCGGGTGCGCCGCACCGCAATCATTGCCTTGACACTCCGCAGGGGTTTCGCTAGGAAGCACGATTCGCACTCGTGCAGCCAATGTTGGTTGCGGGGGTGCGGCAAGCAATACGGATTTGGACCAAGGTGAATCCGCCGATGTAGCTCAAGTGGTAGAGCGACTGATTTGTAATCAGTAGGTTGCCAGTTCAAGTCTGGCCATCGGCTCCGCGAAGTGGGGAGAGGTACCCAAGTGGCCAACGGGAGCAGACTGTAAATCTGCCGGCTCACGCCTTCGGAGGTTCGAATCCTCCCCTCTCCACCGGTAAGCCAACGTCAGCAGCGGTCGCGAGGCGCATGTGCGGGAGTAGCTCAGTTGGTTAGAGCATCAGCCTTCCAAGCTGAGGGTCGCGGGTTCGAGTCCCGTTTCCCGCTCTGATCGCCACTCGTGAGCGTGAGATTGCTTGGTGGTTTCGTGGGGTTTGCGGGGTGCGCCCAGGTAGCTCAGTCGGTTAGAGCACGTCCTTGGTAAGGACGAGGTCGGCGGTTCGAATCCGCTCCTGGGCTCTTCTTCGACGATGCCGAGAGCTTGGCGGTCGCCTCTCGGGCGACGGCCACGGTCGAAGCAGGTGGCGAAGATGCCCGTGAGAATTGGTTGCAGGCAGTGGCGATTGGGCGAGCGAGGCGAGCATGCGGGACTTGATATCGTTTCAGTGTGAACAGTGCCGGCGTCGGAACTACACGACGACCAAGAACAAGAAGACGACGACGGACAAGCTGTCGATGCGTAAGTTCTGTGCGCATTGTCGGACCCACACGGTCCACAAGGAATCGAAGGTGTAGATTTTCCAAACGCGGACTGCAGGGGTACGGTGTATCTACTGGAACCTGCGAACGGGTCAGTAGCTCTAACTGGCAGAGCACCGGACTCCAAATCCGGGGGTTGCAGGTTCGAACCCTGCCTGGCCCGCTTGTTCTGAGAATGGGGACGAAGTCCATTTATGGCAATGCAAGAGCAGTTACAGGCGATCCGCACGGCGGGGCCGCGGGCTTCAACCTTCCTCACGGAGGTCGTGGTCGAACTCAAGAAGGTGACATGGCCGACGCGCCAGGAAACCTACGCCGCTACCGGGGTGGTCATCGTGGTGACCGCGATCATCGCGCTCTACCTCGGACTCGTCGACGTCACCCTATCGTTTCTGATGCAGTCGATTTTGAGCTAGCGAATGATGGAGTGGTACGTCGTCCACACCTACTCCGGGTATGAGCACAAAGCCAAGGCTGCCCTGGAGGAACGTGTAAGAAGCCTGGGCAAGGGAGAACTCGTCGGCGAGGTGCTGGTCCCCGCGGAGAAGGTCGTCGAACTCGTCAAGGGACGGAAGAAGACCTCGTCGCGAAAGTTCTTCCCGGGCTACATTCTGGTTCACATGGTGCTCACGGATGAAACGTGGCACATCATCAAGGAGACGCCCAAGGTTACCGGCTTCGTAGGCGATGCAACGAGCCCTTCTCCCATCTCGGAAGCGGAGGTCCTGGAGATCACCCACCAGATGGAGGAAGGGGCCGCCAAGCCGAAGCCGAAGGTTCTTTTCGAATCGGGCGAGAACGTCAAGGTGATCGACGGCCCGTTCGCCGACTTCAATGGCGTGGTCGAAGAAGTGAAGGCGGAAAAGGGCAAGTTGCGGGTCTTGATCAGCATTTTCGGTCGAGCCACGCCGGTTGAACTGGATTTCGTTCAGGTGGAGCGGGCGTGAGCCTCGAGATCGTGGATAGCGGAGGAAACGGTCGGTGAAAAAGGTAATCGGCGAAGTCAAGCTGCAGATCCCCGCTGGACAAGCGAACCCGAGCCCGCCCGTCGGTCCGGCGCTTGGTCAGCGTGGCGTGAACATCATGGAGTTCTGTAAGACCTTCAATGCGCAAACGCAGGCGCAGCAGGGTCTCGTAATTCCCGTCGTCATCACGGTCTATGCGGATCGGTCGTTCTCTTTCATCACCAAGACTCCCCCAGCGGCGATTCTTCTGAAGCGCGCAGCGAAGGTCGAGAAGGGTTCTGGCGAGCCCAATAAAATCAAGGTCGGGACAGTGACGCGAGCGCAGGTGCGCGAAATCGCGGAATTGAAGCTGCCCGATCTCACCGCCGGAAGCATCGAGGCCGCGGTTCGCACGGTGGAAGGCGCCGCGCGGAGCATGGGCCTCGACGTAGTCGATTGATATTCGGGAGCCGATACGAATGGCGAAGTATGGAAAGCGTCTCACCGACGCGCGGGCGAAGGTCGATCCGACGAAGTCCTACACCCTCGAGGACGGGATCGCCTTGGCGGTCGATACCGCAACGGCAAAGTTCGACGAAACGATCGAAATCGCGATCCGTCTCGGCGTCGATCCGCGCCAGGCGGACCAGAACGTCCGCGGGAGCGTCGTGTTGCCCCACGGCACGGGTAAGACCGTGCGGGTCCTGGTCTTTGCCAAGGGCGAGAAGGAAGCCGAGGCCAGAGATGCTGGAGCTGATTTCGTCGGCGGCGAAGACCTCGTCAAGAAGATCTCGGAGGGATGGCTCGACTTTGATAAAGCCGTCGCCACTCCGGATATGATGGGGCTGGTGGGGCGCATCGGTAAGGTTCTCGGCCCGCGCGGTCTCATGCCCAACCCGAAAGTCGGCACGGTGACCTTCGATGTAGGCAAGGCCGTTCGCGAACTTCAGGCCGGTAAAGTGGAATTCCGCGTCGAGAAGGCTGGCATCGTCCACGCACCGATTGGCAAGAAGTCGTTTGGTCCTGAAAAGCTCATCGAGAATGCCCGTGCGGTGCTGGAAACCCTCGTGCGCGCGAAGCCGTCGGCTGCGAAGGGAAACTACCTGCGCGCGGTCGCGGTGGCTGCCACGGTTGGGCCCGGCGTGAAGATTGACCCCAATGCCACGCGGACGGCTGTGGTCTAGCGCCCAGATCGGAGACGAAAGTGACTCGGGAAGAAAAGCTTGAAGAGATCGTCGACCTACAGCAGCGGTTCAATCGTGCGAGCGTCACCCTGATCGCCAACGCGAAGGGCTTGAACGTCACCAAGATGCAACAGTTGCGCCGCGACCTCAAAAAGGTGGGCGGCGAGTTCAAGGTTGCGAAGAACACGCTGACACGCCGTGCCGTGCAGGACACTGCGTTTCAGAGGCTCGAGGGCTTGTTGACCGGTCCGACCGGACTGGTCTTCGGCTACGAGGATCCGGTGGCGGTTGCGAAGGTGCTGGTCGACTTCGCCAAGGCCAACGATAAAGTGTCGATCCAGGCCGGCGTCATCGAGCGCAACGTACTTGCGCCCGAGGCGATCGACCAACTCGCCAAGATGCCGAGCAAGGAAGTGCTCATCGCACAGCTTCTCGGCCTGCTGCAGGCTCCGGCCTCGCAGCTTTTGCGGACGATGCAAGAGCCGTCGGCGCGCTTCGTGCGGCTGCTCGACGCGGTGCGCGGCCGTTCGGAATCCAACGCATAGAGCCTAAACGAGGCTAGGAGGAGTCATTCATGTCAGAAGAGATGGTTTCGCGCGATCAGGTCAAGGATTTCATCAAGCACATGTCGCTCATGGATGCGGCAAGCCTGGTGAAGGAACTCGAGGAAGAGCTCGGAGTGAGCGCAGCGGCGCCGATGATGGCAGCCATGCCGGGTGCGGCAGCCGCCGGTGGCGACGCCGCCGCGGCGGTCGAGAAGGACGAGTTCACCGTCGTTCTCACCCAGGGCGGCGAGAAGAAAATCCAAGTCATCAAGGTCGTTCGTGAGCTCACGGGCCTGGGCCTCAAGGAGGCGAAGGAACTCGTCGACAGCGCGCCCAAGGCGGTCAAGGAAGGCATCACCAAGGACCAGGCCGAGGAGATCAAGCAGAAGATTGAAGAAGCAGGCGGCACCGTCGAGCTGAAGTAGACTTACGTCTATTACCCGAGGAGTAGCTATGGGCTCGAGAGTACCCAACAATCTACGTTTGCGCCGAGAGTTCGGACGCATCAGGCGGATCATCGATATTCCCAACCTGATCGAGATCCAAAAGAGATCGTACGACGAATTCTTGCAGAGTGGACGCGCGTCCGAAGGACGACGCGACGTTGGGCTCCAGGGAGTCTTCAAGTCGGTGTTCCCGATCAAGGACTTCAACGAGACTGCATCGCTCGAGTTCGTAAGCTACTCGCTGGGTGAGCCCAAGTATACGGTCGAAGAGTGCCATGAGCGCGGGATGACCTTCGCCGCTCCGCTCAAGGTCACGATTCAACTGGTCATTTGGGACAAGGACCCGGAGACGGGGGCCACTTCGATCAAGAATGTGAAGGAGCAGGAGGTCTACTTCGGCGAGATTCCGCTGATGACGGCCAACGGCACCTTCATGGTCAACGGTACCGAGCGGGTGATCGTCAGCCAGCTGCACCGCTCGCCCGGCGTTTTCTTCGATCACGACAAGGGCAAGACCCATGCGAGCGGCAAACTCCTCTATTCCTCGCGGATCATCCCCTACCGTGGATCGTGGATCGACTTCGAGTTCGACCCGCGCGACATTCTATACGTCCGCATCGACCGGCGCCGGAAGTTTCATGCGTCGGTGTTGCTCCGCGCCCTCGGCATGTCGACGGAGGATCTGCTCAATCACTACTACAAGAGCGATACGCTCCTGATCGACGAGGGCCGCCTGGCGAAGCGGTTCAAGCCCGAGCAACTCCAGGGGCTTCGTGCCCGCCGGGACATTCGCGGCCCGGCAAACGAATTGCTGTTCAAGGAAGGTCGCAAGATCACCAAGGCATCGATTCGCCAAATGGAAGCCGCAGGTCTCAAGGAGATCCCGGTTACCCTCGAAGAAGTGATCGGCCGCGTCGCCGCGCATGACGTCGTCGACGAGTCGACGGGTGAAGTCCTGCTGGAGTGCAACCAGGATCTCACGGCGGATGTGCTCGAGTCGCTCCGGGAACGAGGAGTCCGCGAGGTCGAAGTACTCTATCTCGAGGATCAACTGATCGGCACGTCGCTGCGAAATACGTTGCTGCTCGACGGCATTTCCACGCCGGAAGAGGCGATCATCGAGATCTACAAGCGCCTTCGCCCCGGCGATCCGCCGACCATCGAGACGGCCACGACTTCGTTCAATAACCTCTTCTTCAACGCCGAGCGCTACGATCTTTCCCGGGTTGGCCGGCTGAAGCTCAACCACAAGCTCCGCCAACAGGCACCGCTCGATCAGGGTACACTCCGCCGCGAGGACATCCTCGAAGTCGTTCGCTATCTGATCTTGCTGAAGAACGGCGAGGGCGCGACCGACGACATCGACCATTTGGGCAACCGGCGCGTGCGCGCGGTCGGCGAACTGGTCGAAAACCAATACCGGATCGGGCTCGTGCGCATGGAGCGCGCGATCAAGGAACGGATGAGCCTGCAGGACATCGAAACGCTGATGCCGCAGGAACTCATCAACTACAAGCCGGTCTCTGCGGTCATCAAGGAGTTCTTCGGGTCGAGTCAGTTGTCGCAGTTCATGGACCAGACCAACCCGCTCTCGGAGATCACCCACAAGCGACGTTTGTCGGCTCTCGGTCCGGGCGGCTTGACGCGCGAACGCGCGGGTTTCGAAGTGCGCGACGTTCACACGACACACTATGGTCGCGTGTGCCCGATCGAAACGCCGGAAGGACCGAACATCGGTCTGATCGCCTCACTTTCCACCTACGCTCGCGTCAACGAGTTCGGCTTCGTCGAGACTCCCTATCGCAAAGTGAACGACGCTTGCGTCACCGACGAGATTCATTTCCTGTCGGCGCTCGAAGAGGAAGACTTCGTCATCGCCCAAGCGAACGCTGCAGTCGACGGCGCCGGCCGTTTCACCGCGGCGGTGGTCTCGGCGCGCAAGGCGGGAGAGTTTTCGCTCGTGCCACCGGACCAGATCCAGTTCATGGACGTTTCGCCGAACCAGCTCGTGAGCGTTGCGGCGTCACTGATCCCATTCCTCGAGCACGACGACGCGAACCGCGCGCTCATGGGCTCGAACATGCAGCGTCAAGCCGTGCCGCTGCTGCGGACCGAAGCCCCTTTCGTCGGCACCGGAATGGAGAAGGTGGTCGCACGCGATTCCGGTGTTACCGTCGTCGCACGTCGTTCCGGAGTGGTCGAGAGCGTCGATGCGACTCGCATCGTCGTCAAAGCCGATACGCCCAGCAACACGGCACATGACCCGGGCGTCGACATCTACAATCTGACGAAGTACCAACGGTCGAATCAGAATACGTGCATCAATCAGCGCCCGATCGTCCTCGACGGCGATCATGTCGAAGCCGGAAGCGTCATCGCCGACGGGCCGTCAACGGACATCGGCGAACTCGCTCTCGGCCGCAATGTGCTCGTGGCCTTCATGCCCTGGGGGGGCTACAACTTCGAAGACTCGATCCTGGTGAGCGAGCGAGTCGTCAAGGACGACCTGTTCACCTCCGTCCACATCGAGGAGTTCGAGTGCGTTGCCCGCGACACCAAACTCGGACCCGAAGAGATCACCCGGGACATTCCGAACGTCGGTGAAGAAGCGCTGAAGGATCTCGACGATAGCGGCATCATCCGCATCGGCGCCGAAGTCCGACCTGGCGACATCCTCGTCGGCAAGATCACCCCCAAGGGTGAGACGCAGCTTTCTCCGGAGGAGAAGCTCCTTCGCGCGATTTTCGGCGAGAAGGCCGGCGAGGTGCGGGATACGTCGTTGAAGGTTCCGCCGGGTGTCGAAGGAACCGTGATCAGTGCCCACGTTTTTGCACGCAAGGGCGTTTCGAAGGATGAGCGAAGTCGCTCGATCGAGGAAGCGGAAGTCGAGCGCTTGCGGCAGGACCAGCACGACGAGCAGCGCATCATCCGCGGCTCCGGGCTGAAGAAGATCAAGGGATTGTTGGTCGGCAAGAGCCTCGCGGCACGTCTCACCGACGACGATCGCAAGGTGTTGTTGGCGAAGGGGCACGACCTGCAGGCCGCTGATTTCGACGAGCTCGCCCCGGCGCAGTGGGCGGACATCAAGGTCGACGACGAACGCATCGAGGATCAGGTGCGGCGTACGGTCGAAGCCATGCAGGAGCAGCTCTCGTTGATCCGGATGCGGTTCCAGGAGCGCATCGACCGCGTCAAGGCAGGCGATGAATTGCCCCCCGGCGTGATCAAGATGGTCAAAGTGTTCGTGGCCATCAAGAGGAAGCTGCAAGTCGGCGACAAGATGGCAGGACGGCACGGAAACAAGGGCGTTCTCTCGCGGATCCTGCCGGAAGAGGACATGCCCTACCTCGAGGACGGCACGCCGGTGGACATCGTGCTGAATCCGCTCGGCGTTCCGTCGCGAATGAATGTCGGACAGATTCTCGAGACGCACCTGGGCTGGGCTGCGTACGCACTCGGGTCGCGCCTGCGCGACTACGAGTTGGGGCGAATCGACGGTGCGGAGTTGCGGCAGCGGTTGATCGAACTTTTCCCCCATGCGGAGGCGATGCTGGCCAAGCTCGCCGAGGCGGATTTGGCGAAGCTGGCGCGGAAGTCGAGCGGGGGCATCCACACTGCTTCGCCGGTGTTCGACGGCGCGCGCGAGCAAGAGATCTTCGACTTGCTCAAGATGGCCGGGCTGCCGGCTGTCGGACAGGCCCGGCTGCGTGACGGTCGCAATGGCGACCAGTTCGACCACTTGGTCACGGTGGGCATGATGTACGTTCTCAAACTGCATCACCTGGTCGACGACAAGATCCACGCGCGCTCGACCGGACCATACTCGTTGGTCACCCAGCAACCGCTCGGCGGAAAAGCGCAATTCGGTGGCCAGCGTCTGGGCGAAATGGAAGTGTGGGCACTCGAGGCTTATGGTGCCGCATACACACTTCAGGAAATGCTCACCGTCAAGTCCGACGATGTGGCCGGTCGCACGCGAATGTATGAAGCGATCGTCAAGGGTGAGAACGTTTTGGAGCCGGGTCTGCCGGAGTCCTTCAACGTGATGATGAAGGAACTGCAGAGTCTGGCGCTCGACATCGAATTGCTCGAGGAGAGCCCCGAAGTGCCTGCACCGCAGGCGCAATCGGGGCAATAGGGGCGCGCGGAGGCACTTATGGAGGATCTTTTTACCCTGTTCGAAAGGCCGAAGAATCCGCTCAATTTCAACGCCCTGCGAATATCGCTCGCATCCCCGGAGAAAATCCGGTCTTGGTCGCACGGCGAAGTCCGCAAGCCGGAGACCATCAACTACCGAACGTTCAAACCCGAACGCGACGGGTTGTTTTGCGCCAAGATCTTCGGTCCCACCAAGGACTACGAGTGTAATTGCGGGAAGTACAAGCGCATGCGGCACCGCGGTGTCGTGTGCGAGAAGTGCGGCGTAGAGGTCATTCAGTCGAAAGTCCGCCGCGAGCGGATGGGGCACATCGATCTGGCTACACCGGTAGCCCACATTTGGTTCCTGAAAAGTCTCCCGAGCAGGATCGGAACCCTGCTCGATATGACCTTGAAGGAGATCGAAAAGATTCTCTACTTCGAGTCGTATGTCATCATCGATGCCGGCAAGACTCCGCTTGGGTACAAGGAACTGCTGAGCGAACAGCGATATCGCAAGGCGCGCGAAGAGTTCGGCGGTGGATTTCACGCCGAGATGGGGGCCGAGGCAATCCGCACCCTGCTCAAGGACATTGATGTCGTCGATCTGAGCAAGGAACTGCGGTTGGAAATGCGCGGCGCTACGAGCGAGGCCAAGCGCAAGAAGCTGACCAAACGACTCAAGGTCCTGAACGCATTTCGCGCCTCGGGTGCCCGTCCGGAATGGATGATTCTCGAGGTCATTCCGGTCATTCCGCCGGATCTGCGCCCGCTCGTTCCCCTCGACGGCGGCCGCTTCGCCACGTCCGATCTGAATGACCTCTACCGGCGCGTCATCAATCGCAACAATCGCCTCAAGCGCCTGATCGAACTCAACGCTCCCGACATCATCGTGCGCAACGAGAAGCGCATGCTGCAAGAGTCGGTCGATGCGCTGCTCGACAATGGTCGTCGCGGTCGCGCCATCACCGGACCGAACAAGCGCCCGCTGAAGTCGCTGTCGGACATGCTCAAAGGCAAGAGCGGCCGTTTCCGCCAGAACCTGTTGGGTAAGCGCGTCGACTATTCAGGACGTTCCGTCATCGTTGTTGGCCCGGAACTGCGGTTGCACCAATGCGGTCTGCCGAAGAAGATGGCGCTCGAACTCTTCAAGCCGTTCATCTACAACAAGCTCGAGGAAAAAGGGTTCGTCACTACCATCAAGAGCGCAAAGAAGATGGTGGAGAAGGAACGTCCCGAGGTTTGGGACATTCTCGACGAGGTCATCCGCGAACACCCCGTCCTCCTCAACCGAGCACCCACCCTACACCGCCTCGGCCTGCAGGCGTTCGAGCCGGTGTTGATCGAAGGCAAAGCCATTCAGCTCCATCCGCTCGTCTGCGCGGCCTACAATGCGGACTTCGACGGCGACCAGATGGCGGTGCATTTGCCGCTATCGGTGGAAGCGCAGGTCGAAGCGCGCGCCCTGATGATGTCGACGAACAACATCTTGTCGCCGGCGCACGGCAAGCCGATCATCGTGCCGACGCAGGATATCGTTCTCGGGCTGTATCACATGACCCGCGATCGTCCGAATGCCAAGGGAACCGGTAGCCGCTTCTCGAACGTGCACGAGGTGCGCATCGCGTTCGATCAGGGCGAGGTCGAATTGCAGGCGACGATCAGCGTTCGCATGGACGGAACTTCGGTCGAGACCACCGTTGGCCGCGTCCTGCTGTTCGAGATCGTGCCCGAGGGCATGGTTTTCGAGAACGTCAACAAAGTGATGAAGAAGAAGGAGCTCGGCAACCTGATCGACATGGCCTACCGCCATGCAGGCAACAAGGCCACGGTCATCTTCGCCGATCGTCTGAAGGACCTCGGGTACGATTTTGCGACCCGCGCCGGTATCTCCATCGCGATCAACGACATGCGGATTCCGGCGCAGAAGGAACAGCTTCTCGACACCGCATATGGAAACGTTCGCGAGATCGAAGAGCAGTACAATCAGGGATTGATCACCCAGGGCGAACGCTACAACAAAGTGGTGGACATCTGGGCGGACATCACCGACCGCGTGGCGGTCGAGATGATGCGCGGGCTGGAGACCGAAACGCTCGTCGACCAGGAAGGGCAAAAGCTGCAGGGCTCCAGCTTCAATCCCATCTTCATGATGGCCGATTCGGGCGCACGTGGTAGCGCGCAGCAGATCCGCCAACTCGCAGGGATGCGCGGCCTGATGGCGAAGCCGTCGGGCGAGATCATCGAGACCCCGATCACGGCGAACTTCCGCGAAGGGCTGACCGTTCTCCAGTACTTCATCTCGACGCACGGCGCACGTAAGGGGCTCGCCGATACGGCGCTGAAGACCGCGAATTCCGGCTATCTGACGCGGCGTTTGGTCGATGTCGCACAGGATTCGATCATCACGGAGGTCGACTGCGGTACGATCGACGGAATCGAGATGACGCCATTGGTCGAGGGCGGCGAGGTGATCGAACCGCTTGGCGATCGCGTTCTCGGGCGTGTGGCGCTGGAAGAGATCCGCGATCCGTTCTCGGGTGGCGTGATCGTCGATGCCAACATCGAGATCACCGAGGAGCTGGTTGCTGCGATCGAAGAAGCAGGACTGGAACGGGTCAAGATCCGCTCGGTCCTCACCTGCCAGTCGCGACGCGGCGTCTGCAGCCGCTGCTACGGCCGTGACCTCGCACGCGGGCACATGGTCAACCTCGGAGAGGCGATCGGCGTGATCGCCGCGCAATCGATCGGTGAGCCGGGTACCCAGCTCACCATGCGCACGTTCCACATCGGTGGTACCGCGAGTCGTCGCGCCGAGCAGACGACCCTCGAGCCACGTCACTCCGGAACGATCAAGTTCATCAATATCCAGACCGTCCGCAACAAAGAGGGCGACTACGTCGTGATGAACCGTAACGGTGAAATCGCGATCATCGACACCCCGGAGCAGGGTCGCGAACGCGAACGCGAGCGCTACGTGATGGTGTACGGCGCCAAACTCAAGAAGGGCGACCGCGAGTCGGTGCAGGCAGGCGAACTCATCGCCGAGTGGGATCCGTACACGATTCCGATCATGACCGAAGTGGCCGGCATCGTGAAGTTCGGTGACGTCAACGAAGGCGTCACGATGGAAGAGAAAGTCGACGAGCGCACCGGTCTTTCGACGAAGGTCATCATCGATTGTAAGGATCTCGACAAGCGTCCCCGCGTCACCATCAAGGACGACCACGGCAAGACCCGTAAACTTCCGGGATCCGAGGCCGGAGCACGTTACCAACTCCCGGTCGGCGCTCACATCCACGTCATCGAAGGTCAGGCAATCGCCGCCGGCGACGTGATCGGCAAGATTCCGCGCGAAACCACCAAGACCAAGGACATCACCGGTGGCTTGCCTCGCGTTGCGGAACTGTTCGAGGCGCGCAAGCCGAAGGAGTTCGCCACCATCAGCGAAATCGACGGTACGGTGTCGTTTGGCAAGGACACCAAAGGCAAGCGCAAGGTCATCGTCACGCCGGAAGTCGGCGAACCCCGCGACTACCTGATTGCCAAGGGCAAGCACATCAGCGTCCACGAGGGCGATCGCGTGCGCGCTGGTGAGGCGCTCATGGACGGGTCTTCGAACCCGCACGACATTCTGACGATTCTCGGTGAGAAGGCCCTCGCCAAGTATCTGGTCGACGAAGTGCAGGAAATCTACCGCCTGCAGGGCGTCAGCATCAACGACAAGCACATCGAGGTGATCGTGCGCCAGATGCTGCGCCGGGTGAAGATCAAGGAGGTCGGCGACAGCGAGTTCTTGATCGGCGACCATGCCGAGAAATGGCGCTTCGAGGAAGCCAACGACGCAATCCTGGCGAGCGGCGGTGAGCCGGCGATCGCCGAGTCGCTGTTGCTCGGCATCACCAAGGCCAGCCTCTCGACCGACAGCTTCATCTCGGCGGCGTCCTTCCAGGAAACCACCAAGGTGCTCACCGAGGCCGCAATCAACGGTAAGGTCGACCACCTGATCGGGCTCAAAGAGAACGTCATCATGGGTCGCCTCATCCCCGCCGGGACCGGTCTATCCCACTACGGCGAGATCGAGGTCGAGGTCGAGGGCGGCGAAACCGAAGCCGCCGCGGAGCCGATCCCCGTCGTTGCCGAAGCGGTGGAGGGGTGAACTTGACAGGTTCGGCGGAAATCCATATTAACGCGGATTCAACTTTTTCGGGAATGCAAAGGCGCTAGATCATCGATGCCCACGATCAATCAACTCGTTAAGCACGGACGCAAAGCGCCGGCCAGCCGAACTACGGCGCCGGCCCTCCAGTCGTCGCCGCAAAAGCGCGGAGTCTGTACGCGTGTCTATACCCAGACACCGAAGAAGCCGAACTCCGCCCTCCGCAAGGTCGCTCGTGTACGACTGACCAACGGCATCGAAGTCACGACTTACATTCCCGGCATCGGTCACAACCTCCAGGAGCACTCGGTCGTTCTCATACGCGGCGGCCGTGTCAAGGATCTGCCTGGGGTGCGTTATCACATCGTGCGCGGAACTCTCGACTCTATTGGAGTGCAGGACCGCAAACAGAGCCGATCCAAGTACGGCGCAAAGCGGCCGAAGTAGCAGGGGCGGGAGAAGAATCGATGCCACGCAAGGGAGAAGTACGTCGCCGAGAGGTTCTGCCGGACCCGAAGTTTCACGACCGCACCGTCACCAAATTCGTCAATGCGATGATGGAGAACGGGAAGAAGAGCATCGCCGAGGCGATTTTCTACGATGCCCTCGACCTCATCGTCGAGCGGTTGAAAGAAGATCCCCTGCCGATCTTCAAGCGTGCGCTCGACAACGCGAAGCCCGCCGTCGAAGTCCGTTCGCGGCGAGTCGGTGGTGCGACGTACCAGGTTCCGGTCGAGGTTCGTTCAGTTCGTCGCAACTCCCTGGCGATGCGCTGGCTGGTGCGCAATGCGCGTGGGCGCGCAGAAAAATCGATGGCAGAGCGTCTCGCCGGAGAATTGATGGATACGGCTGCGAATCGCGGCAACACCATCAAGAAGAAGGAAGACACCCACCGCATGGCCGAGGCAAACAAAGCGTTTGCCCACTATCGGTGGTAGGGTGCTCCTCTGATTGACACATGAATCGCGGCCAGGGCCGCGATCGGTATTTGAATTATGGCTCGCAAAGCGGCGCTCGATCGGACGCGGAACATCGGCATCATGGCGCACATTGATGCTGGTAAGACCACGACTACCGAGCGTATCCTCTACTACTGCGGTGTCAACTACAAAATCGGTGAGGTCCACGAAGGCACCGCGACGATGGACTGGATGGTGCAGGAGCAGGAACGAGGCATCACCATCACCTCCGCCGCCACGACCTGCTTTTGGGCCGAACACAGGATCAACATCATCGATACCCCTGGCCATGTCGATTTCACGATCGAAGTCGAGCGTTCGCTGCGCGTTCTCGACGGCGCCGTCGCCGTCTTCTGTTCGGTCGGTGGGGTCGAGCCGCAGTCGGAAACCGTCTGGCGCCAGGCCGACAAGTACAAGGTTCCGCGCATCGCCTTCATCAATAAGATGGACCGTGTCGGCGCGGACTTCGACCGCTGCCTAGCCATGCTACGTGATCGCCTCGGCGCCAATGCCATCCCGGTCCAGCTGCCGATCGGGGCCGAAGACCATTTTCGCGGGGTCGTCGATCTGGTCGCCATGAAGGCGCTCGTTTGGGACGATGAGAGCCTTGGCGCGAACTTCCGCACCGAAGAGATTCCAGCGGAACTGCTCGACGCTGCGCTCGAGCAACGTGAAGCCTTGCTCGATGCGGTAGCCGAATGCGACGAGTCCCTTCTCGAGAGGTTCCTCGAAGGCGGGGAAATCGGCGAGGACGAGTTGCACGCCGCCATCCGCAAGGCGACCCTGTCGCTATCCGTGGTCCCCGTACTGTGCGGCACGGCTTTCAAGAACAAGGGCGTACAACCCTTGCTCGATGGCGTCGTTCATTACCTCCCGGCCCCGACGGATGTCGCCGCCGTCGTGGGGACGAACCCCGACAACGGCGAAGCCGCGACGCGGTCGGCAACCGTCGATGCGCCGTTCGCTGCACTCGCTTTCAAGATCATGACCGATCCGTTCGTAGGAAGTTTGACCTTCCTCCGAGTCTATTCCGGCCGGATCGAGACGGGCTCGTACGTTCTCAACTCGACCAAGGGCAAGAAAGAGCGCATCGGCCGCCTTCTGCAGATGCACGCCAACAAGCGCGAAGACATCAAGGAAGTTCAGGCTGGCGACATCTGCGCCGCGGTCGGTCTGCGCGACACGACCACCGGAAATACGCTGTGCGACGAGCGTGAACCGATCGAACTCGAGTCGATCGATTTCCCCGAGCCGGTGATTGCGATCGCGATCGAGCCAAAAACCAAGGGAGACCAGGAAAAGCTCGGCGTCTCGCTGCAGAAACTCGCCGCCGAAGACCCTTCCTTCCGCGTCAACACCGACCGCGACACCGGCCAGACGATCATTTCGGGAATGGGCGAGCTCCACCTCGAAGTCATCGTCGATCGCCTCCTGCGCGAGTTCAAGGTCGACGCCAACGTAGGTCAGCCGCAAGTCTCCTACAAGGAGACTGTTCGCAAGGCAGTCGAGAACGAGACCAAGTTCGTGCGCCAGTCTGGCGGTCGCGGGCAGTACGGTCACGTCATCATGCGTATCGAGCCGCTCGAGGCCGGCAAGGGATTCGAGTTCGTCGACGGCACGAAGGGCGGCGTCATCCCGCGCGAGTACATTCCCGCGATCCAAAAGGGCGTGGTCGATGCGCTGGAGAGCGGCGCTCTCGCCGGCTACCCACTCGTCGATTTGAAGGCGACTGTTCTCGACGGGTCCTACCACGAGGTGGACTCCTCCGAGATCGCCTTCCGAATCGCTGGTTCGATGTGCATCAAGGAGGCAGCCAGGAAGGCGAGCCCGGTGATCCTCGAACCGATCATGAAGGTCGAAGTCGTCGTCCCCGAGGATTTCATGGGCGATGTGATCGGTGATATCAGCAGTCGCCGTGGGCGCGTGCTCGGCATGGAATCACGCGGCAGTGCCCAGGTTGTGAATTCCGAAGTCCCCCTCGCCCAGATTTTCGGATACGCGACGGATCTGCGGTCGATGACCCAGGGGCGGGCGACGTACACGATGCAATTTTCTCATTACGAACCAGTGCCGCAGACAATCTCCGAAGAGATCACCGCAAAGGCCGTCGGAGCGTAGAACGCACCGGACCGGGAGGTATTAGATATGTCCAAGAAGAAATTCGAGCGGAACAAGCCGCACGCCAATGTCGGAACGATCGGGCACATCGACCACGGTAAGACGACTCTGACCGCGGCGATCACCAAGGTCCTGTCCGAACGGGGTGGCGGTCAATTCACGCCATTCGACCAGATCGACAAGGCGCCCGAGGAGAAGGCCCGCGGTATCACGATCTCGACCGCCCACGTCGAGTACGAGACGCCGAATCGCCACTATGCGCACGTCGACTGTCCCGGACACGCCGACTACGTCAAGAACATGATCACCGGCGCCGCCCAGATGGACGGGGCGATTCTCGTCGTTGCCGCCTCGGACGGACCCATGCCGCAGACCCGCGAGCACATTCTGCTCGCCCGTCAGGTCGGTGTGCCGGCCATGGTGGTCTTTCTCAACAAGTGCGACACGGTCGACGACGAGGAACTTCTCGAGCTCGTCGAACTCGAAGTTCGCGAGTTGCTGTCGAAGTACGACTACCCGGGAGAAGACATTCCGATCGTGCGCGGCAGCGCTTTGAAGGCCCTCGAGGGCGAGGATAGCGAGCTCGGCACGCAGTCGATCCTCCGCCTGATGGAAGCCGTCGATACCTACATCCCGCAGCCCAAGCGCGAGATCGAAAAGCCGTTCCTGATGCCCGTCGAGGACGTCTTCACCATCCAAGGCCGCGGTACAGTTGCCACCGGTCGTGTGGAGCGCGGCAAGGTCAAGACTGGGGAGGAAATCGCGATCATCGGGATTCGCGACACCCAGAAGACGATCGTCACCGGCGTCGAAATGTTCCGCAAGATCCTCGATGAGGGCGTTGCGGGCGACAACATCGGCTGCCTGCTGCGTGGCGTCAAGCGCGAAGACATCGAACGTGGGCAGGTGCTCGCGGCGCCGGGAAGCATCACGCCGCACACTCTATTCGAAGCCGAGATCTACGTTTTGAAGAAGGAGGAGGGCGGACGCCATACGCCGTTCTTCAACGGGTACCGCCCGCAAGCGTATTTCCGCACCACCGACGTGACCGGCGTGATCACCCTGCCCGAGGGCACTGAGATGGTGATGCCCGGCGACAACATCAAGATCACGATGAAGTTGATCATGCCGATCGCCATGGACGAAGGCTTGCGCTTCGCTCTGCGCGAGGGTGGTCGTACGGTCGGCGCGGGCGTCGTTACCAAGATTGTCGAATAGGATTGATGTCAAACGGAGCGGCTCACCTCTCCAGGAGTCGTACGCAATGATGAATGAAAAAATCAGAATCCGCTTGAAAGCGTACGACCACCGCCTGCTCGACCAGTCGGTCAAGGAAATCGTCGAGACCGTGCGCCAAACCGGCGGGCGGGTTGCTGGCCCGATTCCCCTGCCCACGCACATTGAGCGATTTACGGTGAACCGTTCGCCCCACGTCGACAAGAAGTCCCGGGAGCAGTTCGAGATCCGCACCCACAAACGGCTGCTCGACATCTTGGAGCCGACACAACAGACGATCGATGCCCTCGGCAAGCTAGACCTTGCCGCCGGCGTCGACGTCGAAATCAAGCTCCAGTGAACGCAGGCCGCTTGCGAGAGACGAAAGCATCATGGTCGGATTGATTGGCAAGAAGCGCGGGATGACCCAAGTGTTCACTCCGGCCGGGGAACTCATCCCCGTCACGGTGGTGGAAGCCGGTCCGTGCACGGTCGTGCAGGCGAAGACGCCGGCGACGGATGGCTACGCCGCCGTGCAACTCGGGTTCGGTACGCAGAAGCCGCAGCGGGTCTCCAAACCGCTACGTGAACATTGTCTCAAGGCGCAGAAGGGCATCTTCAGAATCCTGCGCGAGTTCCGCGCCGGCGGCGAGGCAGCCTACAGCGTCGGTCAGGAAATCAGCGTCGGCGACATCTTCAAGATCGGCGATCGCATCGATGTCGCCGGCACGACGAAGGGTCGCGGGTTCACGGGGCTCCTCAAGCGGCACAACTTCGCCGGCTTTCCGGCCAGCCATGGCACGCACGAGTACTTCCGCCACGGTGGCTCCATCGGCAACCGATCCTACCCGGGGCGTGTTTTCAAGGGCAAGCGGATGGCGGGACAGTACGGCAACGAGCGCGTCACGGTGCAGAATCTCGAAGTCGTCGGCGTCCGTGCCGAGGACAATCTCGTGTTCGTCCGCGGGGCGATTCCCGGAGCAAACGGTGGGTTCGTGACGCTTACTCCCGCAGTGAAAGGAGGTCGATCGTGAGTGAAGGCGCACACATTGCAATCGTCTCCCGATCGAACCAGCCGGTTGGCCAGGTCGACCTGCCGGCCGACATCTTTGCGGCCCCCGTACGCGAGCATCTCCTCTATGAGGTGGTGCGGATGCAACTCGCCAATCGACGCGCCGGCACGCATTCGACCAAGACCCGCGGCGAAGTGCGCGGCGGCGGACGTAAGCCCTGGAAGCAAAAGGGCACCGGTCGGGCCCGCGCGGGAAGTATCCGGTCCCCGATCTGGGTTGGTGGCGCAACGATTTTCGGGCCCAGGCCACGTGACTATTCGTACCGTATGCCCAGCGCCGCACGGCGCACCGCGCTCCGGTCGGCGTTGTCGGCGAAGCTCCGCGACGGTCAATTGAAACTCGTCGACGCGCTCGAACTCGAGCAGCCGAAGACGAAGTTACTGGTGCAACTCTTGAAGGATCTCGACGTCAAGAGCGCGTTGATCCTGACGGCCGAGCGCAACGAAACGCTCGAGAGGGCAGGGCGCAACTTGCCCAATGCGAAGGTCCTTCGCGTCGAAGGCGCCAATGTCTACGACATCCTGCGCTACGAACATCTGATTCTCACGCAGGCTGGCGTCGACGCATTGGTGCAGAGGTTGGGATCATGAAGTCACTTCGGCACGTCATCAACTCTCCGCTCATCACCGAAAAGGGGACGTTGGTCAACGAGTTGGGAAACCAGGTCCTGTTTCGGGTTCGACCGGAAGCGAACAAAGTAGAGATTCGCCGGGCCGTCGAGACCTTCTTCAAGGTCAAGGTGGATAAGGTTCGGACCATCAATTATCTCGGGAAGACCAAGCGCGTTGGCCGTTCGAGCGGTCAGCGCCCCAACTGGAAGAAAGCGTATGTGACCCTTGCAGAAGGGCAACGCATCGATTTCTTCGAGAACATGTGAGTCATGGCGGTTCGACAGTATAAACCGACGACGCCAGGCCGCCGGGACATGAGTGTCCTGGATTTCTCCGGCCTGACCAAGAAGAAGCCCGAGCGCGCCTTGCTCGCGCCGCTGAAGTCCTCCGGCGGGCGCAATTCCACAGGCCGGATCAGCGTTCGCCACCGCGGTGGCGGCCACAAGCGACGCTACAGAATCGTCGATTTTCGGCGCTTGAAGGACCAGATTCCGGCTAAGATTGCTGCGCTCGAGTACGACCCCAACCGCTCGGCGCACATTGCCTTGTTGCATTTCGTCGATGGGGAGAAGCGCTACATTCTCGCACCCGTCGGCATCCGCGTCGGTGATGCGGTGGTCGCGGGCGCCGATTCGGACATCAAGCCGGGTAACGCGCTGCCGCTCAAGAACATTCCCACCGGCACGATGGTCCACAATATCGAACTCAAGCCGGGGCGCGGCGGGCAAATGGTGCGCAGCGCCGGTGCGTCGGCGCAGCTGATGGCGAAGGAAGGCAACCGGGCGCTGCTGCGACTCCCCTCGGGTGAGTTGCGCTACGTTCCCGCTACGTGCCGAGCGACGATCGGCCAGGTCGGCAATACCGACCATGAGAACGTCAGCATCGGCAAGGCGGGCCGATCGCGCTGGAAGGGCCGGCGACCGAGTGTCCGCGGCATCGCGATGAATCCAGTCGATCACCCGCACGGTGGTGGCGAGGGGCAGTCGAAGGGTAACCACCCGACGTCGCCGTGGGGCCAGCCGGCCAAGGGCTACAAGACGAGGCATAATCCTCGAACCGACCGCTCGATTGTGAAGCGTCGGGGACGATAGGAACGCAAGTGGCACGCTCGATCAAGAAGGGGCCTTTCGTCGAACTCTCGTTGGCGAAGAAGGTCGAAACGATGAACGACGGCGGCGACAAGCGGGTCGTCAAAACCTGGTCGCGACGGTCGACGATTACGCCCGAAATGGTCGGGCACACGTTTGCCGTCCATAATGGCCGCAAGTTCATTCCCGTGTTCGTTTCCGAGAACATGGTGGGGCACAAGTTGGGCGAATTCTCGCCGACTCGCACGTTCCATGGGCATGCGGGAGACAAGAAGGCGGACAAGAGGTAAGCCACGTCATGGAAGCGCGAGCAGTCAGCCGTCACCTACGAATCTCCCCCCGCAAAGCCCGTCTCGTCGTGGACATGATCCGCGGCAAGAGCATTGGCGAAGCGCTGCGGATCCTCGATTTCACGCCGCGTAAGGCGGCGCGGATGGTGACGAAGACCCTGAAGTCGGTCGTCGCGAACGCCGAGAACACGCAGAGCGTCGATGTCGATCAACTCTACGTGAAGCGGATTGCCGTCGACGAGGGCGTCACGATCAAGCGATTCCTGCCGCGCGCGCACGGCCGCGCGACGCCGATACGCAAGCGAACGAGCCACATCACGATCATCGTGGATGAGCGGCACACGCGGAACTGAGAGCGAGCATGGGACAGAAGGTTCATCCAAAGGGTTTTCGGCTCGGAGTCATCGAGTCGTGGGAATCGCGCTGGTTCGCGCGACCGCGTGACTACGCCGATCTTCTTCACGAGGATCTCGAGCTACGCAAGTTTCTCAAGAAGCGTTTGTACCACGCGGGCATTTCGCGCATCGAAATCGAGCGCGCGGCGAACAAGGCCAAGATCAACATCTACACCGCCCGGCCCGGTATCGTCATCGGCAAGAAGGGCGCGGAGATCGAGAAGCTGAAGAGCGAAATCGCGAAGCTGAGCAAGCGCGAGTCGTTCATCAACATCCACGAGGTCAGGCGCCCCGATATCGATGGCCAGTTGGTCGCGGAGAACGTCGCCCTGCAGCTCGAGCGTCGCGTCGCCTTCCGGCGCGCGATGAAGGAGGCGGTCGGACGCGCGAGCAGGATGGGCGCGCTCGGGGTTCGCATCCAGTGTTCCGGGCGACTCGGTGGCGCCGAGATCGCGCGCACGGAGTGGTACCGCGATGGTCGCGTGCCGCTGCACACGCTGCGCGCCGACATCAGCTACGGTCTGGCCGAGGCGAAGACCACGTACGGCGTGATCGGCATCAAGGCTTGGGTGTTTCGTGGCGAAGTTCTCACGACCGATGCAGAGAGGCAGAGGGCCGCGGCGGCCGCCTAACGGCGTCGTCACTGCGGGATCAGAGCCATGTTGCAACCGAGGAAGGTCAAGTACAGAAAGCAGTTCAAGGGTCGGATTCCCGGCGACTCGAAGGGCGGAACCGCGCTTGCGTTCGGCGATTTCGGACTGCAGGCCACCGGCCGCGCCCGGGTGTCGGCCCGGCAGATCGAGGCGGCACGAATCGCGATCACCCGCCACATCAAGCGTGGCGGCCGCGTCTGGATCCGAATTTTCCCGGACAAGCCGCTGACGTCGAAGCCTGCCGAGACCCGCATGGGTAAGGGAAAGGGCGCGCTCGACTCGTGGGTCGCAGTCGTTCGTCCGGGGCGCATTTTGTTCGAGATGGAAGGTGTCGGCCGCGATATCGCCAAGGAGGCTTTCCGCCTCGCGGCGTACAAACTCTGCGTGCCGACCCAGTTCCGCGAGCGAGACTAGGTTGACGGTGATGCGAGCAGCAGAATTTCGAGAGATGACGGACCAGGAACTCGACTCCAAGGAGATCGAATTGGTCGAGACCATGGCGTTGCTTCGACTGCGCCACAAGACGAACCAACTCGACAGCACCGCGCGCCTGCAGCATGCGCGGCGCGATTTCGCGCGCTTGAAGACGATCCAGCGCCAACGCGCGGCAGGAGCCGGAAAAGTATGACGACGATGACGACAACGACCCGTGGACAAACCAAGACCCGCGAGGGTATCGTCGTGAGCAACAAGATGGACAAGACGGTCGTCGTTAAGATCGAACGTCTTGCGCAACATCCGAAGTACAAGAAATACACGCGCCGCCGAATTACCGTGAAGGCGCACGACTCGGCCAACGAATGCGGCGTTGGTGACCGTGTGCTGATCGCCGAAACGCGTCCGCTCAGCCGCGACAAGCGTTGGCGCGTGCGGACGATTCTCGAGCGCGCGATCTGACCTGACAAGGACCACCTGAAGCATGATCCAATCCGAAACGGTCCTCGACGTGGCCGACAATTCCGGAGCCCGCAAGGTGCTCTGCATCAAGGTGCTCGGCGGCAGTAGACGCCGCTACGCCTCCATCGGCGATCTGATCGTCGTCTCCGTCAAGGAGGCGATTCCCAACGCCAAGGTGAAGAAGGGCGACGTCATGAAGGCCGTCGTCGTGCGCACGGCGAAGGAGATCGGCCGTCCGGACGGATCATTCATTCGTTTCGACACGAACTCCGCGGTGTTGGTGGACAATCAGCGTGAACCGGTGGGTACTCGAATTTTCGGGCCGGTCGCGCGCGAGCTCAGGGCGAAGCGCTACATGAAGATTCTATCTCTGGCGCCGGAAGTCCTTTGAGCGGGAAGAACGAGTGATGCAGAGTCGGATTCGCAAGAACGACACGGTCGTTGTCGTCGCCGGCCGCGAGCGCGGCAAGAGCGGGAAGGTCATTCGCGTCCTCCCCAAGGAAGATCGCGCCGTGGTCGAACGCTTGAACATCGTCAAGCGCCACACCAAGGGCAGCGGCCCACAGTCGCCTCAGGGGATCGTGGAAAAGGAAGCACCGATCCACGTGTCGAATCTGATGCTCCTGTGCGAGAGCGACTCCTGTAACAGACCGGTGCGAATTGCCCGGCGTCGCACGGATGAAGGTAAGGCCGTGCGAGTCTGCAAGAAGTGCGGCCGGCAGATCGGCGAGTAGGTAGATGGCTACGAGACTCAGAGAACTATACCAGACCGAGGTCGTGCCGAAGCTCGTCAAGGACTTGGGCTACGGCAATACGATGCAGGTCCCGCGACTCACCAAGATCGTCCTGAATTCGGGTCTGGGCGAGGCGATCCAGAACTCCAAGGCTCTCGATGCAACCGTCGAGGAAATGGGTTCCATCGCGGGTCAGAAGGCGGTCGTCACCAAGGCCCGGCGCGCGATCGCCAACTTCAAGCTCCGCGAGGGGATGCCGATCGGCTGCATGGTCACCCTGCGCGGCAACCGGATGTACGAGTTTCTCGACCGTCTCGTCACGACCGCGCTGCCGCGCGTACGCGACTTCAAGGGTGTGTCGACCTCGGCGTTCGACGGACGCGGGAACTATTCACTCGGTATTCGCGAACAGATCATCTTTCCGGAGATCGATCTCGACAAGGTCGAGAAGGTACGTGGGCTGACGATCTGCATCAACACGTCGGCCAATACCGACGCCGAGGGACGAGCCCTGCTCGCCGCACTCGGTATGCCTTTCCGGAAGTAGGAGGAACACGTGGCGAAGACGAGCTTGCGCGTCAAGGCGCAGCGGCCCCCGAAGTTCAAGGTCCAAGCGTATAATCGGTGCCCCCGTTGCGGTCGGGCGCGCGCCTTCTACCGACGCTTCAAATTGTGCCGCCTTTGTCTGCGTGATCTCGCTCGTAAAGGCGAGATTCCTGGACTCACGAAGGCGAGTTGGTGAGGTTGCGACGATGAGCATGACAGACCCGATCGCCGATCTGCTCACGCGGATCCGCAATGGCGCCCACGCGCGCAAGGAAGTTGTCGACGTGCCGTACTCGCGCGTCAAGGAGCAACTCGTTCGCGTGATCACGTCCGAAGGCTACCTCGGCGGCTACACCGTCGTCGAGCAGGGGCCGCACCGCGCCTTGCGCATCACCCTCAAGTACGACGCGAAGAATACGTCGGTGATCACGGGCATCAAGCGGGTGAGCCGACCGAGCTTGCGCGTCTACGTCGGAACCGCCGAAATCCCCATGGTTCGCCGCGGGCTCGGCGTCAACATCGTCTCGACGCCCGCCGGTATCCTCACGGACCGCGACGCGCGCAAGCGCGGCGTTGGCGGTGAAGTCATGTGCTCGGTCTGGTAGAGGGGAAGTCCATGTCTCGAATCGGAAAGCTTCCCATCCAGGTGCCAGCGGCGGTCAAGGTGACCTGCGCGGACGAAACCGTTCGTGTCGAAGGTCCCAAGGGCAATCTCGACTATCGCCTCCCGGCGGGGATCACCCTGAAGCAGGACGCCGACGTTCTTCACATCGAGCGCACCAATGACGAAAGCCAAGACCGCGCCTTTCATGGACTGACGCGGCGACTGGTCGCGAATATGGTCCAGGGAGTCAGCGCCGGCTTCAAGCGGGTGCTCGAGATCAACGGCGTCGGCTACCGCGCGGATGCGCGGGGAACGACCCTCCACATGACCCTCGGCTATTCGCACCCGATCGTCTACCAGCTCCCCGACGGGATCACCGCGAAGGTCGACAAGCAGACCGTCGTCACACTCGAAGGCATCGACCGCCAATTGTTGGGCGAGGTCGCGGCCCAGATTCGCGCATTGCGCCCGCCCGAGCCCTACAAGGGCAAGGGCATCAAGTATTCGGACGAAACCATCCGCCGGAAGTCCGGTAAGGCAGCCGGTAGCTGAGGTCCCCCATGTCACTCGCCCCAAGACAACTCGCGCGCCAGCGCCGCCAGATTCGTGTTCGCAAGAAGACTCGCGGGGGCAACGAACGCCCGCGTCTTTGCGTCTTTCGCAGCAATCGCTACATCTACGCACAGGTGATCTCCGACGAAACGGGGACTACCCTGGCCGCAGCGTCGTCGTACTCCGCGGAATTGCGTGCCGGGCTCGCGAGCGCGGCGAACAAAGAAGCGGCGAAGCGCGTCGGAGTCCGCATCGCGGAACTCTGCCGCGAGCGTGGCATCAGCGCAGTCGTGTTCGACCGCAATGGATTTCTCTTTCACGGGCGCGTAAAAGCGCTCGCCGACGCCGCGCGTGAGGCGGGGCTACAGTTCTAAAAGGAAGGAGGCGGACGATACATGGCTTTCGGTAGAGGGCGCGACCGTGCCGAGTCGCAGAATTCAGAATTCAAAGAGAAGGTGGTCCACATCAATCGCGTTGCGAAAGTGGTGAAGGGCGGCCGGCGCTTCAGTTTCAGCGCTCTCGTGGTTGTCGGCGACGCCAATGGCCGCGTCGGCTATGGGCTAGGCAAGGCGAAGGAAGTGCCGGAAGCGATTCGCAAGGCGATCGATCGCGCGAAGAAGGGGATGGTCGAAGTTCCCCTCGTCGACGGTACGATTCCGTTCGAAGTCGAAGGCCACTACGGCGCGGGCCATGTGCTGCTGCGCCCGGCGAGTGGCGGTACCGGCGTGATCGCCGGCGGCGGCGTCCGCGCCGTGGTCGAACTCGCGGGCGTGCGCAACGTCCTCACCAAGTGCCTTGGCTCGAATAATCCGCACAACATGGTCAAGGCCGCCTTCCAAGCACTGACGGAACTGCGTTCGGCAGAGCAAGTGGCGACTCTGCGCGGCAAGTCCGTCGCGGAGATCCGGTGAGCCTCATGACCACCGGCAACATGTTGAAGGTCACGTTGATTCGCAGCGCCATCGGTTCGACCGAGAGACAGCGCGCGACCTTGCGCGCACTCGGCCTGATGCGTCGCGGCAAGACCGTATTGGTCAAAGATACCCCCGAGGCTCAAGGCCGTATTCGCAAAGTCTCGCACCTGGTCGGAGTGGAGAGCTAGACATGGATCTGCGTTCGCTGAAGCCGGCTCCCGGCTCGACCCAGGCGCGAAAGCGCGTCGGTCGCGGCCCGGGCTCGGGATTGGGAAAGACGTCCGGACGCGGCCACAAGGGCAGGGGCGCGCGCTCGGGCGGCAACACGCCCCCGGGCTACGAAGGTGGTCAGAACCCGTTGCAACGGCGACTGCCGAAGCGCGGCTTCACCAATCCGACGCGGCAGGAATACAACATCGTCAACTTGCGCGAACTCGAGTCGTACTTCGACGCGGGAACGATCGTCGACCGCGAGGCTCTCGACGGCAAGGGACTACTGAGGAAGAAGCGGTTGCCGGTCAAGATTCTCGGCGACGGCGCAATCAGCAAGGCGTTCACCGTTCGCGCCGACCGTTTCAGCAAGGGCGCCAAGGAGCGTCTCGAGTCGGCAGGCGGTAGCGCGGAGGTGGCCGGTGCTTGAAGGCTTCCAGGGCGCGTCGCGCATCCCGGAGCTGCGCCGACGAATCCTCTTCACACTCGGTATGCTCGCCGTATACCGAGTGGGCGTCGCCGTGCCGACCCCCGGGATCGACAGCGACGCGCTTGCCGCGTACTTCGAACGCGCCGCGGAGACCGTCTTCGGACTGGTCAATCTGTTCTCCGGAGGTGCGTTGGAGCGATTCTCGATCTTCGCGTTGGGCATCATGCCCTACATCAGCGCGTCGATCATCCTGCAGCTGATGACCGTCGTCATTCCCCACCTCGAGGAACTCTCGAAGGAAGGGGAGGCCGGCCGCCGCAAGATCACCCAGTACACCCGCTACGGCACCATCGTGCTCGCGTTGATCCAAGGACTCTTCATCAGTATCGGTCTCGAAAGCCTGCAGGGGCCCACAGGTAGCAGCATCGTCTACGATCCAGGCTGGGGCTTCCGGGCGATGACTGTTCTGACCCTGACGTGCGGTACCGCCTTCCTGATGTGGGTCGGCGAGCAGATTTCCGAGCGCGGTATCGGCAACGGCATCTCCTTGCTCATCTTCGCTGGAATCGTGGCGGCCATCCCGTCCGCCGTCACGGCAACCTACGAGTACATCCGTATCGGCGAAATGCAGATTTTCACGCTGATCCTGCTGCTGCTCTTCTCCGTTGCGACGATCGCCGCGATCACCTTCGTCGAACGCGGCCAGCGCCGCGTTCCGGTGCAGTACGCCAAGCGACTGGTGGGCCGCCGCATGTACGGCGGACAGGCGTCACACCTGCCTCTCAAGGTCAACACGGCAGGCGTCATCCCCGCGATCTTCGCATCGTCGCTGCTGATCTTCCCGGGAACGATCGCGCAGTTCGTCGATCACCCGTGGGTGCAGACGGCGAACAACTACCTGGCGCCGAACACGTTCGCTTACAATGTCTTGTTCGTTGGTTTGATCGTTTTTTTCTGCTACTTCTACACGGCTGTGACATTCAACACGACGGACGTCGCGGACAACATGAAGAAGTACGGCGGCTATATCCCCGGGATCCGCCCGGGGCAGAGGACCGCGGAATACATCGACAGGATCCTGACGCGGATCACGCTCGGCGGAGCCATCTATTTGTCCGCTGTTTGCGTATTGCCGACGATCCTGATTGGACAGTTCAACATTCCGTTCTTTTTCGGGGGCACCGCGCTCCTGATCGTGGTCGGCGTTGCACTGGATACGGTTGCGCAGATGGAAACACACCTCCTGACGCGCAGCTACCAGGGGTTCATGAAGCGTGGACGTCTTCGCGGCCGTCGCGGCTGAGCGAAGCGCAAGAAGGTCATGCGAGTCTTGCTCGTCGGCGCTCCCGGGGCGGGGAAGGGGACGCAGGCCAAGCTATTGAAAGAGCGATTCAGCACTCCCCACATCTCGTCAGGAGATTTCCTGCGAGACGCGGTGGAGCGCGGTACCGAATTAGGGATGAAGGCGAAAGCATACATGGACAGCGGGCAGTTGGTGCCCGATAGCGTGCTCATCGGCGCGATGCGCGAGCGTTTGCACGAGTCCGACTGCCGTGACGGCTTCCTCCTCGACGGCTTTCCGCGCACCGTTCCCCAAGCCGAAGCGCTCGACGATGTTCTGCGTGAGATGGTCACCGACCTCGATGCCGTCATCATGATCCGCGTGCCCGAAGAGGCGCTGGTCGCTCGGCTCAGTGGCCGCCGCACTTGCCGCGATTGCGGCGCGCTCTACCACCTGAGCATGGACCCGCCCAAGGTCGAGGGTGTTTGTGATCGTTGCGCTGGGGGCCTGTACCAGCGCGAAGACGACTGTGAAGACACGATTCGCCGGCGCCTCGAAATCTACGAGCGCACGACCAAGCCGATTCTCCATTGGTACGGTGCCCGAGGCACCCTCACGGTGATAGACGGAGTCGGCGAGCAGAATCAAATTTTCGAGCGGATCCTCAACCGCGTCGAGGCACCCGCATGATCATGCTCAAGTCGCGAGACGAGATCGAAGTCATGCGCGCCGCCAATCGGATCGTCGCGGCGATCCTCGAGCGCCTTGCGGAACTCGTTCGCCCGGGCGTGACGACCGGCGAACTCGATCGCGTTGCCGAAGAACTGATCCGTGAACACGGCGCGCAGCCGGCCTTCAAGGGCTACCGCGTCGGCGACAATACTTTTCCGCGTTGTGTGTGTATCTCGATCAATGACGAGATCGTCCACGGCATCCCGTCGGAAACCAGGGAGCTCCGCGAGGGAGATATCGTCGGGCTGGATTTCGGCGTGCGCTACCAGGGCTTCTATGGGGATTCGGCGGTGACCGTGCCCGTCGGCAAGGCGAGCGCCGAAGACGAGCGGTTGATCGCGACGACGCGGGATGCGCTCGCCGCCGGCATCGCGCAGGCCCGGGTCGGCAACCGTATGGGCAACATTTCGGCCGCGATCCAGCGACGTGCCGAGAGCGCCGGGTTCTCGGTCGTTCGTGACTTCGTCGGCCATGGCATCGGCCGGCGGCTGCACGAAGAACCGCAGGTGCCAAACTACGGCAACCCCGACCGAGGAATTCGCCTCCGCGCCGGGATGGTTCTCGCCATCGAACCGATGGTGAACGCCGGCCGCGCCGAGGTTCGGATCAAGGCTGATGGCTGGACTGCCGTAACCGAAGATGGCACCCGGTCTGCCCACTTCGAGCACTCCGTCGCGGTTACGGAGTCGGGTCCTGAAATACTCAGCCAGGTCTGAGAGTGCTGTGCCGATAGAGGAGAGGATCGTGAAGGTACGAGCTTCAGTGAAGCGAATTTGCAAGGACTGCAAGATCATTCGGCGCGCGGGCGTGGTTCGCGTGCTGTGCATCAACCCGCGCCATAAGCAGCGCCAAGGCTGACGGGCGGAGGAGAGATAGATGGCACGAATCGCCGGGGTCGACCTGCCGCACAACAAGCGGATGGAGATCGCCCTGACCTACATTTACGGAATCGGGCGCTCGTCTTCACTCCGCATTCTCGCTGCGGCGGAAGTGGACGTGAACAAGAAGAGCGACGACTGCAACGACGAGGAACTGGTGCGCATTCGCCAGGTGATCGACGGCACGTATCGGGTCGAAGGCGACCTGCGCCGCGAGGTGTCGGGCTCGATCAAGCGTCTCATGGAGATCGGCTGCTACCGTGGCATGCGCCACCGCCGCAACCTCCCGGTTCGCGGCCAGCGCACCCACACCAACGCGCGAACCCGCAAGGGACCTCGCCGCACCGTTGCGGGCAAGAAGCCGCCGCCTGGGAAGAAGTAGGGACAGGAGCGAAAAATGGCGAAGGAAAGCGACAAGGGCACGCAAAAGCGCCGCAAGACGAAACGCGTCGTTTCCGAGGGCGTCGCACACATCAGTTCGACGTTCAACAACACGATCGTCACCATCAGCGATCCAGTCGGCAATGTCGTCGCCTGGTCCAGCGCGGGATCGATCGGGTTCAAGGGGTCGCGCAAGGGAACGCCGTTCGCTGCCCAGTTGGCAGCCGAGAACGCAGCCAAGAAGGCTGCGGACCTCGGGATGCGATCGGTACAGGTATATGTCAAAGGCCCGGGGGCCGGACGTGAGTCGGCGCTGCGTGCACTGCAGTCTTCCGGCTTCAACGTGAGCATAATCAAAGACGTGACGCCCATTCCGCACAACGGTTGTCGCCCGCCCAAGCGACGCCGCGTCTGAGTGGACCACGGAGGGAACTAGCCTTGGCTCGTTACACGGATTCGGTCTGCCGGCTTTGCCGGCGCGAAGGACTCAAGCTCTTCCTCAAGGGAGAGCGCTGCTACACGGATAAGTGCGCGATCGAACGACGGAACTATCCGCCGGGAGAGCACGGACAGGGGCGCACCAAGTTCTCCGAGTACGCGGTACAGCTGCGCGAAAAGCAGAAGATCAAGCGGAGCTATGGTGTGCTCGAGGGTCAGTTCCGGCGCTACTTCGAAAAGGCCGAACGACTCAAGGGGATCACCGGAGAGAACCTGCTGATCCTGCTCGAGCGCCGGCTCGACAACATGGTCTATCGGATGGGCTTCGCCACCTCGCGCTCCGAGGCGCGGCAGCTCGTTCGCCACGGCCATTTCCGGGTCGACGGACGCAAGGTGAACATCCCGTCGTTCTTGGTGAAGCCCGGGCAGGTCGTGAGCGTGCGCGAACGCAGTCGCAAGGTCGACCGCATCGTCGAAGCTCTCGAACAGGCCGAACGTCGCGGCGTGCCGGAGTGGCTCGAAGTCAGCAAGGAGAATTTCTCCGGCCACGTAAAGGCCATGCCGACCCGCGCCGAGCTCACGATGCCGTTCAATGAGCAGCTCGTCGTCGAGCTTTACTCGAAGTGAACCCGGGCGTCCTGCGTCCCGTTTTCGGAGGTTGACACATGCTGCCACAGCGGAACTGGCGTGACCTCATTAAGCCCAAGAAGCTTGCGTTCGACGGAAAGGAAGTTTCCGACACCTACGGCAAGTTCGTCGGTGAGCCGTTTGAACGCGGCTTTGGCATCACCATCGGCAACTCCCTGCGCCGAATCTTGCTCTCGTCCCTCCAAGGCGCGGCGATCACGAGCGTCCGCTGTGATGGCGTGCTGCACGAGTTCTCGACCCTGCCCGGAGTTCGTGAGGACGTCACCGACATCGTCCTCAATTTCAAAGAGGTCCTGGTTCGCCTGAACGACGGCCTCGAGGCCAAGGCGCGCGTCGAAGCCAAAGGCCCCTGCGAGATCAAGGCCGGCGACATCAAGGCGGGTCCCGACGTCGAGATTCTCAACCCCGACCTGCATATCGCCAGTCTCGCCGAAGGCGCCGTGCTCAACATGGAGCTGACCGTCAAGGTCGGCCGCGGTTACGTCTCGGCGGAACGGAACAAAGACGAGGACGCGCCGGTCGGGACGATCTTCATCGACGCGGTTTTCTCGCCGATCCGCAAAGTCAATTACACTGTCACCAACGCCCGCGTTGGCCAGCGCACGGACTACGACAAGCTCAATTTCGAGGTGCTCACCGACGGTAGCATCCGGCCGGACGATGCGGTCGCCTACGCGGCACGCATCCTCCAAGATCAGCTCGCGATCTTCGTCAACTTCGAAGACCTCCCCGACTTGGACGAAGCCGAGGGCGGCGCCGATCTCGGGCTCAACGACAATCTGTTCCGCCCGGTCGCCGAACTCGAGCTCTCCGTCCGCTCGGCGAATTGCCTGCAGAACGCCGGCATCAAGTACATCGGCGAACTGGTCCAGCGCTCCGAAGCGGAGATGTTGAAGACGAAGAACTTCGGACGCAAGTCGCTCAACGAAATCAAGGAACTCCTGCGCGAAATGAACCTCGACTTCGGCATGCAGATCGACAATCTGCCGACCCGAGCCGAACTCGATGAACGCTGGGCCAAAGAGAAAGAGAGCGCCTGAGACCCCCCGCGGTCGCGCGAGCGACCGGTAGCAGACAAGAGGCGATCGATCGATGAGACACCTGAAGAGCGGAAGAAAACTGAACCGCACCTCGCCCCACCGCAAGGCCATGTTTCGTAACATGGTGACTTCGCTGCTGGAGCACGAACAGATCACGACGACCGACGCGAAAGCCAAGGAATTGCGCCGCGTTGCGGATCGTATGATCACTCTCGGCAAGCGCGGTACCCTCGACGCGCGCCGCCGCGCTGCCGCGTACGTGCGCAAGCGGTCCGTCGTCCAGAAACTGTTCGGCGAAGTCGCCGAGCGCTTCCAGGCTCGCCCCGGTGGCTATACCCGTATCGTCAAGATCGGCCCCCGCCAAGGCGATAATGCGTCGATGTCCGTGATCGAGCTGACGGATCGCGGTGCCGGCGCCGCAGCGGAGGCGGATATGAAACGCGAGCGGCGCGCTCGCCGCGCCCAACAGCGCGACGAACGCGAACAGCAGATGCCGTCGACCGGCCCGGTCAACGTCTGACGCACACGTCCTCGGTTTGCTCAGATGGCCGTTCCGCCTGGCGCGGAACGGCCATCTCTTTTTTCACCTGCGGGGGAAGCCGAGGACGTCGCCCATCTCGTAGCGACCCGGCGCCTGCCCTTCCAACCACAGCCCCGCCCGCACCGCCCCGCGCGCCAAGCAATCACGGCTCTGTGCACGGTGCGTCAATTCCAGACGCTCGCCCGCACCGGCCAGCAACACGGTGTGATCGCCGATGACGTCGCCGCCGCGCAGCGTCATCACCCCGATCTCCGCCGTGGTGCGCTTGCCGACCGTGCCGTGCCGACCGTAAACGGCGTCGCGTTGCAGATCGCGGCCCTTGGCCCGTGCCACCGTCTTCGCCAGAGCCAATGCCGTTCCGCTCGGCGCGTCGACCTTGAGGCGATGATGCATCTCGACGATCTCGGCGTCGAAATCCTCGCCGAGAGCCGCCGCCGCTTCGAAAACGACGCGTTGCAGGACGGCGATCCCGACGCTCATATTCGGGGCAATCAGGCAGCGCGTGCGTGCCGCCAACAACTCGAGCTCGGCTTCCTCGTCGACGCTGAACCCGGTTGTTCCGATCGCAATTGCGGCGCGACGCTCCACCGCGGCTCGCAGGTGCGCGAGCGTCGCCGCCGGGTGTGTGAAGTCGAGGGTTACCGTGTCCGGGGCGACCGCCGCTTCGAAGTCGTCGACGATCCGCACCCCCGTTGCGCCGATGCCGGCGACGATTCCGGCGTCCAACCCGATGGCGGCGTTGCCGGCCGCTTCGACGGCACCAACCAGCGTCGCTCCGTCTGTCTGCTGAACCACGGCGCACAGCGCGCGCCCCATCCGCCCCGCCGCGCCACAGATCACGAACTTCGTCGCCATGCGATGCTTCCCCGCTCTCGTCAGATCAGTCCGGCGGCGCCCATCGCGCGCTCGAGATCGGCACGGGGGCCCGCGCTCATCGGCAGCAACGGCAGGCGCAAGTCGTCCTCGCAGTAGCCCATTTTCGCGAGAGCCGCTTTGACCGGAATTGGATTCGTCTCCAGGAACAACACGCGAATCAGCGGCAGCATTTCATAGTGGAGCTTGCGCGCCTGTTCCCAGTCGCCCGCAAGCGCTGCCCCTACCATGGCCGCGCTCTTCGCGGGCAACACGTTTGCAACGACGGAGATCGTCGCCACCCCGCCTACGGCGAGAATCGGCAATGTCAGCGAATCGTCGCCGGAGTAGACCTCGATCTGTGCGCCGCACAGGCGAATCAGCTCTTGGACTTCATCGAGTGATCCGGTGGCCTCTTTGACGCCGACGATGTGCTCGATCGGTGCCAGGCGCGCGATCGTCGTCGCCTCGATCTTGGAACCGGTGCGCGACGGGATGTTGTAGACGATCATCGGGAATTCGCACTGCTCGGCGATCGTCGCGTAGTGCCGGTAGATGCCTTCCTGCGTCGGCTTGTTGTAGTAGGGCGAGATCAGCAATGCCGCACTGGCCCCGGCATCGCGGGCCGCTTTCGTGAGATGGATCGATTCCGCGGTCGAGTTCGACCCGGTGCCGGCGATGACGGGGATGCGCCCTGCGACCCGCTTGACCACGGCGCGGACGACCTCGACGTGCTCGGCGTGACTCAAAGTGGCAGATTCGCCCGTGCTGCCACAGGGTACGATCGCCGCGGTCCCGTTTTCGATCTGCATGTCGACGAGTCGCGCCAATGCGTCGCCGTCGATTGCACCACCCCGGAAGGGGGTGATGATGGCTGTCATCGAGCCACTGAACATAGATTCCTCCGACTTTCCTCGATCCCTGACTGCACTCAAACTTCGATCTCGCCGCGAAAAACCTCCACGGCAGGTCCTGTCATGTAGACACGTCCATCATTCTCGTTCCACTCGATGTCGAGATCCCCGCCATTGAGATGCACCCGGCAGCGGCGCTCGATTCGTCCCGTCAACACGCCGGCAACGACCACCGCGCAGGCGCCGGTGCCGCAAGCCGCGGTTTCCCCCGATCCGCGCTCCCAAACCCGCATCGTCACCGCCTTGGGCCCGTCGACGCGAACGAACTCGGTGTTGACGCGCTTGGGGAAGAAGGAATGGTGCTCGAAGCGCGGGCCGAGCTTCTCCAGGTCGAGTTCGGCGATCTGCTTGGCGAAGATGACGCAATGGGGATTCCCCATCGATACGCAGGTCACCCGATAGGTCTCGGTGCGGTGCTCGCCGGCGATCTCCAGCGGGGCATCGATCACCCTACCTGTGGCCGCGACCGGAATGGCGGCCCCTTCGAGTTCCGGCTCGCCCATGTCGACCGTTACCTCCGCGACCAAACCCTCCTTCAGACGCAACTGTAGGGTCTTGACGCCAGCGTCGGTTTCGATGCGGAGCGTGTCGCCCGAGCAGATACCGTGGTCGAAGACGTACTTGCCGACACAGCGAATGCCGTTGCCGCACATCTCGCCGCGGCTGCCGTCGGCGTTGTACATCTCCATCCGGCAATCGGCGACCTCACTGGGTCGAATCAGGATCAACCCGTCGGAACCAATCCCGGTGCGCCGCAGACTGATGCGGCGGGCTACATCCCCGGGGTTGGGGAGATCGTTCTCGGTGCAGTCGACGTAGACATAGTCATTGCCGATTCCGTGCATCTTGGTGAAAGCAAGTCTCGTCATGGGTCTATCGTAGAGTTCTGGAACTCGCTGCGAATCCGTAGATTCCGGCGTCGATCCTTCAATCGGCCGGAGCCCGCTCGAGGCTGACCTCGTTCGAAGCCGCGCTCCGGTACGCGTCGGTCGTGGTTGAAAAGACCCGGTAGCGGTACGTCGTTCCCGGGTTCACTTGCGTATCCTCGAAGCGAAAATTCTTCACCTGACGGAAACGATCGCGATCCTCGATCGCGATTCGTGCGATTTCCTCGAAGCCTGCTGACACGTCGGTGCCGACCGCGCGCTCGATGGCGAAACTGCCCAGGTCGGTCATCGTCGCAGCATCTACGTAGCGGTCGGGACGTTCCCACGTCAGGACGATCGACTCTTTTCCGTTACTTGCGGCCAGGCGGCGGATGGTCTCCGGCAAGACATCTTCGGGAGGCCGCGGCGCGCCGCGTCGGCCGCACCCGTTCGCCGCAGCCAACGCGATGGCAAAGCAGCCAAGCGCTGCCAACAACGCGAGCCGCCGGCGCGCATTCATCGTTCCGCCCGGGCGAGCTGCCGCCGCAGATTCACCGGCGATGTCCCGCCGACGGCACGCCGACGGCGAACGGCAGCTTCCGCCGTGAGCCATCCGTGTACGTCGGACGCGAAGTGCGGTGAGAACCGTTGCAGCTGCTCGATGGCGAGGTCCTCGAGTCCAATGCCCTTGGCGACGCAGAACTGGACGATCTTGCCGACGATGCCGTGCGCTTCGCGGAATGGCACGCCCTTGCCGCTGAGGTAGTCCGCGAGTTCGGTGGCCAGGGTGAATCCCGCCGTCGCCGACGCACGCATCCGGTCGGCACGCACGCCGAGTGCCGGTAGCATCGCCGCGAGCACGCCGAGCGCGCCGTGGAGCGTGTCGACCGTGTCGAAGATCGGCTCCTTGTCCTCCTGCAAATCGCGATTGTAGGTCATCGGCAAGCCCTTGAGCGTCGTCAGCAACGCCATGAGATTGCCATACAAACGCCCCGTCTTGCCGCGGATGAGTTCGGCGACGTCGGGATTCTTCTTCTGCGGCATGATCGAACTTCCCGTTGCGAACGCATCCGGAAGTTCGACGAAGCCGAATTCCTGCGACGACCAGAGAATGAGATCCTCCGCGAGGCGGCTGAGGTGCATCCCGACGATCGCGCCGGCGGCGAGAAACTCGGCCGCGAAGTCGCGATCGCCGACGCTGTCCATGCTGTTGATGCTCACTTCCGCGAAGCCGAGCTCCTCGGCGACGCTGCGCCGGTCGATCGGGAACGTCGTGCCTGCGAGTGCGCCCGAACCGAGCGGCAGGACATCCATCCGGCGCGCGGCATCGCTGAAGCGCCCATCGTCGCGCGCCAGCATCTCGGCGTAGGCGAGCAGGTGATGGGCGAAAAGCACGGGCTGCGCCGGCTGCAGGTGGGTGTAGCCGGGCATGATCACATCGGCGTGGCGCTTGGCCAGGGCAGCAAGCGCGCGGCGAACGGCGCGCAACTCGCGCCGGACCTTCGCGGTCTCCTCGCGCAGGTAGAGTCGGAGATCGAGAACAACCTGGTCGTTGCGGCTGCGTGCCGTGTGAAGTTTGCCGCCGACTGCGCCGAGCTTCTCGATCAGCCGGCGCTCGACGGCCATGTGGATGTCCTCATCGCCCGGGTTCGTCACGAACTGGTCGAGTTCGAACTCGCGCTTGATCTCCTTCAATGCGCGAATGATCTTCGTGCTTTCGCGGCGCGGAATGATGCCCTGGCAACCGAGCATGCGGCAGTGAGCGATGCTGCCGGCGATGTCCTGAGCGTAGAGTCGGCGGTCGAACGGAAACGACGTGGAGAACGCCTCCACCAACGCGTTGGTTGGCTCCGCCATCCGCCCGGCCCATGCCTTGTGCGTCCCCGTCGACATGGCGCGCACCTTAGCGAAAACGCCGATTCAAATGAAATGCGGCTCCACGAACGAGGAGCTGAAGAGTCGCCGCGTGTTTCCTACTGCCAGCTTCCGTCGCGGTATACGAGGACGACCGTGACGTCGCGGATCTCCTTCGGGCGGGGAACTGCGTTGGCGGCCTGCGCGGCGTTCGGCCCGCTCTTCTCGTAGACGACTTCCTCGTAGCTCAAGCGCGCCGTGCGGGGGTCGTTCTCTGCGGCGCCGAGTCGGCAGGTGAAATCGGGCGCGTAGCCGAGGTACGTTCCGCGCACGCCGCCGGCGGCGATCTCCCATTCGATCTGCCGGCTGTTGCGGGTCTCGGCTTCCGCCAGCCCGCTCATGCGCGCCTGGCAGGTGAGTTCGAGCGCGCGCTTCAAGTCGGCTTCGGCATGCACCACCGCTGGACCCAGCCCAACGATCGTTGCGATCGCAAACGCCGCGACCCAAGCTACGCCAAGCCGACGACTCATCGTTGTCAGCGGAATCAATAGATCCATTCCCCACCTTTGCCGTAGCGGAAGAACTCCGTCACGTCAGTCGTCTCGAGTGGGAAGGGCGCAGCCTCCAGGGCTTCGGGAATCGACGCGCCGCGACGCTCGTATTTGACCTCGAGATATGACAGCCGACCCACCGGAGAATCCGACTGCTCGCCCTCGATCGAGCACTTGCGCTCGCGGGTGTAGCCCACGAACGATCCTTGCACCCAGTTGAGGCCCGTGTGCCAGTCGATCAAGCCCTGATTGCGTTGCTCGCGCGCGACGAGCTTGAGCATCCAGGAGTCGCAAAACTTCTCGAAGGAGGCCTGCATCGGCGTCAGGGCCGCTTTCGCCTCGGCCGCGCCGGCCGGTTTGAATTGGCCCGTCTGCGGATCGAACTCGCGCTCCGCCGGCTCGCCCTCTGCTGTCGGCGGGTCGACCGCCACCGCCGGGGTATCAGCGCCTGCGGCGAACGCGGCCGCGTCGCTTGCGCCGGCTCCTTGCGCCGGAGCCTCCAAGAGCGCGTCAGCCAACGCTGCGTCGACCGCGGGATCGATCGGTGGTGCCGCCGAATCCTGGGCTGCCAGCGGCGCTGCCAGCGCTATCGTCAAGCTGAAAGCAAGAAGCAAAGTGAGCTTTGGTGGCATGTTCCTCATGCTCCCGAGTGTAGCGGCGGCGCGAAACGAATGCACGTACGAATCATCACCCGAGTCGCGTCATATTGGTCCGTTTCCCGCCGCGGGGCCCGCGTCGCGCAGCTGCAACTCGAGTTGGCGCAGGCGGTTGATATCATCGCGCAAACTCGCTGCGCGCTCGAACTCGAGGTCGGTCGCCGCCGCTCGCATCTCGCGCTCCAGGGCGGCCACCCGTTTCGGAATCTCGGTGAGCGGCACGTAGTCCTCGTCGTCCTCCGCAACCGCTGGAACGTCGACGTAGTCCATTTCTGCCCAGCGGTCGGCGATCGCCTTGGTGATCGTCCGCGGCACGATGCCGTGCTCCTCGTTGTACGCTTGCTGGACGCTGCGCCGGCGATCGGTCTCGTCGATCGCTTGCCGCATCGAATCCGTCACCCGGTCGCCATAGAGAATGACCGTGCCCTCGACGTTGCGCGCAGCGCGGCCGATGGTCTGGATCAGCGACCGCGCCGAGCGCAGAAAGCCTTCCTTGTCGGCATCGAGGATCGCGACGAGCGACACCTCCGGGAGATCGAGTCCCTCGCGTAGCAGGTTGATGCCGACGAGCACGTCGAACGTTCCGCGTCGCAGCTCGCGCAGGATCTCGATCCGCTCGAGCGTCTCGATGTCGGAATGTAGGTAGCGAACCTTGATGCCGATCTCCTGGTAATAGTCGGTGAGGTCCTCCGCCATCTTCTTCGTCAGCGTCGTCACCAGGACGCGTTCCTTACGTTCGATGCGTCGGCGGATCTCCTCGAGCAAGTCGTCGACTTGATTGCTCGCGGGCCGCACTTCGATGCGCGGATCGGTCAGCCCGGTCGGTCGAATGAGTTGCTCGACCACGACGCCGCCGGAGCTGCGCAACTCAAAATCCCCGGGCGTCGCCGATACGTAGACGACTTGGTTGATGAGCGCCTCGAACTCCTGGAAGTTGAGCGGGCGGTTGTCGAGTGCCGACGGCAGGCGAAAGCCGAACTCGACGAGCGTGCTCTTGCGCGAGCGGTCACCGCGATACATGCCGCCGATCTGCGGGATGGTGACGTGGCTCTCGTCGACGAAGATCAGCCAATCCTTGGGAAAGTAGTTGAGCAGGGTAGGGGGTGCTTGCCCGGGTTCGCGTCCGGTGAGGTGGCGCGAGTAATTCTCGATCCCCGTGCAGAATCCCATCTCCGCGAGCATCTCCAGGTCGTAGAGCGTGCGCTGCTCCAACCGCTGTGCCTCGAGAAGCTTGTCTTCCTGCTTGAGTTCGCGCAGCCGCACGGCAAGTTCCTGGCGGATGGCGCCCACCGCGGCCTCGAGTCGGTCGGGCGTGGTGACGTAGTGGCTGGCTGGGTAGATCGCGATTTTATCGAGACGCCGCAGTACCTGACCACGCAACGGATCGATCTCTGCGATCGCCTCGATGGTGTCGCCGAAGAACTCGATGCGCACCGCGCGCGATTCCTCGTACGCGGGAAAGACCTCGACCACGTCGCCGCGCACCCGAAATGTACCGCGGTGGAAGTCGACGTCGTTGCGCTGGTACTGGATGTCGACGAGCTTGCGCAGCATCCGGTCGCGGTCGACCTGCACGTCCTGCTCGACGAAGACCAGCATGTCGAAGTACGCCTCGGGCGAGCCGAGGCCGTAGATGCACGAGACGCTGGCGACGATGATGACGTCATTGCGCTCGAGCAGCGCCTTGGTCGCCGAGTGCCGCATCTTGTCGATCTCGTCGTTGATCGACGAATCCTTCTCGATGAAGGTATCCGTGCTCGGGACGTAGGCCTCCGGCTGATAGTAGTCGTAGTAGCTGACGAAGTAGCGGACGGCGTTTTCCGGGAACAGTTCCTTGAACTCGTTGTAGAGCTGCGCTGCCAAAGTCTTGTTCGGCGCGAGCACCAGGGCCGGTCGGTTACAGCGCGCGATCACATGCGCCACGGTGAACGTCTTGCCGGAACCGGTGACGCCGAGAAGCACCTGCTGCTTGGTGCCGGCGTGGATCTCCGCGGTGAGCTGCTCGATCGCGGCTGGCTGGTCCCCATCGGGACGCAGATCGCTCGTCAGGATGAATGGTTGATGGGTGGCCACGGCGCCGGAATATAGTCGGGCTGCGGCGCGATCGCTATCGTTCGCAACCTTGTTGAATTGGCAGAGGCCTTGTGGCGAGATGGCGATGCCAATGGAGATTGAGTCCACTCCAGCGCCATCCATGCCCGCGGGGGTTGATTCTCCAGGCGCGCGCGGAATCTCGCTCGACGAACATCTGAGCCGCGTCGAAGGCTACATGCGGGTCACCGGACTCGCGGCTCAGCCACCACGGCCGAGCCCGTTGCGCGCGGCGCTGGTTGCGTTCCTGCGGGAACACATCGGCGAGGTTCTCGACGAGTGGGTCGCCAGCATTGCGCCGGCATTCGCGCTGCCGAATCCCGACGCGACGCAGGTTCGCCGCTGGATGGACGACGCGATGCTGCGTTGGATCCGTCACGTAGACGATCCGAGCGACGTCGAAACCTACGTCTACCTGCGCAACCACGCGCGCGACGCCTTCATCTCCGGATTCCCAGCATCGCGCTTCCTCGCCGGGCAGATGCTGCTCAACCAGATCCTGTCGCGACGGCTTTGCTCGGCGTACGCTGACGACCCCGGCCGCGGTGCGGCGCTGATGGCGTTGCTGCAGCAAGAGTTCAACGAACGCATGCTCAACATCAGCGATTTCTTCGTCGAGGCGCGCGAAGACGAACTGCGCGAGCAGGAAGCGAACTACCAGAAGTCGATCGACAATGCGCCTGCGGTGATCTTCCGCTTGGATCACGAGAGCGGCGCCATCCTCGACGCCAACCTGGTCGCCGAGCGTACCCTCGACTTCGCACGTGCCAGCCTCATGCGAATGTACATCTGGGACCTGATCCCGCTCGAAGACCGGCCGCGCGCCACCCGCCTGTTCGAAGAGACCCGCCGCCGCGGTCACTCGCGTCGCGAGGATCTCCACCTCCGTCATCGCGGCGGCAAGCTCGTTCCCGTCTTCTTCAACGGCGGCCTGATCGAACACCGCCACCGGTCGTTTCTTCAGGTCATTTGCGTCGATATTTCGGACCGCAAACGGCTCGAGTCCCAATTGATTCAGTCGGAGAAGATGGCGGCGATCGGCCAACTCGCTGCCGGCATCGCGCACGAAATTCGCAACCCTCTCGGTATCATCACCAACGCCCTCTTCGATCTCGGCGAGATCGTCGACAGCGACGACCCCGACATCCGCGAGGACCTGCGCATCGCCAAAGAAGAAATGCGCCGGGTTCAGGAGATCATCAACAGCCTGCTGGAATTCTCGCGCGAGTCCCGCGCCGAGATCGAGCGCGTCGATGTCAACGACCTCGTGCGCCGCACCATCCAACTCATGCGCAAGAGCCTCCAGCGCGGCAATGTCCGGGTGCGGATGGAACTCGCGGAACTCGGCGCCTGCCGCTCCAACCAGAACGCCATCCGTCAGGTCATCCTCAATCTGATCACCAATGCGGTCCAGGCGATGCCCGACGGCGGCGAACTGACCCTGCGCACGACCCGGCTCGCCGAGGGGCGCCTCCGCCTCGAAGTCTGCGACACCGGCGTCGGCATCCCCCCGGAGCACATCAAGGACATCTTCAATCCCTTCTTCACGACGAAGGCTCCGGGGCAGGGGACCGGCCTCGGCTTGTCGGTCGTACACACCGTCGTCGAACGCTACGGTGGCGATATCCGCGTCCACAGCACCGTCGGTGCCGGAACCACGTTCACTCTCGAATTCCCCTGCGAGTGCGCCGACGACGAAGCCTCGAGCGCGAGCGGACAGACGGTGTGAGCCGCACTGACGTGCAAGCCGGCCTCGTCGCATGACCAAACCGCGAACGCTGCTCGTCGAGGACGAGGCGAACATGGTCCGGACGCTGAGTCGAATCCTCGTCCGCAAGGGCTACGAGGTCGACGCCGCGAGCAATGGCGCTGAAGCGCTCCAGCGGCTCGCACATGCGGAGTACGACCTCGTCATCACCGATCTCAATATGCCGGTCCTCGACGGAATGCAGCTCCTGCGCGAGATGAACGCCAGGCAGCTCCATCCCGCAACCATCGTCCTCACCGGGCACGGCACGGTTCAGTCCGCCGTCGAGGCCATGAAGCTCGGCGCCGGCGATTATCTGATCAAGCCGTGTGATCCGGACGAACTGCTGCTCGTCGCCGAGCGCCTCCTCGAGTTCCGCCGCCTGCGCCAGGAAGTGGTCGAATTGCGCCGCGCGTTGAGCAAGTTCGAGCGCTTCGGCGAACTGATCGGCGCGAGTTCGGCCATGCAGCGCATCTACGCGGTGATCGAAGCCGTTGCCCGGAACAAGAGCACGATTCTGATGTCCGGCGAGAATGGCACCGGAAAGGAACTCGTCGCCCGCACCATTCACAAGCGCAGCCCCCTGCGCGATCGTCCGTTTCTCGCGATCAATTGCGGAGCTCTCTCGGAAACGTTGCTCGAGAGCCAGCTGTTCGGTCATCGGCGGGGCGCATTCACCGGCGCGATCGAGCACCACCAAGGGCTCTTCCTGGCCGCCGACAGCGGTACCTTGTTTCTCGACGAAGTCGCCGAGATCCCACCGTCGCTGCAGGTCAAATTCCTGCGTGCGATCCAGGAAAAGGAAGTGACCCCGCTCGGCTCGACGCAGCCGGTCGCAGTCGATGTGCGCCTCATCGCAGCCACCAATCGCGACCTCGAAGTCGCGGTCGATCGGGGTTCGTTTCGCGCCGACCTCTACTACCGGCTCAACGTTGTGCCGATTCACCTGCCGCCGCTACGTGAGCGACGCGAGGACCTGGAGCTGCTCGTCGATCATTTCGTCCACGAATTCAGCGCCGCATACGGAGTCGAGCCGAAGCGGGTCACGCCCGACGCGATCGCCGCGATGCGTGGCTACGCCTGGCCGGGCAATATCCGTGAACTGCAGAACGCGATCGAACGCGCCTTCGCGCTATCGGCCGAACCGGTTATCACGCGAGCCGATCTCCCTCCCGCGATCGTCGGTAGTAGTCGCCGGCCGCTCGCGGTCGACGCAGCGATCTACCCGCTGCCGCTGGCCGCGGCCGAGCGGCTCAACATCAGCGCCGCCCTGCAGCACGCGAGTGGCAACAAGAACGAGGCCGCGCGGCTGCTCGGCATCGATCGCCAACGCCTCTATCGCAAGATCGAGAAGTACGGGCTCGACGACGGCACCGATTGAGATTCGCGGCGCGGGCTCAAACGTCGAGCCCCACCGAGCGCATCAGCTCGAGCGCGTTGCTGCGGCGGACGACACCCGGCCGCATCGTGTAGTCGAAGCGCATCGTCCCGCCCTCGAGCTGGTCCTCGAAGTGGACATTCTCGGCTGCAGCACTCGGATCATCGGCGATCGCCGCCAGCGCGAGATCGTGGGTCGTCACCAACCCGATCGCACCGCGGCGCACCAGCTCGCGCACGACCGCGTCGGCGCCGATGCGCCGGTCGTGCGAATTCGTGCCGTGCAGCACTTCGTCGAGGAGGAACAGCAGGGGCACCGGACCCGCCGTCAGATCGACGATCTGCCGCAGCCGTTTGATCTCGGCGTAGAAGTGCGAAGTGCCCGTCTGCAGCGAGTCGACGATGCGCAGGGACGCGCCGACCGAAAGCGACGACAGCTTTAGTTCGGCTGCCCTCACCGGCGCACCTGCCTGTGCCAGTACGGTGGCCAGGCCCACGGCGCGCAGCAGCGTACTCTTGCCGGACATGTTCGAGCCGCTGACGAGTAGAACGCGTCGTTGCGCGTCGAGGCGCACGTCGTTGCCGACGCAGCCCTCGCGCGGCAGCAGTGGATGCCCGAGCGCCACAGCCGCGAAAAGCGGCGCCTCGGTGCTGAAGGTGGGGAACGAGAAGTCGGGGTTCTCGTAGGTGAAGGCTGCGAGCGCCACCAGCGCTTCGATCTCGCCAACGGTCGCGACCCAGCGCGGCACTGAGGCGGCGGAGTCGCGGCGCCACGCCTCGATCCCCAGTGCGCATTGTGTCCCCCACAGGAGCATGGCCGCGATCGGTGCGAAGATCTCGTTCTTGCGCGTGTCGAGCAGATCGACCTGGCGCCGCAGTCGGTCGATCTGCTGCGATGGGGGATGGCCGTCGACGTCGAGTTCCTGCCGCAAGGCGCGCAAGCGCGGCGACGCGAACTGCTCGCGCTCGAGCCGCGCGAGCGCCTCGGCGAGAAGGCTGAGGTCGCGCGTCGGGCGCTGGACATCACGAATCACCTGCTTGACCCGCGCGCGGAGGACGAGCGCAAGGCAGGCCTCGAGGGTGAGTGCGACGACGAACGGCAGCGCCGTACTCCATCCGGCGGCCCACGCAATCGCCGCTGCGACCACGGCCGCGACCATCAGCGGCGCGGCGATACGTACCCACCCGGCGCCGAGCACGGGTTCACTCTCGGCCCAACGAATCAGCGCTTCGGGCTCCAATCCCGTGCGCAACTCGTCGCCGATGACGGCGAGGTCCTCGCGAAAATCGAGCCGATCTCCGAGTTCGCGTGCGGCCGCCTGGCGCTCGACCACGACAGCGGGGGTAGCGGGTGCGAGCAGCCACTGTGCGAGCTGCCGTTCACCGGCGCGGGTGCGCGCTCTGCAGAGCAACTCGAACAACGAGCCGCGGCCGAAGAGGTCGAGATCGTCGGCGTAGGGATGTGGCTCCGTGCGGTAGTCGTCGCCGCTGGATCCAGTGCCCGACCAGCGGTCCTCTAGTCGCGCCAGCGCCGCCTCGTAGAATCCGACAGAGCGTTCCGCACGGCGGCGGCGGCGAATGATACGGTCGTGGCGCCAAACCAGCGCGAAGAAACCGAATACGAACGCGAGCGCGAGCCAAGCGGGGAAAAGCTGGGTGTCGTAGCCGATCCAGAAGACGGCGACCGCGGCAATCACGCAGGCGAGGCGGGCCAGCGACAGGCGGCGCTCGATTTCGCGTAGCCCGTCGGCGGCGGCGGTGCGCTCGGCGAGTCGCGCGCGGCAGGTGTCGATCACTTTGGTTCTCACCCTCGTGTAGGTAGTGGCTGAACCGCCAAAGAGCAAAGCCGCGCTGGGCCTCAATGCGGTCGTGTCTCAGTTTGATTCCGACGCCGCCCCGGGCGCGAGCGGGCGGTTTCCCGTTCGGCTCGAGGAGGCACTCGGTTTCCCGTTCGGCCTGAGGAGGCGCGTAGCGCCGTCTCGAAGGCCAGGGGACTGTTTCAGCGACCAGGCGAGGACAGCGAGCTCCCCGTCGCGGCAGCGGGCTGCGAGACGAGGGACGAAGTCCTCGCGGTCGAGGTCGTCGCGAGAAATGCTGCGACGCTCGATGCCGCGTGCGATGACGTGGTGCAGGACGCCGGGAGCGTCGAGCCGAGGGGGTCGGGGCATGCGACCAGCGAGCCGCGTGGCGGCAGCTATGTCGAGAAAGCTAAATACAGCCGAGCCGCTGCGAATTGCCCGAATTGTCTCTACGTCCACCATTTTCCTTTGTGATCCAGGTTGACATTATATTTAAAGTTCTAAGCTACTTTCAGCACCAAACGCTTGCCGCAGGCTTTGACGTATTTGCGTAGCGTTGCAACGGAAGGCGAGTGCTTTCCGGTTGCCAGTGCCCTTTCCAGACGAGCTACCGATGGAGCCTGGGTACACATCCGCGCAGTGAACCTGCCCCGGTTCCGTGGACACCCCAACACAGCGATACTCGCTGGAGGAGAGGTGGATGTCCAGACAATCGAGAAGAGCACGCAGAGCGTTCACGGACGAGTTC
>Ga0163153_10000565_pt1 | contig 64885 bp, 59 predicted proteins | sample OliLakLV19MP6IB1_FD_148629 | JGI IMG/M metagenome (GOLD analysis project Ga0163153, IMG submission 148629) | Freshwater microbial mat bacterial communities from Lake Vanda, McMurdo Dry Valleys, Antarctica - Oligotrophic Lake LV.19.MP6.IB-1 | ecosystem: Environmental > Aquatic > Freshwater >... | reverse complement strand
CTTCGTGGGCTGTGGCGGGCGGCATGTAGCCCGCGACCAGGCCGGTCGTGGCGCAGATCATCACGCACCAGGCGGCGGAGGCATCGGCTTGGGCTAAGGTTTCGATGACGCGCGAGAGGGTCAGCGGATCGGCTTCGATGCCGCCATAGGCCTTGGGTACGCAGAGGCGGTAGAACCCCGTTTCGGCAAAGTGCGCGGCGATGTCGGCGGGGAGCTTGCGGCCGGATTCGATTTCGACGGCGCGTTGTTTGAGTTCGTCCTGGAAACCGCGCGCGGCGGCGATGAAGTCTGTCATGATACGTACCTAGGAAACTTGGACATCAGCGGGCGCGCCTGAGGGTGAGATTGATGCGGCCGCCTTCGGGCAAGACCGCGTGTTCGCTTGGTGAGGTGCCTGGCCGGATGCGGCGGACACCGTGATAGCGCAGGCGGCTGGGTCCGCCAAGGACAAGGATGTCGCCAGAGTGCAGTGTCATTGAGGCCGTGGGGTCTTGGCGCTTCATGCCGCCGAGCAGAAAGACTGCATCATTGCCGAAGGAGAACGAAATGATCGGCCATTTGAAGTCTGCTTCGTCGTAGTCGCGGTGGAGGCTGAGTTTGCCGGAGGCTTCGTATCGATTGACAAGGCACGCATCGGGCGCGTAGTCGCCAAGGCCCGCTTGGCGCGTCAGGCTGTTGGCGCAATCTAGAACCGCTTGGGGGATCGGCGGCCAGGGCCTGCCGGTTGCGGGATGGGTTGGTTCGTAGCGGTAGCCGCGCCTGTCGGATATCCAACCCAGTGGCCCGCAATTGGTCAGGCTGTTGATCATGGTGGGACCGGTTGGCATTTGCGGGCGGAAGAGCGGCGCTTCGGCGATGATCTTTTCGACGTCGTCAAGGATCGCGCGTTGCTCCGCCAACGATAGGCGGTTGCGGAAGAGCGCGGCGCCTTCCGGGAGGGTCTCCTCGAGATCGCCGAAGAGCGCCGTCATTTATGTCCCCGTGAAATTTGGTTTGCGCTTTTCCAGGAACGCGGCGACGGCTTCGCGATGATCTTTGGTGGTGAAGGTGACCATTTCGTAGGCCATCGAGGCGTCGAGAACCGTGTGGGCAAGCGCCTTGAGCGCCAGATTGACGGAGACTTTGGTGTATTTGATTGCCTGCGGTGCGCCGTTCGCGAGCTTTTGTGCAAAGGTCTGGACGCGGGCGTCGAGATCGGCGTCCGGCACAACGTGATTGATGAGGCCGATGCGTTCGGCCTCGCTGGCGTTGAGCGGATCGCCGGTCATCAGATATTCCTTGGCGCGCGCGTAGCCAACGAGCTGGGGCCAGATCACCGCGCCGCCATCGCCGGCGACGACGCCTACCTTTACATGCGGGTCGGCGAAGCGCGCCGTATCAGAGGCGAAGATCACGTCGCAGAAGAGGGCGATGGTGCAGCCGAGGCCGATCGCGGGGCCACGAACCTTGGCGATGATGGGTTTTTCAAGGTCGAGCAGGCCGAAGATTATTTTCTTGCCTTCGATGGGACCGGGACCGGGCTCCAGTCCTTCGGCGGACCGGCGCATCCACTCTATGTCGCCACCGGCGGAGAACGCCGTTCCTTCACCGGTCAAGATGACGATGCCGGTTTCCGCGTCGTCCTGTACGTCATAAAAGATTTGCGAGAGTTCGTGATGCATGCGCCCATCGACGGCGTTGAGCTTTGCGGGATTCGACAGGGTGAGCGTGAGGATGCGCTTGTCGCGCGAGATTTTTATGCGTTGGTAGTTTGAGTGGTCCATGGGAGCGTGCTCCTTGACAAGTTTGTGAGGCGGAGAGTTCCCTCATCCGTCACGGCGCAAAGTGCGCCGCGAAGCGGCGAGACGGTTGAGGGATGTGCCTACTCCGCTGCCACCGCAATCGGGGTGCGGCCCTGGCCGCCGTTGATTTGCATCAGGTAGCGGATGCCTTCTTCGGCGATGTCGTCGCCGATCATGTGGCTGCCTTCCTTGTGCAGTTCGGCCATGTCGACGAAGGCTGCATAGGTGGCGCGCGTGCGATCCGTGATGATACCCGCGTTGAGCAGCGTTTTAATCAGCACGCGGAAGATGCTGGTTGGATCTTTCAGACGCTCGCGGACGCGAGCGTCGGTGAAGGCTTCGCGGAAGGCCGATTGCGCCCATTCCCAGTCGATGCCGAATTCGGCGTAGATCGGTTTCTTCTGTTCAGGGCTGCCCAGGTTGAAAAGCAAGCCGGTGAAGACTTGCGCGGCCCAATCCTCGATCAGGTTGCGTTCGGTTTCGGACAGATGAGGAATGGTGCGGTCGGCCCAGATCTTTCCGAATTTGTGGTGGAAGGCTTCGTCCGTCATCACGAGCTGGCAGAGGCGCTTCAGCAGCGGATCGTTGGTGTATTGATAGTTGGTGGCAAAGGCGCCCATGGCGAGACCTTCGACCAGCATCTGCATGCCGACAAGTTTTTTCCAGACGTACGGCGAGAGCACCATTTCGGTCAGCAAATTGCCCAGCGCCGGACCCACCGCCAGCGGCTTGCCCCAGCGCGCCTTGATGAACATGGCAAAGCCGGTAACGTGGCGGGCTTCTTCGCGGGTCTGGTTGGCCGCGTATTCCTGGGCGCCGGGATCTCGCAGGATGTGGCAGAGCGAGGCCGAGAGCGAGAGCGCGCCTTGCTCGCCGTGCAGGATCGAGGACATGCCCCAGCGGGCGGAGGAGTTGACGAGCTTGATCTTCTGCTTTTCGTCGAGCTTTTTGCTGATCTCGGTTTGCAGATCGAGGTTCAGCCACGGCGGCATGATGTATTCGTTTTCGAGATCGAACGGCGTGGTGAAGTCGATATATTTGGGATCGAGCGGGTCCCAGAAATGGTCGTGGGTGGCCGAGATGATCTTGTCGAAGGCGGTCGAGCGCGCGTTGTAGCGGTCGACGTCCATCATCGAGGCGAAGTCGCTTGGATCGACGGCGTCGTAGGCTTTGTCTTTAGTGATGTTGGACATGTGAGCTTTCTCCGTTTCTATTCGGCGGCGATGCTGGATGGCGTGCGCAGTATGGTGCCGCCATTCAGTTTCATCAGATATTTGATACCTTCTTCGGCGATGTCGTCACCAATCATGCGTTCGCCCTCGGCGTGCAGTTCGGCCATGTCGATATAGGCCGCGTAATTGTTGCGCGTGCGATCGGTGATGATACCCGCCTTGAGCAGGGTTTTGATCAGCACGCGGAAAATGTTGGTCGCGTCTTGAAGTTCCTTGCGGATTTCGGCGTCGGTGAGCGCTTCCATGAAGGCTTGCTGGACCCATACAGGATCGAGGCCGAGCTCACGGTAGATCCAGCCTTTTTGATCGGGGCTTGCGAGATTGAAAAGCAGAATCTGGAATACTTCCCAGGCCCAGTCTTCGATTTTTTCGGCTTCGCCTTTCGACAGATGCGGGATGGTGCGGTCGGCCCAGATTTTTCCGAATTTGTGGTGGAAGGCTTCGTCCGTCATCACCAGCTGGCAGAGCTTGACCATCAGCGGATCGTTGCCCTTTTGGTAGAAGGTGGCGAAGGCGCCCATGGCGAGGCCTTCGACCAGCATCTGCATACCGACGAGTTTCTTCCAGACGAGCGGCGAGTTTACGAGTTCGGTGAGAAGCCCGCCGAGGGCGGGGCCGACGGGTGCGGGTTTGCCCCAGCGCGCCTGAATGTATTTGGCAAATGCGGTGACATGACGGGCTTCTTCGCGCGTTTGGTTAGCTGCGTATTCCTGGGCGCCGGGATCGCGCAGGATGTGACAGAGCGAGGCCGAGAGCGAGAGCGCACCTTGTTCGCCGTGGAGGATGCTGGAGAACGACCAGAGTGTGTTCAGGTTGGTCAGTTTGATCTTCCCGCGTTCGTCGAGCTTGTCGCCGACGGCGGTGCGCAATTCGGTCATGAGCGCGGGATCGACCATGTAGTCCTTGTCGATGTCGAAGGGCTCAGAAAAGTCGATGTATTTCTTGTCGAGCGGGTCCCAGAAATGGTCGTGGGTGGCGGAGATGATCTTGTCGAAGGCGGTCGAGCGGGCGTTGTAGCGGTCAACGTCCATCATCGAAGCGAAGTCGGTGGGATCGACGGCGTTGTAGGCCGGATCCTTGGTGATGTTGGTCAGGATTGTCATTCTTGCGGCCTCCGGAACGATTGAACCCGGAGATTAAGCAGAAATCCGGCGAAGGCCAAGAAAAATGACGCGGCCGTCATAGATTGGCCGCGTCCTGGTAGCGTGGACGTCTAGCCGCCGCCTTCGGCGGGGGGCAGGGGCGTTTCGATTTCTTCGGGTTTTGGCGTTGGCGATTGTGCTTTTACGCCGCCTTCGCCGAAGACATAGAGGGTCTCGCCGTCCTGGATGACCGAATTCAGCCCTTTGCGGTCAGCACGGTAGGTCAGCGTGAACTTGGTGCCATCGGTTGAATAGAGAACTTGCCCGCCGAGCCCGACAAAGACAAAACTGCTGTCGGCAAGCTGGACGCCGCCAGAAACAGATTGATCTGCGGCTGCGGTGTCGAGTTTCGTCCAACTGGCGCCCTTGTCGGTGGACTTCCAGATGTTGCCACGCATCCCGGTCACGTAGATCGTACCGTCTTTGGCGGTCAGCCCACCCCAGAATGATCCGATGTAGCCGGAAAGAACTTTCTGCCAGGTCGTACCGCCGTCAAGGCTGCGGTAGACGGCGCCGGCCTCAGCTGCGACGAAGAGCGTGTCAGCGTCGGGACCGGCGAACATCGAGTTCAAGTGGTTTTCGTCGCCGGTGGCGGCGGCATACGGGTCAGCGCCGGGCTTTGGCTGCGTGGATGCTGTGGGGTCGAAGTCTGCTGCTGGTGCGGCTGCGCCGGGAGCGGTTGCTGTGGCCGAGGGTGGTACCAGTGTCTTGCGTTCGACCCAGGTCTTGCCGCCGTCGGTGGTTTCGATGGTGTAGTTGAAAGCGCCGACGGCCCAGCCGTGTTGCGCGTCTTTGAAATACACTGACAGCAGAGCGTTGTCGCTTTCGCCACCGCCAAATTGCTTGGTCCAGGTTTCGCCGCCGTCGCTGGTGGTCAAAACCAGCGTGTCGTGGCCGACCGTCCAACCGGTTTTGTCATCGATGAAAAACACCGAAGTCAGCGTGATTGTGCTTGGAACCCTTTTGGCCTGACGCCAGGTCTTGCCATCGTCGTCGGAAAGAATGACGTTGCCGTATTCACCGACTGCCACCATCCGGTTGCCAGCCCTGGCGACAGTCAGAAGCAATGACTCTGTCGCGAACCGCGTTTTTACCGCTTCGCCACCTTTGGGTGGGACCACCGATAATGCCTGCGGAATTGTTGCTGCGGAGATTGCCACCGCTGCGAGAGCTGCGAGTGCAACGGACGGCCTGCGCAAAGACCATTTCATCTGAACATCACCCCTTGACCGAAATCTCTGATCCAAAACCAAAAAAGCCTGGCAAAAAATAAAGGCCGGCCTCCTGGTTGTTGGAGACCGGCCCTACGCGTTTACATCAGAGCGTATTAACGAACGCCCAGCGCACGGATGGCTTCCGGCGTATAGCGGCTTTCCTGAAGTTCGTCCGCGAAGTAGTTGACTGGCGGCTCTTCGGCGCGCATCGACAATGCCATATACCGGCCTGAGAGCAGGTCATAGACCAATTCCAAGGCGCCCGTGCCGCAATGCGGAACGTGGTAAGCATTGACCAACGGAACTTCCTGGAAGCGCCACAACTGGCCACGGCCGTCGTAGTTCTCGGCGTTGTTCACGACCTTGGCATCTTCGTCCATGTACATGATGCGGCGGCCATAAACGTGACGCGAACCAGCCTTGAGCTTGGCTTCAACCGTAAAGACGCGATGCGGTTCGTAACGCACCAGGTCCTGGTCGATATGCTGCGGCTTTACTAGGGTCGCATATTTCGTATGAAGCAGATCATACGAGTTATAGGCGATGAACTTTACCGTTGGGGCCTTCATTGTCCAAGTATAGCGATCAAGAGCGCCATTGAAGCCGTCAAACGAGTCAGACGTCGACATACCATCGGTGTTCGTGCCCGGATTGTCATAAGCAATGTCGGGAGCGCGACGTACGCGACGGGTGCCGGGGCTGTAGGCCCAAGCCTTACGCGGTTCAACACTGGCGTTGATCGATTCGTGAACCAAGATCACGTTACCGGCCAAGCGGGCTGGTGAAATGGTGTTGGCGATGTAGAGCAAGCCGATGTTGTTAAGCGTGTCCGAGCTTTTCACGGCCGGGTTGGCATAACGGAAAATCACTTCGTCTTGCACGACGAGCAGGTTGTACGAACCATTCGACTGAACGGGTGCTACCGAGAACTGACGAGTGGCTTTGTAGCCGCGGTAGGAGAACCGCTTGTCCATAATCAATTCCATTGCGTTGTTTGGAATTGGGAATGGCATGCCGGCCGTGAAGTTCTTGATGCCGTCACCGTCCGGGGTGAGCTCGGCACTGGTCGCATTCTTCTTGATTGCGTCGTAGGCGTATTGCGGCAAGGCGCAGGTGCGCCGTGACTGGAACACCTTCATTTTGTAGGAGCCAAATTTCTTCAGCATGGCCTTGTGGCCATCCGTCAAATATTGGTCGTACTGCGCGGCGTTGGCACCGGTGACGGTGAACTTTGCCTGGTCACCAGAAAACGGATTAGGCGGGTTCGTCTTCTTTGGATCGAAGGCGACGCCGGCTGGGGGGGCGCTTAAGCCGCCGTCCCAAGCTGGTACCATTCCGTCCGGTGTTCCGGCGCGTTCACTTCCCATCGGGGTCAGGTCTTTACCCAAGCGGGCAGCCTGATCGGCAGGAGACTTGGCCCAAGCGCCTGGCGCGGATACAAAAACCGCGATGGCTGTGGCCGTAAGCAAGAGTTTCGATTTAGTCACTTTTAGATTCCTCCACCTAATTCAAGGTCCGTAGCGGTTATGCCCCCGCCCTTAGAATGTATAGCTTGCTGTGAACGATGCGAAGTCCCGATCTTTGGATTTATTGTTAACGTGCCCGCCAAAGAAGCTGTTGTAGTTAACTCCCATCCGGAAATTGTTATTCAACGAGCCGGTCATCCCCAAGCTTAAGGCCTGACGATCTTCCATGTAGTTACCATATGGCGCTGCAGTCGTTCCTTCGAAGTCGAAGCTATACACCAATGTCGGGCTTAGCACAAAACCGGTGTCCATGAAGTTATTATACTGCAGGGAGAACAGCATGACCATGCCTGCTGAAACGTCTGTTGGGCGGCATTGCTGGCTTTTCTTGGCGTCCAGACCCAAAATTCCGCCACCTGGCAAGTCAGTACCCTGACAGCCGGTGTTGGAGTATTGCACAACATTGGCTTTCTGGGCCGGCGCAAGGTCATCAATCCAGGTGTCTTCGACGCTTGGAGTTACAACCACGCCGACTTCTGAAACCAAGATGCCCAAATCGGCGCCGATGGCGTCAATGAACCACTCAGAGGCTGTGAACGTCGCTGTTGTACCGACTTGAGCGGTAAACATTTCGTTACGAATGACGCCTGACTGGTTAGCCACGGCAACGCCACCGCAACCTGGCTTGATGCCTGTTCCGGTTGGGTTGGCCAAGCCATCAACGACAGAGCCTGCGGCGCCGTAGAGTTGCTGGAAGGTACAACCTTCAACCAACGATGCGATGGTTATGCTGTCGGTATCCACCTGAAATGGTGCGCTTGGGCGATACGAGCCTTCGCCTTGCAAGCCCCAAGTGCCGACCGTTGTGTTGAACGAGAAGCCAAACACTTCGATGTCTTCTGGATAGGTGATGTAAACTTCGCCTTCCATGTTCGCGATCACGAATTCTGCGCCGTCGAAAGCTTGAACCGTTGTCGTTGTCGGCCCACCCGGATCGACGAAACCTGATTGGAAGTAGGTCAGCGCGCAATTGAGCTGAGCGACCGCCAACTGGTTCTTGAAGCCGTTGGTTGGATTCAGTGTGAACGTACCGGCCGAGAGTACTGCCAAAGAGGCAGCTGCGGTTGGCAAGATGTTGCCTGGATCGGCGACTGGCGTGGCCGACATCTGCGCCTGGGCAGATGCAGAAATTCCAAACGCGATTGTGCCTGCCATTGTCGCGCCAGCCGCACCGGCGAGCGTTCCAATCAAAGCCGGGTTCGTCAGACCGCAGCCAAGGTTAGGCAGCTGGCGAGAGGTGATGCCGGTCAAGACTTCGGTGTTGAACGAGTTGATGAAGAAGCCGAGGTCGGCTGCCGTATCGGTGGCATCGCCCCGAACGCTCACGAACGGAAGCCGGCTGTGATAGTTCTGATAGTAGAAGCCGAATTCAGTTCCGTTGAGTGATTCTGCGAACCAGGTCGCCTTGATGCCGTACTGGTTGGCATCGCGGGCGTAGGTGTCAGCACCACGATGGAGAATGCCGACGTTGCCATCGTTGTACATGTCGCTCGACAGATTTATCTGACCGCCGGCGCCGTTGAGCTGGCCGAGGCGGATGAGTTCGTGTTGGCCGACTGGGAAGGGCACGGTGTTGCTGACAAACGGGCTGTCAGAACATTCCAGCAAGTTGTTGCCAAGGGCTGAAAGTCCAGAATTTGGATCGTTCAGCAAACCGTTTGTTTGCACAGTGTTTGTGCCTGAACCGTTGGCGGCACCGCAATTGCGGCGCATACCACCGGTTGGACCGCTGGTGACAAAGCTGACGAGGTTTGTGTTTCCACCAACGCCCGTACCCAATGTTACGACGTCTGCTCCAGAGAATGGCGTTCCTGATGGATCGATTTCAAAGGGCTCCCAGTCGAGAGCGTAGTAACCGGCCAGCGACACATCGAACGGAAGGGAGATCGAGGTGAACACCGCGTTCACGGGGACGAGCGCTTCCTTGAGTTCAGAACCAGGGCGGCGGATTGCCGCGACGTCGATCGGGTTGAAGGCGTTCAGTCCGTTCTGCAAGAAAGTGCTTTCACCCCAGTTGATCACTTGCTTACCAACGCGAAGGTTCAGTGGCATGTCGGCGACCGTGTAGTCGGCCGAAATGAAGAGGTCCAAGAGGTCGTAGTTGCGGCCCACGTCGCCCAAGGCGCCTTCCGTCAATTGCGAGCGCGCACCGACATCCTCGTTGTTCATGACCACGTCGTAGAATCCGACGGCACGTGCGAAGATTTTATAGTTTTGCCAAGAGATCTGAAGATCGTGGCTGGCTTTGACGTTGGCGCCGATGAGGTCGCCCTTGTCGAAGTTCAAACGGCCGTCGTCGCCGTTGATCGAACCGTCAAAGTTGTATCCGTTATTTGTGTAGACGTTGTTGCCGCCACAAGTCGGAACGCCGAAGTTGATGAAGTTTGCTACCGCACAAGGTGCGCCGCCAAAGCCAACTGGCGTGACTACCGTGGGGCCAACCAGAACGCCACTGCCACGCGGATCAACAGGTCCACCATTTGTTTCCGGCAAGAACTGCGTTTGGCGGCCTTGCGTCAGCATGGACGCACCCATCGACACTGTGGTGTCGAATACGATTTGGACGTCACCAAATTGTGCTTCGACGGCTTGCGCCGTTGTTGCTGCGCCGATTAGCGCAAAAGCTGCGGCCGATCCCAATAATCCGGTGCGTACCGTGTTGAATTTTGACATAACGCTAGTTCCCCCTACCCCTAAAAGTTCAACGCTAGTGCCAGTTTCCGGGGGAAAGCATACGCGAGCAGCCTAAGCCCCCCGGCCTCTGGCATCCCTCACCCTGCACACCACACGCAGGGCGATTTGAAGTCAACGAGGAATTGACAGACGGACCGAAACACACGCCGAGGTGCGGCAGAATCAACACGGTTTGGACCGTTTTGTTTACATTTATGTTGCATGTGCAGTTGCGAACTGCCGGTTTTGGCGAGGTGAATTTCTTCCTGGCGGTGAGCGACGACGCCGAACTTCGCCCATAAGAGTGGGCAAGTGGAGCTGAGCCTGGAGTCGTCTCAAAAGTCAGGATGTTACCCAAAAAAAAGCCCGCTCCGAGGTGATCGGAACGGGCAGGTCGTGAGGCTGCGCCAGTTGGTTAGAACGAGTAGCTGGCGGTGATTGAGGCGAAGTCGCGGTCTCTGGATTTATTGTTCACGTGGCCACCGAAGAAGCTGTTGTAATTCACGCCTATCCGGAAATTGTTGTTCAAGGTTCCGGTTGCTCCCAAACTGATGGCCTGACGATCTTCGGCGTAGTTGCCATATGGTGATGCTGTCGTGCCTTCGAAGTCCCAGCTGTAGACCAAAGTCGGCGCCAGGATGAAGCCGGTATCCATGAAGTTGTTGTACTGGAGAGAGAACAGCAGGACGAGGCCCGCCGACACGTCGGTTGGGCGGCATTGAGCGCTGGATTTGACGTCCAGGCTCAGAGCTCCGGCGAGTGGCAGGTCTGTACCCTGGCAACCGGTGTTGGCGTATTGGGTAACACTAGCCTTTTGAGCCGCCGGGAGATTGTCGATCCAGGAGTCTTCGACACTAGGGGTGACTACCATGCCAACTTCGGACACCAAGATACCAAGATCAGCACCGATGGCTTCAATGAACCACTCCGAAGCGGTAAAGGTCGCTGTCGTTCCAACTTGTGCTGTGAACATTTCGTTGTTGATCACACCTAGGCTTGTTCCGTCTCCCGCACCACAACGGGGTTTTACGCCGGTTCCGTCTGGGGTGGCCGCGGCTTGTAGCGACAGACCTGCAGCGCCATAGAGTTGAGTAAACACACAACCGTTTACCAAGGCCGCGATGGTCAAGCCATCGGTGTCAACCTGGAACGGCGCATTGGGGCGATAACTCATTTCGCCTTGCAAGCCCCATGAACCGACCGTGGTGTTGAAGGAGAACCCAAACACTTCGATGTCTTCGGGATAGGTGACAACGACACCGCCATCTGACGTGGCAAGCAAGAATTCTGCGCCGTCAAATGATTGAACTGTTGGGCCAAGGGCGGATGGAAGACCCGTCGCTGGATCGATTGGTATCACCAAGCCTGACTGATAGTAGGTGAGAACGCAATTGAGCTGTGCGACTGCCAACTGGTTCATGAACCCGTTGGTGGGGTTTAAAGCAACGATGCCCAACGCTCCTGAACCTGACGCTGCGAGCAGAAGTCCGCCTGGATCGGAGACTGGCGTGTTGGCCATTTGAAATGCCGCTGTTCCAGGAGTGAGCGGATTTCCCAGCGCTGCGATGAACCCGTTGATGGTGGCGCCGGCAGCACCACCAATGCCCCCGATTAAAGCTGGACTGGTCAAACCGCAACCAGCGTTGTTCAGCTGACGCGATTGGATGCTTCCAGCGAAGCTCCCGAAGATATTTGAACTGGCGCCGTTCACAAAGAATCCAAGGTCGGCCTGGGTGTCCGTTGGGATCGCTTCAATGCTCACGAATGGCAGACGGCTGTGGTAGTTTTGGTAGTAAAAGCCGAATTCCGTTCCGTTCAAAGACTCCGCAAACCAGGTTGCTTTTATTCCGTACTGACCTGCGTCTTGGGCAAAACGGTCTTCGCCGCGCAGGAGCATTCCGGTTGTGGCGTTGGAAACGCCGTCGAGAGAAAGATTCGGCTGACCGCCGGAACCATCGATTTGGCCAAGGCGAACGAGCTCGTGTTGACCAGTGGGTAATGCTGCGACGTGGCTGATAAAGGCGCTGTCGTTACATTCAAGCCTGCCGTTAGCGTCTGGACCAGCTGCGCTGAGCAATGGGTCGTTCAGCAATCCGATCGTCTGAACGAATCTCGTTCCTGATCCAATTGCCGCGATACAATTGCGGCGGTTGCCCGAGAAGGGGCTGGCAGTTACAAAGCTGCGGCGAAGCGAGTTGCCGCCAACGCCTGAACCTAGGGTAACGACGTCCGCACCTGAGAACGCTGTGCCTGAGGGATCGATTTCAAACGGCTCCCAATCAAGGGCATAGTAACCAGCCAGTGACACGTCGAACGGCAGTGATACCGACGTAAACACGGCATTGACCGGCACAAGCGCTTCCTTGATTTCTGAACCAGGACGGCGGAAATTTGCGACGTCAATCGGATTGAATACGTTCAAGCCGTTCTGAAGGAATGTGCTTTCACCCCAGTTGATCACCTGCTTACCGACGCGGATGTTCACGGGCAGATCGGCAAGTGTGTAGTCAGCCGAAATGAACAAATCCAGCAGCTCGTAATTGCGGCCCACGTCTCCGAGCGCGGCATCAATCAGTTGTGAACGCGAGCCCGCATTGTTATCGTTCATGATGACGTCATAGAAACCCACAGCGCGAGCAAAAATTCTATAATTCTGCCACGTGATTTGCAAATCATGGTTCGCTTTGACGTTGCCGCCAATAAGATCGCCCCGGTCGAAGTTCAAACGACCGTCGTCAGAATTGATCGAGCCATCATGATTGGCAGGGTTGGACGAGTAAAGGTTCGCACCAGTGGTGAACCCGCTAAAGGGAGCAATGAAAATGCCGGTGCCCAAAACGACAGCACCCGGCCCCGTCGCGCGCGGATCGATCGGTCCGCCGTTTGCTTCCGGAAGGAACTGAGTTTCGCGATCTTGCGTCAGCATTGACGCGCCCATCGACACGGTTGTGTCGAATACGATTTGGACGTCGCCGTATTTTGTTTCGTAGGCTTGGGCGGAGGTTGTTGCGCCGGCCATGGCCAGTATGGCTGCTGAGCCCATCAGGCTCCAACGGGTGAGTTTTGACTTTTGCATGACGCGCTTTCCCTGCTTTTCCAAACCGTTCTGTTGTGTGCTCGCGGAGTTGTTTTGCATTTACCGCGAACGAATCTGCGCTCGTGTGACGGGCGTCACCAGCAACCGGCGGTCGCCCGAACATCCGAGGCCGACTCCAAGACGCACTGTTTTCGTAAACAGATCCTTAATTTGCGAGGTGGGCCGCCGATCTCTTGCTGCGCGCATGCAATCCGTTTGCACCTGAATCAATTGAGCAACACCGGACCGCTGCGCGTTGAAAGGCCGTATTGGCGCCGCAATTTTTGCTCACACTTTGGCGATGGTGCTGAGTAAAAAATTCCTGATTGCGGCCTTGGGGGGTCTGCTTCTTGTTGCTGCCGGTGCCTGTGACGATGCGCGGCCCGTGGTGACAACGGCGCGCCCTGCGCATGTGCCTGCAAGCGCGCTGGTTCCGGCACAAAAAGCCGTCAACCGGAACTGGAAAAATCCCGCGCTGCCGTTTGGGTTGCGGCTGTCCGCAGCGGCGGAGGAGCGGGCCCGGCATGGTGTGGTCTACGACGGGGCCTATGTGCGCATTGCTTATCCAAATGGCGATGTTCCGGCTGATCGAGGCGTGTGTTCGGATGAGGTGATACGCGCATACCGCTTGCTGGGCGTCGATCTGCAGCGGCTGGTGCATGAAGACATGGCGCGGGCGTTCGGTGTCTATCCAAAGCGCTGGGGGTTGCCTGGACCGGACAGTAATATCGATCACCGGCGCGTGCCGAACCTTGCTGCGTTTTTTTCACGGGCGGGTGCGCGGCTGAGCGTGTCCACCGCCGGGCGGGATTACAAGCCGGGTGATGTCGTGGCGTTCGTGGTGGCGGGCAACCTGCCGCATATCGGTATTGTCACCGAGCGCTGGTCGAGCGACGGGCAACGCCCGCTGATCATGCACAATATCGGCCGGGGCCCACAGATCGAAGACGTGCTGTTTACACTGACGATCACGGGGCACTACCGGTATGGGGGGTGAGAGCCCCTCACCCTTTTTTCGGAAGGCCTAAAAAAGGGTGAGGGGACGTCTTATTGGAACGGATTTGGGGCGCCTTTGGACACCAGATAGCGCACCGCTTCGGCGAGGGAGCGGGCGTCGGTTAGGGCGTTGTGGGCGGGGCCCTGGGACGCGGCGCCGACGTGGGCTGACAGTTCGCCGGCGTGGATGCCTGCGAGGGGGACACCTACCTGGACGAGCCAATCGCGAAGGTTGGTCGATGTGGAGGCGGACCACAGTGCCGGTTGTCCCAGCAGCTTTGCGTTTTCGGCGATGATCCTGTCGTCGCGGCCGTAGCAGAATGATTTCCGGCCGCCGGCGAAGCTTTGAAAGTCTGAAATGCCTTTGGCGAAATCGACGCCTTCAGCGCCAAGCTGCGCGTTGGTGATGCGGGTGAGCCGGACCAAATAGTCCGACAGAACCGGGTTCAAGACGGGCTTGATGAGCACGGAAAACGAGGCGCACTCTTGCAGGTTGTGCGCATTGAGGGTGACGGCGCCGATCTGAATGATTTCTTTATACTCTGATGGTCCGCGCCAGCCGCGCGCGACCGAGCCCGGCCAGGCGGTGAATTCAGTGTCAAAAACGACGACTTCTTTGGTTTTCTGGTTCATGGTGGTCCAAAGTGCAACTCGGTGGGATCGGGCTCTTGCGCTTCATTTGCAGCACTATTAAGCGAACAGACATTGAAATGTGTTGTGTTTGCGATCCAACTTCTCTGGCACTCACTGGATAGAAATGAACGCTCCCCAAACCAGCCCGCAAGGGTTTTTGCAGTTCGTCGACCATTTCTTTGCCGGCAGTGTGCCCGAGGACATGGCATCGTTTTCGAAAGAGGCGCGAGAGGGCATTGCCAGGCTGTTTTGGAATGCGGCGGCGGACCGCAAGGCCGGGGCGCGTTTTCTTCGCGTGTTTTCACCTGATAGCGCCCGGGATGGCTTTTCGGCCCCGGTGACGTTGCTGGCCACGATCAACGACGACAAACCGTTCCTGGTCGATTCCATCCTCAGCGAACTTGGCGAGCATGGCGTCAGGATACGGGCGGTGTTCCATCCCATCTTCAAGGCCAACCGGGAAGGCGGGGACGCGTTTTCGGAAAGCATGATCTGCGTCGCGTTCACGCCTGATGCGTCTCATGATCAATCTGAGGCGATCGAAACGGGTGTTGCGAAAGTTTTGGACGACGTCAGTGTGGTGGTCGCGGATTGGAAAGCCATGCTGGAGCGGCTTGATCAGTCGATCGCCGAGCTGTGGCAGACCCCGCCACGGATCGCGAAAGAGGAGTTGGAAGAGTCGCTGGCGTTTCTGCAGTGGCTGAAGACGAACCATTTTACTTTCCTTGGCTGCCGCGACTATGCGTTCACGTCCGCGGGCGAAGGGCGCCTTTCGCCGATTGCCGATAGCGGGCTTGGCCTGCTGCGAACGCCCGAGCGCCGCGTTATCCGGCGCGGGCATGATCGCACCACGCTGACGCCGGAAGTGCGCGCCTATTTGATGCAACCATCGCCGCTGATTGTGACGAAGTCGCTGGAGCGTTCACCGGTACACCGGCGGGTTCCCGAAGACTATGTGGGCATCAAGCGTTTCGATGAGAACGGGCAATTGATCGGGGAGCGGCGCTTTATAGGGCTGTTCACCTCTGCGGCCTATCACGACAGCCCGCGCGACATTCCGTTCCTGCGCCGCAAAGTTGCCAATGTGGCGTTGCGTTCGGGGTTTTCGAAGGGCAGTCACAACGCCAAGGCGTTGGCCGTCGTGCTCGAGACCTTTCCGCGCGATGAATTGTTTCAAATTTCCGAAGACGATCTTTTGCGTATCGGCCCGGCGCTTGCCTATCTTGGCGACAGGCCCGATACGAAAGCCTTTATCCGCTTTGACAATTTCAAGCGCTTTGCTTCGGCGCTTATTTATTTTCCAGCCGACAAATTTCGTGGCGGTCTGGTGCGCACACTTGGCACAATTCTGACTGACGCGTTGGGCGGACAAATCGCGAGCGCCTTCCCTCACACCGAGGAAGGCCAGATGACGCGGGTGCATTACACCATCACCTTGCCGGAGGGGTGGGTGCAGGATTTTGACGGCGAGGCGCTGCAAGCGCGGATCGCCAAAGCGGTGCGGTTGTGGACCGACAATTTTTCAGAGGCCCTGCAAAGCGCGGTGCCGCTTGATCAGGTTGAGCGTACGTACGCGCTCTATGCCGGCGCCTTCTCGGAAGCGTACCGGGTGGCGTTTGAACCTCACGAGGCGATCCTGGACATCGCGCACCTGGAGTGCGTCGCGAAGGCGGGGCCGGGGTCGCTGGCCTTGCGATCGGTTAGTGGGTCGAGTGACAGCGACGGCATCATCCAGTTCAAGATTTATCACTCGGGCGGGGTGATTGAACTGTCTGATCTTTTGCCGGTGCTCGAGGATTTCGGTCTGCGCGCGATTGAGGAAACCAACTATCCGGTCAAGCGCGCCAACACTGCGCTTACCATTCATGATCTGAAACTGCACGGGCGTCTTGTTCCCGAGCGGGTTTCAACGATGCAGTTGTTTGAGCAGGCGTTTCTGACGGTCTGGAAAAATGGAGCGGAAAGCGACCGGTTCAACAGGCTGGTGCTGCTGGCCGATATCGCATGGCGGGATGTGGCCGCCCTGCGCGCGATCGCCAAGTATTTGCGTCAAGCGGCCTTCGCCGCAAGCCAGGACCTTATGGAAGTGGCGCTGGCGCGCAATCCGCGGATTGCCAAGGGCCTGGTGCAATTGTTCAAGGTACGCTTTGACCCGGCGGTGCAGGATCGCGCTGCACTTGAAGCCAAAATCAACGCTGAGATCGACGAGGCGCTGGCCAAGGTTCCGAGCCTGGACGATGACCGTATCTTCCGGCGGTTCCGCAATGTCATTCTGTCGATGCTGCGGACGAATTTTTTTCAGAGCGGACCTTGTGACGGCTTTCGGCCAACCATTGCGTTCAAGCTTGACAGCAGCAAAATCGAGGATCTGCCGTTGCCACGTCCGATGGTCGAGATCTTTGTCTATTCTCCAGAGGTCGAGGGCATTCACCTGCGCTTTGGCAAAGTCGCGCGCGGAGGCCTGCGCTGGTCGGACCGGCGGGAAGATTTCCGCACCGAAGTTCTGGGCTTGGTCAAAGCCCAGCAAGTCAAGAATGCCGTGATCGTTCCGGTGGGTTCGAAGGGCGGATTTTATCCGAAGAAATTACCGCCGCACAGCAATCGCGAAGCGTGGATGACTGCAGGCATTGCGGCTTACAAGAACTTCATTGCCGCGCTTCTGGATGTCACCGACAACATTGCGGCCACCGGCAAAATCGTGCCGCCCAAAGACGTGGTGCGCCACGATGGCGATGACCCCTATCTGGTTGTCGCCGCCGATAAGGGGACGGCCACGTTTTCGGATATCGCGAACGGCATTTCGAACGACTATGGGTTTTGGCTGGCCGATGCTTTCGCGAGCGGTGGGTCGGCCGGGTACGACCACAAGAAAATGGGCATTACGGCGCGCGGCGCCTGGGAGACCGTGAAACGTCATTTCCGCGAGATGGGCACCGACATCCAGACGACGCCGTTCACTGTCGTTGGCGTGGGTGATATGTCGGGCGACGTGTTTGGTAACGGCATGTTGCTGTCGCAGGCCACAAGACTGGTGGCGGCCTTTGATCATCGCGACATTTTCCTTGATCCCGATCCCGATCTGGCGGTGAGCTTTACTGAGCGGCAGCGCATCTTCAACTTACCGCGCTCGTCGTGGGCGGACTACGACCAGGCGAAAATTTCCAAAGGTGGCGGCGTCTATTCACGGGCGATGAAACTCATTCCGTTGTCGCCGGAGATTCGAGCCCTGACCGGTTTGACCGCTAATCACGTGGAGCCCACGGAGCTGATGCGGGCGCTACTGAGAGCGCCCGCAGATTTGCTGTGGTTCGGCGGGATTGGGACTTATGTGAAGTCGTCGCTGCAAAGCCACGGCGATGCCGGAGACAAAGCCAGCGACGCCTTGCGGATCGACGGCAAAGAGATACGCGCCAAAGTCGTTGGCGAGGGCGCCAATCTGGGTATGACGCAGGCTGGGCGCATCGAGTACGCGCAGGCAGGCGGGCGTCTGAATACAGATGCCATCGACAATTCGGCGGGCGTCGATACGTCAGACCACGAAGTCAATTTGAAGATTTTGCTGAATGCCTCGATCAGCGCGGGCGAGCTCAAGGCCACTGATCGCGACGCGCTGTTGGCGCGGATGACAGACGAGGTGGCCGGCTTGGTGCTGGCCGACAATTACAATCAATCGCTGGCGCTGAGTGTGGCGGAGAGCGGCGGGTCCTGGGAGTCGGACGCGTATGGGCGCTTCATGCGCACGCTGGAGCGCGAAGGACGGCTCAACCGGGCAGTCGAAGGACTGCCGTCGAACGACAATATGCGCGAGCGCGCCAATCGCAATGAAGGGCTGACGCGGCCGGAACTTGCGGTGTTGCTGGCGTATGCCAAGCTGCAACTGTTCGATGAAATCAATTCGTCGGCTTTGCCCGATGATCCGTTTTATGCGGCGACGTTGAAGGCCTATTTCCCGACTGAAGCGGGCGGCAAGTACCCTAAAGGCCTTTCGGCGCATCGTTTGAAGCGTGAAATCGTTGCGACCATGCTTGCCAATGATCTGGTCAATCGCGGCGGGCCGGTGTTGATGCATCGCCTGAAAGAGGCGAGTGCCAGTGAAGCGCCAGCGCTGGCGCGCGCTTATACGATTGCATTGAACGCTTTCGGCATCGAGAAACTGGCGGCCCGCATCAATGGGCTCGACAACAAAGTTGCGGCCGAGGTGCAAATCAAGATGCACGCGAAGTTGGCGCTGCATATTCAAAGGCAAACGCTGTGGTTTCACCGGCACATTCCGGCGACAACGGCAATTGCAGACGCGATCAAGCCTTATGCTTTGGGCGTTGAGAAACTTCGCGGTACGTTTTCCACTTTGGTGTCGGACGCCGAAGGCAATGCCATCCGGGCGACGATTGCCGAATTGCGGGCGGCGGGTGTGCCGGATGAACTGGCCGACGACATCGGCGCCCTGGCCGCTATAGGTGCTACACCTGATATTGCGCGGCTGTCGAGCGAAACGGGCAAACCGCTGGACATGGTGGCGGGCGCTTATTTTGCGGCATCGCGGACCATCGGCGTCGACCGCTTGCGGCTGGCGGCTGAACGGATGAATTTGCCTGAGCACTGGGACAGGCTGGCGGTGCGGCGCCTGATTGACGATCTGTTCGTGCATCAGCGCGAGTTGGCGCTGCGGGCTTTGAAGACAGCGCCGGGTAACGGCGATCGCGCGTCGGGCAGTGCTGCGGTTGCGTCTTGGGCAAAGGAACATCACGAGCAGGTGGACCGGGTGGCGACGCTGGTGTCGGAGCTCGAGCGCTCGGGCACGTTCACTGTGGCGCGGTTGACGCTGGCTGCGGGTCAGATACGCGATTTGCTGAACGCTTAGGCGGACTTTAAGACGATTGCGCCGAGTGCAACGATGAGTGCGCCTGCGATGCGGCGCGCTCCTGCGGTTTCGCCGAACAACAGCATGCCGATGAGGGAAGCGAAGACGACAGAGGTTTCGCGAAAGGCGCTGACACCTGCGATGGAGGCAAAAGTCATCGCCCATAACACCAGGCCATAGGCGACAAATGAGAGCGTGCCGCCGAATACTGCGCGCCGCCAATGTTTGTGGGCATAGGCCACGATCTTGCCGCGCCTTAAGATGACTGACATTGCCAGGGAGGCGAGCCCTACGGCGAAGAAGACCCAGCCATTGTAGGCGAGCGCGCTGCCGGACACGCGAACGCCGATGCCGTCTGACATGGTGTAGAGCGCGATGGTGACGGCGACGATGGCGGCTAGTCCTGTGCCCTTGAGGTGGGCGCCGGCGCTTAAGCCTACGGTGAGAATACCTGCGCTGATGAGGGCAATCCCTGCCGCGGCAAGCGGCGTTGGAACTTCGCCGATGGTCAGCGCTGCGAGGACCGTAATCATGACCGGCGGCAGGCCGCGCGCGATTGTGTAAACGTGGCTGAGTTCGCCGAGTTCGTAGGCCCGCGCCAGGTAGTAGACGTAGGGCAGATGGAGCGCTGCCGTCAATGCTATCCAGGGACAGGCTTGCGGATTGATTGCTGGCGCGAACAGTGTTGTGACCAATCCGATGGCGCCCGCGACACCAAAGAGCAGCGCGGCGTCGAGCAAGCGATCATTGCCCGCTTTCAAGCCAGCGTTCCAAAGCGCGTGCAGTACGGCAGCAGCGAGTGCGGCGGCGGCCGCTTCCCAAGGCAAGGTCATGGTCGATCAGTTTCATTGGGATAGCATTGCGTCAAGGCACTCGCTTGTCGTGTGGGAACGTGCATAGATTGTTCATGACCGATTTTAAGCCTGGATATGTCGAGCGTTGGACACACCTGCCTGAGGGCGTGTCAGCGAGCGGTGGTGCCGTTGCCTCGCCCCTTGGCCAATGGGCTTGGGCATGGTTTGAAGGCGCGCGCAACCCGCATGTGTTGCTGATCACGATCTATATTTTTGCGCCTTATTTCGCGCAGCATTTGATGAGCAGCCCGGTCGCCGGCCAGGCTTTGTGGGCCGATTTGAATACTTTGTCAGGGGTTATCATCGCCATCGTTGCGCCTTTCATGGGGGCGATCGCCGACGCAGGCGGGCGGCGCAAACCGTGGTTGTTCGTGTTCTCGGTGATTTTGGGGCTGACGGCGGCGGCGTTGTGGTTTGCCTTGCCCGAGGAGCAAGGTTTGCCTTTTTTTACGATCTGCGTGTTGCTGGTCGTAACTTTTGCGTCGTTCGATTTTACTGCGGTTTTTCACAACGCCATGCTGCCGACACTGGTGCCTGAGAAGCGCGTGGGCGCATTGTCGGGGCTGGGGCTGGCGCTGGGTAATTTATCGGGCGTCGTGTTGCTGTTGTTTATGCTGATCTGTTTTTCGCTGCCGGGCGTTGTTGACTGGCCGTTTGTGCCTGCAACGCCGTGGTTTGGGGTCGATCAAGCGGCGCACGAACCGGAGCGGCTGGTGGGGCCGCTGTTTGCGCTGTGGTTTTTGTTGCTGGGTTTGCCGTTGTTCTTTTTCACGCCCGATCAACCGCGCGTGACGCTGGGCCCGGTCGAGGCGGTGAAGCGCGGCACGCGTTCGCTGGTGCGTACGCTGAGAAGCCTGAAGAGCTATAAAAATGTCACGACTTATCTTGTGGGGCGGATGATCTACAATGACGGTTGCAATGCAATTTTGATCTTCGGCGGCATTTATGCGGCGACGACGTTTGCTTGGGGGACGCTGGACATGCTGGTGTACGGGGTCATTCTCAGCATCTTTGCGACGTTTGGCGGGGTGTTTGGCGGCTGGCTTGACCAGACATTCGGATCGCAACGCGGGATTTTGATATCGGTCGCAGGGACGATGGTGGGCCTAGTGCTGTCGTTGTCGATGGGGCCCGATACGATCTTGTTTTTCATTCCTTACAATACGGCTTTACCGCCGGTGCACGGGCTGCCGTTCTTCAAAAGCTGGCCCGAGATCATCTACTTGGCGATTGTGATTATTATCGCGATTTTCATTACGGCGTCTTACGCCAATAGCCGGACGATGCTGGCACGCATTGCGCCGGCGTCGAAGATGACGGAGTTCTTTGGGCTTTACGCGCTGTCCGGCACGGCGACGGCGTTTCTGGCGCCGTTTGTCGTTGCGCGCGCGACGGAATGGTCGGGCAATCAAGCCATTGGGCTTGCGTCTATCCTTGGCCTGCTCGGGATCGGGTTCGTGATTATGCTGTTCGTGAGGAACGAACGGGCGGTTGCTGTGGAATGATCAATGCCTGAAATGTCTCATGCCGGTGAAGACCATGGCGAGGCCGCGTTCGTCGGCCGCGGCGATGACTTCGTCGTCGCGGATTGAGCCGCCGGGCTGGATGATGGCGGTGGCACCTGCATCGGCGGCGGCGATGAGGCCGTCGGCAAAGGGGAAGAAGGCGTCGGAGGCCACGACTGAGCCATTGGCGAGCGACACTGGCAGACCTGAGGCCTTTGCCGCCTCTTGCGCTTTCCACGCGGCAATGCGGGCACTATCGATGCGGCTCATCTGGCCGGCACCGATGCCCATGGTAGCGCCGTCTTTGGCGTAGACAATTGTGTTCGATTTCACGTGCTTGGCGACGCGGAAGGCGAAGAGCAGATCGTTGATTTCGCCGTCTGTGGGTTTGCGCTTGGTGACGACCTTCAATTCATTTTCCGATATGCGGCCATTGTCGCGCGATTGTAGCAGGAAGCCGCCCGCGACCGTGCGCAGGTTCATGCCGGGTGTCCCGGGATCGGGCAGGCCGTGGGCGATCAAGAGGCGCAGGTTTTTCTTGGCGGTCAAGATTTTGAGTGCTTCGTCGTCCGCGCCGGGGGCAATGATCACTTCGGTGAAGATTTTCGCGAGCTCGGTCGCGGTCGTGCCGTCGAGCTTGCGGTTGCAGGCGACGATGCCGCCGAACGCGGAGACGGGGTCGCAGCGCAGCGCGAGTTTGTACGCTTCGGCGAGCGTCGATGCCGTCGCGACGCCGCACGGGTTTGCGTGTTTGATGATCGCGATCGCGGCGGTCGTTTTGGGATCGAACTCGGCGACGCATTCGTAGGCCGCGTCGGTGTCGTTGATGTTGTTGAAGGAGAGTTCTTTGCCGCCGGCCTGGGTTGCGGTCGCGACTCCGAAGCGGTGTTCGCCGGTGGTGTAGAACGCAGCGCCCTGGTGCGGGTTTTCGCCGTAGCGCAGGCTTTGTTTCAGGTGGCCGGCGAGCGCGAAGCGGCGCGGCGGCGTGCGCTCCCCGGGCTTTTGCGCCATCGCAAGTTCTTGGCCGAACCAAGTCGAGATCGCTGCGTCATAGGCAGCAGTACGCGCGTAGGCTTTGGCCGCAAGCGACTTACGGGTGTCGAGCGTAAGGGCGCCTTTGTTGGCGGCGAGTTCGGCGAGCACCGGGGCGTAGTCTTCGACGTCGACGATGACGGCGGCGTAGCCGTGGTTTTTTGCGGCGGCGCGGATCATGGCGGGGCCGCCGATGTCGATGTTTTCGACGGTTTCGTCGAACGCGGCCTTGCGCGCCACGGTTTCTTCGAAGGGATAGAGATTGCAGACCAGCAAATCGATGCCTTCGATGCCGTGGTCCTGCATGGCTTTGGCGTGCGAAGGTTCGTCGCGCAGGGCGAGCAGGCCGCCGTGAATGCGCGGGTGCAGCGTTTTGATGCGGCCATCCATCATTTCCGGGAAACCGGTGACGCTGGCCACGTCGGTGACTTTGAGGCCGGCGGCTGCGATTGCTTTCGCTGTGCCCCCGGTCGAGATCAGCTCGACGCCGAGTGCGGTCAACGCCCTGGCGAATTCAACCAGACCGGTCTTGTCAGATACGGATAACAGCGCACGACGAACTGGACGCAAACTTGACAATGACATTCAATGCCGCCTTTCCCATCAACTTGAGGCGCGCAATAGCATGGCGGGTGATTGGCGTCCAAGTGAGACGATGTCTCAATGCACAGACGGGTCAACGTCGCTGCTGGTGGCTTTTTTCAGTGCCCATTTGACGGAGACGGGTTCGCTCGCCGAATGGCCTGCCAGCACAATTTGCTGTGATTTTCGCACCTGGTTGGCTTGTCCCAAATAGACGCTTTCGGCGATGTCAAGGGCGCCGTCTGTGCCAAAGCGCCAGGTCGCCCCGCTTGGCAGAGTGAGGACGACGCCTTTTCCGGCGCGCAGGACTTTCACGGAGGGATGCAGGTGAAAGCGAACGGCGAAACCGTACGACGTTGACTGTGTGCCTTGTGGGACCAAGCGATCTTCGCCGCGAATGTCGCCGCCGTCATGGGAGACAAATATCCGCCGCTCGTGCACGCGTTCAAATACCGGGCAATAGCCATCGTGGCTCATGTCCAAATAAATGCCATCTTCGGATTCGCGGTTCTTTGCTTCGATCCGCGATGGCCCGTCAATCAGGCGCGGGCCCAACAGGTTCAGGGCCAAGTCTCCGGCTACGATATGGGCTGACGAGGCGTCGGCGAGGGTCAGCGTGGAATGCGCGGCTGTCGCACGCATCGCCGATTGCCACTCGCCGCCTTTCGTTTGAGAGACGCCGCAATTGACGATAATGCGCTCAGGCCCGGCGCTGAGCTCGAATGCCAGGGCGCTTGAGTGGGCGCGTAGCGACAATGCCGGCGGCGGGGCGATGCCGGTGTCTGCGATCAGCAGCGTCGCACCGCAACTGATACGCTGATACCCGGATTGGGTTGCGTGCAGGACGGGCCGCTTGCGGCCGGTGTCGCGGGCGAGCAGCGTTTCGGCCCAGCCGTCGACGCTTTCGGTGCTGCCGTTAAAAATGGCGAGGCGCCCGTCACCGTGCTGCATGAACCTGATCATCGGCATCATGCGATCCAGGGCGCGCATGATCGTGACAGGGATGATCAAGTCGCGCTGAACCATCGCGTCGACCAAGGACAGGAGGTCACTGGCCACTTCCAGGACGCTTTCAGGGTTTCGCGAGATGTGTCCGCCGTCTTGCAGGATTTGAGTTGCGAGTTCTTCGGCAAGAATGTGCTGGCCTTTGGCGACGCGAAATTCGCCGTCGGGCAAACAGACCCCGGATTGCACGAGGCCAATTGCTGCGGTCAGGCGTGGCAATCCTTGGGGCGCCAGCCGTGCGGTCTTGGAAAGATGTCTGGCCTGGCGTGCCATCGACAGCAAGATGCGGGAGCGGAACAGCACATCGGCATTTGACAGAATGAGACGTCCGAAGCTTGCCCAGGTCATCAGGCGGCGGGCGATGATGTGGGGACGCCAGGCGATTTCGTTCCAATCGCCATAGTTTCGCGACCAATGCGCGATCAACTGGCGCAGATGATCCTGAAACGGTTCCGACCCTGCCGCATCGAAATGCCGGAGCCAATGGAAACTGTGCAGGCTTTCGGACCACAGATCGCTGGGCGACTGGGCAAGGAACGGCGAGCCATCGCGCGCCGCCACTTCGCCACCGGGTAAACGAAAGCGGCCCATGAGCATGAGCTCGGCTTCGCCCAAGCTTTTTGGATGAAAGTTGCGTGGGTTCACCAGCAAGCGATCGGGGGCTGGGCCATTGAGCGAGCGCTGCCAAAACCTGGATTTGTAAACAAGGCGCGCGGCACTCGCGCCCAGTGAAGTTACTGCGCCGCTCGCCAATTCTTTTGCGTGGGTTCTGAGATTCAATTTGTAAACCGGCGTTGCGTCGTTAACCGCCGCGGAGCTTGGCGATGTTGTCGCGATAGCGCTCAGGGCCGCCTTCAAACGCGGCCGTTCCAGCGACGAGGACGTCGGCTCCTGCTTCGACTGCAAGGGCAGCGGTTTGCCCATTGATACCTCCATCGACCTCCAATTCGATGGCTTTGCCCGACCGGTCAATGAGTGCGCGGAGTTCCCGCATTTTTGCACGCTGTGAGTCGATAAAGCTCTGCCCACCGAAACCCGGGTTTACTGTCATCACGAGAATCAGGTCGATGTCGGCCAAGATAGGCTCGATTAGCGAAACGGGTGAGCCCGGATTTAATGCCACTCCAGCTTTTTTTCCTGCGGCTCTGATGAGTTGGAGCGTCCGGTGAATGTGGGGGCCAGCTTCCGGGTGCACCGTGATGATATCGGCCCCCGCGTCTGCAAATTCCTTGATGAACGGATCGACGGGTGAAATCATCAGATGCACGTCGAGGGGCAATTTTGTGTGCGGCCTCAGCGCTTTGACCATCTGCGGGCCAATCGAGATGTTGGGAACAAAGTGGCCGTCCATCACGTCGATGTGAATGTAATCGGCGCCGGCTTGCTGCATGGCGCGGACTTCTTCGCCGAGCCTGGAAAAGTCTGATGCCAACATCGAGGGGGCGATTTTTGGAGTCTTGCGCATAGAGTGCGGCTTAGCGGGTTGGAGCAAATCTGGCAACGAATGTCAGGTAGTTCTCCGCAAGCGGCAGGCATAGAAACCATCCAATCCGCCAAGTTCCGGCCAATGACCGGGTTGCGTTCTGAGGTCGCCGGCTTCGGTTATGAACTGCGTCTGGCCCCAGATTTCGTCGGCGGTGACCAGTTGACGGGCGAAATTCCGGTGGTCTTTCAGGAAATTCTCAACCACGTCTCCGCCTTCTTCCCGGGAGAGAGAGCAAACGCAATAGATCAGCATACCGCCGGGTTCAACCATTTCGGCAGCAGCCGCTATCAGGCGGCCTTGAAGGCCTGCTTGCGCCATCACGTCGGACATATCTTTGCGCCACAACACATCGGGGTGGCGGCGGACTGTGCCGGTCGCGGTGCATGGGGCATCGAGCAGAACCGCCGCAGCCAGTTTTTTCGGACGCCACTCCAGCGCATCGGCGACTTCAAATTCTGCCTTCAGATCCAGACGCTGGAGATTCGCAATCACCCGGCGCATGCGATTGAAATCGAGATCGACGGCGGTAACCGTGGCGCCCGCGGCTGCAAGCTGGGCAGTCTTGCCGCCTGGTGCCGCGCAAAGATCGATAACGGTTTTGCCTTGTACGTCGCCCAGCAAACGCGCGGGAATAGCGGCGGCTGCGTCCTGGATCCACCACTGACCTTCTGCATACCCGGGCAAGTCTTCGACCCTGCCGCCGGTGGTCCGGCGCAGCGTACCGGTGGGTAAGATTTGAGCCTGCAGTTTTTGCGCCCAGCCCAGCGCGTCATTTTTGACGGTGATGTCGAGCGGTGGTTCGGTTCCGTGCGCCTTGGCCATGGCCCGGGTTTCGCCCTCGCCGTAGGCGTTGACGCAGGCATCCCAGGCCCAGGCTGGCATATTCAGTTTTTCCGCATCGAGCGTTGCTGCGATGGCCTTGCCTTCGCTGGCAATTTTGCGCGCGACAGCATTGATGAGGCCTTTGAAATGGCGCGAGCGATGGTCATGCCCTGCCATCTCGACGGCTGAGCTGACGCTTGCGTGTGCGGCAATTTCGAGAAAGACGAGTTCGGCGCAGGCAATGCGCAGAATGAGTTCGGCCGGCCCTGAGCGCGCCGGCAGCGGTTCACGCAGGAAGGCCGCGATGATTTCGTCAATCTCTCCCAGGCGCCGCAGGACCATCATGACGATGGCGCGGGCGAAGGCGGTGTCACGCGCTTCCAAGCCGCCTTTGCTGACCGAGGTTTCGAGCGCGTCGTAAAGCGGGCGCTCGTTGAAGAAGACGGCTTGCAGCGTGGCCAAGGCTGCGCCGCGCGCACCCAGTCCGCGAACTTCCGGTTGCTTGGGGCGCTGGTTCAATTAGCCCCACGGTCCCCGTCGTGGCACAGCCTGGGCCGCACCATCCATGCCCTGCGCCATTGCTTTCAGGCGCGCGACGCGATTTTCGGTCGAAGGATGGGTCGTGAACAAATTGTCCATGCCGTGACCGGCCAACGGATTGATAATAAACATATGAGCCGTGGCCGGATTGCGTTCGGCATCGGCATTGACGATCTGAGAGGCGCCTGACTGGATGCGCTCCAGTGCCGAGGCCAGCCACAATGGCTGACCGGCGATTTCAGCCCCTACCCTGTCAGCGTCGTATTCGCGGGCGCGGCTGATGGCCATTTGGACAAGGCCAGCGGCAATGGGCGCCAAAATCACGAGTGCGATCGTGCCGATCATGCCCATGGCATTGTTGCGGTCGCCGGTCGATGAGCGAAAAAACAGCGCAAAATTCGCCAGCATGGAAATCGCTCCGGCGATTGTGGCGGTTACGGTCATCGTCAAGGTGTCGCGATTTTTGATGTGCGCAAGTTCGTGCGCCAGGACGCCCGCCAATTCTTCGCGCGAGAGGCGGGCCAGCAGACCGGTTGTTACGGCGACGGCACTATGTTGGGGGTCACGTCCGGTGGCGAACGCGTTGGGTTGATCGTTTTGAATAGTGTAAACTTTGGGCATTGGCAGCTGGGCGCGCCTTGCAAGCTCTTGCACCAGGCCAAACAGTTCTGCTTCCTGACTGGCGCCGACTTCCTGCGCGCCATACATGCGCAGAACCATCTTGTCGGAGTTCCAATATGCGAATGCGTTCATCGCCAAGGCCAACATGAAGGCGATCACCATACCGCTGCTGCCGCCGATCAGTCCACCGACGGTCACAAACATTGCGGTCATGAACGCAAGGAGGATTGCGGTCTTGGTCCAATTCATAGGGGTATGCGCGCCTGAAAAATTGCCGGGGGCGTAGACTTAGGTGCGAAATGCCTTTCCTTCAAGCAACTCTATTCGCCCGGATTGCCCCATGAGGCGGGCGTCGGCGGCGGTTCAGCGACTAAAGGGTCGGAATCTACGGGAAACGGCAATTCCTTGCGGTGCTCAGCCTTCCAGCGCATGGCCATGGAAATTCGAGAACGGCCGGAGGGGTGATCGTAGAAGACAAACTCCTCCCACGGAGTGGGGTCGAGTTTACGGTATTCGGCAAGTTTGAGCGCGGTTGTGGCAAAGCCGTCGGGTTCGCGGGCCGCGTTGAGGCCAAAGATATCTGCTTCGGCCTCGTTGGTGCGGACGATGGAGTTGGTCAGCGGCGTTGCAAGCATGCCGAAGAGTGAAAGGAGCAACACAATAACCGGCAGTCCTGCAGGGTCGGAAATGTCCCGCACACCCCACCAGGATCCGAATGCGCCGTGGAGCATATAAAAACCCCAATCGGTCAGCAGAAAGGCAAGCGCTGCCAGCACGGAGAGTGCAATGATCATTTCGTAAATGTGGCCCAAAGCATAATGGCCGATTTCGTGGGCCATTACCGCTTTCACTTCAGACGGGGACGCGCGATTGAGCAGATTGTCGTTGAGCGAGATGCGGGTCGTGCCCATGAAGCCCGAGACATTGGCGCTGATGCGCTTGTGTTGCTTGGAGGCGTTAAATTCGACCACGTCATCGGCTGGCACACCGTTGGCGCGCGCAATCGACAGGATTTGCTGCTTGAGTTCGCCTTCGCGCATGGGTTTGTAGTCATTGAACAATGGCGCGATAAAAACCGGCGCGATCGTCGCGCTGAACATGATGAAGAGCGTGACAACGCCCGCGCCCCACAGCCACCACGCTTCACCGGTGCGGCGGATGACCGCGTAAAGGCCCACCAGAAAAATACTGCTCATGATCACGTTGATGGCCATACCGATGGCAAACTCGGTCAACCACGCCATCATGGTCAGATTGGACAAACCGTATTCGTGTTCGCGATAGAACCCTACCTGGAGCGTGTAGGGAAATGTCATGACTGTAGTTACGAAGATGATCAGTGCGGCAAAAATAAAAGTCTGCAGCCAGATCCTTGTGGTTATCGATTCCGCCAGATCGCGCATGCCAGCTGAGGCCCGCGTGAACAGCAGGATCAGGGCCACGGCCATAGCGTAGAGGCCGTCCCAAAGAATTAGCCAGTAACCGCCTTCGAAATAGGCATCAGACTTTGCACGCGCCGCGCCTCCAATGGTGGCCAAGTAGGCTTCAGTGGCGGCTTGGGCATCGAAGTCTGCGGCGGTTGCAATACTGAGCGAGAGTGGCCACACCACAGCGATCGCCAATAAAATCGCGATGCGATTCAACATCTCTGCCCCCATTTTCCCCGTTTAAAGCCTATCGGGTTGAAATGGCGCCGTCGCGCGGGGAAGATGGTCAACGCACACTATCGCTGTAAGATGCGGCAGCAGGGACACAGGACTCATGGCGACAGACACGGAAATAGCGGCGCGGATTACTGCTGCAGCGCAGCGAGCGCTGGCAGAGGCTGAAGCCCGAAGGGCGGAGCAATCGAAAGCGCCCGGCGCGTGCGCCAAGGAGATCGGCGGCCGCAAGGGACTCGATCCTGTGCGCTATGGCGACTGGGAAATCAAAGGCATCGCCTGCGATTTTTAGTTCAGGACATCCAACAGTCTGCGGCAATCGGATTTGGCGCAGTTGACGGGATTGACGTCGCTGGACGGCGCGTAGGTGATCGTCAACGGCTTGCCGGAGCGCATACTGCGCCAGGCTTTGAGCAACACCGTCTCGGCAACCGGTTGGCCGGTATCGACGGCGAAAAAATTGAATTTGTTGCGAGCGCGATTGTAACAGCGCACATGGGTGCGGTCATAGAACGCCATGATGTCCCGCACGAAACAGCGGTGCGACGGCGGTTTGCGCTGCATTGTGCCTTCGTCATCTTCCGCGGCGTCTATAGGATCCGGCAGTTTGCCTGGTTTAGGCTTGGGTGGTTCAGGATCGTTTGGCACGGGTTGCATGGTCAAAGGCGGCCGATCGGGCGACGGCGTGGTTGCAGCCTCTGGCATTGCTGACGGGGGTTTGGGGGGCGGCGTTTGGGCCGACACTGGCAATGCGAGCAATACTGCAAGCGACATTGCCAGCGTGAACTGCCGTTTCATGCCTTACCCCTCATTTGTCATTATGGCAGGTAGAATAGACGCGCATCATTGCGGCTGGCGTCAAGGGTCAAATCGATATGGATAATCAGGACAAGGCCTATCGCCTTATCGGGTTGGGCCGGATTCCGGCGGCAACGCGCGACCTCATGGGTGACACGTTGGGCTCGTTTTCTGGTTTGGCGCTGGAACCAGGCTCATGGGATGCAAAGGGTGACGGCGTGTCCGGGGTCTTCCTGGCGCTGCCGGACAGGGGGTTCAACGTTCCAGAGCAGGGCAAGTTCAGCGATTATGCTTCGCGGGTTCACCGGATAGCGTTTGCATTGAAGGATGGCACCTTCAGCCTGTCATTGGCGGGCTCCCGATATTTGCGCGATGGGAACGGTGCGCTGACGACGGGCATCGACCCGCAGGACCACTGGATCAAACATCAGGGCGCGCGCGTACCCAGCCCCAAAAGCGGCGCCGGGGCCGGCCGCATTTCAATAGATAGCGAAGGGCTGGCGGTTGCCGCTGATGGACGGCTGTTCGTCAGCGACGAGTTTGCCTGCGCTATTTATGGCTTCTCGCCGGACGGGAAGATGACCGGCGTGATCCCGCCTCCCGGCGCCTTTGTGCCTCATGTTGACGGCACGGTCTGCTTTTCTTCGGCGGACGGCACGGACGTTCAGCGTGGGCGGATGCCGAATGATGGGTTCGAGGGACTTTCACTGTCACCGGATGGGCGGAAACTTTATGCGCTGCTGCAAAGTCCGTTGCGCCAGGACCGCGACGGGCCGCAGACAAGTTGGCGGTATACGCGGCTGCTGGTGTTTGATGTTGCGGGTCAGGATTTTCCACGAGAACCGGTGGCACATTATGTCGTCGCGTTGCCGCCTTATGGAGACGAGAACCGCCCGGCCGAGGCCAACGAAATTGTGGTGCTCGATGACGCGCGCGTTTTGATTTTAGCGCGTGACAATCGCGGCTTTGGCGCCAAGGAGCGTCACCGCGGGAAACCGATTGCGTTCAAGAAGGTGATGATCGGGTCGTTGGCTGGCGCGACAAATCTTGCCGGTTCCAAGTACGAGCACAAAGTCAAGTCTGTTGCGCCCGATGGCAAACTGGAACCGGAAATAGTTCCTGTCATGCTTACACCGTTTCTAGACATTGCTGATGAGAGCGAGCTCAATCGCGTTGGTTTATCGGCGCGCGCTGCGACGCAAGGGCATCAATTGCTTTCTGCGAAATGGGAGTCGTTGGTTTTATCGCCGGTGCTGAATGCCAAACGGCCGCGTGAGCGATTGCTATTTGTGGGCAACGACAACGATTTTCGCACTATGAACGGCTTCATGCCCGACGGCGCCTATGACGGCGGCTTCGAGCATGACAATTTGGTCCTGGTCTATCGGGTTACGTTGCCGGCGTGACGATCCTCAATACCTCAGTCTCAAGCCGAAGAAGGCCTGGAACCTCTCCTGCGTTTCGAATTCGATCTGCGATTTCTCATCCGTTTGGCCCGAACGATTGACAACCGGGTGAATGTCGGATTCGCCGTATTGGGTACCAAAGGAGAGCTCCAAAGCTCGCGCGCCCGGCGGCGTATATTTCAACGCGGCTCCCAGTTGATAGCCAAACGTCGTGTCGTCCTTGGAGACGCTGACGCGCTGCGTGTCGGTGATGAACCCGCTGAGGTAGAGGCTGTCGGCGCCTTGCGCGTCGAGGACGTTCACGCCGGCTTTGGCATCGACTGCGATCCTGAAGCCTGAGAACTCACCGGCGTAGCGTAGAGCCGTGTCCCAGTAGTCGTCGATGGCGATTTCGGCGCCGCCTTGAACGAACAGCCCGAAGTTGCGTGTTTCGATATCGGTGTTGTAGCCAAAATCGGTTAGGAAGCCGTCGACGCTTCCGGTCAGCGTATCTGACGTTTCAAGGCGCGTGTATGACAGGCCAAGCCCCAGCGTCGAGGTCCAGCCGGTGTAGTACGATTTCTGACCGAACCCGAGCGATAGGCCGTCGAGCTCCGACTTGTGGCTGTAGTTGATGTCAGTCACATCGTTGAAATCCGGGTCGGCCAGGAACACGCCTGCAGGGAAATTCGCCCAAGGATCGCCGGTGCCAGGTATGCCAACGCCTTCGTTCGTGGTGTTGATCGAACCGTTGCTTGAGTAGACGCTGTAGTCGTAGCCGAAGAGTTCGGCCGATGACATCCAGCGCATATGGCGGGGGATGCCGAAACTGATATTTGGCAGGCGATCACAATCGAACTCGTGGGTGAGCGAGAGCAGCATCGTGGCGACCAAAGCCACGCGTTCATGATCGACGACGCCGAGATATTGATTGCCGCCGAACTCGAGCGAGAGATAGGGCTTCCTGGGGATCGTCAGATCGCCGTAGCCGGTTTCGATGCCGGCCGTGAACGACTTGGGTAGGTTGGGTAGGTAACCGACTTTCTTGGTGCAATCGACCACCGGTGTCGATTCGATGAGTCCGCGCGTGGTATTAAGGGTTTCGATAACGGTACGGCGATCATCCTTCAAGGATTGTGCCTGGCGGGCCTCGTGGTCCATCGAACTCAACCAGTGCGCTTCTACGCCTTTGCTTGCGAGTTCGGAGCGTCGCGCGCCGAGCGCCGACAGGTAGGAATCTATCTGTGCAATCTGGCCTTGAAGCTTGGCAATTTCGGCTGCAATTTGCGCAAGTGCCGCGTCTTTTTCGGCTTGCGTGCAGTAGAAATCAACGAGCGGCGGGATATTCGCTGCCTCAAAGGTTGGACGCTCCAGACCTGCAAGGGGATCGACGGAGGGCGGCGGTGGTGGTGGTGGTGGTGGCTGAACGGGCGGGTTGACAACCCCGATCTCTTTCTTTGGCGGCGAAGGCGGTCCGCAATAGACTTCCGGGGCGCGCGCGAGTTCGTCTTTCTTTTGCTTCAGCCGCGATTGTGCGTCGGTGATGTAGTCGCGGCGCAACAGCTTCCAGTGCATGTCGTCGGTGACCTCGTGCCCGCGATATTCGGGATAGGTGCCTTCCGTATAACTCGCGCCCGATTGTCCACGGGTTGCGGTAGTTGTGCCGGCCTGAATGCGGCCAAATTCGCGGATGAGCAGAGCGAGTTCTTCTTCCAACTGTTGTAGCCCGATCTCGTCGAAGTCCTTGCTGTCGCGATGGGGACGTCTGCAATACTGGCGCCTGAGGCGGTAGTCACGAATGCGAATGATAAGCTGCCCAATGTCACCCTGCCACTTGATACGCGCGTCGGCCCATTCGAGGCCGGTGCTTTCTTGCGCGTTAGCAGCGCTGACGACGGCATCAGAAGGCAGCGTTACAAACGCCACGCCTGCCATGCACGCAAGAAATAGAGTCCTACGCATATCCCGCGTTCCCCTTAAATGGCGCGAAGTGATTCGCTTCGTCCTTGAGGTTAAGTCGGCGCGTTTGGACGTGTCTCATCCGAACGGATGATTCGAGACGCAGCGTCAGCGGTAGCAGGCGCCTTTAGCGCAATGACTGCAGCACTTTGGCCACTATTTGCGTCTGGCTTTTTGCTTCCAGCTTTTCGCGCAGCGAGGTGAGATGCGTGCGCACGGTGTTAACACTTATGCCGAGCGCGCGGGCGTAGTCGCGCGGGCGGTTGCCGTCGGCAAGGGAAAGAGCGAGCGCTGCTTCGGCCGCCGTGAGGCCAAGCAACCGCTGCAACTCGTCGACTGTGGAAAGCGGGCGCACTGGTTCCACTGTCAAGAGCACGCCTGACCAGCGCGTTTCGTCGAGACGGATGAACTCGGGCATGGGGCGCAATTTGACGACATAGCGCCGACGGTCAGGCGCATCCAACGTCAGTCGCTCAGGCGTCGAGGCGGTGGCATTGCCTGATGATGTACGAGCCGCAGTGATCGCCGCAGCCAACGGGGCGCGCTGCTTGACGTTGGCCGCACCTACTGTCGCCCCAATCTGGATCAACGGACCACCCGCCGTCAGCAACGCAGCGCCGGCTGGATTGGCGAAGATGAGGTGTCCCTGTTCGTCCAGCATCAGGACGCCGGCGTCGAGGGCTTCGAGCGCTTGCGCGATGAGCTTTGTCTCGGCGGAAACGCTTTGCAAGCGCTCCCACAATTCGAAGGCCGCGACGGCGTGTGGCATGATTTTTTTGAGCGCCTCGACCTCGTCGCTTTCGACATGACCGGAGCGGGGTGAGCGCTGCACCGATAGATTGACACGGCGCGCGGATCCGTTGACGAGATTGGACGAAACAAAGTGCGAGAGGCCGCGCGCGTGCAAGTACTCGCCGTAATAGGGATGGCGCGCGAGTTCGCTGTCACGCGCAATCGAGGCGTCGAAGAACACTTCGCCCACGGGCGAGCCCGCTGAGTGGCGGACGCGGGGGTTGATCGCGAAATAGGTGTCGCGATAAAGCTCGCGGCGGCCGGTTCCGAATGGTTCGCTGGTGATTGAACTGGTGCGGCCAGTCGTTTTGTCGACAATGCCGATCAGGGTGAATGCGCCGCCAAGCGCGTCGCCAAGACACTGCAAAGCCTTGGGCCAGGTCTCGCTTCCGGCGGCGGCGCGGTAGAGGGCTGTGATGACATCGGGTGCTTGCGGCGACGCGTTCATGACCTGCCTCACGTTTCCGACTCGAACGCGCGTATGGTGTGCGTTTTCTGGGACTAATTCAACTCAAGGCTGGCGCGCACTGGCACCTTGAACGTCGATGTGTTATGCGGCGCACCCTATTTCCCGTGCTTGTGGAGTGGCCTTTGCACGCTCTCTTTATCGGCCAGAGCTATATCGACATCACGTTTCTCACCGACCGGATTCCGACCGGCGACGAGAAGACGGTAGCGAGCGACTATGCGGTGGCGTTCGGCGGCAATGCCGTAACGGCGGCGTTTGCCTGCGCCAAGCTTGGGATCGTTCCCGACCTGTTGACGACGATGGCGGACGATTGGCTGGGGCGGATGTTTGTGGATATGGCGTCGTCCTATCGCATTCCGCTGCATGGACGCAAAGTCGAGCGCTCGTCTTTGTCCTTCATCATGCCCCATGAGGGGAAACGTGCGATCGTGCGTTGCCGCGACGATCATTATCTGCATCCGTTCCCGAGCCTGAATTTGGATGGCTGCAAGACTTTGCATTTGGATGGGCATCAAAGCGATGCTGCACTGACTTACGCGAAACTGGCGCGGGAGCGCGGGATCCTGGTTTCGCTTGATGGTGGCGGGGTGCGCAGCAACACTTTGGAGCTGCTGCAGTTCGTCGATGTGGCAATCGTGAGTGATCGTTTTTGCGAGCAGCTGGGAGAGACCCCGGACGATGTATTGAACTTGCTGCGCGCCAAGGGATGCAAAGTCGGCGGGGTCACACAAGGCGAAAAAGGTTTGATGTGGTTTGAAGGGGCTGCGGGCGTTCAAAACCATGGGGCGCTGCAGGTTCCTGAAATCCGGGTCGTCGATACCAATGGTGCGGGTGATCTGTTCCACGGCGCCTATGTGTTTTCCCAGATGCGTTGGCCGGAGCGGGGTTGGGAGTTTCACTTCCTCTTCGCGCGGGCGGCGTCGGCGTATGGCGTGCAGCATTTGGGGAATGAGGCGCGATTGCCACGGGTTGATGATGTTTTTGCAACAGCTAAATTGTTCGGTGAGCCTTTGCCGCAGGGTTGAGGGGGCTTGAAAGTTCGAGCAAAATGACAATTTGTCAGTTATAATGCCGCGAGACCCAGGAGCTTTGACCCATGACGGTAACTGAAATCTACAAAACCGAAACTGGCCAGGATGTGAACCAATTCGCAAACGAACCCTTCCGGCTTCAACCGGTGAAGGCGTTTCGTGCGCTGATGCGTCTGTTCAAAGACAAAGAAGATACCGCGCAGGTTTTTGAGATTATGCGCTCCTTGAGCGGGCGGTCGGTGCCGAACGGTTATGCGAAGTTGTTGTCGACGCCGGCGGGCGGTGCCATCGCGTACCGCGGCCACGAACTGGCCGAGGTTTTGTCGGATCGCGCGTTCCTGGAGCGCATGCCGGACGGCAGTGTCGGACGGGCCTATCTCGAGTTTACAACGCGCGAGAATATTTCGGCGCAAGGATTGGTCGAAGAAAGCCGAAAGGGCATCGACAAAGACATCGACAGCGAGCACCCGTTTGCCTGGTATGGACGGCGCTTGCGCGATGTTCACGACCTTTGGCACATTTTGACCGGCTACAACCGCGACGCCATTGGCGAGGCCTGTTTGGTTGGATTTTCTTATGCGCAGACCCGCTCGCTGGGCTTTGGCTTTATTGCAGTTGCGGGCGCATTCAAGATTCGATCAGAGATTCCGGGCCAACCCATCCTGGGCGCCGTATGGGAAGCTTATCGCCATGGGCGGGCGGCCGCGTGGTTGCCGGGCGAAGACTATTTGCGGCTATTGGCAGAACCGCTCGACGCTGCACGGGTTCGCCTCAACATTGCACGCCCCCTGACATACCAATCGGTGCCGCAAGCCGTTCGCGACAGTCTGGGCGCTGACCTTCAGGCTGCTGCCTAATGCCAATTGTCGCAGGATGAGTGGCGCTCCCCACGCCGCTTAGCCTGTTTCGTATATTTCATTCATGCATTTCTGGACAAACCCCCTGTTGGTTTCGGATAGTGGGTCCAATCGCGCCTGCTTGAGGTCTTTCTTGGGCAATCACCGCGGGGAGGCCCATGCAAGACGTTTGTGTAATCGCGACTGCGAGTATTCTGCCCGAGACCATTGTCAGCAATCGCGACATTGGGCGGCGGCTGATTGATGGCGCCCATGCGCGCAATATCCACGATGCCGAGGCTGAAGACACGGTGCGCACACGCGCTGAGTTGATCGAGCAGAAAACGGGCCTGCGGGCGAGGCGGTTCTTTGCGCCCGATGATACGCCGGTTGAGATCGGGATGAACCTGCTTGAGAAGCTGATGGGCGAGCGCGAATGGGCAGCGCTAGACGCGATCATTGTTTCATCATCATCGGTGCAGGGATTTCCCGGCATCTCGCAGCAAATCGTTGCGGCGTTGCGCGAGAAGCACGGCGGGCTGGCGCATCCGTTCGTGCTGGATATCAGCAGCAATGCCTGCACCAGCTTTATGTATGCGATGACTGTCGGGCGCAGTTTGATCCAGGCGATGGGCTACCGGAAGGTCGCCTGTCTGGCGATCGAGTTTTCCTCGCGTTGTATCGCCTATGATCCCAAAGCGTTCGGGATCAGCACCTTGTTCGGTGACGCGGCTGCGGGTGTGTTGCTGACCAGTGGCGTGCCGGGGTTGGCTGCGGTGCGCGCGTCGCGGGCGAGTTCGATGGTTGATCCGGCCACGATTGGGCTGATCAGAGGCAGCGGCATGCAGGCCAGCAACCAAGCGGCCGAAGTGCCGCAAGATGTGCGCTGGTTTATGGCGGGGCCGCCGGTGGCCGTTGGGGCAACGCGGATTTTGGTCGAGGAGATCAGACGGCACCAGGCCGAGGGCTATTCGATCGACTGGCTCATTCCGCACCAGGCCAATCTGACGCGGATATTAATTCCGGCCTGCAAATCGGCGGGGATTGATCCGTCGCGGCTGTGCGCCTCGTTTGCCGACACCGGCAATACGTCGAGCGCCAGTATTCCTTTGCTGCTCGATCAATTGGTGCGCGACGGGCGGGCAGCCAAAGGGGAGAATGCTTTGCTGATTGGCTTTGGCGCGAGCTTTTCGGTCGGCTCGGCTTTGCTGACATTCAACTAGGGCTGGCTTGCAGGCGGGCCGTTGCTCGGCTATTCATCCGCCCCTTCCGGATGGGTGGCTGAGCGGCTGAAGGCACCGCACTCGAAATGCGGCGTACGGGAAACCGTACCGTGAGTTCAAATCTCACCCCATCCGCCAGATTTTCCTGGAAGGCTCCCCCCTCCCCTGCAGCGCTACCTTCGCTTCGCTACGGCGCGACGCAGGTACTCCCCCCGCTTTGCGGAGGGAGAAACAAACTCAGGTGACTTCCCACGCTTGCGCGGGCAAGAGGGTCCCCAAAGTTTCCAGTGTCTTCGCATAAACTCGCTCAACCGAAACGCCTTCGACTCCCGTGCCGGGTGGGTCGGGTGTCAGGGGTAGGATCAGGGGCGAGTAGGTGAGCGGTGGGGCGAGGGTGAAGAAGCCGATCGCCGGGATGCCGCAAAAGGCGGCGAGGTTCAGGCCGGCGGAGTCGTTGCCGACATAGAGCAGGCATTGCGAGAGGGCGGCGTGGCTGAAGGCGAGCGAAGCGCCCAGTTGCGGCAGGTCGATGAATTTATCGCTGGCCAACCCTGAGTTCGTTCGAATGCTGGCCGCAACATCCGCGACATCGCGGCCTCCGAACAAGACAAATTTTGTATCGAGAGTTTCAGACAGACGCTGCACCAGCGGGATGAAGCGCGCGCCCCATTGGCGCTGGGGGACGGAGGCGTTGACGCCGATGGCGATGGCCCGCTGACCCTGGAGGAGATTTTTCGCCTGAGCCAAGGCTTGCGCATTGGGATGAAGGCGAGAGGCTGCGTGATCGAAATGTAAACCCATATGTGTCAGCAGCAGATCAGCCTTGCTCATGTGCAAGGGGTGGGGCGTTACGGCGGGCACACTCAGCCGTGTGGTCAGAAACAGCGCGCGCGGGTCGTAGCTTCGCGTGTAGCCATAACGCTGGGGGATACCGGCCAGCCAGGCTGCAAAATTCATGCGCGGGTTCGACTTCAGACAAACAAAACTGTCGAAGCTCCCTGCCCTCAACTTTGCTGTGGCTGCGGGCACGCGGATGCGGTTATCGCCGCTGCGCTCATCGGCGATGCCGATCACTTCACTGACGAAGGCCGAGCCGGAATAAAGCTCCCGGATGGGGGCACTGCGCGGGCAGGCGACAGCAAGTTTGCCGTTGCTGCTGGCGGCGGCGATGGCCTGGAAGTGGGCGGAATGCATGATGACGTCGCCGATGCCGCCACCGACAAAGGCGACGGAGCGTCCTAACATGGCGGGTGGCGAAACGGTCTTGCCCAAGTGCCCAAGTGTCCTCGTTTGGCCCAAGTGTTTGCCCTGCAAGTGAGGTGCAAAGCAAGGGAAGACTGATGAACTGTCCCTTTATCTTCGGCGGGTTGGCGCTGCCTTGATTGGTTGCTTATTGTTCCCGGGCTGTGATACTCAGCGCTCCCTAGACCAGACGGGAATGCGGATTTGTTGACCAGACTCTATCAGCGTGTGCGGCTTTGGGTGCGCGCCAGACGGGCGTATAGGAAGTCGTTCGTGAAGGAATTTGGCGAGCTGGAACTGCCGTTGCTGCGCCATATCGTGCCGCACCGCGTTTCGGTCGATGTCGGGGCGAACAAGGGGCTGTTCGTCTTTTTCCTGCGCAAATACTCGAAAGCCGTCATCGCGATTGAGGCCAATCAGTTTTTGTTCGACGGGCTTTCGCGCACGCAGTATCCCGGGGTGACCTACATTTGTGCGGCGGCGGCGGCGGCGCATGGCACCTCCATATTTCTTATTCCCAAGAGTCATGGCCAGCTGAACCGCAATGTGGGATCGCTCAAGGCCAATCCCAAATTTGCTGAAAGTGAGAAAATCGCCGTGCCGACCGTGCGCATAGACGATGTGGCGCGCGGCCTTGATGTCGGGTTCATTAAAGTCGACACCGAAGGCACGGAACTGGACGTTATACTGGGTGCTCTGGAAGTTATCCGCGCAAGCCGGCCGGTACTGTTCATCGAAATCCTCGACAAGCTCAGCGAAGATGCGGTGAAGCTGTTCGCGCTGATTTTGCAGATGAACTATGTGGCGGCGGAATACCGGAACCGCAAACTCGTCATTTGCGGTTCACTTGAGGCGATCAAGAATCGGAATGTTATTTTCCTGCCGGTGTCGTAGCGGCCGACGGCGGAACCGGTGCGGGGACAGGATACAGCGACGACACGCGGCCGTTGAGTTGCAGCAGTTTCAGGTTTCCGGCCTGGGACTGCACGCGGATGCAGCGTCCGGCATAGTTGCGGTGCTCGCACAGCACCCAGTCGCCCGCGCCCTGAATGACCAAGCTGGCCACCTTGTCGTCGAACTTCAGCGCTTTGAGATCCGCCGTCGGAAGGCTGAGCATGAGGGCGCGGCCTTTATAGTCAGGTTGGTCGTAGAGAATTACGGAGAGCCGTGCCGGCGGGGTGGTTATCACTGGTGCTCCGGCCGTCAATGCGGCCGCCATAAAAGTCATAACCAGTTTCATGGGCGTGGCCTCCAAAGCCGCTCCGGCAAGCCGTGATGTTTGTCACATATTCAGTGCGGCAAATGTGACTTTCCCGTGATCGCACGGGATGAGAACGCAGTTTCGGGCTTGTTCGATCATCGTTTACCGTATCTGGCGATGAAAAAATTTTTAGCCTTGAGGGCCGCTCACGGTTTCTTGTCCGGATTGAGCCATTGCGGCCTCAGCGTGCGCCAAACGCAAACGATGCAACTAATGCGAGGCGGGGGACGTTTTCATAATGCCTAAAAGGCAAAAACGGCAACCAAGGAAACGCACTCATGAATAAATTCACAATTGGGCTCCTCGCCGCCAGCGCCTTGTGCTCGGCCGGCTTGGCAGTAACGACAGTGCCTGCTGCGGCGCAATACCGGGGAGATTCAAACTTCTCGGTTTCGCTGGGCGATGTCGCGTTTGGATATTCCGACGGCTATTACGACAATGAGCGCCGTTGGCATAGCTGGCGCGACGACGACGAACGCATTTGGTACGAGCAGAACCACGGCCCAACTTATTACCAGATGGGCCGCAACGACGAACGGGACCAGTTTCGCCGCGATTGGCGCGACGGCCGGCGCGATAGCTGGCGCAACAGTGGAGGGGATTCGAACTTCTCAATTTCGCTCGGCAATGTGGCGTTTGGATATTCCGACGGCTATTATGACAATAATCGAGGTTGGCACAGTTGGCGCGACGACGATGAACGTATTTGGTACCAGAGCAACTACCGTCCCACGTATTATCATTACAGCCGCTATAACGACCGCCATCAATGGCGCCGGGATTGGAGAGACGGCAGGCGCAATAACTGGCGCAATGACGGCGATGTAGGCTTCTCAGTATCGTTGGGCAATGTCGCGTTTGGGTATTCCGACGGCTACTATGACAATAATCGCCGCTGGCATAGATGGCACAACGTCAACCAGCGCAATTGGTACCGTCAGCACCACGGTCAGACGTATTATCAAATGCGCCGCTACCGGGACCGGGACCGCTTTCGCCGCGATTGGCGGGACGGTAGGCGCAATGACTGGCAAGTTATTGGAAACTCGAACTTCTCGATTTCGCTAGGCAACGTGGTGTTCGGATACTCCGACGGCTATTATGACAACAACCGCCGCTGGCACACATGGCGCAATGACAACGAACGCAACTGGTACCGGCAAAACCACGGTCAAACGTATTACCAATTGAGCCGCGACAGGGATCGGGACCGATACCGCCGCGATTGGTGGGAAGGCAGGCGCAATGACTGGCGCGAAGATGGAGCCTCGAGTTTCTCCATATCGCTAGGCAATGTGGTGTTCGGATATTCCGACGGCTATTATGACAACAATCGCCGCTGGCACACATGGCGCAATGACAACGAGCGCAACTGGTATCAGCAGAACCACGGTCAACGGTATTTTCAAATGAGCCGTGATGGTGACCGGGATCGCAATCGCCGCGATTGGCGCGACGGCAGGCGCGATACCTGGAGCGATGATCGCGTACCTGACTAAATAAAATCTGACGCACTCGAGCCCCGGCTGCCGCAAGGCCGCCGGGGTTTTTTCTCGCGCGGGGCGATAATTCCAGTGGCCCAAAGAGTTGCAACGAGTGTGTGGACTGAGTTCCCATCCCCGACGGACTTCCCCCATCCCCTGCAGCAGAAAAAGCTGCGCAGAGACTTCCCTCCGCTAGCGGGGGAAGAGACAACTTGAGCGCCCCACCCTCGTCCGCGATTTCAGGCCAGCGGTTCGATGGAAAGGCCGGGGTTTGAACCTTGAGCCAGAGTTGCGGTCAGCCATTGGAGGGCTGATCGCCATTCGGCCTCCAAGGTGTAGGGGGCGTTGGCGACGACAAGGCCGGTGGCGCTCAGGCCTTCTTCGCGGGCGACGTCCATCGTGATCAGCGTCAGTTTCTTGATTGCGGTGTTTTGTAGTTCGGCTTTGAAGCGGTTGAGGTGGGCGCGGTCTTTGATGGGGAACCAGAGAATGTAGGTGGCAAGCGACCATTTGTTGTGGGCGGCGGCGAACGATCTGGTCAAGGCTTCCAGTTCTTCGGGTTGTTCGAAGGGCGGGTCGATGAGAACCAGGCCTCGCTTTTCTGGCGGCGGGATCAGGGTTGGCAGTGTGCGATAGCCGTCACCGGTGATGATGCGGGTGTGCTTGTTGGGCGGGAGCGATTGGCGCAGCTGGGATGCTTCTTCGGGGTGCAGCTCGCAGAGGATGATTTTGTCGTGGGGTCTGGCGAGGGCTGACAGCAGGGCGGGCGAGCCTGGGTAGGATGGATTGGCTTTGCGGACGAGGTCGAGATAGGGGGCGAAGGGGGTTGGAACGTCATTGTGGCCGAGGAGGCGCTGGATGCCATCCTTTGCTTCACCGGTCTTTTCTGCCTGGGTGCCCGTGAGGTCGTAGAGGCCGGCACCAGCGTGGGTGTCGATCAGGCAGAGGGGTGCTTCTTTTTGCTGCAGGTAACGGACAATCCAGCACAGCAGGGCGTGCTTTAAGACGTCTGCGAAGTTTCCAGCGTGGTAGGCGTGCCTATAGTTCATGATTTTGGCCGAAATGCAGGAGTTTCTAGCTTGACAGAGTTTTGGGTGCACGTATAAGTGCGCCCCTTTCCGGGTGACCTTGGCTTTTATGGGCCGGGTGCGCTTTGAGCAATCGAAGATAAGAGAGTCCATTCACATGTTCGCGGTCATCAAGGCCCAGGGCAAACAGTTCAAAGTCGCCACTGGCGATCAACTAACCATTGATCGCTTGGTGGGGGATGCCGGTGCGTCGATCGCGCTGGGTGAAGTGTTGATGCTCATCGATGGTGCTACAACCACCATCGGTAAACCGCTGGTCAGCGGCGCCAAGGTTCAAGCCGAAATTCTTGAGCACAGCCGTGGCGACAAGATCAAGGTGTTCAAGAAGCGACGCCGCAAGAATTATCATCGTACACGTGGCCACCGTCAGGAATTGACGACGGTGAAGATCACGTCGATCTCAGCGTAAGGGGACTGCCAGATGGCACACAAGAAAGCCGGCGGTTCATCACGCAACGGGCGCGATTCGAATCCAAAATATCTGGGCGTGAAGCGCTATGGCAGCGAGCGCGTTGTTCCCGGCAATATTATCGTGCGCCAGCGTGGAACCAAGTTCCATCCGGGCGCCGGGGTCGGCATGGGCCGCGATCACACGCTCTTTGCGCTTGTGAACGGTCATGTGAGCTTCAAATTAGATTCACGCGGCCGACAAGTGTGCTGGGTAAAGCCAGTAGCGGCGATGGCGGCGGCAGAATAACCGGACGATCAATTTCAGGATCGCTCCCGGGACAAACGGGAAGGCGGTCCGAATACTCTTAAGAGGGAGATGGGCCGCCATCTTCCTCTTTTTTGTCTTCTCCCTCGCGTTGGTTTTGAGGAGAAGTGCGGTGTCCGAGTTTAGAGCGATTGTCACAGAGCGTTTGATTTTGAGGCCGGTTGGCGTGCAGGACCGGGCGCGCCTGGTTGCGCTTGCGAACAACTGGCGGGTGGCGAAGAACCTGAGCACGATGCCATTTCCCTACACGGACGCCGCTGCAGACGAATGGATCGCCAAGCAGCCTTCGCTGTGGGCGGGTGGCAAAACGGTGACGCTGGCGGTGACGCTGGACGGGCTGCTCATTGGCGGCATCGGCGTCGGCGTGCGCGACAGCGCGGAATGGGAGCTTGGTTACTGGCTGGGCGAGCCTTACTGGAACCGTGGCTATGCCAGCGAAGCGGCGATCGCTGTTCGTGACTACGCCTTTGGCGTGCTGCAGCTCGACCGGATCGTGGCGGGGCACTATGCAGATAACCATGCTTCGGGCCGCATTCTGGCGAAACTGGGGTTGCGCTATACTTGCGAAGTCCAGCGGTTTTCGATGGCACGCGGCGCCAAGGTGCTGTGCCTGGAAATGGAGATGACGCGTGAATGGTGGCTGGAGAGCACGCAAAATAAGGGGTGCACGGCGGCGGTTGCTTGAAGGCTGAGGGCTTTCTTTTGTGGCAGCCCTTGCGAATCCCCCTCGCGCAATTCTCCCGCATGTACTAAGTGAAAGAGGTGTTTCCCGGGGGGGCATGATTGCAATTCTTGCCCGCCGGGTTTTTGGCGCAACCCCGCGCTTGGTGACCCCCTGCTGCCATGAAGTTTCTGGATCAAGCAAAGCTTTACATCAAAGCCGGCGATGGCGGGCCGGGGTGCGTCGGATTCCGCCGCGAGAAGTTTATTGAATTCGGCGGCCCTGACGGCGGCAACGGGGGCCGGGGCGGTCACGTCGTTTTGCAAGCGACGCATAATCTGAACACCCTGATCGACTACCGCTATCAACAGCACTTCAAGGCCAAGCGCGGCACGCAAGGCATGGGGCAAAACCGGACTGGCGGCGCGGGCGATGACATCTTGCTGAAGGTGCCGGTCGGAACGCAGGTGTTCGCTGAGGACAATGAGACGCTGCTCTATGACCTGACGCGCGCGGGTGAAGAATTCGCCGTGGCACGCGGTGGCGAAGGCGGTCTTGGGAATGCGCATTTCAAAAGTTCGACCAACCGGGCGCCACGCAAATCGACGCCAGGCGAAAAGGGTGAAGAGTTCACAATCTGGCTGCGGCTGAAGTTGATTGCCGATGTTGGAATTATCGGACAGCCGAACGCGGGCAAGTCGACTTTCCTGTCGACCGTTACCAGCGCGCGGCCAAAGATCGGGAACTATCCTTTTACGACGCTCAATCCGCAATTGGGTGTGGCGGCGGTCGATGAAGTTGAATTCGTGATCGCTGACTTGCCTGGCCTGATCGAGGGTGCGCACGAAGGTGTGGGTCTTGGCGACCGGTTTTTGGGTCATGCCGAGCGCTGTAGTGTGTTGCTGCATCTGGTGGATGGCGGGTTGCCGGCCCAAGAGATCGCGAAAGCCTATGCCACTGTGCGCAACGAAATTACCGCGTATGGGCATGGCCTTGAGAACAAATTCGAAGTCGTGGGCCTGAACAAAATCGATTTAATGAGTTCGGGTGACATGGAGCGCAAGCGGCGCGCTTTGGCCGAAATCGCAGGCGTCATCGCATTGCCGCTTTCGGGTGAGCAGGGCGTCGGATTGACCGAAATTCTGCGCGAGCTTGCAGCGGCGATTGCCGATGCACGGCGTGAAAATCCGTCGGCCCATCTTGCCGACCCTGAAGCTGTGCGCGCCTTGGAACGGCAAGAAGAGCCGGAGGGGCCGCCGACCGACCGAGGCTGGTCGCCGTGAGCGACAGGCTCACATCCGCACACACGCTTGTCGTCAAAATCGGATCCTCAACGCTGGTCGATGCGGCGACTGGAAGAATGGCGCACGGATGGCTGACAGCGTTTGCGGGTGATGTCGCACGCATCAAGGCGCGGGGACAGAATGTCGTGCTGGTTTCATCAGGCGCGATTGCGCTGGGCCGGCGCGCTTTGAAACTGACATCAGGTGCTTTGAAACTTGAGGAAGCGCAGGCTGCAGCGGCAGTTGGCCAGATCGCACTGGCGCGTGCGTGGAGCGAGGCGCTGGCGGCGCATGGTCTGACGGTGGCGCAGATTTTGCTGACGTTGGGTGATACCGAAAACCGGAGGCGCTATCTGAATGCGCGCTCAACGCTCAAGACGTTGCTTGCTCTGGGCAGTGTGCCGGTGATCAATGAGAATGACACGGTCGCCACGGCCGAGATCCGCTTCGGCGACAATGACCGGCTGGCGGCGCGCGTGACGGGCATGATTGAAGCGGATTGTCTGGTCCTGTTGTCCGATATCGACGGGCTCTACGCTGAAAACCCGCGGCAAAATCCGAACGCGAAATTCATCGCGGAGGTTGCATCCATCACCCCTGAAGTTGAAGCGATGGCCGGGGCTGCCGGTTCCGATATGGGATCGGGCGGAATGACGACCAAACTCCTGGCAGCCCGGATTGCGACGGAGGCGGGCGCGCACATGGTGATCGCAAGTGGCGCCACCGCCGCGCCATTGGCGGCGATTGAAGCTGGTGCGCGTTGCACCTGGTTCGTTGCGTCCGGGTCGCCTGCTGCGGCGCGCAAACGCTGGATCTCGGGCACGCTGAAACCCGCTGGCAGTGTTGCAATTGATGCGGGAGCAGCGACAGCGCTTACGCAAGGCAAGAGCCTTTTGCCGGCGGGGGTTGCCGCTATCGAAGGTGCGTTCGAACGTGGCGATTGCATCGTTGTGAGAGACGACGCCGGACGGGAAGTTGCGCGCGGACTGGTTGCTTATGGCGCGGAGGATGCGCGCAAGATCTGCCGGGCGAAAAGTGGCGAGATCGAGGCGCTGCTGGGTTACCGTGGGCGATCCGAGTTGATCCACCGTGATGATATGGTTCTGACGCGCTGATGAATGCTTCCGGCAAAGATCTTGACGTGACGATGCAGCGTATCGGTGCTGCTGCCCGTTCGGCATCGCGCGTGCTGGTGAAAACCGACAAGAGCCAACGGTCGGCTGCATTGCATGCGATGAGCCAATCGATCATGGCCTGTGAGAAATCGATCCTGGCGGCGAATGCGCGGGACCTTGAAATGGCCGTCGCGTCTGGTGCAAAGAGCGCGTTTGCTGACCGGCTGAAACTTACTTCTGCTTCACTGCAGGGCATGGCCAAAGGCATCGAGACCGTGGCCTGGCTTCCCGATCCAGTTGGAGATGCGGAAGCGGAATGGACGCGGCCCAATGGTTTGAAGATATCGAGGGTGCGGGTGCCCATTGGCGTGATTGGCATTATTTATGAGAGTAGGCCCAATGTGACTGGTGACGCAGCGGCGCTGAGCGTGAAAGCGGGCAATGCCGTCATTTTGCGGGGCGGGTCGGAAGCCATGGGATCGGCGCTTGCGATCCGGGATGCGATTGCGGTGGGTCTGCTGCGGGTTGGCTTGCCGGCAGAGGCGGTGCAAGTTGTTCCGACCAATGATCGCGCGGCGGTAGGTCAGATGTTGAGCGGTCTTGGCGGAACCATCGACGTCATCATTCCCCGGGGCGGGAAGAGTCTGGTGGCGCGGGTTCAGAAGGAGGCTCGCGTGCCGGTCCTGGCCCATCTGGACGGCAATTGCCATGTATATGTAGACAAAGCGGCGGACATCACAAAGGCGGTGGAAATCGTGCTCAATTCCAAGATGCGGCGTGTGTCGGTGTGCGGCGCTGCGGAAACGCTGCTGGTCGATGCGGCGGGGGCTTCGCGGTTGCTGCGCCCGCTGGTGACAGCGTTGCTGGAGGCGGACTGCGAAGTGCGTGGGGACAGGATCACGCAAACCATCGATCCACGCGTTCATGCGGCGGTTGAAGAGGACTGGTACACGGAATTTCTTGATGCCGTCATCGCGGTCAAGATCGTCGAGGGTGTCGAGGGCGCCATTTCGCATATCGGCAAGTATGGCTCGGCTCACACGGAATCGATTGTGACGGAAGATTTTGCCGCTGCTGAGACTTTCCTGCGAGAGGTCGATAGCGCTATCGTCTTGCATAATGCATCGACGCAATTTGCCGACGGTGCGGAGTTTGGCTTTGGTGCGGAGGTCGGTATTGCCACCGGACGTCTGCATGCGCGGGGGCCGGTTGGCGCGCGCGAATTGACCACTTTCAAATATGTCGTGCGGGGCGATGGCCAGGTTCGAAGCTGAGATACTTCCGGTGCAGGCGCAGGCGCAGGCCACTGCGGGCTTGCGGATTGGCCTGCTTGGCGGATCGTTCAATCCGGCCCATGAAGCGCACCGGCATATCAGTTTGATTGCACTGCGGCGTCTGCGGCTGGATGGTGTGTGGTGGCTGGTGTCGCCACAGAACCCTCTCAAGAGTCCCGCAGGGATGGCGCCACTGGCGTTGCGGCTTGAGCGGGCGCGGGAAACTGCCAACCACCCTCGCATCCATGTGAGTGCAGTTGAGCTGGCGTTGAAGACCCGATTTACCGTCGACACTGTCCGCGCCCTTCGGGCCACTTTCGCCCAGGCGCGGTTTGTCTGGCTCATGGGTGGGGACAGTTTATCCTCGTTTCACTTGTGGCGGTGCTGGCGTGGAATTGCCAGCACACTCCCGATCGGGGTGATCGCACGGCCGGAATTCACCATGCGTGCGTTGTGCAGTCCGGCGGCGCGGCATCTTGGCGAGAGCCGGATATTTGACCCGGCAAATCTGGCGGGATGTAAGCCGCCGGCATGGGTTTTCATTCAGGAAGCGCTTGATCCGGCTTCGGGGACGCATCTGCGCAACAGCGGCCTGTGGCCTTAAGTCCTCAGAGCGCACAAGATGAACGATTTCCTCATCGTTGTGTTAGCCAGACTGTGGTAGATTGGCTTTACTCAATTGGACTGCAACAGAAGGAATTAGCCCCTGACCGCAAAGCGTACGACTCGCACTGCGAGGACGAAAGTACCCGCCAAGGCTCCCGCGAAGCGCAAGGCTCCGGTGAAGAAGGCGGCTACACCTAAAGCAAAACAAGTCGCATCGGCGGCGAGCAAGAAGCTGCTGGAGCTGGTGATCAAATCGCTGGACGCCGACCAGGCCGAAGATGTCCAGGCAATCGATATTTCAAACAAAAGCCCGATGGCTGATTATATGGTGGTGGCCAGTGGCCGCTCGAATCGGCACGTCGCAGCGATTGCCGAGCACCTGTCGGAGGAATTGAAGAAGGCCGGGATGCGGTGCCGCGCGGAGGGCCTGAAGCAAGGCGACTGGGTCCTGATCGATGCCATGGATGTGATTATTCATGTCTTCAGGCCTGAGGTGCGCGTGTTCTACAATCTTGAAAGGATGTGGAACGGCAGCGAGCAGATGGCTGAGGCCGTTTAGACTTTTGGCTTTGGCCATCGATATTGTTGCGGGCGGGCGGGCGAAGTCTGCGCCGGAAACGCTACTGGCACTTTCGTATTTGGAGCGGGCGCGGGATGCGGGGCGGGCGCTTGGCTTTTCGTCGTTTGGGTTGATGGAAACTGATGAGCGCAAACCTGCAGCCTCAGTTATGCCCCCTTTTATTGTGGCGCTGGATGAGCGGGGCAAGTCGATCACGAGTGCGGACTTTGCACGAGACCTGGCCAAGTGGCGCGACGCGGGCGAGGCAAAAATAGTCTTTGTGATCGGCGGCAGCGACGGTTTGACTGCCGAGATCAAGCAGCGGGCGCGGCTTACACTAGCGTTTGGCGCTCAAACCTGGCCGCATTTGCTGGTTCGGGCGATGTTGGCGGAGCAGCTGTATCGCGCGGTGACGATTTTGGGCGGACATCCGTACCACCGGGCGTAGGATTTTTGGGACGAACAGGACATCGGACAGTGTCTCAAAAACACTGTCCCAATTGTCTCATTCGGGTGGCAAGCTTCTGAAGGCATTGCGCTTTCCGGATCGGACAGGGCTCGGTCCAGGACAATCGATTCTCTGAGACTTTTGCGGATTGGTTCCAATGTACTGTCTCGGAGCTGAACCGGTGGTGGCGGTGAACCGGGGCGCAACTGGGGGCACTCACCTGCGATGAATTTTCGCGCAGGATCACGAGGCCGGAGCATGGCGGGGCCGAATTGTTCACGGTGTCAAGTCGCGGTGTGTTCCGGAACCTCACCGCTGCATATTCCTAGAACATTTAATGAACTTATATAAACTTCAAGCTGGCGGCCCGCGGCATGTTGCGCTGGTTGATTGAGGCCAGAGGTGCCGCCTTGCTGGTGGGGGCGCGGACTTGTATGGCTCTTGCGCCACTGCACGCCACATCACAATTGTGCACAACAACAAGGAGACGCGCGTGACCAAACGACAGGCCCCGGATGACGAGGCGCCGTTCGACATCGTTCTCGTCGGGGCCACGGGTTATGTTGGCGCGCTGATTGGGGAGTATATGGCCAACACCTACGGCCACAACAAAGTGCGCTGGGCGATGGCGGGCCGCAACGCCGCCAAGCTCGAGGCGGTGAAGGCGGCCCTGGGCGAACGCGGCGCGCGGATTGCCACGATCGTTGCCGACACGAGCGATGCGAAAGCTTGCGAGGCGCTTGCTGCGCGCACGAAAGTCATTCTGACGACGGTTGGGCCTTACGCGAAATTCGGATCGGCGCTGGTCGCTGCCTGCGCGAAAGCGGGCACCGATTATTGCGATTTGGCGGGTGAAACGCCCTGGATCCAGAACATGATCGACGCGCACCAGGATGAGGCCGCGGCAACGGCCGCGCGCATTGTGCCGTGCTGCGGGTTCGATTCGATCCCGTCGGACCTTGGCGTGTTGTTCCTGAATGACGAAGTGAAGAAGCGCACAGGCCAGCCCTGCCGCGCCATTCGCATGCGGGTGAAATCGATGAAGGGCGGTGCCAGCGGGGGCACGATTGCCAGCATGATGAACATGGTGGAGGAGGCGACGCGCAACAAAGCGATGCGGCAGATGCTGGGCAATCCCTATGCGTTGAACCCCCAAGGTCAGCGGCAGGGCGTGCGGCAGCCCGGATCGCCGCCGGTTGCCTATGACGGCGATGCGAAATCCTGGACGGCGCCTTTTATCATGGCCGCCATCAACACGCGGGTCGTGCAGCGCTCCAACGCGGTGATGAACTATGCCTATGGCCGCGACTTCAAGTACGACGAGGCGATAATGACGGGTGGCGGCGTTTTGGGTTCGCCCGCAGCACTTGCCGTGAGCGGGGCGATGGGGGCTTTTGGATTGGCGGCGGCATTCGCGCCGACGCGCGCGTTGCTCAATCGTTTTGTGCTGCCCAAGCCGGGCGAAGGGCCGACCCCGGCGCAGCGCGAGAGCGGGAACTTCGATCTGTTGTTTATCGGCACCGCGTTTGACGGCCGCATTTTCAAGGCGCGCGTCACCGGCGACCGCGACCCAGGTTATGGCTCTACCGCCAAGATGATTTCGGAAGCGGCGATCTGCTTGAGCGAGACCGGGCGCGACGAGGTGGGTGGGGGCTTCTGGACACCGGCCTCGGCGATGGGGCAGCGGCTGATCGCGCGGCTGGTTGAGAATGCCGGGTTGACGTTTGGGATGGTGGAGTGAGGGCCAAGGAGAGAGCCGCGCGATGGCTGTAAACTTGGCTTCGATCATGGGCGCCACTGCGTTCGGCCTTCATAATCGTACCGGGGCTACGCCGGCCGCATGATCGAATTGCCGGGATTGGGCCAATGGAAGGTAGGTCTTGGCGATCAAAGTCAGGCGCAGAGGCGCAATGACTGCAAGCCGGTGACGGCCTTGAAAATATTACCCTTATAGGGTAACTTGCTGTTATGGAAAAGCGGGCGCCTCATCATGTCCTCGCGCGCATACAGGCCGAGACCGTCAAATTGGGCGCGGCGGCCTTCACAAAGACCGCGCTGGATGGCGGCCGGGACATGGGGCTGACGACCGCGGAGATGTTGGCCGTGGTCGCGTCCTTGTCCCGGCGAAACTTTTACAAATCGATGACGGCATATTCCGATCATCGTATTTGGCAAGATGTCTATGCCGCGTCAACTCCGGTCCGGCGCGACGCTTATATCAAGGTCACTCTGCGTGGCACCGCGCCGGTGATTCAGTTCAAGGAGAAATGAGCATGGTAAGAAAATGCATTAACTGCGCGGCCGACAAGGGGGCAACCCGTTTCAAGGGCGAAAAGTTCATCGTCAGGCACGACGGGATGACCAGCGTCGTCAAGGACGTATCCGGCTGGCGCTGCGAAACCTGCGGCGAAGTCGAGTTCGACAACGCCAGTGCACGGCGTTATGCGGCGGCGGGCGACGAACTGGTTCTGCGGGCGCGCCGGCACCAGAGTCAGGAGCTCAAACGCGTCCGGCTAAAACTGGGCTTGAGCCAAGTCGCCGCAGCGCGCCTGACCGGGGGCGGTCACAATGCGTTCTCGCGATACGAACGCGGCGAAGCCGCGCCTCTGCCGGCCGTCGTCAATCTGTTTCGTCTCCTGGATAAGCATCCAGAACTGCTGAGTGACCTCGGAAACTGAACCGCGATTGGAGAGCCCCCATTTTTCCATGGAGATTCTGGTGTCTGTTTCCATATCTTCAGGTCACGGCGCCTTGGCCTCGCTTGCGGCTCTGGCCGTGACCTGGGCGATGGGGCAGCGGTTGATCGCGCGGTTGGTTGAGAATGCCGGGTTGACGATTGAGATGGTGGATTGAGGAATGGGCGGCAGCGACGGTTAATGTTTTGTCTCGCCTTTAGTAATAACGCTTTACGTTATTGTTGTGATGCGTTACTATTGCCTACGATGGCGATCAAATCGTTCGGATGCGCGCACACTGCGGCCTAGTTCCGGCTACAAGGGGTGGCGCGCTTCGTGAACATCGAGCGTCCGGCGTTGCGCAAACTCACGCAGCTCGACCTTGCCTTGCGGATCGAGGATATGCGCGCGCCGCCCGGAAACCGGCTCGAACAGTTGCAGGCGGGCGGGCCGGTCAGTGGAGCATTCGCGTGAACGATCAGTTCCGTATATGCTTCCGCTGGACGGGTGGCGACGCCGGAGATGTTGAAATCGTGGATTACCACTGACGGAGGTGCTTATGCGCAGACAGCTGAAACCCGTTTCACCTGGCGAGATGCTGACGGAAGAGTTTCTCAAACCATTGGGCATGAGCAACTACCGCCTGGCGAAAGAGATCGGCGTGCCGGCGCAGCGCATCGGCGAAATTCGCGCGGGCCGGCGGGCTATCACCGCCGATACCGATTTGCGTTTGTGCCGGTTCTTCGGGCTCTCGGACGGCTGGTGGCTGCGTCTGCAGGCGGACTATGACACCCAGACCACGAAGGCGGGGTTGGCGAAGGCGCTGGCGAGGATCAAGCCGTGGGCGGAGGGTGGGGTACACGTGTCTGTCACCAGCAAATAGAGTTGTCCGGCTTTGGCTTGATCGCTGTTACGTATGGGTGTATGTAAGTGACATGAACAAGCCCATCAGCATTCGTGACCTGCAAAAAATGAGCGCAAAGGCGATTGAAGCGCTGGACGGACCGACGCCGGTCAAGGCGGGAGACCGGACTGTCGGCGCGCTGTTCCCGCTGAAGAAAACGGATCCGAAAAAATTGCGCGCCGTTCTTTTACGCATCGAAAAGCTGACCAAGGGGCGAGATCATGCGGCTGATGACGCGGCGCTCGAGCAATTCGGCCCGGTGGACAAGACCGATTGGTCGTTAGCCGCAATGAAACGAGCCAAGCGCCGGAAATGAGACAGCCGGGTTGGGCAATCGTTATCGACTCTTCCGTCTTGATCGCGATGGCGTTGGGCCGCAGTTCATATGCTCTCGTGGCGGCGGTTAAACGGCATCGCCTGCTTGTGACCGATATCGCCGCCGCTGAATCGCAAAAGCGGATTGAATTGGGGCTGAAGGCGCCGGAACACGTTCCGGATCTTCGTGCCGCTGTAGCCTTGATGAATATGATCCCGGCGGCCGATTTGCCGACGGAGCATGCCAAGGCGGTGCTGAGGGACGCGGTCGCGAGCCGGAATGGCTCAGTCGCGGACGCGCACATTCTTGCATGCGCATGGACGTTCGACGCCGACATCTGGAGCTCTGATCGCGACTTTGCCGGTACCGGCGTTGCCAGCTGGTCGACGGCCAACCTGATGCGGGCGCTTGAGCAAACGTAGTGAGCCTATTGCGCAGTCTTGCGGTGACGGACGAGATTTGTTGTACCCCTATCAGGAAAAAGGGTACAACGCCCGCCTATTGGAGGCTCCCTCGTCCTACCTTTGCCAAGGCTTCGGCGGGCAGGCCGTCACGGGCCGCGAAGTGCGGCCCGTGCCACCTTCTCCCGCAAGCGGGGGAAGGGCTATGCGAATTTTTTGGTTGGGCGTGGGGCTTTCGTTTTACTGAACCTCACACACGTGCAAACATCATGTCCAAAACTCCGAGTTATGATTTCGCCATCATCCGCCACGGTCAGAGTGAGGCCAACAAGCTCAATATTTTTACCGGGTGGCGCGATAGTCCGCTTTCGGAGCTGGGGGTGAGTGAGGCGCAAGCCTCGGGCAAGTTGCTGCGGGCGGAGGGGTTTCATTTCGATCTCGCCTTTACCTCGCTGCAGAGCCGGGCGATCAAGACGCTGTGGCTGGTGCTTGAAGAAATGGATCTGATGTGGATTCCGGTCCGCAGCCATTGGCAGTTGAACGAGCGGCATTACGGAAATTTGCAGGGCAAGAATAAAATCCAGGCGGTTGAGACTTTCGGCAAGGAGCAAGTTCAAAAGTGGCGGCGCGGCTATGATACGCGGCCACCGTTGGTGGAGCTCGACAGTCCGGACTATCCAAAATCTGACCTGCGCTATCGCTATGTGCCGGAAACGGCGTTGCCGCGCGGGGAAAGCCTGAAAGACGTGTCGGCGCGGGTGTTGCCGTTCTGGCAGAGCGAGATTTTGCCGTTGATCCAACAGGGGCAGAAAATTCTGATCGCGGCACACGGCAATTCGCTGCGCGCGCTCATGAAACATCTGGAGCAGATTTCGGAGGACGCAATCGAGGCGGTGAACCTGCCGACCGGATTGCCCAGGCTCTATACGCTCAACGATCAGGGGCTGGCGCAGGACGCCCGCTATCTGGGCAATGCCGACGAGGTGAACGCCCGAATTCTTTCGGTTGCAAATCAAACGAAACGCGCCTGAGAGTTGCCGGGCGCTTTAGCTGTGGTGGAGTAGTGTTGCGTTAAGACTTGTATGAGGTGATTCTGATCACTTCTGAGTGGTGAGTATCTGATGAAGCGTCCTGGGTGTGGCCTGGTCAAACGAATGGTGCTGGCGGTGGCGGCTGTTGTGATCGCTGCTCCATTGGCTGGCGCCGACACCGCCACCAATCCGCTTGAAAAACTCGAAGCCATCGAGAGCCAAGTGCGCGAGGATCGCCAGAACGTAGAAGCCCTGCACCGGTCAGCTTCACAGCTCGTTCGAGAACAGGGCCTGTTGCGCGAGCGGCTCATCCAGGCTGCAGCAGTTGCGCAGGCTCAGGAGCGCGAGCTCAATGCAGTCGAACAAAAGTTGGCCATGTTGGAGACGCGCGAGACCCAGGCCATGCGCGCACTTGAGGGGCAACGCTCAAAGCTTGCGAATTTGCTGGCCATTCTTCAGCGCATAGGCCGTGAGCCGCCACCGGCACTGGTCGTGCGCCCTCTGGACGCCACGGCGGCGGCGCGGTCTGCGATGCTGCTGTCGATGGTGGTGCCTGCGGTGCAAGCCGAGGCGAAGCGGCTTGGAAAAAATCTGTCCGTGTTGCGCGACATGCGCCATCAAACGGCGGACGAACGGCTGAAAGTTGCGGCGGTATCGGGAGCGCTTGAAAAAGACCGCAACGCCCTGACCCAAATGATGGCACAGCGCCGGACGCTGGCGGAGCAAACCATACAAAATTTGCAGTCGACCAAGGCTCGGATCCAGGTGTTGGCTACAGAGGCCACGGACCTGCGTACCTTGATTGCAAGCTTGGATGAAGACGCGAGCAGGCCAGAAATCCGCGGGTCTGGCGCAATTGTCACAAATCAGATTGCTTCGGCGGGGGCGGCGCGAATTGCCCCTTTGGATGGTTTGAAAGGACGTTTAAAACTGCCCGCTAACGGTGAATTGGCGGCAATTTTTGGCTCAGCGGATGGTTCTGGCGGGCGATTGCCTGGCATTTACCTCGATACCTTGCCGGGATCGGGGGTCAATTCTCCGTGTGATGGCAAAATAATGTTCGCAGGGCCCTTCCGGGGCTACGGTCAAATGTTGATCATTGCCGCGAACGGTGGCTATCATGTTTTGTTAGCAGGTCTGACACGTATTGATGGAGTTCAGGGCCAAGTGGTGCTTGCAGGCGAACCTCTGGGACGGATGGGACCGGGACGCGCGCAAGGCCAGGTTCCGGCACAGCAAGGGGTCGGCAGAGATATCGCTCGTGGCAAGAGACTTTACATAGAGTTTCGCCATAATGGTGTCCCGGTCGATCCTGTACCGTGGTTTGCAGCACTCAGAGAAAGGGTAAGTGGATAATCCATGAAGAAGTTAGTTCTTGCCGTCGTTGCGGCAATCGGCGGCGCTGCTGCAACAATTGTATTCACGCAGGCCATTGCAGGGACCGACACGTACAGGCAACTCAACCTTTTTGGCGATGTGTTTGAGCGCGTCAAAAACGATTACGTGCGCGAAACCAAAGACGCCGAACTGGTCGAGAGTGCGATCAACGGCATGCTGAACGGTCTCGATCCGCACTCGAGCTATCTCAATCCCAAGAATTTTTCGGACATGCAGGTGTCGACGCGCGGCGAGTACGGCGGGCTGGGGCTTGAAGTGACCATGGAAGAAGGCCTGGTCAAGGTCATCTCGCCCATGGATGGAACGCCGGCGGCCAAAGCCGGGATCAAAACAGGTGATTTGATTGCAGCCATTGACGGTGTTTCGATCCAGGGCCTGACGTTGTCAGAAGCGGTCGATAAAATGCGGGGGCCGGTGAACTCGCAGATCAAGATCACGATCCTGCGCAAGAGCGAGAAAAAACCCTTTGATGTCACGATTACGCGTGCCGTCATCCGCGTCGAAAGCGTGCGTTTCAAGCAAGAGAACGATATCGCGGTTATCCGCATCACGACCTTCAACGAACAAACCGAAGAAGGCATTGACCGGGTGGTCAATCTGACCAAAGCCAAGATCGGCAGCAAATTGCGCGGCGTCGTACTCGACCTTCGCAACAATCCTGGTGGGCTGCTCGATCAGGCCATCAATGTGTCGGATGCGTTCCTGGATCAGGGCGAAGTCGTTTCGACCCGCGGCCGGCGTGCATCTGACACGCAACGTTACAATGCGCGCAACGGCCAGATCTTCCCGGGTATTCCCGTGATCGTGCTGGTCAACCAAGGTTCGGCGTCGGCGTCGGAAATTGTTGCGGGCGCGCTACAAGACCACAAACGCGCCCGTGTGATCGGCACGCGCTCGTTTGGCAAAGGCTCGGTGCAAACGGTCATTCCGCTTTCGGGTGGCATTGACGGCGCGCTGCGGCTGACGACGGCCAAGTATTACACGCCATCGGGACGGTCCATTCAGGCGACAGGCATCGATCCGGATATTCTGGTTGAGCAAGCGTTTGAGGACAACAGCGAGGCTGAGGCCAATGACCGGATGTCGGAAGCCAATCTTCCCAAGCATCTCGATGGTCAGGAAGGTGGGAAAAAACCTCATGTCGGACCGAAAGTTAAACCGAAAGCCGGAGAAAAATTCGACGATTTTCAGCTGACATACGCGCTGAGACTCTTGCGGGGCCAGGAAATCGTCTCGGCCACGGAAAAACCTGCGCGGGCGCCGAATTAATCGCCTGCTGACAGTCTCTTGATATAAAGCGCTGGGAAGGGGAGATTCGCCCCATCCGAAGCAGAGATGTCGAGCGGCGCATTTATGACCATGACAGGCATTTCGGCTGGAATAGCCCTTCGCGCCCGTTCCGTTCTGGCTGTCATGCGGCGCTTGGCCGGGGTCGTTTTCGTAGCTCTCAAAAAGCAAAATGCCCGCACTCTGGCGGCGGGCGGCATTGCCACGCTTTTTGCCGCCTTGCTTCTGGGCGTGACGCTGTTTGGCAGCAGCGAGCCGGGCGCGGCACCCACTGTTCTCAAGATCAATGCCGATAGTCCCGTTCAGATGGCCGCGCCGGGTTCAGGCACATCACTGATCGCCACCAACGGGTCGGTGATCAGCGATCCGGCGCTCATTGAAAATTCGACTGATGGACCGCTGCCCAGAATCTCACGGGATGGGCGGAGGGCAATGGACGTTTATGCGCGCGCCTTCGACGCCAACGATCCCAGACCCAAGATTGCGTTGATTGTCAGCGGGTTGGGCCTGAGCGCGAGCATGACACAAGCGGCCGTCGATCATTTGCCGCCCGGAATCACATTTGCGTTTACGCCATATGGGGCGTCATTGCAGGGCGCGGTTTCGACTGCGCGCGCCAATGGACATGAAGTGCTGATCGAAGTGCCGCTTGAACCTTATGATTATCCCGACAATGATCCAGGCCAGAACACCTTGCTGACGGGTGCCGCCGCCGTCGATAATCCAGGGCGGCTGCAATGGGTGATGTCCCGCTTTACCGGATATGCGGGGCTTATGAATGCCCAAGGCTCGAAATTTCTGGCAAGTGAGCCTGATGTCAGGGCGATGATGGAGGTGGCGGCAAAGCGCGGGCTATATTTTGTCGATAGCGGGCAGTCTGATCAATCGCTGGCGCGAGAGGCGGCAGGAGTCGTTGGCGCCTCGTTTGTGCGCGGCGACCTGCAAGTCGACCGGATGCCATCGATGAGTGCAATTGAAGCGGAATTGGCCCGCCTTGAGATGATGGCGCAACAGCGAGGGTCAGCCCTTGGCGTTGCTTCGGTCTATCCTGTGACGTTGAATCGTGTGATTGTCTGGGCAAATGGCCTTGAACAAAAGGGAATTACTCTCGTGCCGGTGTCTGCGCTTGCCGCCACAAAAAGATCGGTTGCGGCGCCCAGACCGGTGTCCCCGCCACGGCGCCCGGTTGCTCCAGCAACGCCGCACTCGCCTGCTCCAGAACCGGGTCCGCATCCTTGAGGGGCACCAATCCAGATCACCTGCCTTACCGGCGCTGTGTTGGAATAATGGTGTTCAACAGCTCAGGCCAGGTATTTGTAGGCCGGCGCATCAACATTGAAATCGGCGAAGCGTGGCAGATGCCGCAAGGCGGCGTGGATCAGGGCGAAGACTTACGAGACGCGGCGTTGCGCGAACTTGAAGAAGAGACTGGCATCACCAAGGTCAGCGTGCTTGCGGAAGCCCAGGACTGGTACACCTATGAAATCCCCCGCCGGTCGGTGGGCATTGCGCTGAGGGGGAAGTTTCGCGGGCAAAAGCAGAAGTGGTTTGCCATGCGCTATCTGGGCGAGGACAACGAAATCGACCTTAAACGGCACAAGCCGCAGGAATTTGACGCCTTCCGCTGGGTTGACATCGACGAACTCGACTCGCTTATTGTCCCCTTTAAGCGAGAGGTTTACAGCCAAGTCGTAGCGTCATTCAGGCATTTGGCCTGTCCGAGCTAGTTGCGCGTGCAACACGCCCCGGCTTAACTGCGTGTGAAAGCAATGCTTCGGGTGTGACAAGTTGAAGGGCTAGACTGGCGGCAGATGGAATCACCTGTAGTCATGATCCATGGCGCTTTCTGCGCCTCCTGGGCCTTTGATAATTATGCGAAACTCTTTGAGGCGCATGGTGCAAAGGTCTATGCGCCGACTTTGCGGCACCACAATCTGCCTGCCGGCGTGCGCTCGCCGCGGGAATTGGGTACGACAAGCACGCTGGACTACGCGGCCGACATCGAAGCGTTGGTGCGCTCGTTGAAAGTTCCGCCGGTGCTTATAGGGCATTCAATGGGCGGGCTGGTTGCCCAGATGGTGGCGCAGCGTGTGAACGTACGCGCGCTCGCCCTGATCGCGCCGTCGGCGCCATGGGGCACGCTGCCGACCAGTCCATGGGAAATCATGTCGGCGCAGGGGCTTTATCTGGCCGGGCAGTTCTGGAACAAGCCGCTGAGGCCCGAGGCTTGGATTGCTGAAACACATGCGCTGGATATGTTGCCCGCGAAAGAGCGCGAGGCCTTGTTTGCAAGGTTTGTCCCGGAGTCGGGGCTGGCGACTTTTGAGATTTTGCATTGGGCCATGGACATTCGGCGCGCGACCTTCGTCGATGCGCGCAAGGTGACCTGCCCCGTGCTATGCGTGGCGGGAGCCTTTGACCGGGTCAACCCACCCAAGACGGTGGCCTCGATTGCCAAACGCTATCGGGACAACGGCGAGTATTTCGAAGTCGACAATGCCAGCCATTGGTTGATCGGCGAGCCGGGCTGGGAAAAAACTGCGAAATTTGTACGCGAGTGGATCGGCAACGTGACGGCCCGAGTTGCGGCCTAAAAGCTACCGCCGTAGACTTCTTCGAAAATGGGAGGAGCCGATGGCGAAAGCAAAAACTGCAAAGCGCAAACCGTTCAAAGGCATCTCGCTGCTGGTTGGCACGCGCAAGGGGGCGTGGTTTTTTCACTCCGATGCGAGCCGCAAGACGTGGCGCGTCGAGGGGCCGATCATGCTCGGGCAGATCGTCAATCATTTCGTGCGCGATACGCGGTCGGGGACCATGTTGATGGCGGCGAAGACGGGGCATTTGGGGCCCACGATCTTTCGCTCGGTCGATAAGGGGAAGACGTGGAAGGAGGCGGGCGCGCCGCCGGCGTTTCGTAAGGTGGAAACCGGCGGGCGGGCGGTCGATCATTCGTTCTGGCTGTCCCAGGGACATGACAGCGAGCCCGGCGTTTGGTGGGCGGGGACTTCACCGCCCGGTCTGTTCGTTTCCAGCGATGACGGCGTTTCGTGGGCAAGCGTCGACGGTTTCAACGAACACGCGATGTACGAGAAATGGGCGCCCAAGGATGGGGGCACGCCGGACGGGGCCCTGCTCAATCAGATTTTGATCGACCCGCGCGACGCGCAGCACATGTACATCGCGACCTCGACTGGCGGGGTGTTCGAATCCCATGACCGCGCGCGCAATTGGCGTCCGCTCAACAAAAACGTCGAGGCGAATTTCAATCCTGATCCCTATCCCGAATACGGGCAGGACGCGCATTACATCGCGCTCGCGCCCACGAACCCCGACCGCATTTGGCAGCAGAACCATTGCGGCATCTACCGGCTTGATAGGCCGGGCGAGAAGTGGGAGCGCATCGGCAATGCGGTGCCGAAGGAGATTGGCGATATCGGCTTCACGATCGTGCCGCACGCGCGCGAGGCCGACACCGCGTGGGTGTTTCCGATGGACGGCACGAGCGTGTGGCCGCGCACGAGCCCCGACGGGCGGCCCGCCGTCTATCGCACGCGCGACGCGGGCAAGAGCTGGGAGCGCCAGGACAAGGGTTTTCCGAAGAAGCAAGGCTGGTTCACGGTCAAGCGCCAGGCGTTTTGCGGGGACATGACCAAGCCCGCCGGGTTGTATCTGGGCACCACGGGCGGCGAGGTGTGGGCGAGCACGAACGAAGGCGGAAGGTTCACCCAGATCGCGGCGCATCTGCCGGAGATCTATTCTGTGGTCGCGGTCGACAGACTATGAAGGCGCGCTCACCTGGGAGCGCCGGCATCCTGCCGGCCCTTACTTCCTGGGACCGCCGGCTTTCATCCGGCTCTTACTTTATTTGCGGCGTCAACGCAGTTCGTACGCAGAAAGAGCCGGCAGGATGCCGGCGCTCCCAGGCATGATCACCATCTTCATCCCCCAACAGCTGCGCAACTACACCTCTGGCGCCACCACCGCGACTGCAATCGGCAAAACCGTCGACGAGCTGCTCGCCGCCCTCGACGCGCGCTACCCAGGCCTGCGCTTCCGCGTGGTCGACGAACAAGGGCGCATACGGAAGCACATGCGGATATTCGTGGACGGGGAGCGGGTGATGGAAGTCGGAACAAAAGTTGGGGCCAGGGGCGAGGTGCATATTTTTGGGGCGTTGAGTGGGGGGTAACGGGAGAAGTTGCTGGGGCTTGCTGGCGTGGGCTTGATGTTGCCCGGGACCGCATTTGCCGGCACAGGAGATGCGATTGTGTTGACGTGACGGCAGCGTCGAGCATGTCAGCGGCCGGAACTGCCGGCAGCCGGCAGTTCCGGTCATTGGAAAGGTGCAGCTGGCTTACTTGCGGCGCATGAACCAAAACCCAGCGGCGCCGACAACGGCCAGTGCTGCAACAATTCCGAGAACTGCGCCCATGCCCATCCCGCCGCCGGAAGCTGGTGCATCTGCGGCAGGCTCGGGTGTGATGGCGGGCGTTTCGGCTGGCACGTCTGGCGGCGGAGGAAGTTCAGGCGCTGGCGGCTGATCCGGCGCAACCTCAGGCGGTGTGGGTTCAGCAGGAATGGCGGGAGGAGGTGTTGGATCAGGTTCCGGAGGCGCCATGTTGGCGACGGCGAATGAGCCATCCGGCAGGTCCATCGCTGCACTCGCAACGCCTGGACTCATGAGGGCGAGCCCGAGCGCAACACCACACACTGCACGCGTCAATTTCATCATTGTCAATTCTCCAGGTGAATCTCCGACTGATCTGCTCAAGGTAGTGCGAATGCGCCCAATTCACAAATTTTGCTTTTTACTTCGCCGCCCGGCCTTCAGAGTCAGGCCACTTTGAGTTCACGCACTGATCCGAAGCGCCAGACACGGAAGCGGACGAATTCCCAGACTGCGCGGCCACCCAGCTTGATGAACTTCGATTCGGGATGAAGGCCGATAGCCTTGCCGATCATGGCGACGGCGCGCTCGACATGGCTGCGGCGGTAGTGCCTGAACATCGATGACTGATAGGCGAGATTGCAGGCATCGCGGTCGTATTTGATTTCGTGTTCGCGGTGGGCCGGTACGTTGGCGCAATAATAAGCGGTAGCAAGTTCGTCGTCTTCGGATTCAGAGACGCGGGTTTTAGCGATCCAAAGGCGGCGCCAGAAACCGGGTTTCGCTTCAGACTGCGTGTCCATCAAATCGAGAAACAAACGATAATGCGCGAATTCGTCGGCGGCGACCAATCCCGCGATCTGTTTCAGGACCGGTTCTTCGGCCGCGTCACGAATGGCTGTGTAGCCCGAAGAGGTGCCGCACTCCACGACACAACGTGCGATCAACTCTCCGATGCGGCTGCCACGAACGGAGCCGTCTGCGTTTTCGAAGTGAGGAGGATGATAGGCCTTGCGAAAGCGCGCGAATGAGTCTTTGAAATTGAAAGTGGGGTCGGCGAGTTCGGCCCAGAGGCCCAGAGCCGCGCCATGCTGGACTTCCTCGGCGCCCCAACGGTCGAGAATTGCCATGACCTGAGGCTGATTGTGAAATACTTTGCGCAAATATTCGACGTAGTCGGTTGCGTTGTATTCAACGAGCGACGCCGCCTTCATCAACTTGACCAAATTTGGATCAAGCTTTGAGCGGTCGAATTTTTCCCAGGCGATTGTGTCGAGTGTCCAATGGTCGCGCATTGCGGCCTTCCCACGTTTAGTGCTTACCCACGCGCCGGTTGAGCCCCGGCCTTTGAAAATTATATAGCAAGAAATTTGAGCCCTGCCTATGGGCCGAATGGTTCAGAAATCACTGCCTTTTGTGTTGGTAAGGGGACGTTGGCTCTAACCCAATGCCGCGCGCAATTCACGCAGGCCGTCAAGCTGGCCCTGGGCCCTATGGCGGGTCGCGTCATCCTTGGCATCTGTGACGTCTTCCTCGGCGTCTTTGATGCGTTGACTTAGGGTGCCGTCGAGTTCGGCCATGGGCATCGCCTCTTCAGCCAAGACCGTCAAGCCTTGCAGCGTGACTTCGGCAAAGCCGCCGCGGACGAAGAATTTCTCGGCCGGCTTGCCTTGGTTGAAGATCGTCAGCACGCCGGGCTTGAGCGTTGTCATGAGCGGCGCGTGGTTTGCGAACACTCCGAAGCCGCCCTCCGAGCCGGGCACGTCGACTTGATCGACTTCGGCTGAGATCAGCAGGCGTTCGGGGCTTACCAAATCGAAATGCAACTTCGCCATCGGTGCTATGCCGCTTCGGCCGCGAGGCGTTCGGCCTTCTTGACGGCTTCTTCGATGGTGCCAACCATGAGGAAGGCCTGTTCCGGCAAGTGGTCGTAGTCGCCGCGGCAGAGGCCGTCGAAGCCTTTGATCGTGTCGGCGACGTCGACGAAGACGCCGGGGGTGTTGGTGAAGATTTCGGCGACGTGGAAAGGCTGCGAGAGGAAGCGTTCGATCTTGCGGGCGCGGGCGACCAGGACCTTGTCGTCTTCCGAGAGTTCGTCCATGCCGAGAATCGCGATGATGTCTTGCAGCGACTTGTAACGCTGAAGGATGCGCTGCACTTCGCGCGCGACGCGGTAGTGATTTTCGCCGACGACGCGCGGATCCAAGATGCGCGAGGTCGAGTCGAGCGGATCGACGGCGGGGTAAATGCCTTTTTCAGAGATCGCGCGGTTCAAGACCGTGGTCGCGTCCAAATGCGCGAAGGAGGCGGCGGGCGCGGGATCGGTCAAGTCGTCGGCGGGGACGTAAATCGCCTGAACGGAAGTGATCGAGCCCTTGCTCGTGGTGGTGATGCGTTCCTGCAGCGCGCCCATGTCGGTGGCGAGCGTCGGCTGGTAACCCACCGCTGACGGGATGCGACCGAGCAAGGCCGAGACTTCGGAACCGGCTTGGGTAAAGCGGAAGATGTTGTCGACGAAGAACAGCACGTCCTGGCCCTGGTCGCGGAAGTATTCGGCGACGGTGAGGCCCGTCAGGCCGACGCGGGCGCGGGCGCCGGGCGGCTCGTTCATCTGGCCGAAGATCAGCGCGCATTTGGAGCCTTCGGTCGAGCCTTTCTTTGGGTCCTTGTTGACGCCCGATTCGATCATCTCGTGATAGAGGTCGTTGCCTTCGCGCGTGCGCTCGCCGACGCCGGCAAACACCGAATAACCGCCGTGCTTTTTTGCGACGTTATTGATCAGTTCCTGAATGAGCACCGTCTTGCCGACGCCGGCGCCGCCGAAGAGGCCGATCTTGCCGCCGCGAGCGTAAGGGGCGAGCAGATCGACGACCTTGATGCCGGTGACGAGGACTTGGCTTTCGGTCGACTGGTCGGTGAACTTCGGCGCGTCGGCGTGGATCGGGCGCATTTCGACGCCCTTGACGGGGCCAGCCTCATCGATCGGCTCGCCGATGACATTGATGATGCGGCCGA